>Ga0187807_1000041_pt1 | contig 29867 bp, 27 predicted proteins | sample NC_wetland_sal_i_4_FD_132432 | JGI IMG/M metagenome (GOLD analysis project Ga0187807, IMG submission 132432) | Wetland sediment microbial communities from Neuse River Estuary, North Carolina, USA - ASW_2 | ecosystem: Environmental > Aquatic > Freshwater > Wetlands > Sediment | place: USA: North...
CTGCAGGCCGGGCTCGAGGCGTACGAGGGCACAGTGCTCGCGGTCACGCACGACCGCTGGTTCGCCCGCTCGTTCGACCGCTACCTGGTGTTCGGCTCCGACGGCACGGTCAGGGAGTCCGCCGAGCCGGTGTGGGATTAATTCACTTATCCCGAACGATCCCGGGCGACTCCCCGACGCCAAAACCGCTGCGACCGCGTTGCGTCGCGTTAATTTAGCCAGTATTATACTCTGTATGCTACTCAGTGAATCGCATGGCGAAGGCAGCCGATGAGCGTCAGGCACGCCCTGCTTGCCCTGCTCAGCGAGGGGCCGAAGTACGGGCTGCAGCTCCGCGAGGAGTTCGAGGCACGCACCGGCGAGGTGTGGCCGCTGAACGTGGGCCAGGTCTACACGACCCTGCAGCGGCTTGAGCGCGACGGGCTTGTCGAGGCGCTCGGCGAGGCCGGGGCGGACGACGAAGGCGGGCCGCAGAAGGCCTACCGGATCACGGTCGCCGGCTCGGAGGAACTGACGCACTGGCTGCGGGTGCCGCCCGACCTGACCTCTCCGCCGCGCGACGAACTGGTGATGAAGGTGCTGGTGTCGGTGCGGGTACCCGGCACCGATGTGCACGAGGTCATCCAGGTGCACCGGCGTTACCTGGTGCAGCTGATGCAGGAATGGACCCGGCTGAAGGAAGAGGAGGCCGACGCCGACCTGGCGTTTGCCCTCGTGGTGGACGCCGAACTCTTCCGTCTCGACTCGGTGGTCCGCTGGCTCGACGCGGCCGAGGGGCGGCTGCGGCGTGCCGAGGCCGACGGGTGGCCGCCGCCGAGAAAGCTACCAGTATCGATGCCGGTCCTGCAGCGCAGGCGGCGGATAGGGGCGAGCTGATGAGCGTTCTTGAACTGCGGAGCATCTCCAAGGTCTACGGCAGGGGCGCCGCTGAGGTGCAGGCGCTGCGCGACGTGAGCATGACGGTCGAGGCGGGCTCCATGGTCGCCGTGATGGGACCGAGCGGCTCGGGCAAGTCCTCGCTGCTCACTATCGCGGGGACGCTCGAGGAGCCGACCAGCGGCGCCGTCCTGGTCAGCGGCCAGGACGTGGCGCGGATGTCGGGTGGCGCCAAGGCGCGGCTGCGCCGCCGCACCGTCGGCTACGTCTTCCAGGACTTCAACTTGCTGCCCGGGCTGACCGCGGCGGAGAACGTGTCGCTGCCGCTGGAGCTTGACGGGATGAGCGCGCGCCGCGCGCACCTGGCCGGGCTGGCGGCCCTGGAGGACCTCGGGCTCGCTGACCATGCCTGGCGCTTCCCTGACCAGCTGTCGGGCGGCGAGCGGCAGCGAGTGGCGATCGCCCGTGCCGTGGTGGGGGAGCGCAAGCTGCTGCTCGCCGACGAGCCGTCGGGCGCGCTCGACTCCGCTAACGGGGAGGCCGTGATGCGGCTCATCCACGCGTACTGCAAGCAGGGCACCGCCGCCGTCGTCGTCACCCACGACGCCCAGCTCGCCTCCTGGGCGGACCGGGTGGTTTTCCTGCGCGACGGCCGCGTCGTCGATCAGACCGTGCCGCCGGCCGGCCCCGAGTCGCTGCTCGAGCAGCCGTCATGAGCATGCTGACGTTTGATGCCGACCGCCCCGTCAGGGAGCCGGACGATCCCCGGCGCGCGGCCGCCGCCCGGCGGGCACTGATCCGCTGGGGGCTGCGGCTGCTGCGCCGCGAATGGCGCCAGCGGATCCTGATCGTCGCCCTGATCGCCGCGGCGACCGCCGCCACCCTCGCCGGCATCGCGGTCGCGTCCGCCACCCCGGGCACGCCGAACGCGGGCACCTTGGGCACCGCGGCCACGCTCATCCAGCTGCCGGGAACCACCCGCGACCTGTCCGGCGTCATCGCGAACATCGAGAAGGCCTATGGCCCGGCCAGCGTGATCTACGACCAGCCGATCGCCACCGGCCAGGCCGGCGGCGCCGACCTGCGCGCTCAGGACCCCGGCGCCCCGTACACGCGGGTGCTGCTCGCGCTCGACTCCGGCCGCTACCCGACGGCGGCCGGGCAGGTCGCGGTCACCTCCGGGCTCGCCCAGCTCTACGGGCTGCGGATCGGCTCCACCTGGCATATCCCGGCTGCCGCGCTGGGCAGCGCCGTCGGCAGGTCATTCACCGTGACGGGCATCGTCGAGAACCCGTCCAACCTGCTCGACGAGTTCGCCCTCGTCGCGCCCGGCCAGCTCGCCACGCCGCAGCGGGTGCGGGTCTTCGTCGGCATCTCCCTGGAATCCGCGGCCGCCTCACAGTCCGGCAACGTCCTCCCGAAGGACGCGACTGTCACCGAGCCGGTGCCCGACGACTCCCTCGTTGCCCCGGCGACCATCGTGCTGATCGTCTCGGTGCTCGGCCTGGTCTTCATCGGCCTGGTAGCCTGCGCCGCGTTCACCGTCATGGCGCAGCGCAGGCAGCGCTCGCTCGGCATGCTCGCCTCGATCGGCGCTACCGAGGCCGACGTCCGGTTCGTGCTGATCGTTGACGGCCTGATAGCCGGGGTGCTCGGCGCGGTCATCGGGGCGGCGCTCGCGTTCGGCGCCTGGTTCTGGTACTACCCGCACCTGGAGACCGCCACCGCGCACCGCACCGATCCCCTGAACCTGCCCTGGGCGGCCGTGGTGATCGGCCTGCTGCTCGCCGTGGCCACTTCCGTCATCGCCGCGGCGTGGCCCGGCCGCGCGGCCAGCAAGGTCCCGGTGGTGGCCGCGATATCCGGGCGGGTGACCGCGCCGCAGGTGATCGCCCGGTCGCTGCGTCCCGGCCTGCTGTTCCTTGTCGGCGGGCTGTTCGCACTGTTCGCCTCCGGCGGCTGGGACGGCAGCGGTGAGAACGGCCGGTACCTGATCCTCGCCGGCATGATCGCCTGCGTGATCGCGTGCGCCCTGCTCGCTCCGTTCCTCGTCGACCGGCTCGCCCGGCTGGGCGCCCGCACCCCGCTCGCCACCCGGCTGGCAATGCGCGACCTGGCGCGGTACCGGTCCCGGTCCGGCGCGGCCATGGCGGCGGTCTCCTTCGCGGTCTTCCTCGCCGTGATCGTCATCATCATCGCCAGCGTCCGGTTCGACGACGCGCTCGACTACGTCGCCCCGAACCTGGCGTCTAACCAGCTCATCATCTACACGCCAGGCAACGAGCCGGGCCAGAGCCAGCCGGGTCAGTTCACCCCGGCTGCCAAGCTGGCCGCCGTCACGCACGAGGCGGCCGCGCTCGCCGCGCAGCTGCACGCGTCCGCCCCGCTCGAGCTCGGCCTGCCGGTCAGCGTGAACGTGCCGACGCCTGGCCAGCCTACCCAGAACCAGTACGGCGGCCTCGTCTCGCTCTCCAGCAGGCAGTTCGGCGGCATCATGTACGTGGCCACGCCGGCGCTGCTGAAGACGTTCGGCATCAGTCCCGGCGAGGTGAACCCGGACGCGGACGTGCTCACCGTGCGCACGGAACTGCCGTCAACGGGAAACCTCGCGCTGGTCAACGGCAGCTACCTCGCCCAGCAGCCGAGTGTCCCGTGCCCGGCCGGGATGTGCATCCTGAATCCGGTCATCCAGGAGATCACCAAGCTGCCGGCCGGCCAATCCGCGCCGAACACCGTGATCACCGAGAACGCGGTCAAGGCGCTGCACGAGACGATCGTCCCGGTCGGCTGGCTGATCCAGGCGCCGTCCGCGCTCAGTCCGGCGCAGATCAACGCGGCCCGCCAGGCCGCGCTCGCCCTCGGCACCACCGTGGAGACCAAGTCCGGGCAGCTCAGCCTCGGGCAGATCAGCTACGGAGCCACCGTCGGCGGCATGCTCATCGCGCTCGGCGTGCTAGCGATGACCGTCGGCCTGATCCGCAGCGAGACCGCGGGCGACCTGCGCACCCTTACCGCCGCGGGCGCGGGCGCCCGCATCAGGCGGGCGCTGACCGGCGCCACCGCGGGGGTGCTCGCACTGCTCGGCGCGGCGCTCGGCGCCGTGGCCGCCTGCCTGGCCGCGTTCGTGTTCGCGCATTCCAGCCTCACGCTGACCTTCGGCAACGTGCCGTGGTCCGATATCGGGCTGCTGGTGATCGGCATGCCGCTGATCGCGGCCGCGGCCGGCTGGCTGCTCGGCGGTCGCGCCCCGTCCGCTGTCTCCCGCCAGCCCCTCGAGTAGCGCCTGCGGGAGCGGATTTCCGCCGTGTCGCGACACGGCGGAAATCCCCGCATCGCGCCGGGAGTGACGGTATCGTCTCGGGTCGTGACGGAAGCACCGGCTTTCAGCGTGGTGGCGGATGTCGCCATCGTGAAGGGGGAGACGCCGGCCGCGGACCGGACCTGGCTGACGTTCCCCGACGGCACCGCGCGCCGCGCGGTCGTGCACGTCATCCACGACCTGCCGCACCTAGTCGTCGAGTCCGTTTTCGACCTAGAAGACGGGCTGTGGGGGACACTCGCCGCTGGCGGGTTCTCGCCTGCCGCCCGCGCGCTGACCAGACGGCACGGGCGGATCAGGCTGGTCACGGACGCCCCGCTCGACGAGCTCGGGACGCGGAACTGGCCGGGGCACCTCGTCGCGAAGGCCGCGGTGAACGCCGTGCTCAACCGGTGGAGCGACGGGCCGGACACGCCGGCCGGGGTGCGGGCGCGGCTGCGCTGCTACGGGCCGGAGGCGGCCGCGCTCGCCGGGCAACTCGACGACGAGACGATCCGCGTCGCGGTGGCCGGCGTGCGCCGGCTGTACCGGGAGTGGAGCGCGCTGCCGGTCGGCGGCACGCTGCGGCTCACCTGGCCGCTGCACGCCAGCTGGCTGCGGCTTATGTGACTTAAGACACGCTTACAATCCGTAACCATAGCAATCGTTCGCGTAAGTAAAACCGTGCTTGAGGGGTTCCGTCCTCAGCTCGTTTACCGTAAATTCACCCTAGAGCTGCGTGTGGTTTACGGCACGGTCCTGGAGCGGTGTGGTTGACCACGGGGACACCATTGCTCGATAGCTAGTGACGCGGGCGTCGCGTTCGGGGGGAGGTGCCCGTGCCCATTGATGTGCACGAGGCTCTCGATGCCGTGCAGGAACTGTGCGGGACATGTCATGACATGCGCGAGCCGGTCGCCACCGTGCTGGCACTCACGGACGCCGCACTGGGTGAGCCGGGACTGCCGGCCGCCGCGCGGGTACGACTCGAGCAGATCTCCGGGCAGGCCGAGTGGCTGGCCGAGATGATCCGCGAGTTCCTCCATGACGCCGTGAAAGAACTGAAGGAAGAGGAGGACGACACAGCTGAAACAGACGGAACGGAAACGGGCCTCGCGGCCGGCCGTCCCGATGCGGTCTGCGTTGTCGGCGACGTCATCAGGGCCGGGCGGCTTACCTGGTCCTGTGACCTGACGGTGATGGCGCCCGCCGCGCCGGTCCGGTGCACGCTGCACCCCGTGCTGCTGCGCCGCGTCGTGTCAAACGTGCTGAGCAACGCGGCGCGGGCCGCGGGGCCGTCAGGCCTGGTAAGCGTCCGGATCTGGCAGAGCAAGGGCCTGCTAAGGCTCGTGGTGGAGGACACCGGCCCGGGCTTCGGCAACATCCCGAGCGGCCTCGGTCTCGGTCTGGCGTGGGTGGCGCGCACCATCGTCAGGCACGGGGGACGGATCGAGTGCGGCCGCGGCGCGGGTGGCGGGGCGCGCGTCAGCCTGCGCGTCCCGTGAGCCTGAATCGGCCAAGGGGGGGCCGATGCGACTTGTGCTGTGCGACGACAACAAGATCCTTTGCGACGCGCTCAGCGTGGCGCTCGACAGACGCGGTCACCGGGTGGTCGCGACCGCGAACACCACGCTTCTGGGGATCGCCGCGGTGGCCGCGCACAGACCCGGCGCGTGCCTGCTCGACGTGCGATTCCCCGACCCGCCCGACGGCCTTGAGGCCGCCCGGCTAATCCGGCAGCGGTATCCGGGGACCGCCGTCCTGATCCTGTCCGCCTTCGTCGATCAGGAGGTCCGGGCGGAAGCCATGCGGATCGGGGTCGCCGGGTTCCTGCGTAAGGACCAGGCTGTCGATCATGTCGCGGACGCGCTCGACGTGATCGCCTCGGGCGGGGAGATGTTCGATTCGGTGCTGACTTCCAGGGATCGTCCCTGCGAACGGATGCCGGACTGCCAGGCGATCACCCTGACGCCCAGGGAACGCGAAGTGCTGTGCAGGATGGCCGCCGGCCAGAGCACCGCGCAGATGTCCCAGGAGATGAACATCGAGGTAAGCACGCTCCGAACGTACGTGAAGAACGTGCTGACCAAGCTGGGCGTGCACAGCCGCCTGCAGGCGGTCGCTGTGGCGACCAGGGAACACCTGCTCGGTTTACCCGGCCGGGCCAGCCGCCGCTGGTACCCCATCTGACGTAGGACTCAACCGGCAAGCGGGGGTTCCGTCGCGAGACGACAGAGAGCGAGGCTCGCGGGCATGAATAATATTTCTGTCCTTGTGGTGGATGGCGAGCGCATTTTTGCGGACGCGGTCGCCGCTCAGCTGGAAGAACAGCAGGACATCGATATCGTGGCCGCCGTCGATCCGGGTACGCATGGCGAATTCCTGCGTGCCGGACGACATGCGGACGTGGTGCTGCTCGACGCCGACCTGGCTGACGACGCCGCGATCACCTTGTGTGAGGAACTGACCCGCCTCGGGTCTCGCGTGATCATGCTGAGCGACACGAACGGACCCGAACGGATCGTCACGGCCATTCGCGCCGGCGCCTCGGCCTGGGTGCGCAAGGACGAATCCTTCGAGCACCTGCTGCGGGTAGTCCGGGGCACCATACGCGGTGAAACCTGGCTGCCGCCCGCCGAGACGGGAGCCGTGCTCCGGCTGCTGATGCGGGCACAGGAACAGCGGGAGGAAGACGACACGCTGCTGGCCGCGCTCACGCCGCGCGAACGCGAGGTCCTCGCGTGCCTCGCCGACGGCGACGGCCGCCGCGACGTGGCGGAGCGGCTGTACCTCTCCGCGAACACGGTGCGGACGCACTTGCAGAACCTGATGGCGAAGCTTGGCGTGCACTCGACCCTGGAAGCGGTGGCGCTGATCCGCCGGGCACAGATCGGGACCCCGCTCGTGGAAGCCCATCGTGACGACTAACGAAGATGAGCTTATCTACGCCGAATGAGGATGTACCCCGGCCCGGGATGCTGGCCAAAATCGACACCGTGATCTGAGTCCCATGTGACGGGCGGGACTCGCCAATCACTGGTGACCGGGGGGGAAAGAATGCGCACTCTCGTAACGGGGGCTGCGGGGTTTGTCGGGGCGCACCTGTGCGCGTACCTGCTCGAGCAGGGAAACAACGTAGTCGGTATCGACGCGATGACCGACTACTACGACGTAAGGCGCAAGGAAGCGAACCTCGCCAGCCTCAGTTCCTGGGATTCCTTCACATTCCGCCGGCAGGATCTGCTGACCGCGCCGCCGCGACGACTGCTCGACGGCGTCGAGGTGGTCTTTCACCTAGCCGGCCAGCCGGGCGTGCGAGCGTCGTGGGGGCCGGAATTCGCGGCGTATGTCAGCCGGAATATTCTCGCGACCCAGCACCTGCTCGAGGCCTCGCGCCAGGCTCCGGTCCGCGCGATTGTTTACGCGTCGAGTTCGTCCGTCTATGGCGACGCGGAAAGCTACCCGACAACCGAGGACATGCGGCCGAGGCCGGTTTCCCCATATGGGATGACCAAGCTGGCCGCGGAGCACCTATGCGAGTTGTACCGGCGGAACTTCGGCATTCCCGCCGCGTCGCTGCGGCTTTTCACCGTTTACGGGCCGCATCAGCGACCCGATATGGCCTTCGCGCGGCTAATCGGCGCGGCGCGGAGCGGGAGTCCGTTCCCGCTGTTCGGGGACGGTCGGCAGACCCGCGACTTCACCTATATCGCGGACGTCGTGCGGGCGATGTGCGGGGCCGCCACTGCCGTCCAGTCCGGCTGGACCGGCGTGGCCAACATCGGCGGCGGATCAAGAACCTCGATGGCGGAGGTGATCCGCATCGTGGGGGCCCTGCTCGGCCGCGAGGTGCGGACCGCCCGCATGCCCGCCCAGCCGGGGGACGTGCGGGACACGGCGGCGGATACCAGCGTCGCACGGCAGGCCTTCGGCTACGCGCCGACGGTGCCCCTCGCCGATGGCCTCGCCCGCATGGTCGAGGCGGAGATGGCGCTAGTACCCGAACTGACAGGGGTAGGCACGCATGGAGTTGCATGAGCTCGCTGACCGGCTTTTCCGGCTGCACGCGAAGCTGATTATCGTCCTGTTCCTGGCGGGGCTGTTTGGCGGTCTTGCCCTGCACTGGCATCAGACGCCCCAGTACCAGGCGAACGCGCAGCTGGTCGTGGGCGCGGAGGACCCGCAGAGCGCGCAGAGCGCGGCGGTGCTCGCGGACACCGCACGCGCCATCGCGACCGGACCTCAGCTGGTCGACAAGGCGATCGCGCAGGCCGGCGTGACCAGGGACGAAGCCGCGGTGGCCGCCGCGGTCAACGTCCAGACGCTGGGCAGTTCCGGTGTCCTGGCGCTGTCCGTCACGGACCCCGATCCGCGGGTGGCGGTGTCACTCGCCAACTCGCTCGCGGCCGGCGTGGTAAGCACCCGCGCCGCTCTCGCGCACAACGGCCTCTCGGCGTCGCTAGCCGGCCTGACCGCGCAGGAGGCGGCGATACGCGCGCAAATCCGGCAGCTCAGCAGCCAGGCAGACGCTCTCGCCTCGCAGCTTCCCAGCCTGCAGTTCTCTTCCCAGCAGGCTCCAGCGGTCGCCCAGCTCACCGCGCTCGAGTCCCGCCTGACGTCGCTGCAGGACCAGGCGACGCAAGTCGCCCTGCAGCGCAGCCAGCTAGCGGCCCAGCAGGGACCGGCGGCTGCCGTCCTCGACACCGCTTCCTCGGCGGTGCCCGCAGGCGGGCGCGGCCTGATCGACCCGGTGCTCGGCGCCCTGCTCGGCCTGGTGGCAGGCATCGCCGCCGCCGCGATCGCGGAGATAGCGCGGCCGCACCTGGTGGGCGCGACGGCGATCTCCAAGGCCATCGGCACGCCGCTGCTCGGCGAGATGGGCACGCCACCGGATCGGTGGACCCGGTCCGTCCTGCCCGACGCCGGCAGCTACATCGAACTCGCCGCCGACGCCCAGCAGGTGCGGGAGGTCAGACTCGCCGCCCTCGACCCCAACGGCCGCCGCCGGGCTCAGGTGCTGATGCTTAAGGGCCCGCAGCTGCACGGCGCCCCGGCGGCTTCGCGAGCTGGCGGCGCCGACAGCGATGACCCGCCGCGCACTGGCCTCGTCGTGGCGGTTCCGCGGATCTTGAAGGTCGCCGACATCGACGCGGTCACCAACTTCATCTGGATCTCCGGCTGGACCCTGCTCGGCGTGATCGTCTTCCCGGCCAAACGCAGCGGGTTCGCGATCGCCCGCCGTTCTTCCGGCCCGGAGGGCACGCGCCGCGACGAGTCGGTCGCCAAGGACGTGGAGGTGCAAGCATGACGTCGGTTGCTACGCAGACACGGGAGCGCATACCGTTCGCCCGGAGCCAGATCGCCCCGGAGGCCGTCGACGCCGTCGCCGGAGTCCTGTCATCCGGCTGGCTGACCACGGGCCCGCAGGTCGCCAAGTTCGAGGAAGAGTTCGCCCGCTGGGTGGGCGCTGAGCACGCCGTCGCGGTGTCGTCCTGCACCGCCGGGCTCGAGCTGTCGCTGCGCTCGCTGCGGCTGCGCCCTGGCGCGCCGGTGCTCGTGCCGACAATCACCTTCTGCGGCGCGGTGAACGCGATCCTGCACGCGGGCCTGCGACCGGTGCTCGTGGACGCCGATCCCGTCACGCTGATTCCTGGCGCGCAGGCCTGCGCCCGCGCGGCCGCGCGCTGCGGCAAGCCCGCGGCCATGATGGCGCTGCACTTCGCCGGCCATCCCGCCGCCGTGGCGGAGACGGCAAGCGCGGCCGGCATAGGACTGAGCCGCGTGGTCGAAGACGCCGCCCACGCGGCGGGGACGGTCGCGGACGGGCGGCTGGTCGGGTCATGCTCGCAAGCGACCTGCTTCAGCTTCTACGCGACGAAGAACCTCGCCATCGGCGAGGGCGGCATGGTCACCACGAACCAGGCCGACGTGGCGGACTACGCCAGGCGCTGCCGCCTGCACGGCATCAGCCGCGACGCCTGGCAGCGCAGCGTGCCGGGTGCGGCATGGCGCTACACCGTCGACGAGCTGGGGCTGAAGGCCAACATGACGGACATGCAGGCCGCGATCGGGCGCGCGCAACTGCGCCGCTTCGGTGCGAACCAGTCGCGGCGCGCGGACATCGCAGCCCGCTACGACCGCGGCCTCGCGGGCATCCCCGGGCTGCGGTTGCCCGCGAGGCCGCCCGGCGGCGGGCACGCGTGGCACCTGTACGTCGTGCGCGTGCTGCCGCGGTTCGGCGTCTCGCGCGATGAGCTGATCGCTGCCCTCCATGCGCGGGAGATCGAGTGCTCGGTGCACTTCATCCCCAACCACCAGCAGCCCTATCTGCGTCGGCTCCTCGGAGCGGACACCGACCCGCGGCTGTTCCCCGCGGCCGAGGAGGCGGCCAGCCAGATCGTCTCGCTGCCGCTGTATCCCGCGCTGCGCGACGACCAGGTGGACCGGATCTGCGAGGCCATCGCCAAGGTAGCCGGCCACCGGAACGGGGCCGCGAGAAATGAGGTCTACTGAAATGAACAGCAAGGCAGCGGTGCCACCGCAGCGGCCAGCGCGCGTATGCGTGGTCGGCGGGGCCGGATTCCTCGGCTCGGTGCTCACCGGGACGCTGCTCGACGACGGGTATCAGGTCACGATCCTTGACGCGTTCTTGTACGGGGACGAGAGCATCAGGAACCTGCTCGGCCGGCCCGGGCTGTCACTGGTGCCCGGGGACCTGCGCGACATCGCCGCGACCGTGCACGCGTTCCGGCACGCGGACGCGGTGGTTCACCTAGGCGCCCTAGTCGGCGATCCCGCCTGCGACATCGACGAGCGGCTGACGCTCGAAATCAACCGGGATGCCATCGGCAAGGCGGCGGCGATCGCCCGCGGGCTGGGCATCGGCCGTTTCGTCTTCGCGTCCACCTGCAGCGTGTACGGCGCCCGCGGCGAGGTGCTCGACGAGGCTTCGCCGCTGGACCCGATCTCGGTGTACGCGCGCAGCAAGATGGAGTCCGAGCAGCTATTGCTGCAGCAGTCGGGGCACGGCTTCTGGCCTACCGTGCTCCGTTTCGGCACCCTGTACGGCAGGTCACTGCGGGAGCGGTTCGATCTGGTGGTCAACCTGCTCGCCGCCCAGGCGGCGAGCAGGGGTGAGATCACCGTGTTCGGCGGCGGGCAGTGGCGCCCGTTCGTGCATGTCCGGGACGCCGCGGACGCCATCGCGCAGTGCCTGCGGGCACCGCGCAAGGCGGTCGGCGGCCGGGTGTTCAACGTGGGCGGCGACGAGCAGAACCATACGATGGCGCAGATCGCCGAGATCATCGCGACCGTCGTGCCCGGGGTCCGGATCACCGTGGCGCCGGCGGCCGCCCAGGAGGCCGACTACCGCGTCTCCTTCGCCGCCATCAAGGACGCGATCGGATTCACCCCCCAGCGGACGATAGCCGACGGGGTCGCCGAGATCGCCGAGTGCATCGCCGCCGGCGCGGTGCCTGACTTCACCGACGCCCGGTACAGCAACATCAAGGCCCTGCTGAACGGGGACGCGATGGCCGCGCTCACGGGGGCGGGACTGCCCGCCGCCGCGGCGGCCGCCCCGGTGGCCTCGGCGGCAGGCTGAGGTGGCGTGCCCGGTGGAAGGACTGCTGCTGACCGCGGGCGAGCGGCTGGCCCTCCGATGTCCCCAGGGCTGGATCGCCAGGCGCGTCGCCGAGGGCGGCGACGGGTGCTTCATCCCCGGCCCGCCGGACGCGGCGACGGTCCGGGTCCGGGTCGAGGCCGAGCATGGCCCGTTCCCTGTTACCGGGTGGGAGCGGCTGGCCAGGGACGGATGGTGCCGGGATGGCCATGTGGTGCTGCGTGACGTGGCCACCTCGGGATTCGACCTGCACGCCTGGCACGATGGCGCGGTACCGGAACTGGTGCTGCGCTGGCGCCCGCCGCCGCGCACTCGCGCCGCCGCGATGGCGCTGCGGGCCCGCGGCCGGCTGCTGACCCAGGCGGTGCTGCTCCAGTACCCGGTGTTTTGGGCAGCATCGATCCGCGGGCGTGCCCCGCTGCACGCTGCCGCGCTGACCGCGGGCGAGGCCGGCCCGGTGCTGCTCGTCGGGCCGAGCGGAACCGGCAAGACCACCCTGGTCACGGCCGAGGTCGCCGCCCACGGCCAGGCGAGCGCGGACAACCTGGTCGTCGGCGACGGCCACCGCGCCTGGGGCGTGGTCGAGCCCACCCGCGGCGACACCGGACACGGGCGGCGCGAACCGCACGGACGGCGGACCGGCCACCTGGCCGGGCGGGTGCCCGCGCTCGACCCGGCGGCGCTCGTCGTGCTGGCCCGCGGGACCGGGTACCTGATCGAGGCGTGCCCGCCGCAGGCCGCTGCGCGCGCGCTCGTCGCCTCCACCTACGCGGCGGGTGAACTGCGGCGCTACTGGGGCGTGCACGCGCTGCTCGCCCTCGGCACGGGAGCTGGCCCGGCGCACCCGCCCGTCGCGGAAACCGCCGCCGCCTTCGCGGGCCGGCTGCGGTGCCTGCGGCTGGAACTGCCACGGGCCCGCGGGGAACGGCTGGCCGGCCACCTCAGCGCCGGGCAGGCAGCCGAGCAGGCGGCCGAGGGAGCGCGAGCGTGGACCTGAGTGTTTTCACGGCCGGCGCGCGGGTCTTCGACAGTCCTGACGCGCCCGCCGACGCGGACGCGCTCGGCACGCTGAATCGCGCCACGGCCGGCATCGACCTCGCGGCCGCCCCGGTCGTCCTGCCCGACTTCCACCACAAGCACGACCTGGAGATGCCCTCAAGCATCGCGGTCGCCACGGCGGGAACCATCAGGCCCGAGTTCACCAGCGCCTCGGTCAACTGCGGCATGGCGCTGCTCGCCCTGGACATGCCCGTCCCGGGGGAGGCGGGCATCCGGCGGTTCTTCGACGAGGTGCGGTACCGGTACCCGCACCCGCCGGGCTGGCGCCGTGAGCTCACCGCCGAGGACGTGCTGCGGTGCGCGGACGAGGGCGCCGTGTTCGGGGTCGAACGCTACGGGCTGCCGGTGGCGGCGCTGGACCGGATTGAGGAGTCCGGCCGACTCGACCTGGACAGGCACGGCGGCGCGGCGCGGCTGCGCCGCGCGCTCCCGGCCCTGTCGTTCCAGGTGGCAAGGCTGCGGTTCGGCACGATCGGCCCGTCCAACCACTTCGTCGAGCTCCAGGCGGTTGAGGAGGTATTCGATCCGGCCGCGGCCGCGGTGCTGGGCGTCGCGCCGGGGCAGCTGACGCTGCAGTATCACTGCGGCGGCGGCCAGCTCACCGGCCAGGTGGGACGCCTGTTCGCCCGGCGGAAGAAGATGTCCAGGCCGCTGGCGCTCACCATGGCCGTCGGCCGGCCGCTCGCGCACCTGGCCACCGCCCGCTCGCTGACGCAGTTGCGGCAGCGGCTGGCGCTCTACTTCGCCGACGGCTGCCCCGCCATCCCGGTCGACGGCGCCGAGGGCGAGCGCGTGCTGCTCGCCAACGCCGCGGCGATGAACTACGGCTTCGCCTTCCGGACGGCGACCTACGGGACGCTAGCCGCCCTGGCGCGGAAGGTATTCGGCGCGCGCGAAGTCCGGCTGATCGTCGATTCGCCGCACAACTCCATCTACGAGGAGCGGGTCGGCGGCCGGCCCGCCATCGTGCACCGGCACAACTCCTGCCGCGCGTACCCGGCGTCGATGATGCCGGCCGGCACCGCGTTCGGCGCCGTCGGGCAGGCGCTCCTGGTGCCAGGCACGCACCGCACCTCCTCCTACCTGTGCGTCGCCGCGGACGGCGCCGAACGCAGCCTGTACTCGGCCTGCCACGGCGCCGGGACGCTCATCGACCAGTTCGCCGTGTCCGGCCGGTCCGGGCCGGACCCGCGGCGCAGGACCACCCTGCGCTTCGGTTATGGCGACAGCGAGCCGGCGGCGGTGCCGCAACTGGACGACTGCGGCGTCGATGAGGCTCTCGCGATACTCACCGGCGGCGGGCTGGTGCGGCCGGTGGCCCGGATGCGCCCGATCGCGGTGCTGAACTGACCAGGCCGACCGGATTGGGGGGAGACGATGCTGACGACCATCACACGACCAGACCCCCGGTCGGCGCTGGACCTGCCCGCGCCGCCGGCCCGGCCGGATCATGGCGACCGGCTGCCGCGGTGGGCGGTCGCGGCGGCGATCGCTAGCCTGCCCCTGCTGGTCCCGCCCGGACCCGCCAACACGGCCCCGGCGGACCTGTTCATACTCGTCGCGCTCGGCGTGACATTGCTGTGGGCGGCGTCGACTCGCCAGCGCCTGCAGTTCCCCTACGTGATCGGCGTCGGCACCATGGTCACGGCCGGATGCCTCGCCGCGCTGCTCGGCAGCTACCCGCATGAGGGGGCCATCGCCGTCGTCATCGACATATTCCTGCTCGGCTGGGCGACCGTGGTGGCCAACGTGGGCAGGACCGAGGCCGCGATCGCGTTCCTGGTGCGCGCGTGGTGCGTGTCAGGGAGCCTGTGGGGGATCGGCCTGCTGGCCTTCGTCATCCGCGGCGCTGTTTCCTACGGGCTCGACACAGCCGCTGGTGCCAGGGCGAGCTTCACTCTCGGGGAGCAGAACGGAGCGGGCTTCTACTTCGCGGCTACCGTCTTCGTCATCCTGGCCGGCCGGTGCCCGCGGCGACTGTGGTTGCGGGTGCCCGTCGTCGCCTGCCTGCTCGCCGACACCGTGCTTACCGGGTCGCTGGCGGCGCTGCTCGGGCTGCTCGCCGGGCTGGCGCTCGCGCTGGTGGCGGGCACCGCCGGACGGCGCGGCGGCGCGGCGGCGCTGCTCATCTTCATCGTCCTCGCGGTGGCCGGCGGTGCCGCCTACCAGGTGATGCATCACTACCAGATAGTGGAGAAAGCCCAGAGCAGCCAGAACCCGATCCTGCACAACTCCGTCGGCCGTGAGCAGCAAAGCGCCTGGGAGCGTCAGACGCTCACCGAGGAGACCCTGCACCTGTGGAGCACCTCCACACTGCTCGGCCTCGGACCTGACGCCACCAAGAGCACGCTGCGCCAGCAGCTCGCGCCCTACCCGAAACAGGCCCATGACGACTGGACGGCGGTGCTCGTGGAACGCGGCGTACTCGGGTTCGCGGGCCTGCTCCTGCTGGTCACCGAGATCATCGTGCGGGCGTACCGGGTCGGTAGCTCTGTTGCCCCCGGGGACCCCCCGCATGGAAGGCTGCGCGTCCCCCATTCCCCCCCGGCCGGGCTGCCCGCGCCACAGTTCCTCATCGGCGCGCTCGGCACACTGGCCGTGTACAGCTTCACCCACGAGCAGCTGCACGACCGGACAGTGTGGACGCTGTTCGGCCTGCTCGCGGCCCTCTCCCTGTGGCCCGGACGGGCCGGGTGGCCAGCACCGCGGCCGGGCGGGAGGAAGCCGTGAACGGGCGCTGGCTCGCCGCGCCGCCGGCCGTGCTGCCGGCCGGCCTGCTGCCGCCCCGGCCGCCGCGGCGCCGGGTCAAGGTGCTGCACGTGATCACCAGGCTTGAGGCCGGCGCGGGCGGCAACACGCTGGTGTCGGCGCTCGGCATGGACCCCGCGCGCTACGACGTGTGGATCGCCGCCGGCGGCGCCGGCCCGCTGTGGGAGCGAGCGCACCGCGCCGGGATACCTTCCGTGCGCATCGCGGAGTTCCGCCGCGAGGTGTCACCGGCCCGCGACGCCATCGCCCTGGTCCGCCTCATCAGGCTGATCCGCCGAGAGCGATTCGCGATCGTGCACCTGCACGAGGCCAAGGCCGGGTTCCTCGGCCGGGTCGCCGCCGCGCTGTGCGGCACCCCGGCGGTAGTCGTCACCTTGCATGGCCGCGATCCCTGGTGGCGGACGACGCCGGAAACCGGAACCGCGCTGCGCGACCTCATGCCGCGGGGGCTGTGGCTGTATTCCGCCCTGGAACGGCTCGCCCGGCCGCTTACCCACTCCTTCGTCGCGGTGGCGCCCGCCGTGGCCAGGGACGCGGTCTGCGCGCGGATCGCCGCGCCGGGGCGGACCGACGTGGCGCCGTCGGCCGTCGACCTGGACAACATCCCCTATGACCGCGATCCGTCGGTCCGGGCCGAGCTGGGGATCGGCGCGCGGGACCGGGTGGTGGGAATGGTCGGCCGGCTCGACAGGCAGAAGGCCCCGCTTGACTTCGTCGCGATGGCCGCGCACGTGGCCGCGCTCAGGCCGGGCACCCGGTTCGTCGTCACCGGCGACGGCGAGCTCGCCGCTCAGGCGGACCGGCTGGCCCGCGATCTGGGGGTGGACGTCCTGTTCACCGGGTGGCGCCAGGACGCCGCCAGGATCGCCTCCGCCTTCGACGTGTTCGTCGTCAGCTCGCTGTACGAGGGGGTGGGCCGTTCGGTCACCGAGGCGATGGCATCGGGCCGCCCGGTGGTGGCCACCTCCGTCGACGGCGTGGTGGACGTAGTGACACACGGCGCGACCGGATTGCTCGCCGCGCCCATGGACCCCGAGGGCCTGGCCGCTGGCGTGCTATGGATGCTCGACCATCCGGACGAGGCCGCGCTGATGGGCAAGCAGGCCCGCGACCTGGTGCGGGAGCTGTTCGCGCCGCGGCGGATGTGCGGGGTGCTCGACGACATCTACTCGGGCCTGCTCGGGGTGGCCCGATGACCACAGAGCCCGACGCGCGCCTGCTCAACTGGCGCTTCGTGGCGCCGTCGCAGCCACCAGAGCTGCTCTTGCTGTCGGCCGACGGCGAGACCGTGCCCGGCGCGCTCACCCCGGACCGGGACGTATTCGATCACCCGCTCCCGGCGCTGCGCTATCCCGCCATCGCCATCCCTGACCTGGCGGCGTGGCTGCCGCGCCGGCGGCCGGCCGGCGCGGCACGCCTGCTGGCCGGCCTGGCGGCCGCGGTGGCGCCCGGCGGCTGGCTGTGCGCGGGCTTCGCGAACAGCTGGTATCCCGTCGTGCCACTGCGGCCGGGATCACTGTCGTGTGCCCGCGCGCTGCGCACGGTCCGGCGGGCCGGCCTGACAAGGACCGAGCTGTACGCGGCCCTGCCCGGGCCGCGCCGGGCCGCCTTCCTGGTCCCGCTCGCCCGCCCCGCGGAGATGGATCACATGCTCCGGGTCCTGTTCGAGACGTCGTATCCGGGCCGCGGCCGCGGCGCCGCCGCGGCCCGGCGGATGCTGTCGCTGCTGCGCCGTGCCGCCCTCACCGCGCCCCATGCCCGCCGCCGCCTAGTGCCCGCGTACTACCTGGTCGCCCGGAGGCCGCGATGATCGGCGCGGTCCTTGACACCGCCAACGCCGTCGCCGCGCCCCTGGCGCTGCCGCGGGTCACCGGCGCCATCGTGATCGGCGCCGACTACGCGCCCGCCGCCAAGGTGACCATGCTGCTGTTCGGCGCGGACGGCAGGCCGCGCCTGGTCGCCAAGCTGGCGCGCCGCGCGGCCAGCGAGCCGGCGTTGGCGGCCGAATGGGACGCGTTGACGGCCCTGTGGTCGGCTGGCGCGCGGACGGTCACCGCCGAACTGCCACGACCGATCGCCCTGCGACACGTCGCCGGCCGCCTGGCGCTGATCTCGACCGCGGTGCCGGGGACCGCGCTGACCGCCGGCTACTACACGCCCGGTCACGTGCGCCGCCCCGGCCTGGTCGACGGCGACTTCACGCTGGCCGGCGACTGGCTGGACCGGTTCCAGCGCCAGACGCGCGGCGGGACGGCGGTGCTCGGGCCGGACGCCTTCGACGAGTGGATCCGACCCACGGCGGACCGCTACCGCGCCGAGGTCGGCTGGAGCGGCTGGGAGTCCGCCCTCTTCACCGGCCGCATCCCCCGCCTGTGCGGCCGGCTCAGCGGGATCAGCGTGCCGGTGGTCGCGGTACACGGCGACTACGCGCCGGGGAACATCCTGGTCAGCGAGGGGCGGGTGTCCGGCGTCGTCGACTGGGAGCTCGGCCGGCGCGCCGGCCTGCCGTTCAGCGACGTGTTCAAGTTCGCCGCGTCCTACGGTTCCTACCTCGACCGGGCCTCGCCGGCCGCAGGGGGAGCGGCCGCCGGTCATCCGGGCTGGTCGCGGGCCCGCGACCGGTGGGGCGCGTTTCCCGGCTGGACGAACGGCACTGGCATCATGTACGCCTTCTTCGGCGGCGGCTGGTTCCCCGGCCTCGTCCGGGAGTTCCTGCTCCAGCGGCTGCGCCGGCTCGCGATCCCGCCCGCTGCCGCCGCGGACGCCGTGCGGCTGTTCCTGCCGGTGTTCCTGGCCGAGCAGGCCCTCGCCCTCGAGCACCCGGCCTACCGGAACGGCTATCGCGCGCTGCTGCGCCTGCTGTGCGAGCAGGCCGCGGCCGACGAGCCGCGGCTCGCGGAGGCGGTCACGTGAGCGTGCGCGAGCTGTCCGGGCGGCTGGGGCGCATGGGCCGCAGTGTCGCCGCGCCGACCATCAGCGGGAACCTGCTGGCCCGGATCGCTGCGCTCGGCGCGCTGTCGGTGGCCAGCCTGCTTGTGGCCCGGACCGGCGGGCCAGCCGCGGTCGGCACCCTGGCGATCATGCGCGTCCTGCCGTGGTTCACCGGGCTGCTGCTGAGCTGCGGCCTGTACGGGGCGGCGCCGTACTTCCTGTCCGGGCCCGGCCGCACCGAGCCCGGCTACCGGCTGACGCTGCCCGCCATGGCGCTGACCGCGGGCGCCGTGGGAGCGGCCCTGTGGGTGGCGGCCGCGCCGCTGTTCGGTCCCCGGTTCCTGCCCGAGCTATCCACCCCCCTGCTGCTGGCCGCGGGGATCGCGGTGCCGACCCAGCTCATGGAGACGACGGCCAAGGCGTGCTCCCAGGGGTTCCCCGACCTCACCGGCAGCAACCGGATCATCGTGCTGGAAGAACTGCTCTTCGTGCCCATTTACGTGATCACGGTCGCCGCCGGAGCCACACCGTATCTCGCCATGGTCGTGGCGCTGCCGCTCGGCGACGTGCTCACCGGCGGGTCTGGCTGGATCCGTCTGCTGCGCCTTGGCTACTTCCGCGGCGCCGGCCGCCCGTCACCAAGGCTCGCCCGCGCGGTCGCGGCGTACGGGACGCGCGCCGAACTCAACAGCGTCACCCAGCTGCTCAACGGGCGGCTCGACTTCCTGATCGTCACCGTCCTCGTCGGCCCCGCGGCCCTCGGGATCTACGCGGTGGCCTCCCGGGCGGCAGAGCTGCTGCGGCTTCCCTCGCTCGCCATCAACTACGTGCTCTACCCGGCACTGGCCCGGCAGAACGAACCGGCCGCGCTGGCTCAGGCACGCCAGGCGATCCGCCGGATGTGGTGGGTACCGGCCACCCTCGCCGTACCGGTGGCCGCCGCGGCGCCGGTGGCCCTGCCGCTGGTTTACGGGCGGGCGTTCCACGCCGCCGTCGTGCCCACCTGGATCCTGCTCGCCGGGATGACGGGCGGCGGCGTATACGGGGTGATGTCGGCGTTCATGTCCGGGTCGGGGCGCCCCGGCAGGAACTCCCTCGCCCAGGCGGCGGGACTGGTGGTGACGGTCGCGCTCGACGTGACGCTGATCCCGCACCTGGGCATCGTGGGCGCGTCGATCGCCTCGACGTGCGCCTACCTGACCACAGCGGCTGTGCTCGCCGTCTTCTTCCGGCTGATCCGGCCAAGACGCCCGGGCCGGCCGAGCCAGTCACCAGAACTCACCACGGAGGCGTCACCATGCAAGTCCTGACAGTCGCCGCACATCCCGACGACGAGACGCTCGGTGCTGGCGGCACCATGGCGCGGCTGGCGGCCGCGTCGCACGAGGTACACGTGTGCATCCTCACCGACGGGGTGACCGCCAGGCATCATCACGTGGAGCGGCAGAAGGAGTGCGCGATCCGGGCCTGCGATGCCCTCGGCGTGTCGGACGTGGTGTTCTGCGGCCTGCCGGACCAGCGGCTTGACTCGCTGCCGCTGCTCGACGTCGTCACGCCCATCGAGAAGTGCGTCGGCCAGATCCACCCAGACCTGGTGTTCACGCACTTCAGCCAGGACGCGAACCAGGACCACCGGATCGTGTTCGCCGCGACGCTCGTGGCGAGCAGGCCGGTGCCCGGCTCGAGCGTTAAGACGGTGCTTTGCTACGAGACCGCGTCGTCCACCGAGTGGGCGCCGCCGTTCCCCGGCGCCGTGTTCAGCCCGAACCTGTTCGTCGACATCAGCGCGACCTGGCCGGCCAAACTCAGCGCGCTGCGTGAATACGAGCAGACCTTCGCCGCGGAGCTGCGGCCGTTCCCGCACCCGCGCTCCTACAAGGCGCTCGAGGCATGCAGCCGGACCCGCGGCGCCACCGCGGGCGTCGCCGCGGCGGAGGCGTTCATGCTAGTCCGGCACGTCCAGGCGGCATGACATGCTCATCTGGATCGACCGCAGGCCGGGCAAGCGGCTGTTTGACGTCGCCGTGTCCGCGCTCGCCCTGCTCGTACTCACCCCGCTGCTGCTCGCCGTCGTGGCCGCCGAGTGGCTGTCCGGCGGGCCGGCGCTGTACCGGCAGGAACGGGTGACCCTGTACGGCGAGCGGTTCGAGATCATGAAGTTCCGCACGATGGTAGTGGGCGCCGACCGGATGGGCGCGAACGTGAGCCCGGCGGGCGACCCGCGGGTCACCCGCCTCGGCCGGTTCCTGCGCCGCTGGTACCTCGACGAACTCCCGCAGCTGCTCAACGTGCTGCGCGGCGACATGAGCCTGGTCGGGCCGCGGCCGGAGACGCCGGAATTCGTGGCGCTGCTGACACCGGACGAGCGGCAGGTGCTCACCGTGCGCACCGGCATCGCCGGGCCGTCCACCCTGGCGTTCATGGACGAGGCGGCCATCCTGGCCGCCGAGCCGGACCCGGTCGCGTACTACCGGGACACCATGGTGCACGACCGGGTCGGCGCCGACCTGGCCTACCTGGCCCACCGCTCGCTGGCGTACGACATCGGACTGCTGTGCAGGCAGCTGGCCGTGATCGGAAGGAGGCTGTGGTGAAGGCACTGGCGCCGCGCACGTCCCCGGACACCCATGTGCGGGTGGTGACCTGGGCAGATCCGGTGGCATGGGACGAATTCGTGCTCGCTGCCCCGGACGGGACCATCGCGCACCGCTGGGCGTGGCTGGACATCGTGTCCGGCTGTTACGGCCACCGGGTGATCCCGCTCGCTGCCACCGGGGGCGCGGGCCTGGCCGGCGTGCTGCCGCTCGTCCTGATGCGCAGCCGGCTCTTCGGCCGCCACCTGGTCTCGATGCCGTACCTCGACTCAGGCGGGCTGTGCACGGCCGGGGACCGGGCCGCCGACGACGCGCTCGTCGGCGCCGCGATCGAGCTTGCCGCGCGAGCCGGCGCGCACCTGGAGTTGCGGCACACCGCCGACCGCGCGATCCCGCTCGTGCCGTCGCTGCACAAGACCGGGCTGGTGCTCGACCTTGCGGGCGGTGCGGACGCGGTGTGGCAACGGATCGACAAGGCGAAGCGGCGCCAGGTCAGGAAGGCGGGCAGGAGCGGCCTGCACGTGTCTGTGCACGGCAGCGAGGGGCTGGCCGGGTTCAACCGCGTCCTCGAGGCGAACATGCGCGACCTCGGCTCGCCCGCGCACCGCCGCGGGTTCGCCCGGCGCATCATGGACAGCTTCGGCGCCGACGCGAGAATCTTGCTCGCCGCCGATGATGCCGGTGCCGTCGGCGCGGGACTGGTCCTTGTCCAGGGCGGCTGGATGGGCGTGCCGTGGCTCGCGGCGCTGCGCTCGAGCTTTTCCCGCGCGCCCAACCAGTTGCTGTACTGGGAGGCCATCAGGCTGGCCGTAGCGCGCGGCTGCCAGGTGTTCGACTTCGGCCGCTCGTCGCCGGGGACCGGCCCGTACCTGTCCAAGCTGCAATGGGGCGCCGAACCGGTCCAGCTGTACTGGCACCGGCTGCCGGGCGACGAGACTGACGACGACGTGCGCCGCTGGCAGTGGGCGACCACGATCTGGCGGCACCTGCCGGTGCCGGTGGCCACCGCGGCCGGCGCCGCGATCCGCGGCAGGCTGCCGCAATGACCCGCGGCGCACGGACCGGCGCCCGGTGGGCGCTGACGATGGCCGCCGCGGCCGCCGTGGCCCTCACCGGGTGCACCAGGGCCACCAGCCACCCCGCGAGCCAGCCCGTCACATCCGGCCCGCCGATTGCGTCCGCCCCTGCGACCGCGTCCAGCCCGCCGACCGCGCCAGCCGGCCGCTACGCGGCGCCGCTGCCCTCGCCGGTGCTGCTCGTCCAGGGAGTCAGCAGCGCCAACCCCGCGCACACGTTCAAGAACCAGGCCTGGGACTTCGCCATGATGCGCGAGGCGTTCAACACGGTCGCCCTGCTGCCAGGCGACCAGCAGACCGTCCGAAACGCGCGGGCCGCCGGGCTCGCCGTGGTCCTGGAATTCGACTACAAGCAGGACTTCTTCGCCGGGCGCGATATCACCCGCAAGGTGCAGGCGATCGTGGACCAGATCAGGTCCAACCCCGGCACCGTCTCGGCGATCCAGGTGGCCGACCGGCTCAACCAGGACTACAGCCCGGCGCAGGGCCTGGCCTACCTCGCCGCGACCGCCGGGGTGTTCCACCGCGAACTGCCCGGCGTGCCGGTGATCGTCAGCGTGGCCGACCGCGACCTCACCTGCGGGCTCGCCGGGCAGTCCTCCTGCGTCAACACCGACCCGCGCTTCCAGTACCAGACCACGGCCACCCTGGACGCGTTCCGCGCCAGCGGGTATCTCGACGGGTTCACCCTCGCCGACAACCTGAAGAACGAGAACGCGGCCGTCCAGGTCCGGGCGTGGCAGGTCGCGCGGGCCCGCTGGCCCAGCCCGTTCATCCTGCTGAGCAACGCCTCGCAGCTGTCCTTCCCGACGGCGCTGGCGCCGGGCGGGCCGCAGGCGGCCGCGCTGGTGACGGTGTACATGACCGCGCCGGTCCACGGCGGCGCGGACGGGGTAGCCCTGTGGGCCTGGCACCAGCTCTACCAGGGCAGCGTGTACACCTTCCTGGACAAGGACGGCAGCCCCAACACGCTGTGGCGCGAGATGGCCGCCGTCGCCACATCGCTCGGACTGACGGGAGACGGTCATGGGTGACCGGCTGACCGTGATCGGCACCGGCTACCTTGGCCTCACCCACGCCGTCTGCATGGCCGACCTCGGCCACGACGTGCTCGGCCTGGACGCGGACGCGGACAAGATACGCCGCACCGCCCACGGCGAGGTGCCGTTCTTCGAGCCGGGACTAGAACCGCTGCTGCGCAAGCACGTCGACGCCGGCCGGCTGCGGTTCACCACCTCCTTCGCCGAGGCGGCCAGCTTCGGCGACGTGCACTTCCTGTGCGTGGGCACGCCGCAGGCGGCGGACGGCTCGGCCGACCTGCGCCACTTGCACGCCGCCGCCGACGCGCTCGCGGCGGGCCTGCGCCGCCCGTGCCTGGTAGTCGGCAAGTCCACGGTGCCCGTCGGCACCGCGCGGGCCCTGGCGGCGCAGATCGCGCGCCGCGCGCCCGCGGGCGCGCGGGCCGGCCTGGCCTGGAACCCGGAATTCCTGCGCGAAGGCTTCGCCGTCGAGGACAGCCTCGCGCCGTCCCGCCTGGTCTTCGGCGTGACGGGCCGGCGGTCCGCCGCGGTGCTCCGCCACGTGTACGCGAAGATCCTGGCCAGCGGAGTCGAAGCGCTCGTGATGGACCTGGAGACCGCGGAGCTCGTCAAGGTCTGTGCGAACGCGTTCCTGGCCACCAAGATCTCGTTCATCAATGCCGTCGCGGAGATGTGCGAGCAGGCAGGCGCCGATGTCGTCAGGCTCGCCGACGCGCTGGGGCGCGACGACCGGATCGGCGGGCGCTTTCTCGTGCCGGGTCTCGGTTTCGGCGGCGGCTGCCTGCCGAAGGACATCCGCGCCTTCCAGTGCGCCGCGCGGGCGCTTGGCGTCGAGTCGCTGGTGAGCTGGCTCGGCGAGGTCGACGCGATCAACCAGCGGCGCCGGTCGCGGGTGACCGAACTGGCCAGGGACGCCGTCGGCGGCAGCCTGGCCGGGCGCAAGATCGCGGTGCTCGGCCTGTCCTTCAAGCCGGGCAGCGACGACGTGCGCGACTCACCCAGCCTGGACGTATGCGCCCGGCTGCTAGGCGCGGGCGCGATAGTGTCCGCGCACGACCCGGTGGCCATGGCCAACGCCGCGCGTATCCTGCCCGGCCTGCGCTACGCCGGCTCGGTCCCCGAGGCGGCGGCGAACGCGGAGGCCGTACTGCACCTCACGGAATGGGCCGACTACCGGGGCATCGACCCGGCAATGCTTGGCACCGTGGTCGCCCGGCGGAACATGGTCGACGCGCGGTGCGCCCTTGACGAGGCGGCCTGGCGGTCGGCCGGCTGGTCGTTCCGCGTCCCCGGCCGGCCGTCGCAGTCGGCACTAAGTCATCTCGTACCGATGGGGGAGTCGGTGCCGGCGGATGCATGACAGCGTGGCACGGGTGAATGCAAACGGACGCGTGCTGCGGGCCGCCATCACGGCATGCCTGCTCGCCGTCGCGGCGTCGGCGACTAGCGTGGCTTCCGCCACGGCCGGCACGTCCACCCTTTACGTCGGCGGCCCCGGGTGCTCGGACTCCGGCCCGGGCAGCCAGGGGCAGCCGTTCTGCACGATCTCCGCGGCGGCCGCCGTCGCTGCGGCCGGTCAGACCGTCCTGGTATCGGCGGGCACCTACCAAGAGGACGTGAAGCCGGCGCAATCCGGGACCGCCGGATCCCCGATCACCTACCAGGCGGCACCGGGCGCGACCGTCGTCATCACCGGCGGCTCGAACGGGTTCACCATCAGCTCGCGCAGCTGGATCACCGTCAGCGGGTTCGATATCACCGCCACCACGTCCAGCGGCATCTACCTGTGGAACGACAGCGGCATCACGCTGAGCGGGAACACGGTGACTGGCGCGGGGCAGCGGGTACAGGGCGCCAACGCGGTCGGCATCTATGTGGGCAGCACGACGAACTCCACCTTGTTCGGCAATCACGCGGACAACAACAGCGCGGCCGGGATCTACCTCACCATGGGGTCCACCGGAATCACGGTGGACAGCAACGAGGCCTCGTTCAACGCCTACGGCTGGGAGCGCAACGCCAACGGCATCGACGTGATCTCGCCGGGCAACACGATCGTGCGGAACGTGACGCACGACAACGAGGACTCGGGAATCCAGTTCTACCCGGGCGGCAACAACAACGTGGTGACCGACAACGTCAGCTACCACAACATGGGTATCACCACGACGCAGCTGACCAACTGCAGTCACCCGACGACCGGCAACACCTCCGACTGCTTCACAGGCGACCACGGCATCGACGACCTGGACGTGACCGGCAACCAGATCACCGGCAACACCGTGTACTCCAACACCAGCGCTGGGATCAACGTCGAGGGGCTGCCCGCCGGGACGGCAAGCGGCATCACGATCGAGAACAACATCAGCGTGGACAACGCGATCAACTGCCCGGACGGGAACGGCGGCACCACGACCTGCCCAGGGACCAAGGGCGACGTCCGGGTGGACAGCACCTCGCAGACGGGCACCGTGCTCGACCGCGACGTGCTGTGGCTGGACAGCCCCGGCTACCTGGCGACCTGGGGCAACACGTCGTACAAGACTCTCGCCGAGCTGCAGGCGGCCTCCGGGCAGGAGCCGAACGGCAAGCAGGCCAACCCCGGCTTCCAGAGTCCGTCCGCGGCCAACTTCCAGCTCAGCGCCTGCTCACCCGCCATCGACATGGCCAACTCCGGCGCGGTAGGCGAGCAGCCCAGCGACATCCTCGGTCACCCGAGGGTCCCCGATCCCTCCTCGGTGCAGACCGGCATCGGCCCGCGCAATTACGACGACGACGGCGCGTACGAGTACCAGGCCCCGCCTGCCCCGCCCGCGCTGCTCGCCGGCGCCGGCGCGAGCAGCGTGACCCTGAGCTGGTCCGGGCCCCCGGCCGGCACGCCGGCGATCAGCGGCTACACCATCTACCGCGGCACCAGCGCCGGCGGTGAGACACAGCTCGCCACGGTCAGCGGATCCATCACGCAGTACACCGACAGCGCGGTCACCCCGGGCACCGCATACTACTACCAGGTCAGCGCGGCCGGCTCGGCCGGCACGTCGGCCCGGTCCACCGAGGCCAGCGCCATCCCGGGTGGCCCGGCCACCTCGCCCATCGCCTTCCGGGCGGCGTCGCAGACCTCGATCACCTCTGGCGTCACCCACGCCTCGATCGCCGCTCCGGCCGGGGTGCAGCCCGGAGACGTCATGATCGCCTGGCTCGCGCTCGGCTACCAGGTCACCGGATTCTCGTTCGGCTCCGGCTGGACGCCGTTCAGCTGGTCACCGGCGGCGGACGGGACCGCCTGGCAGGCCTTCGGCTACTACAAGGTCGCCACGAGCGCGGACGCCGGCGCCAGCTATACCGCGTCCTGGACCGGCAGCGCGAAGGGCACGTTCACGATCGCCGACTACAGCGGAGTGGACAGCGCGGCGCCGCTGGCGGGCACCGCCGCGCTGATAGACACCAACAGCTCGAACGCCCTCAGCACGCCGGTGCTGGCCTCGTCGGCCGCCACGAGCTGGGCGGTGGCGCTGTACGCGATCCGCTCGACGACGAGCGCGAACAGCAACAACTCGTGGACCCCCGACCCGGCCCTGACCCAGCGCGTCAACGCCAACAACTCGGCCGCCACCTCGTCGCCGTGGGCGGCCATCGCTGTCAGCGACTCCAATGGCGCGGTCCACGCGCCAGCCTTCTGCGCGGCCGCCCGCTCCTACACGGCCACCGCGGTGTTCGCGGAAGGGCACAAGGCCGCGGCCATCATCTACCTGCGGCAAGCACCGAACGGGGCCGGCTCATGACAATCCCGCGACGTCGCGTTCAGCCGCGTGCCGTGGCGGCGGTCACGGCCGCCGCGTTGCTCGCGGGCTGCGGCTACCAGGCCGCGGGAACACAACGGGCACAGCCCGCCCCGCCGGGGCCGCCTGCCGCCGCCCTCTCCGCTAGCGCCGGGTGCGCGCAAGCCGCGCCGGTCGTCGCCGACGCGCGCGGCGTCCTGCAGCGGCTCGCGCTCGGTTCCGTCACCGCCGGACAGGCATCGCGTCTGCTCGGCGGCGATCAGGCGGCCCTCGGCAAGGTGGCCCGCGTCACGATCGAGCCGGTGCTGCAGGCGAACCTCGCTGAAGCGTTCGACGCCTTCGCGGCGTACCGCGCGGTGATGGTGAACCCGGACGCGCCCGCCTACCAGCAGACACTCGCCAGCCTGGCTGGAACGCTCGCCGGGTTCGGCCGGGTCTGCGCGGTCGGCACACCAGGCGCGGCGACCCGCCCCGGTGGCTGGACCGCGGCGACCGTCACGCTCAAGGGCTCGGAAGAGGTCGGGCTCTGGGCACACGCGGTCAGCGGCGCGCCTGTGCTGACGCTGCGGGTAACCGAGGTGTCCGGCGGCTCCGTCGTTGGCGGCCAGCAGGTGACGATGCGCCTTGGCCGGGCGCCGAGCTTCGCCACCCTCACCTACCGGGTCCGCCATCCGGGCGCGAGCAGCCTGCGCGTGTCCGTCTCCACCACGGGAGCGGCACCCGGCGAGACGTTCGTCGCGGGCGACGTCACTGTGGTGCGCGGCTGACCTGTTTCCGGTAGGACGGACACCACCCTCCGTTCGGGATAAGAGATTTATTACTCAGAACGGAGCGGGGCGCCTGTCTCAGCGGATCGCGACCGCGGGTAGGTGGGAGGCCCGGGTCAGGCGGCCCGGCCACGGGCGCCTCCTTGCGCGAGTCGCGGCAGACGCCGCTAAGTCCGCACGGGTGCGGAAGATGGGCCAGCCGATCTCTGTCCGCCAGGCGGACTCGTCGGCCGTGTCCTGCGGGCTGGTCAGGTAGTACTCCCTGATGGGCCCGTCGACCGCGAGCGCATGCCGCGTTACGTGCTCGGCGAGCGCGCCGTAGGCACGGTCGATGCCGTCATGCGAGCCCGCGTGCCCGACGATGGCCAGCTCGGCGGCCGGCACGATGACAGGCTCGACGCGGCCGACGCGGCGGACCGGCCCGGCGCAAGGAATGAACACGGTGGCCGCGCCGCGTTCGTCGGTGAACAGTTCGGTCGCGTAGATGCCGCCGGGAGGCCCTTCGCGCGCCAGCGCCCGCGCGTCGAGTGTAGCGCGCAGCTCGCCGAGCGCCCCGTAGTACCAGGCCCCCATGTCCGCCATGTCGACGACCGCTGTCACCGCTGCGGCCCGGACCGCGGCGACGCTCCGGTAGGTGATGTCCGCGCGGACCGCGTCCTTGCGGTCGTCGAGCAGATCGCGCAGCGCGGCGACGGCGAGCTGGGTGCGGGACAGGCCCTGTTCGAGCCGGGACAGGTGCGCGGCGATCATCTCGTTGCGCGTGGGCACGTCAGGCGCGTCGAGGATGCCCTTGATCTCCTCGACCGGCATGTCCAGTTCACGGAACCGCCGGATCACCTGGGCGGTGGGGATCTGGTCCGTTGTGTAGCGGCGGTGCCCGGTGAACCCGTCAACGTCGGCTGGCTCGAGCAAGCCCACCCGGTGGTAGTACCGCAGCGCCTTGACGCTCATGTGAGTCGCCCGGGAAAAGTCGCCGATCGGCAGCGCAGCGCTCATGACACCCCAGTCTGCTACCTCCCCTAAGGGGAGATACAAGCCGGTCCGCGGGCCTTGCCTCTCCCCGGACGGCACCGCGCAGCCTTGACGTGTCCGCCACCAAGGAAAGGAATTCGCGTCATGATCGCTACCGAGCTCACCGGCGTCGTCGCCGAGCACATCGCCGCCGTCAACGCGCACGACACGGACGCCATCATGGCGACGTTCGCCGCTGACGCCTACGTCAACGACGCCCGCCGCGAATTCGCCGGCGCCGCGGCGATCCGCCGCTGGGTGGAGAAGGAGATCGTCGGCGACAAGGTCACCATCGACGTCCGCGAGGTCCTTGACCACTACGGCGACACCATCGTCCGCGGCGCGTACGACGGCGAGTTCGACAGGACGAACCTGCCCGACGAGGTCGTGCTGTCGAACTACTTCGGCGTCCGGGACGGCAAGATCGTCAGCCTGGTCGTCGTGTTCAACCAGCCTGCTGGCTACTGACCACGGGTGCCGGCCCGCGGATCAGACTGGCAAGCGGCCACCACACGGCGAATTGGAGCAACGCGAGCACGACCGTGAACGGCATGAGCACCCGGATGCCGGCGCTCTGGGTGATCGTGCCGGCCAGCCACGGCAGCGCGGCGCCGCCCACCGTGGATGCCGCGTTTATGACGCCGATGGCGGTGGGTACCAGCCGGGCCTGGGTCAGCTGTGGCGCGATCGACATCGTGGTCGGGAAGATCGGCCCAAGACAGAAGCCGAGCAGCATCAGCGCCACGCTGGCCGCCGCCGCGCCCGGCGACAGCCAGGCCAGCGTGGCGGCGGCGGTGACGCCTGTCAGGCAGGCATAGATCATGGCGGCCGTCGTTGCGCCGACCCTCGCGGCGATCGGGCTGATCAGGAACCGGCCGAGGGTCAGCCCGAGCCAGTAGCCGCTCACCGAATACCCGGCGAGCGACGCGGGCAGCGAACGTGCCTGTACGAGGTAGCTGAATGCCCAGTTGCCCATGCCGATCTCGAGGCCGACGTAGACAGCCAGCATCGCCGCGCCCAGCAGGACGCCTCGTTCCCGCAGCGCC
>Ga0187807_1000043_pt1 | contig 29817 bp, 22 predicted proteins | sample NC_wetland_sal_i_4_FD_132432 | JGI IMG/M metagenome (GOLD analysis project Ga0187807, IMG submission 132432) | Wetland sediment microbial communities from Neuse River Estuary, North Carolina, USA - ASW_2 | ecosystem: Environmental > Aquatic > Freshwater > Wetlands > Sediment | place: USA: North...
CCGAAGTGCATGCGCGCCACCTCGGCCGCGACGATATCGTGCCGTGCGGAGATGTGCCCGAGGTACATGGACATGTCCCTGAAGTGACGCTGCATCGCGGTGCCGCGCTTGGCCGCCGAGGATGAGGCCGCGGCGAACAGCTCGGTGGTGGCCTGGCTGGCCAGGCGCGCCGCGACCTGGACCATCGCGTACATCGCGGCGTCGTCCTCGCGGGTGAACGGCTCCCCGGTGCGGTGCCAGCGCTCGGCGAGTTCCGTGTACCGCACGCCGCACTGGAAGATGATGGCTTCCGCGCTGTCGATGTTCGCCCGCGCCTGCCCGTAGTGCCGCTGGTACTCCTCGACCGTGTACCGCGGCACCTGCGGCGCGAAGTACGTCTTCTTGGTCGTGATGACGTTCTCGTACTCATGCAGCGCGCCCTTGGCCGCGCCGATCACCGGGATGACCAGGCCAATGTGGTACATCGCGTAGATCCGGCCGCAGAACATCGGGTCGTCGTGCAGCGCCATGCCCGGGGCGGGCGTTGTGGTGTTGTGCGTCCAGTCCCCTGAGCAGGTGCAGTGCTCGGGCACGAACACGTTGTCCACCCGCACGCTGTTGGACCCGCTGGAGTTCATCCCGATGATGTTGCCGTTCCCCCAGTCGGGGATGACCGTGACGTTCTCGATCGGCGTGCAGATGGTAAGCAGTCCCTGGGACTCCCGCCCCGGGACGAGCGTGTTGCACATGAAGTGGGTCGCGTAGCCGACGCCGGAACAGTAGTCCCACTGTCCCTTGACGACGTACCCGCCGTCCACCGGAGTCGCGGTGCCCATCGGCGCCGCGCGGTGCGGGCACTTGAAGTCGCCGTGCGGCCCGAACAGGTCTATCTGCCCTTCCTCGGGGAACCAGGCGCCGAGGCCCTGCGCATGGTGCGCGCCAAGGCAGAGTCCCCAGGCGGTGCCCGCGTCGCCCTCGGCGATGGCCATGATGACCCGCCAGAAGGTATCCATGCCAAAGGCATAGCCACCGAACCGCTTCGGCTGCAGGATCCGGTAGAAGCCGGCCTCGGTGAACTTCTGGTCCAGCTCGGGCGTGTGCTTCCCGAGCTTTTCCGCCTCGGCCGCCTGCTCGCGGACCGCAGGGATCAGGGCCTTGGCCCGGGCGATGATGGTCTCCGGCGTCAGGTCCGGCTCGGGCGCCGGGACATGATGCGGTCGGGGAAGGGTCTGCTCTGACACACTACGAGCCTGATATACCGGCTAGCCGTAGGCAAGCACCGCACACCAGCGGAAACGCCCCGTTGTCCCCACGGACACACTTACTCCCCCCCGGTTGTGGTCCCGTCACGGGTCCCAGCCAGCCCTCGCCGCGCGGGCCTGCCGTGACATTGGGCGCAATCCCAGTGCACAAACCATGACATACCGGGCGCTGAATCATCCTTTTCGCGCCCTATCTGGGCGTCGGCCCGACGGCGACAGTATCCGGTGCACGGTTGGCTAGGGTTTGCGTCCCACCCTGCCGAGCGCGTCGACCTCTGGCGGGAGTTCGGAGTCAGTCGGGTCAGGACGCCACCGCGTGACAGAGACCAGGCCCGGTGCGGCCAGGCCCAGGCCATCGAAGAACCGCGCGAGTTGCTCCTCCTGGGCGGCCTCGCCCGGCGAGCCCTGCACGACGCTGGTGCCGTCGCTCAGCACCAGGTAGCTCCCGGACGGCACCGCGTCGAGCAGGCGCCGGACGATCGAGGCGGCCGCGGCGTCGTCGGTGATGTGCCCGAGCACCCCCATCAGCAAGATCGCCAGCGGACGGCTGAGATCCAGCGTCCTGGCCGCCTCCTGCATGATCCGCCCCGGATCCCGCATGTCGGCGTCGATGTAGGCGGTAGCACCCCAAGGGGCGGACGCCAGCAGCGGGCGCCAGCCTGCAGCGCCGGCGGCTGCCAGACGCCGGCCGCGAACCGGCGCCCGCCCCCGGCTCGCCCGCCGAAGACGCCATCGTCGCGAAGTTCGTCAGCGCCTACGAGTCCGCCGATCTGGACGCCCTGGTGGCCCTCCTGACCGACGACGTCTTCGTCTCGATGCCGCCGATCCCGCTCGAGTACCAATGCCTGGACGCGGTGGCCAGGTTCTTCGCCAGCATCTTCGGCGCGGGCCGCAGGTTCAGGTTGGTGCCGACGCGAGCCAACGGCCAGCCGGCGTTCGGAGCCTACGTGCGCGCCGCTGACGGCATCTGGCACGGGACCGGCCTGTTCGTCATCACCCTCGTCGGCGACCGGATCTGCGCCATGACCCGCTTCGACAGCAGCGTGCTCCCGTGGTTCGGACTACCGCGATCGCTCCCCGGCCGGTAGCCGCGACGTGACCTGCAGCCGCCGGGCAAGCCCGGCGTGCACAGCCCGCGGCCACAGCGGTCCGGCGTAGATGAACGCGGTGTACGCCTGCAGCAAGGTCGCGCCGGCCGCGAGCCGCTCCCACGCGTCGTCCGCGTTCTCGATGCCGCCGGCCGCGATGAGCACGAGGCGGTCCCCAGTGCGCGAGTGCAGCCGGCGCAGCACTTCCAGCGCGCGGGCCTTCAGCGGCGCGCCGGACATCCCGCCCTGCCCGGCGTCGGCCACCGCCGCGCTGTCGTGCAGCCCGTCCCGGGAGATCGTGGTGTTGGTCGCGATGATGCCGTCCAGGCCGAGGTCGAGCGCAAGGTACGCCACCGCGTCGATGTCGTCGTCGGCGAGGTCAGGGGCGATCTTCACGAGCAGCGGCACCCGCCGCCGCGGCGACGCCTCGTCGAGCGCCGACCGCACCGCTTGCAGCAACGGCCGGAGCTTCTCGACCGCCTGCAGGTCACGCAGCCCAGGGGTGTTCGGCGAGCTCACGTTGACGACTACGTAGTCGGCCACATCGGCGACCAGCCGGGCGCTGGTCACGTAGTCGTCGGTGGCCGCCGACTCAGGCACCGCCTTGGTCTTGCCGATGTTGACGCCGATGACGGGCCGCGGTCCGCGCAGCGACCGCAGCCGCGCCGACAGCGCCGCGGCGCCGGCGTTGTTGAACCCCATCCGGTTGACGAGCGCGCGCTCGGCCGGGAACCGGAACATCCGTGGCTTCGGGTTCCCGGGCTGCGGCCGCGCCGTCACCGTGCCCACCTCGACGTACCCGAACCCGAGCGCGGCCAGCGCCACCACGCCGTGCCCGTCCTTGTCGAACCCCGCCGCCAGCCCGAGCGGTCCGGGGAAGTCCAGCCCGAGCGCGTGCACCCGCAGCTCCGGGTCGCGCGGCGCGAGGAACCGGCGCAGCAGCCACCCGCCGCCGGGAACGCCGGCAGCCGCACGTATCAGCCAGAACCCCACCCCATGCGCCGTCTCCGGCGGCAGGTGCCGCAGCACGGCGGCGTAGATCGCCCGATACAACCCCTCGCCCCCAGTCGCCCAGCCCGATCCGGCCAGCGCGCCGACCAGATGAATGTCCCATTCAGCTGCCTATGGCCAGATGAATGTCCCATTCATCTGGTGGCGGCCCAGGCGGCCCAGCGGGCCAGGCGCCCCAGGCGCCCGAGGCGGCCCGGCCGTCGCCACCGCAACTGTACGCCGCCACCACGCCAGCCACGCCTAGCGCACCCACCGCGGCCAGAACGTCCCTGATACCAGCCGGTTATAAGGTTCTCTGTTCAGTCTGCCATCCTGTAATCCAGGCACGAGCGGACGAGAGGACAGCGTGCAGACCCAGGACATCGAGCAGGGCTTGCCGGAGACCGTCAGCTTGCTGGACAGGCTGCGGATGGCCATCTACCGCGGGGAGCTCGCCCCGGGGCAGCGGCTGGTGGAGAGCGAACTGGCGCAGAAGTACGACACCTCGCGGGGGGCGGTCCGGGAGGCCCTCGCGCTGCTGCAGAACGAGGGGCTGGTCACCCGCCAGCGCAACCGCAGTGCCTGGGTGCGGCCGATCACCATCGAGGAGGCGATCGAGATCCTCGAGGTCCGCGCGGTCGTGGAGGGCCTGTGCGCGGCCAAGGCGGCGGCCGGCGCCACGCAGGATGACTGCAGAGAACTCCGGGCGCTGGCCGACGAGATGACCGACGCGGTCAGGCATGGCGACGTGCTCAACGACAGCAGGGTCAGCGACCTCGTGCACGCCAAGATCCGCGAGATCGCCGGCCAGCAGACCGCCGCGGGCATCATCAACCGGCTCAGGCACCAGGGCGTGCGCTACCAGTTCCACGTGTCGCTGCTGCCCGGCCGCCTCGCCCAGGGGCTCGCCGAGCACCTGGGCATCATCGACGCGGTGATCGCGGGCGACCCGGCCAAGGCCGAGCAGCTCACCCGCGACCACTTCGCCAACGTCATCGACGCCGTCCGCCAGTTCGAGGACCTGAACCTGCCCCCGATCGTCCTGGCCGCTAATCATCGTGGATAGTTTGCGCCCCCAGAGGTGGGAGCACGCCAACTCTGCCACCATTCGGCCTGCCCGCAGCTTGACCATCGAAGCCACGGTGAACCTGTGATCGCCCGGTCCGGTGCGTTCGGTTAGCGAGCAGGCTCAGCGCCACGTCGGGAGGCCGGGCGGCGTCCTGGTCATCCAGTACGGCGCCCCAGCCCCCCGATGCCCCACAGCGGTCGGGCGCGTTGACGAGCAGTAGTTTACTGTACTAAATTTCATTGAATGGAGAATATTCCAGCAGACTCCGGGGAGCCGACGGGCCTGTCCCGGACGGGCACGCCGCGCAAGCGCTGGCATGAGGTGCACAAGGCACTGGCTGACCCGCTGCGGATCCGGCTACTGGAGTGGCTGACCGAAGCCCCCCGGTCGGCGCGGCAGCTGGCCGGCTGCGCCGGACTGCCCGCTGACCGCCTCTACTACCACCTTGGCCAGCTGGAGCAGGCCGGGCTGATCGAGGTTGCCGAGTACCGGCGGCTGGACCGCGGCAAGGTCGAGCGGATTTACGCGCCTGCGGAGACCGAGCCGCCCGGCGACGCTGACCCGGAGGAAACAGCCGCGTTCCTCGGATCGGTGCTGCAGGCCACCGCGATGGACATCACAGCGGCATACCAGGCCAGGCAGGCGGGCCGCCACCGGGAGGTCGACCTGCACCGCGGCGCGCTGCGGCTCACCGATCAGGCGCTGGCCGAGCTGCGCGGCCATATCGAGCAGCTCGCCGCCCGGTTCGCCGATCCCGCCGCAGACGGAACCTGGACCCGGGTAGTCCTGGCACTCATCGACCTGCAAGACCGCCCCGATGCCGACCCCCCGCCAGGGAGCCCAGCATGAGCTATGCCACACCGCACGCCGGCCTGGCCGTGCGCGCCTCCGACGCCGAACGAGAGCAGACCGTCGCGCTGCTGCAGCACAACTTCGCCGACGGCCGGCTGACCCAGGCCGAGCTCGAGGAACGAGCCGGTGCCGCCTACGCCGCGCAAACCAGGGCCCAGCTGCGCGACCTCACCGCCGACCTGCCCGCCGCCCAGCAGCAACCGCCGCGGTCTGGCATGGTCCTGGACCAGCGCCTGCTGGTCATCCTGTTGTGCGTCCACCCCCCGGCGGCCCTGGTCTACTGGCTGCTATGTCGCCGCAAGCGACCAGCCACCGCCGGCACCGAGCCGGCCACAGCCCTCCAGCGCACCGAACTATCCACGATCAAGGAAATGTCAGCCCGCGTTGAGGGCGCCGTCGATGAGGTGCAGTGAGCCAGAGACGTACTCCGCCTCGTCCGACAGCAGCCACACCACTAGGTTCGCCACCTCGGTCGCTGTCCCGTACCGCTTGTGCAGCGGCACCGACTCCGACACCGCCCGGAACACGCCCTCGGGATCGGAAGGGTTGATCTGCGCCGTCAGGTCCCGCGCCATCCGTGTGTCGATGTGCCCGGGCGCCACGCAGTTCACCCGGATCCCGTACGGCGCGGCCTCCAGGGCAGCCGACTTCGTCAGGCCGAGCACCGCGTGCTTGGAGGCGATGTACGGGGAGAACGTCGCGGCCCCCTTGATCGCCGCCATCGACGCGGTGTTCACGATCGACCCCGAGCCCTGCGGCTTCATCACCTTCAGAACCGAACGCAGCCCCATGAAGACGCCGCGCGCGTTGACGGCCCAGACCTTGTCGAAGTCCGCGACCGACAGCTCGGTCATCGGGGCCATCCGCCCCTCGATGCCGGCGTTGTTGAAGAACAGGTCGATCCGCCCGTGCGCCTCCATCGCCGCGGCCACATAGCCGTCGACCTCGGACTCCACCGACACGTCGGCGACCACCGGCAAGGCAGACAGCTTCGAAGCCGCCTCGTGCAACGCCTCCGCCGCCCGGTCGACCAGGACAAGCGAAGCACCCGCTTCGGCCAGCCGGGTGGCGACCGCGAGCCCGAAGCCCGCCGCCCCGCCCGTGATGACCGCGACCTGCCCGTCGAAACTGTAACGCGCGTTCATCGCACACCCTCCGCGTCAAGCATGCCTGTCGAGGCCGGGCCGACGGCCCCGGCCATGATCGCCTCGTGCCTCGCGACTATCCGGCTGTCCCACTCATGGTCGGTGAGCAGGTACAGCGCGTTCTCCCGCACCGCCGTCACGAGCTTGTCCGCGACTTCGGAGGGCGGCATGCCCTTCGACAGCGTCGCGTGCATATGGTCCCGCAGCGCGGCCCCGGACGCGGACATCCCGCTTTCATTGCGAAGCGTGGTCGGCCGGTTTCGCGACCCGTGAAACAGGTTCGTGGCGATGATGCCCGGGCAAAGCCCGGTCGCCCCGATGTTCGCTCCCGCCGCCTTCAGGTCGGCCGCGAGCACCTCCGTCAGCGCCAGGATCGCGTGCTTGCAGATCCCGTACATGTTCGACGCCGCGATCACCGAGGTCATCGAGCAGGTGTTGACGACATGCCCCGGCTCGCCATGCGCGAGCATCCGGGGCACGAACGTCTGCACGCCGTAAATCACCGACATGAGGTTGACAGAAAGCGTCCACTCCCAGTCCTTGGCGCTCGCCGCCCAGATCGGCCCGTCCAGGTACCCCTCGACGCCGGCGTTGTTGTTCACCAGGTGAATCGGCCCGAACCTGTCTTCGGCCGCGTCCGCGAGGGCCTCGATGTCCGCGAGCTTCGACACGTCGGTGCGCAAGCCAAGCACCGGCACCCCGGCGGCGGACAGCTCCGCGACGGTCGCGTCCAGCGCGTCCTGCTGGATGTCGCCGATGACGACGTTCATCCCCTCGGCGCCCCAGCGGAGCGCGAACGCCTTGCCCATGCCGCTGCCCGCCCCGGTGACGACGGCGGTCTTACTGGCGAACTCTTCCATGAAGCAGCTCCTCTACTATTGCCAGGGACGGGAGATAATCCGCACCAGCGAGCCGGGCGTCTGCAGCCGCTTCAGGGCAGCAGGCGTGTCTGCCAGCGACACCCGCTCGCTGACCAGCCGCTCCACCGGCACCCGCCCGGCGGCCAGGTGCGCGACCGACTCTCGGTACGTCTCGTCGGAGAACGCGCAGGCGCCGACAAGGTGCAGCCCCTCGCTGAGCATCCCGAACAGCGGCAGCGACGCGACCTCAGGCGTCAGCGCGACCTCCACGCACGTCCCGCCCGGCTCGAGCACCGACATGGCCTCGCTGAACGCCCCCGGCGCGGCCGAACACTCGATGGCAGCCGCGAACCTCGTCCCCGACTGCTCCGCGTAGGACGCCACCGAGGTCTCGCGCGTGTCGATCACCACGTCCGCGCCCACGTCGGCGGCCGCCTCGCGGCGCCCCGCGGACCGCCCCGCCGCGACGATCGGCCCGGCCCCGGCCAGCCGCAGCGCCATGATCGCGTACAGCCCGATCGGCCCGACCCCGTACACCAGCACCGGATCGCCGGGCCCCACGGATGCCAGCTTGACCGCCTGCGACCCCACGGACAGCGGCTCCGCGTGCGACCCGATCTCGACAGGCAGTTCCTCGGGCAGCGCCACCAGCTGCCTGGCCGGCACCGCCGCGTACTCCGCGTACGCGCCCTGGCAGCTCACCCCGATGTTCGGCGCCGCCGGGCAGCGGAACGGCATCCCGCGCGTGCAGATCCGGCACTTCCCGCACGACCCGAGTGGCGACGCCGCCACCGCCTGCCCCTCGGACCAGCCGCTCACCTCGGACCCGAGCGCCACGATCCGCCCGCTGAACTCGTGCCCGAGGATCGCGCCGGGTGCGCACTGTCCGTTCTGCACGGCGTGCACGTCCGACCCGCACAACCCGCAGGCCTCGACCGCGATGACAACTTCCCCTGGTGCGGGGCTGGGGTCGGGGACATCGGCAACCGCCGTCCCCAGTTCCTTATCTATGTACTGAACGGCGCGCATCGGCTCCCTTGCCTTCCGCTATCTCGTTTTCGGCTGCATGCCACCAAGCGTGGCACCTCGGCCGAGCGGTTCGACTGTGCGCGCGTAGATCGACAGCCAGCCGCATCCCGCGGGCGCCGCCAGCGGCGGCAATTCGGTCCGCCGCCGGTCGAGCTCCGCGGGGTCAACCTCGAGCTCGATCGCCCGCGCGTTGACGTCGATGCCGATCATGTCGCCGTCGCGGACCAGACCGAGCGGCCCGCCCGCGGCGCCTTCCGGCGACACCTCCGCCACCACCAGGCCGCCGTTGACCAGCCCGGACATCTGCCCGTCGGTGATCACCGCGACCTGCGTCGACAGGCCCGCGCCGTCGATGGCGAACATCAGGGCCGACGTCAGCCCCATGCCGGGGGAGCCGCGCAGCCCGAGCCCGGTGAGCACCACCACGTCGCCCGCCTGCACCTGGCCGGCCTTGACCGCGGCGACGCCTTCCTCCCTGGACCGCACGACCTTGGCCGGACCGCGGAACGAAAGCGGCGCGTCGTCGGCGACCGTCCGCTTGAGCACGGCGCCGTCCGGCGCCAGCGACCCGCGCATCACCACGATGCCCGGGTGCGTGGCCAGCGGCCAGTCGAGCGGGCGGATGATGTTGCCGTTCACGGTCGCGACGCTGATCGCCTCGCCGAGCGTGGTCCCGCCCACCGTCGGCTGGTCAAGGTAGAGCAGCGGGGCCAGCTGTTTCAGCAGGCCGAGCGTGCCGCCGGCGTCGTCGAACTGGGTGATCTGCGTGTCGCCGTTCGGCTTGACGTCGGTGAGCAGCGGGATCTTGGGAGCCAGCTCCTCGAACAGCCGGTACACGTCCACGTCGCAGCCCGCCTCGACAGCAATGGCCTGCAGGTGCTTGAGGCAGTTGACGGACCCGCTGACGGCCAGGAGCGCGGTGACGGCGTTGGCGAAGGCCCGCTCCGTTAGGAGTGATCGGGGGCGTACATCCTCGGCGACCAGCTCGACGATGCGGCGGCCAGCCCGTGCGACCGCGTCCCACATCTTTTCCCCGCGCGCGAGAGCGGGGGTGCTGCCGGGCAGCGCCATGCCGAGCGCCTCGGCGGCCAGGTGCATGGAGTTCGCGGTGCCCATGCCGGCGCAGACGCCGGGGCCGGTGACCGCGCAGCTGCTCATCTCGGCGAGCTCGTCCACCGTCATCCGGCCCGCGGCCACGTGGCCGGCGAACCGGAAGATGTCCTCGAAGTCGACCGACTCACCCTTATAGATGCCGGATGGCTGGTAGCCGCAGGCGACGATGATCGTCGGGATGTTCAGCCGCCCGGCCGCCATCAGCTGGCCCGGCGTGGTCTTGTCACAGGACGCCAGGCACACCATGCCATCGAGCAGCGCACCCTCGACCGCGACCTCGATGTCGCTGGCGATCAGGTCGCGGCTGGGCAGGATGTACTGGCCCGCGGCGCCGGCGCTGGTGATCGCGTCGCTAGGCGCGGCGGTGCGCACCTCGAACGCGACGCCGCCCGCCGCCGTGATCGCTTCCTTGAGCGGTCCGACGATCTCGTCGAGGTGGCTGAAGCACGAGGCGAGCTGCGAGGAGGAGTTGACGATCGCGATCTTGGGCTTTTCGAGGTCCTCGTCGGTCAGGCCGAGCGCGGTCCACTGCGCGCGGCGCATTGCCCACGGCGTGGTGCCCGGCGTGAAATTCGAGCGCAGGTTGCGGTCTGGCACAGTACCGAGCCTGATACGCCAGATGCCCTCTGGGCAAGAGGTTGCGGCCAGCCAAACCCCCTCGTTGTCCCAGCAGACACCCCCACCCCGCCCCCGTTGTGGCCCGCCACGGACCAGATGCCGTGTGAGGGTCAGAGCACGGCCTCGGGGGTGGTCCGGCCTAGATAGGCGCCCTGGTTCTCTAGGCGGTGCTGAAGGGCGGGGATGTCAATGCCGGCACCGGAGATGTTCGCGTCGAGTGCCATGCCGGCGGCGGTGCCTGCCGCCTCGCCCATTACGAAGCAGGGGCCGGTGACGCGGGCCGCGGACTGTGCGCCGTGCGTCATCGAGGCGCACCGGCCGGTGACGTACAGGTTGTCCACGGTGCCCGGGAGGATGATCCGGAACGGGAGCTGGTTGAACCCGCGCGGCTCGCGCTGCCAGCGGAACTCGACGGTGCCGGCCACGTGCGACTCGACGGGCCAGCCGTTCACGCCGATGGTGTCGTCGAAGTCGGCGCAGCCGAGCACGTCGTCCTCGGTGAGCTGGTAGGCGCCGACGATCCGGCGGGTCTCGCGGATGCCGATCTGCGGCGCGATGTCGACGATGTAGGAGTCTTCGAAGCCGGGCGTGCGGTCCTTGATGAACGTGAACGCGTCGAGCGCCTGCTGGCGGCCGATCAGCTCGCCGCGGGTGAGCTCGTCCACGTTCGTGCCGTCGATCGCGCCGCCGTCTTCCCTGCGCAGCTGGGTGAGGTTGGCGCGCCACTCGAGCGGGTTGCGCTGCGGGCGGACAATCGGCTTCTTGCGCGGGAACGTGTGCGTGCCGGCCTTCTCGGCCTCGTCCATCAGCCGCTCGACGGTGCGCCATGGCGCGGGGCCGGCCTTGGCAACGTCCACGGCGTTGATACGGAACATCAGCGACGGGTACATCATCCCGTCGATCGGTGCCGCCTTCTCGTATGGGACGCCCGCCCAGGCAGCGAGGTCGCCGTCACCGGACGCGTCGATGAAGAACCGGCCCCTGACGGCGTGGCGGCCTGATTTGGACTCGATCAGGATCGCGTCGATCGTCCGCGGGTCCTTCATGGCGGCGCCGACGGCCATCGCGTGGAACACGATGCGCGCGCCGGACCCGGTCACCAGCTCGTCGGCGGCGATCTTGTAGGCGGAGATATCGAACGCCTGCGCCGCGATGCCGTCGGCGATGGTCAGGTGCGGCGCGTTGAGCCCGTCCAGTTTCGTCAGGCGGTCGAGCAGTTCGTCGGCCAGGCCGCGGATCACCCGGACGTCCGCTCCGTGCGTCCGTGCGTGCAGGCCGCAGAACGTGGAAAGCCCGCCGGCCGTGCCGGCCCCGCCCAGGAATCCGTACCGCTCGATCAGCAGCGTGGACTGGCCGGCCCGCGCGGCCGCCGTGGCCGCCATGATCCCGGCCGGCCCGCCGCCGACCACGACGACATCGAACTCCCCGTATACCTGGGTCCGGCGGGCGGGCTCGGCGATCGTAGTGCTCAAACGCTCTCCTACTCGCTGATATGTTTGCGATTTCCGGTGCTATGACACAGGAAATCGCAAACATATAAGATTCGTGCGGCTCCTAACCCACCCTGGTCACGGCGGTCAACCCTTCTCCTCCACTTTTGTTATGGCGGGCGCGCGGTCGAAGGGGCCGAAGGTCTCGACGATCGACGACACGCCGGCGTTCGGCGCGCCGGCCACCACGATGTGGACCGCGTCGATGGTGTTGATCAGCTGGACAGGGCTGTCCAGGTCGTCCGGCGGGGTCTGCTCGACCGCGTCCGGATGGTTGGCGGGCAGCCGCCAGCCGGTGCCGCCGGCGATGGCCTCCTTGCCGGCCACGGCGAGCTGCCGGTATGTGCGGAAGCCGTGCTCGACGATGGCCTGGCGCAGGTCCTGCTTGGACCAGCCGGCCTTGTCGAGCAGCCGGGCGTGCTCGGGGTTGAGCACCACGTAGCCGCTGGCCCGGGCCCGCACCAGCGCGCCGGTGCGGCAGAACGAGTCGGCGAAGTCCGCGGCGAGCTGCTCGGGGACCGTGGTGTGCCGGGCCTCGATGTGCAGCACCGAGCGGATGACGGTGGCGGCGACGGCGCTGTCGTCCGCGCTGAACCCGTTGTCGGCGTGCAGCGCCGGCCAGGGGGAGTCCTCCTCGTTCTCGCCGATGCAGCACGAGTACTTGGCCGGCGTGCCCTGGGTGGCCTGGTCGAACACGTGCGGGCGAAGGCCCAGCCCGTTGATCGCGCCGAGCCTGATGGCCCGGCCGATCGTCGCGTTGGCCCGGAACCCCGAGCCCCACACGTTGCCCCGGCAGTTCAGCCCGATCCGCTGCCGGACCGGGCCGTTGACCACGACGAACCCGGCGGTGCCCGTGGTCGACTGCCAGATCGCCCTGGTCACCATGCCGTCCTTGAGGAACGAGTCCCACGCGGCGAGCACGACGGGGAAGTACTCAGGCAGGCAGCCGGCCAGCGCCGCGTTGATCGCGGCCAGCCGGACCGTGAGGTTCTTGTTCAGGTGCGGCATCGGGATGAGCACCTCCTGCGGGTCCCGGCCGGTAGTGGCCAGGAACTCCGCCAGGTAGGACTCGGTGACCGGGACGACCGGCATGCCGTCGGTCCAGCCGCGCTCGGCGTAGTACTCCATCGCGCGGCGGACCTCGGCTGGGTCGGCCAGCGGAGCGTCGTCAATGACGGGCGGCTCCTCGGCAGACGGCATGCGGCGGCCTCCTTTCCTGTTGGCCCAGACCAGCCGGCCTTAGTTCACTGGCCGGATCGTCAGCCCGCCGCCGAGCACCCGGACGATCTCCGGAAGCGCGTCGCGGGCCAACTCGTCGATCTCTTTCTCGGTGCGGCTGGCGATCGGGTGCGGCAGGGCCACGTACTGGTAGCCGGGGAACCCGAGCTGGTTCGCCATCGCCTCAGCGGTGATACGGAAGGCATCTGTGCACAGGCTGACAGCGGGGATGCCTGCCCGCTCCAGCACTATCCCATCGGCCAAACTGGCCGCGCTGCACGAGCCTCAATCACCGATGGCCGCGACGGCGAAGTCGCAGTTGTGCAGCATCTGGTTGACGACGCTCTCCTCGACCGGTGTGCCGAAGTAGCCCTTCCGGAACATCCGGATCTCGCGTACGCCGTACCGCTCCTGGAGCTCGCGGCCAACGGCGCGCAGGATCACCGCGCCGTTCGGCTTGGTGTTGTCGAGGAGGCCGACGGTCAGCCCCTTCAGGGACTGCGGCCGCGGGGCCAGGCTCGTGTTCGTGTCCCGCCCGCTGTCGCCGGTGGGATCTAGCAGTGGTTCCCTGGTCATGGTCGTGTTGTGTCACCCCTTTACCAGCTCGAGGGCCTTGGCGACCACACCGTTCACGGTGAGGCCGTAGTACTCGTACAGCTCGGCGGGCACGCCCACCTCGAGGTCCTTGTCCGGCAGCGCGGCCTGCTTGAGGTCCACGGCGAGCTTGTGCCGCGCGACCGTCTCGGCGACGATGCTGCCGAGAGCGCCGATCTCGAGGTGATCCTCGATCGTCAGGACCTTGCCGGTGCGGCGCGCGCTCGCCACGATCGCCGCCTCGTCGTGCGGCTTGAGGTAGGCGGCGTCGTACACGTCCGCGCTGATGCCGTGCTGGTCGGCGAGCACCTTCGCCGCCCCCACCGCGAGCCCGACGCCCATCCCGTGGCCGGCCAGCGTGACGTCGGTGCCCTCGCGCAGCCGCGGCCACTGGCCGTGGGCGAACTCGGGCACCTCGTCGTACACCGGCTCGGCCGCCTCGGCGATGCGGATGTAGACCGGGCCCTGGAGGCCGGCGGTGGACCGCATCAGGGCGAGCACGGCGTTGGAGTCGGCGGGCGCCACCACGGTCGTGTTGGCCATGGTGCGCGCGATCGAGATGTCCTCGACCGCGTAGTGGCTGGTCCCGAAGTAGCCCATGGCCAGGCCGGACAGCCGGCCGACCAGCCGCACCGGCAGGTGGTTGTAGTCGGCGTCGGTGCGCAGCTGCTCGGCGGTCTTGAGCACGCCGAACGGCGCCATCGAGAAGATGTACGGCACGAAACCGCAGGACGCGAGCCCGGCGGCTAGCGACACGGAGTTGGTCTCCGCGATGCCAAGCTCGATGTAGCGCTCGGGGAAGGCCTTGCGGAACTCGGCGAGCACGTTGGACAGGTCCGCGGTCAGCGTGATGATCCGCTCGTCCTCGGCCGCGAGCTCGGTGATCGCGTATCCCGACGGGTTCGCCTTGAGCGCGGTGTCGCGGTCGATGTCACTGAAGACATCGACCATCTTCTTCGTGGCCACTGGATCCTCCCGGCGTTCAGATCGCGGTTCCGGCGGCAAGCTCCATCCGCGCGGTGATCTCCGCGACGACGTCCGCCTGCTGCTCGGGGGTGAGCAGGCCCAGGTGCCAGGCCTGCGGCTGCTTTTCCATCATGTCCACGCCGTGTCCCTTGCGGGTCCGTGCGACCAGGCACACCGGCTGCTCGCTGCTTGTGTCCGGCAGGGTGTCGAACGTCTGGCGCAGCGCGGCGACGTCGTGCCCGTCGATCTCGCGGGTGAGCCAGCCGAACGCGGCGAACCGTTCGGGCAGCGGCTCGATGTTCATCGCCTGCGACGTGGGGCCGCTGCCGGAGAACCCGTTGGCGTCCACGATCGCCACCAGGTTGCCGAGCTTGTAGTGGCTGGCGGCCATCGCCGCCTCCCAGACCTGGCCCTCCTGCAGCTCGCCGTCCCCGGTGAGCACGAACGTCCGGTAGTCGCGGCCCGCCAGCCTGGCGCCCAGCGCCATGCCAGTGCCGACGGAGAGGTTGTGGCCGAGCGACCCCGAGCTAAAGTCGACGCCCCGCGCCAGCCGCATGTTCGGGTGGTCGTTCAGCGGGGAACCGACCTTGCCGAACTGCTTGAGCCAGTCGGCCGGGTAGTAGCCAAGGTCAGCGAGCACCGGCCACAGCCCGGTGGCGACGTGCCCCTTGCCGAGCAGGAACCGGTCCCGGTCCGGCCAGTCCGGCTCGCCGGGACGCAGCCGCAGCGTGTGGTAATACAGCGTCGCGACGATCTCCGCACAGGAGAACGTGCTCGAGTAGTGACCGAGCCCGGCCTGCGCGATCAGCTCGACGGTCTGCAGCCGGATCCAGTCCGCGCGCCTGAGCAGGTCCGTGTCCGTGACCGGCCGTCCTCTTTCGAGCGTTGCCGGCGGGGTCGGCGGGGTTTGCGCCGTGGCGCCGCCGTTCGCCTGGTGGCTGTCCTCGACCATGCGCACTCGCTCTCTGCTCCCTCGCAGCCTGTCGGACATCGCCAGCGTAAGTGCGGCTCCAACTTGTTGACAATATGGCCCGGTGATCAGCGGAGCGCGCATTTGCCTGTGTCCACGCACAGCGCTCGGGGCGGGCCTCTTGCGCGCGTACGGCATATCTGGTGCGATGATCGAGTGCGCTTATGGCCCGTATAAGAGCCATGGATATTGACGTTCTTTGAAGACGCGTTCGGGTCGCTTGCGGGAGGAAGCCGCTGTCAGGTACGCATCACAGCCCAATAAACGCCGCATACCGGATGCGCGGCGCTGTCCGTCCTTGTCACGGTGGACTGTGGTAGAGCACAGCTTTCCGTGGTGCTAAATCTTGGCGGCACGATAGTGACCAGAATGATACGCGATCATGTTGACGGGCATGTTGACAATCTTGTGCACCGAGATCAAGTCTTTGAGCAAGCGCGCTGGCGGGCGGATCCAGGCATATGCACAGGGTGTGCCGTGACATGAGGCCCGGACGGTGCGGCATCCGGAACATCAGCGTCACGGTCTTGTCAGACCCTGGGTGGGATATGCGAGGGCGCATGAGAAGTTTCAGGCTAGGCAAACGTAACCCCCGCGCGTCGCGCGTCGCCTTCGGGCTGACGGCGGTCGGCGCCGCAATGCTGCTGGCGGCGTGCTCGTCGTCGAGCAACTCCTCCAGCTCCAGCTCCAGCTCTACTCCTGCGACGTCCTCAAGCGGCTCGGCGTCGCCCTCCACCGGCTCGTCCTCAAGCGCGAACATCTCAGCGCTCACCAACGCCGTGAACCAGGCCGCTACGGTGCCGAACTTCAGCGACTACTCGGCCAACTACGGTGGCAAGATCCCGAGCATCGCTAACCTGGCCGGCAAGAAGATCATGATCATCCCGGGCGTCAGCGCGCTGGCCGCCTGCACGGAGATCGCGCAGGCGGACGCGGCGATCGCCACCGCGGCGGGCATGAAGCCGACGATCTTCGAAAACCAGGGCACGACCGCCGAGCACAACACCGCCATCGAGAACGCGATCCACCAGGGATACGCCGCGATCGACATGGGCTGTGCCATGGACCCGTCAACGAGCTCACCCGCGATCGCCCAGGCCGAGGCGGCCGGCATTGTCGTGGAGTCCTACGGTGCCACCCCGCAGGAGGCCGCGAACGCGAAGATCACCTACAACAACGTCGACCCCTACGCGCTCGACGCCAAGATCGCGGCCGACCAGGCGGTCGAACAGCACAACGGCCAGCCGTTCAACGCGATCGCGATCACGTCGTACGCGACGGGGCCGGCCACGGCGATCATGGAAGCCTCCCTCAAGAGCGAGCTGAAGGCTCAGTGCCCTGCCTGCACGCTCAGCGAAGTGAACGTCGAGGTGCCAGACTGGCAGACGCAGATCGCGAGCACCGTGACCTCGCAGCTGCTGCAGCATCCCAACGTGACCGTGCTCTTCCCCGACTACGCCGGGATGATGACCTACGTGCTCGCGGGCATCCAGACCGCGCACCGCAGCAGCACCATCAAGGCGTACCTCAACTTCGGCGGCGGCACGCCCTTCGTCAAGCTGCAGACCTCTGGCGACGGCGCGGCCATCGTCCAGAGTGACATCGGCGGCTACCCGCCGTGGACGGGCTACCTGATGTTCCTGCAGACCGCCCGTGCGCTTGAGAAGCTGCCAGCGATTCCGTACGACCAGGCCATCGGCCCGGACCGGGTCGTCACCCCGCAGAACGCCGTCGAAGTCCTCGAGACTGGCGGCTGGGGAACGGACTGGGTCAACGGCTTCCGCGGCCTGCTCGGGCTGCCCGCGCTGTCGGGCAGTGCGCTGACCGCCGCGGCGACCCTCAACGGTGCGATGACCGGCACGCCCTGACGTACCGGTGCTGAGCGGGCAGCAGCCCGGGCGGACGGTTCCGCTCCGGGCTGCTGCCCCCTCCAGCGATATCCCCCAAGCACGAAAGGAAAGGAGGCGCTGGGTTGTCGGCATCGGCTCCGCCAGCGGTCGAACTGCGCGATATCTCCAAGGATTTCGGCAGCAACCGGGCGCTGGACAGCGTGGATCTCCGCATCGGTCACGGCGAGGTGGTCGGGCTCGTCGGTCAGAACGGTTCCGGCAAGTCGACGCTGGTGAAGGTGCTCTCCGGAGTCCATGATCCAGAGCCTGGCGGTCGCCTCTTCGTGGGCGGGGAGGAGATCTCGCTGCCCCTCGCCCCCGGCCAGGCGGGCCGGATCGGGCTCAGCTTCGTGTACCAGAACCTGGCGCTCGCGGCGGGGCTGACCGTCCTTGAGAACCTCACGCTCGGCCAGCGCGTCGCCGCCGGCGTCCGCGGTGCCTGGTCGCCGATCAACTGGCTCGCCGAGAAGCGAAGCGCCGCGGCCGTTCTCAAGCGCTACGGGGTCCACCTCAACCTCGACCAGCTGACGGGCGGGCTGCCGCCGGTCGATCAGGCGCGACTCGCGATCGTCCGGGCCGCGGAAGACCTCCGCAGGTACCGCACGCAAGGCGGTTACCAGCACTCGGTGCTCGTCCTGGACGAGCCGACCGTGTTCCTTCCCGAGGAGGATATCGAGAACCTCTTCGACCTCATCAGGACCGTCGTGGCCGAGGGTGCGGCCGTGCTGTTCGTCTCGCACGACCTGGTAGCGATCCGCTCGATCACCGACCGCGTCGTCGTGCTCAAAGACGGCAAGGTCGTCGCGGACAAGCCTGCGAGCGAGATCGACGAACAGGGGCTAGTCGATCTCATAGTCGGGGCGCCGGCCCGGCCGGCCGACAGCGCGGCGGCGGAGGTACGTGCCGAGCGGGCCGTGGCGGCGGCGTACGAGATCGCGGGAACGGAAACCGCACCGGGGCCGGACCAGAACATCGTCGTCGAGCACCTGGCTGGCGGGCGGCTGGCGGACCTGTCGTTCGAGATCGGTCCCGGAGAGATCCTCGGTGTGGCCGGGCTCATCGGCTCGGGTGCCGAGGACGTGCCGTACCTGCTGTTCGGCGCGCACCCGGCCATCAGCGGCACGCTGCGCCTCGGGAGCAAGGCACTGGACGTCACCAGGCTCAGCCCGCAGCGCAGCGTCCGGGAGCGTATCGCCCTCGTCCCCGCGGACCGCCAGGTGCTTGGCCTGAACCAGGACTTCACCTTGTGGGAGAACATCGTGATGCTCGTCGAGGACGAGCACTACCGAGGGGGCGTCTTCCACCGCGGCGAGCTCGTGTCGCTGGCGCGCGAGGCCATCGCGCGGTTCGAGATCCGGCCGCCGCTCGCGCAGGCAGTCACCAGCACGTTCTCTGGCGGTAACCAGCAGAAGGCGCTGCTCGCGAAGTGGCTGACCGCCCGGCCGCGGCTGCTGCTGCTGCATGAGCCGACGCAGGGGGTCGACGTCGGCGCCAGGCGGGACATCTACCGGTTCGTGAAGGCGGCCGCCACCCTTGAGCAGACGTCGGTGCTGTGGGTGACGACCGAATTCGGTGAGCTCGCTGAGGTCTGCGACCGCGTCATCGTCTTGTCGGAAGGGCGGCCGGTGACCACGCTCGCCGGCGAGGAACTGAGCAACGAGTCCATCAGCGCCGCGGCGCTGAAGCAGATCAGGGAGAACAGATGACCGCCCCACAAGGATCGGCCGCTCCGGTTGACACCGGCCCGCAGCAGGAGCAGCCAGGACCGGCCAGGCCCTCCACGGTCCGGCGCCTCGGACTCCAGCGCTACGCGATCCTCATCGTGTTCGCCGCCATGATCGTCTCTTTCGGTATCGCGATACCCTCGACCTTTCTCTCGATCGGCAACCTCTCCAACATCCTCGGCTCGCAGGCGGTGCTGTTCATCCTCGTGATGGCCGTGATGCTGCCGACGGTCATGGGCGACTTCGTGGACCTGTCGCTTGGCGCCTCGCTCGGCCTGTCCGCGATGACCCTGGCCGTGCTCAACGTAAACCACGGATGGCCGGTCCTGCTCGCCTGCCTGGCGGGGATTGGCGCGGCGCTCGTGGTCGGCCTGGTCAACGTCTTCTTCGTGGTGTTCTTCGACAACAACCCGTTCATCGTGACGCTCGGCACGATGACTATCGTCCAGGGCGTCATTTACATCATCTGCAACAACAACGACGTCGGAATCGTCTCGGGGAACCTGTCGAACTGGGTCTTCGGCAACGACTTCCTGGGGATTCCGCTCGAGTTCTACTACGGTCTGGCCATCTTCTTTGTCGTCTGGTACGTGCTCAGCTTTACGCCGGTCGGGCAGAAGGCCCTCGTGATCGGCCAGGCGCGCGAGGTGGCCCGGCTGAGCGGCGTGCGGGTGAACCGCATGCGGGCTTGGTCGTACATCCTCGGGGCTGGCGTCGCCGCCATCGCGGGGATCGCCTACGCGGCCACCAACGGCACGGTCGACCCGACGGCGGGCAGCGCCCTGATCCTGCCGGCCTACGCGGCGGTCTTCCTCGGGACGACCGCGATCAGGGTAGGCCGCATCAACACCCTCGGCGCCCTGATCGCGGTCTACTTCCTGGCAACGGGTACGGCGGGACTTGAGCTGCTCGGCGCGCAGAGCTACATCCAGCAGATCTTCTACGGCTCCGCACTGGTCGCCGCGATCACGATTCCGAAGGTGACCCGCGACCGCTTCTTCAAGCGGAAGCGGTCCGCCTGATGAGCGAGCCGACTGGCGGCGGGGGCGGCGCGGACGCCGTCCTCACCGCCCTGTTCGACGTCCGGGACCAGGTGGCGCTCGTCACCGGCGGCGCGTCCGGGCTCGGCTACGCGTTCGCCGAGATCCTGGCGGCCTGCGGCGCGGTCGTGGTCGTCGCCGACTGGAACCCCGAACGCCTGGCACTGGCGGCCGCGTCGCTCGCGGAGACCGCCGGCGCGCCGGTGCACGCAGCGCAACTCGACGTCAGCGACGCGGCGGCGGTCGACGCCCTGGTGGACTCGATCGTCGCCGACCGCGGCAGCATCGACATCGCGTTCGCGAACGCCGGCGTGGCGCGCGGCCACCCGCCGCTGATGCCCGAAGGCACGATCGACGAGTTCGACGTGGCCGACTATCACGCGCTGATCGACGTGAACCTGCACGGCGTCGTGCACACGACCCGGGCCGCGGCGCGCCACATGAAGCGCCAGCGGTCCGGCAGCATCGTCGTCACCGCGTCGACCGCGGGCCTGCGCAACGACCCGTTCACCCCGTACTCCTACGCGATCGCCAAGGCCGCCGTGGTGAACTTCACCAAGCAGGCTGCGCACGACCTCGCGCGGTGGAACGTGCGGGTCAACGCGATCGCGCCCGGGCCGTTCAAGACGAACCTGGGCGGCGGCGGGCCGATGCCGCCTGAGGCCGAGGCCCGGTGGAACGCGGTCGTGCCGCTCGGCCGGATGGGCAACCCGCCGGAGATCCGCGGCTTGGCCCTGCTGCTCGCGTCGAAGGCATCGAGCTTCATGACCGGCGGCGTCTACCCGATCGACGGCGGCGCCCTCCTCCAGGGCCCGTCCCTCCCGCCGCTCGACTAGGAGAGCCTGAACCCCTCAGGCCGCGTACTCGGTCTCGCCAACGAAGGCGTCCCACAGGCCGGCGTACACGCCGCCGAGTTCGAGCAGCTCGTCGTGCGTGCCGATCTCGGCGACCTGTCCGTGGTCGAGGACCACGATGCGGTCGGCCCGCGCCGCGGTGGTCAGCCGGTGCGCGACGACGATCGTGGTCCGCGTGGAGGTCAGCCGCCGCGTCGCCGCGGTGACGGCCGCCTCAGAGGCCAGGTCCAGCGCCGCCGTCGCCTCGTCGAGCAGCAGGATGTCGGGGTCGGCGAGCTGCGCCCGCGCCAGCGCGACGAGCTGCCGCTGCCCCGCCGACAGGTTCCGGCCCCGCTCGCCGACCTCGTGCTCGTAGCCGCCGGGCAGCCGCATGATCATCTCGTGCGCGCCAACCGCACTAGCCGCCGCGATCACCTCGTCCAGCGAGGCCTCGGGGCGCGCGTACCGGATCGCATCCTCGACCGTGCCGCTGAACAAGTACGACTCCTGCGGCACCACGCCGAGCCGGTGCCGGTAAGCGGTCAGGTCGTAGGTCCGCACGTCCACCCCGTCCACCAGGACAGCGCCGCCGGTGACATCGTAGAACCGCGCGATCAGCTTCACGATCGTGGACTTGCCTGCCCCCGTCTGCCCGACCAGGGCGACCGTCTCGCCGGGCAGGACGGTGAACGACACGCCCGAGATCGCCTCGCCGCCCGAGGGCAGCTCCGCACGGTCCGCTTCGCTCGCCGGGGCCACCTCGGCCAGCGCGGGCCCAGCCCCGGACAGGGTCGGCCCCTTGCCGTAGCTGAATCGCACGTCCCGCAGCTCGATCAGCCCTGTTATCCCGGCCGAGGGCACCGCCACCGGGTCCGCGGGCGCGGGCGTGGACGTACGCAGCCGCAGCAGGTCCTTGATCCGCTGCAGTCCGACCATCGCCTGCTGGTACCCGTCGAACACTTGCGACAGCTGCTGGATCGGCGCGAACACCATGTCGATGTACAGCAGGTACGCGACCAGCGCCCCCGCCGTCAGCGCGCCCGACCGCACCTCGCCGACGGCGAGCACGAGCACGAACGTCGACGCCACCGTCGACAGCGCCTGCACGAACGGGAAGTACAGCGCGATGTACCGCTGCGCCCGCACCCGGGTCGCGCGGTAGGCGAAGCTCCGCCCGGCGAACCGGGCCCGGTTCGTGTCCTCGCGGCGGAACGCCTGGGTGACCCGCAGCCCGGCCACGTTCTCCGCCAGGTCGGCGTTGACGACGCTGATCTTCTCCCGCGCCTCGTTGTAGGCCTTGGACGACTTCGACCGGAACAGGACGGTCGCGGCGACGAGCACCGGGACGATGGCGAGCACGAACAGCCCGAGCCGCACGTTGATGATCAGCATCGCGACGAGCACGCCGAAGAACGTGAGCACCGCGCTCACCATGGTGACCAGCCCGGTCTGCAGGAACGTGGACAGCGCGTCCACGTCCGTCGTCATGCGCGTCATGATGCGCCCGGACAGCTCGCGCTCGTAGAAGTCGAGGCCGAGCCGCTGCAGCTGCGCGAAGATCTTGACCCGCAGCGTGAAGAGCAGCCGCTCGCCGTTGCGCTGCACGACCATGGTCTCCGCGATGTTGACCAGCCAGTCGGCGCCGACGATCGCCAGCCCGGCCAGCGCCATCAGCGCCACCATGCCGAACGCCCGCGCCTCGACACCCTGGTCGATCCCGCCGCGCACCAGCGCGGGCAGCGCCAGCTGGGCGGCCGCGTCCAGCCCGTCGAGCACCAGCCCGGCGACCAGCGCGACGGCCAGCGGCCGCAGCAGCTTGCGGAGCGTGAAGTGCCGGTCGGCGGCCCTTGCCCGCCGCACGTCGACCCGCGGCTCGTCCTTGACCGGCGGCAGCGCGTCCACCATGGCGAGCAGCTCAGGGCTCGGCGGCACGCTGCCGATCATCCCGTCCATGTTGGTCGCCCGGCCCGCGCCCCTGCCGCCCCGGCCGGCCCGGGCGCCGGGGGCGCCGGACCCGCCGACGGCAGCGGCGGAAGCTGCAAGCGTCCGCGCCGCTCCGGCTCCAGATTCCGGATATCCCGAACGAGTGGTGGCGTCTGCGGCGGCCCCAGCCATCTGCCGGCCGGCGGTGTCTGCCGAACCCGGGTCCGCGGCGCTGTGGTGCGCGTCGGTGCTTCCCTGCTGGCCCTGCTGGCGCGAACCAGTCGGCTCGGCGTCAGGGAGTTCGCCGGCGTCGGTGCCCTCGGCGTCGTCGCCGGGCCCGGAGATGAGCAGCCGGTACAGCTCCGACCGCTCGGCCAGCTCGTCGTGGGTGCCGACGTCGGCGACCCGCCCCTCGGCGGTGAGCACCGCGATCCGGTCGGCCAGGTTCAGCGTCGACCGGCGGTGCGCGATCAGCAGCGTGGTCCGCCCGGCCATCACCCGGTGCAGGGTGGCGTGGATTTCCGCCTCGATCCGCGGGTCGACCGCCGAGGTGGCGTCGTCAAGCAGCAGCAGCCGCGGGTTGGTGATCAGGGCACGCGCCAGCGCGACCCGCTGCCGCTGCCCGCCGGAGAGGGTGAGCCCCTGCTCGCCGATCACCGTGTCGTAGCCGTCCGGCAGCCCGCGGATGAACTCGTCCGCTTCGGCGGCCCGCGCGGCGGCCACGACCTGCTCGAACGTCGCGTCCGGCCGGCCGTAGGCGATGTTGGCCCGGACCGAGTCGGAGAACAGGAAGCTCTCCTCCATCACCATGCCGATGGCGCTGCGCAGCGATTCCTGCGTGACGTCGCGCACGTCGTAGCCACCGACCCGGACCGCGCCGCCGCGCACGTCGTAGAACCGGGGGAGCAGCAGGGACAGCGTCGACTTCCCGGACCCGGACGGGCCGATGACCGCGACGGTCTCGCCGGGCGCGACATGCAGGGACAGCCCGCGCAGCACCGGCTGCGACGGCACGTAGCCGAACTTCACGTCCTCGAACGTGATCCCGTTCGCGTCTTCGGGCAGCTCGATCGCGTCGGGCTTGTCGGTGATCACGGGGCGGGAGTCGATCACCTCGAACACCCGCAGCACGCTGGCCCGCGCCTCCTGGCCGATCGTCACCAGGCCGGTCAGCACCCGGACCGGGCCGGTCAGCTGCGCCAGGTAGCTGGAGAAGGCCAGGAACGTGCCCAGCGATACCTCGCCGCGGATCGCCAGCCAGCCGCCGAGCGCGAGCACGCCGACGAGCCCGAGCGAGGGTATCGCGGTCAGCGCCGGGTTGTACCTGGCGGTGAGCCGCGCCATCCGCATCCGGGAGGCGAACAGGTCCTCGCTCGCCGCCTCCATCCGCTGCATTTCCTGGTCTTCCTGGCCGAACCCCTTGACGACCCGCACGCCGCCGATGGCCTCGTCGACGATGGCCGCGACCTCGCCGACCTGCTGCTGCGCGTGCCAGCTCGCCGGGAAAAGCTTCTTCCGCGACGCCCTCGCGATCAGCCAGAGCGCCGGGGCGACCGCGAACGCGACCAGCGCGAGCGGCGGGGAGAGCACGACCATGATGACGAGCGAGAAGACGAACAGGGTGAGGCTGCCCAGGGTGAGCGGCAGCCACTGCACCAGGCCCTGCACCATGTTGATGTCCGAGATCGACCGGCCGACTAGCTGCCCGGTGTGGATCTCGTCCTGCCGTGCGCCGTCCAGCCGGGACAGCGAGTCGAACAGCTCCGTGCGCAGGTCGTGCTGCACGTCGAGCGCCATCCTGCCGCCCCTGTAGCGCCGGAAGTAGATCCCCGCGAAGTTGGCCGCCGCCGCGCCAAGCAGCGCGATCGCCAGCGGCCAGACGGAGTCCCGCCGCGCGACGATCACGTTGTCCACGATCACCCGCTGCAGCAGCGGGATCGTCAGGGTCGCCGCCGTGCTCAGCAGCGCGCCAGCCAGCGAGATGACCACATCCCGCCGGAACCGCCAGCAGTAGGCGGCAAGCCGCCTCATCCAGCGGGCCTCGTTGCTCCGCTGGCCGTCTGTCTCTTTCATCCGTCCCCGAGTGTGAGAGCTACTTCTCGCCAACGCTTCCAACACGCCCGATCCAATGTTTCATTTCCGAAACTAACGGCCTACGACGATAGTCCTAGCCACCCCGCCGCCGGCCCTGGGCACCCCGGTCCCGCCGCTGCCCAGTGACCGTGGCGTCGCTCCCCGTTCGCGGAACGCCGTCCCGTGTCCGCCTTCCGCCCCGCCTCGTCCGCCGCCCGTGCCATGCTCCCTCACTCCGGCAACGTCAGGCCAGCAGTGGCTTCCCGTGCCGCCTCAGCGAGCTCTCGAGCAAGAGAAATGCTCATCTTGACCGTCACCCTCCGATCGTACGACAGGCGTTCCCGCCCGCATAGGAAATATCTGTGCGCCCAGATTCCGGGCACAGCCGCACAGTAACACCACCCACCGACATTCCGGCGCACGCGAGTTAGGCGCGTGTCATCGCGACAGCTCAAAGGCCCAGTGAACGCCACGCCGTGACCATCGGTGAATGTCCTTGAACAGGGGCCAAATTTGCCGCTGGCAATCCCTTGCCGCGCCTCTCACACGCCACGCGTGTCACGTGGTCGCCATTCGTGTAGCCGCGTTCCCGTGATCCGCGAAAACATATTTCGGGACGTAAATAATTCCATTGTATGGCGTGAATAATTTTCGCGATCATTGGCTGAATCGTCATGTGAGCCACTCCGGCGGCACACGAGCATCACTCCCCGCCTTGCCTACCCCGCGGTCAGCCACGCTTGCCCGCGGTCGTTTCCAGAACCGCACGGAATGTCAGGGGGGTTCGCTATGGTCCGTGCCATGCGGTTCCTGCACACATCAGACTGGCACCTCGGGCGCTCGCTGCACCGGGCGGACCTGCGCGGCGCGCAGGCCGCGTTCCTGGATCACCTGGTCCAGACGGCGCGCGCGGAAAAGGTGGACGCCGTGCTCGTCGCTGGTGACGTCTACGACCGCGCGGTGCCGTCTGTTGACGCGGTGGCATTGTGCGAGCAGGCCCTGGTCCGGCTGCGCGAGACCGGTGCCCGGGTGATCGTGATCAGCGGCAACCACGACTCCGCGCGGCGCCTGGGTTTCAGCAGCGCGCTCATCGACGCGGCCGGCGTGCACCTGCGGACCCGGCCGGCCGCGCTGAGCGACCCGGTGCTGCTTGACGACGACCACGGGCAGGTGGGCGTCTACGGGGTGCCGTACCTGGAACCCGCGGTCGGCCTGCCCGCCGACGACGACTGCGCCGCCCGGGGCAGCGACCATCGAGGCGGAGCCGACGACGCGCACAAGCAGACCCCGGGCACAGGGACCCCAGCGCGCCAGGCTCCTCAGACGCGGAGCCACGCGGCGGTGCTCGCCCACGCGCTGGACCGGATCCGCGCGGACGCGGTGCGACGAGGGCTGTCCCGCACGGTCGTCATGGCGCACGCCTGGGTAGCCGGGGGAGCGGGCAGCGACTCCGAACGAGACATATCGGTCGGCGGCGTGGGCCAGGTCCCCGTGTCCCTATTCGACGGCTTCAGCTACGTCGCGCTCGGTCATCTGCACGGCCAGCAGACGCTGGCCGAACACATGCGGTACAGCGGCTCCCCGATTCCGTACTCGTTCTCCGAGGCCGGCCACAAGAAGGGCAGCTGGCTGGTCGAGGTCGGCCTGGACGGGAAGACGCGCGCCGAACGGATCCCGGCACCGTCCTTCCGGCGGCTGACGGCGCTCAGGGCACGGATCGACGACCTGCTCACGTCGCGCGAGTTCGCGGACTATGAGGCGGATTTTTTGGCCGTCACGCTGACCGACACGGCCAGGCCCGAGGCCGCCATGGACCGGCTCAGGCAGCGCTTCCCGCACATCCTGATGCTGGAATTCAGGCCCGAGGGCGTCACCGCCGACGGCAGGTCTTACCGTGCCCGGGTCGCGGGCCGGGACGACCTGACGGTCGCGTCCGAATTCGTCAATCACGTGCGGAACACCCCGGCCACCCTCGCCGAGCAGCGCCTGCTCGCGGAAGCGTTCGAGACCGTCCGCGAGGAGGCCCTGTTATGCGCCCGCACCGCCTCCACGTCACCGCGTTCGGCGCGTTCGCCGAGACCCAGCGGGTCTGCTTCGACGACTTGGAGGGGTTGTTCCTGCTGCACGGCGAGACCGGCGCGGGCAAGACCACCCTCCTCGACGCGATCGCGTTCGCGCTGTACGGCAGGGTGCCGGGGGAGCGCGGCAAGGCCAAGCGGCTCCGCTCCGACCACGCCAAGCCCGGCGTCGTCACGGAGGTGGAACTCGAGGCGACGGTCGGCGGCCGGCGGCTGAAGATCACCCGCAAGCCGGAGCAAGAGCGCCCGAAGCGCTCCGGCGCCGGCCTCACCAGGGAACCCGCCGCGGTGCGTCTCGAGGAGGTCACCGCGGACGGCGGGTGGGAGGTCAAGTCGACCCGCGTCGGCGAGGCCGACGCCGAGATCGCGGACCTGATAGGCATGTCGGCCGAACAGTTCTTCCAGGTCGTCCTGCTACCGCAGGGCCGGTTCGCGCAGTTTCTGCACGCGGACGCCGACGCCAGGGAAGAGCTGCTGCGCAGACTATTCGGCACCGACCGGTTCCGCGCCGTGGAGAACTGGCTCGCCGAACGCCGCCGCGCCACCGCCGACGAAGTCAAAGACGCCACCACGGAGCTCGACCACCTGATCGCCCGGGTGAGCCAGGTCGCGGGCGAACCGGTGCCTGATCAGCTCCCCGACCCGGCCGCCTGGCTGGCCGGACTGGCCATGGCGGCGACGGCGGCGCAGGCCGACGCCGCCACGGTGGCCGCCGCGCGCAAGGGCGACCTGGACGCGGCGCTTGACGCGCAAACCGAGGCGCAACAGCTCGCCGGCCGCCAGCGGCGGCGCCGCGACGCCGTGCGCAAGCAGCAAGAGCTGGAAGCCGCCGTACCGGAGATCGTCCGGCTGCGTGTCGAGGCGGATGCCGCCTCGCGTGCGGCCGAGGTGGCTCCGGTTCTTGACGAGGCAGACCGTGCGGCCGCGGCCGCTGCTGCCGCCCGCGCGGCGCGGCAGCACGCACTCGAAGCGATTCCCGCTGAACTGCTGGCGCGGTCGCGGCTGTCAGCGGCGCTGCGGGGCAGCGTGCCGCCGACCGCCGCCGCGGCCGCGCTGCGGGCCGCCGCGGCGGACCAGCGGGCGCAGTTCGGCCGGCTCGACGCACTCCGCGCGGTCGCGCGGCAGGCGGATGACGAAGACGCGGCAGTGGTCGCCGGGCAAACGCGGGCCGCCAGGCTGGCTGCCGACCTCGCCGACACGAGGCAAGAGGCCGCGCGGCAGCGTGACACGCGTCCGGAGCTCGTCGCGGCTCGCGACGCCGCGCGCGAGGCGGCCGCCGATCTGCCGGGCGTGCAGGCGGAGGCGGACTCACGGCTGCGCGTCGCGGCCGACGCGGCCGCCCTGGTCAAGGACAGTGCCGCACGGGAACGCCTGCACTCGGAGCACCTGGCCGCATGGGAGAAGGCGAACACGCTGCGCGCGGAGGCGCTCCGCGTCCGCGAGGCGCGCATCGACGGGATGCGAGCCGAACTCGCCGCCGCCCTCGTCGACGGCGCGCCCTGTCCGGTATGCGGCTCCCTGGACCACCCCGAGCTTTGCGAGCTGACCGGCGAGCCCGTGAGCCGCGAGCAGGAAGACGCGGCGAACGCCGTCGCCGACAAGGCATCCGCGGAGACCGACAAAGCAGGCCAGCAAGTAGCCGCCGCCGACGCGGTGATCGGCCAGCTTGGGCAGCGCCTGACCGGCGCCGGATTCGCGGTGCCCGCAGACCTCGCCGCGCTCACCGCGGCCGCGGCCCAGGCCGCAGACGAGGCCAGCCGGTTCGACGCGGCGGCGACGGCCCTCGCGAACGCGGCCGCCGCGCTCGGCCACCTGCAGACCAAGCTCGACGCGCTCGATGCCGCCATCGCCGCCGGTGCGGCGAAGCAGGCAGAGCTAGCCGAGCAGCACACCGCCGCGCTAGCCGAAGCGGAGGCCGCCGCTCAACGCGCGGCGGCCCGGCGCGAGGAGCTGCGTGCTCAGCTGGGCGACGAACCTGACCTGGAGGCCGCGCTGACAGCCGCGGGTCGCCTCGCCGAAGCGCTGACAGTCGCCGCGGCCGCCACCGACGAGACCGCGCGTACCGCGAGCGAGGCCAGCGCGGCAGCACAGCGTGCCGCGAATGCCGCGCGCAACGCCGGGTTCGGCGGCGATGACTGCGCACCGGCAGACGCCTCCGCCGTGGATGGTGACGGTGCCGCCGCGAACGCGATCGAGGCGGTGCGGGCAGCCGCACGGGACGCGCGCTGGCGCGGCGACGCCGCCAACCGCGTCTCGCGGCACCAGACCGACTCAGAAGCCGTCGCGACGCTGCTGGCCGACCCTGACCTCGACGTGCCACTCGACCCGCCCGCCCCGGTCGAGGCGACAACCCAGGCGACCGCTGTCGCACGCGAAAAGCATGACGCCGCGGTCGACGCACATGGCCGGGCGCGGCACACGGCCGCGCAAATCACCCAGCTCCAGCCAACCCTGGTCGGCGCGCTCGCCGCGCTCGGGCCGCTCAGGGAGCGTGCCAGTCAGGCCAGGCAGCTCGCCGACCTGGCGGGCGGCCTCCCGCCCAACCAGTACCGCATGACGCTGTCCTCGTTCGTCCTCGCGGCACGACTGGAAGAGGTCGCCGCGGCGGCAAGCGAGCGGCTGCTGACGATGACCGGTGGCCGGTACTCGCTGGTGCACACCGACGCCAGGCGCGGCGGCGGCAAGGCCGGGCTCGGGCTGCTTGCCTGCGATTCCTGGACCGGAATCGACCGCGACACGAGCACGCTGTCCGGCGGCGAGACGTTCCTGGCGAGCCTCGCACTCGCGCTAGGCCTCGCCGACGTCGTCACCGCCGAGGCCGCGGGCACCCCGATGGAGGCGCTGTTCGTCGACGAGGGGTTCGGCACGCTCGACGAGGACACGCTCGACGAGGTGATGAACGTCCTCGACGGCCTGCGCGAGGGCGGCCGGATCGTCGGCATCGTCAGCCACGTCACCGAACTGCGCCAGCGCATCCCCGCCCAGGTCCGCGTCCGCAAGGGCCAGCATGGCAG
>Ga0187807_1000044_pt1 | contig 29760 bp, 31 predicted proteins | sample NC_wetland_sal_i_4_FD_132432 | JGI IMG/M metagenome (GOLD analysis project Ga0187807, IMG submission 132432) | Wetland sediment microbial communities from Neuse River Estuary, North Carolina, USA - ASW_2 | ecosystem: Environmental > Aquatic > Freshwater > Wetlands > Sediment | place: USA: North...
GGGGGCGATCACCTGCACCGCCCGCACGATCTCGTCGGTGTCCTGGGTGTCCAGGCAGATCGGCCAGGCGTCGATGCCGGCGAACCGCTTGAACAGCGCGGCCTTGCCCTCCATCACCGGCAGTGCGGCGTACGGGCCCACGTTGCCCAGGCCGAGCACGGCGGACCCGTCGGTGACCACCGCGACGCTGTTCCGCTTGATCGTGAGGCGGCGCGCATCTTCCGGCTTGGCCGCGAGCGCCAGCGAGACCCGCGCCACGCCCGGCGTGTAGGCCATGGACAGGTCGTCGCGGTTGCGCAGCGGCACCTTGGACCGCATCTCGATCTTGCCGCCCAGGTGCAGCAGGAATGTCCGGTCGCTCACCTTGTGCACGGAAACGCCCGAGATGCCGGCCATCGCCGCGACAAGCGACTCCGCGTGCGCAGTATCGGTGGCGGCGCAGGTCACGTCCACCCGGAGCGTGCCGCGGGGCCCGGAGCTGACGTCGAGCGCGGTCACTACGCCGCCCGCGTGCTCGACCGCGCGCGTGATCTCGCTGATGGCGCGGCCGTGCGAGGCAACCTCGAGCCTGACGGTGATGGAGTAAGAGACGCTTGGCGCCATCGTCACCAGAAGTTCCGCCTTTCACGCGACGCCATTTTCCAGGGGTACGAGGTCAGCGCTGACTTCCGGGGGGGACGACCCTCCCGAGCCCCCCCGAGGACTGCAGGAGAGCGCGTAATCTTCATGCATGGCGCGGGAAACCACGATAAGCCCGTCGGCCGCCGGCGAAAGCCTGATGGACACCGAATCCGGCGTGATCGATGTAACACGGCTGCGCGTCGCAATCGCCCGGCTTTCCCGCCGGCTGCGCAGGCACGAGCTGGCCGGCCTGACCCCGACCCAGCTGGCCGCGCTGTCCACCGTGGAGCGGTCCGGGCCGCTCCGGCTTGGCGATCTCGCGGCCGCCGAGGGCATCGCGCCGTCCACGCTGACCCGGCTTGTCGCCGTGCTCGAAGAACTCGGCTACGTGCAGCGCTGCGCCGACCCGAAGGACGCCAGGGCCAGCACGCTGGCGATCACCGACCTTGGCCATGAGACGCTCGAGCGGCTGCGCGCCGAGGGCACCGCGTTGCTCACGCAGTCGTTGCTGCTGCTGACCGAGGACCAGCGCGCCGCCCTCGCGGCGGCGGTGCCGGCGCTCGAACTGCTCGCCGACCCCGACCCATCTGACCCGCGCGCCCGCTAAGTTACGGGCGCGGCCTGGTCACCAGGCCGGAGCCGATGCTGGCGTACGTCGTGTGCCAGCCAGCTGACCCGTAGATCATGCCAAGGAACCGGTACGTGTGCGGCGCGATGATGAGCTCGGTGGTCCATGGGGAACCCGGCGTATCCGGCAGGCCGCGCATATCGATGCCGACGCCGTGCCTGCCGATGGCATCCGTGGCGTGCTGGATGAGGCGCACGCCGGCGGCTACGGCGGCGCTGGCGCCGACGGCGGTGACGGCCAGCAGAGCGCGGCTGCGCCGCGGCGAACGGGATACGCGGGGCGCTATAGCCGGCTGGCTGCCCACGAACTCCTGCGGTTCCACGGTCGTGGTCATGGCCTGGTCTCCTTAACGGGAATGAGGATGGCCGCGTATCCGGCCGGTGGCGGAGAGAGCGCGTCGCGGGCGGCGCGGCGGGCGCGGTGCATGCGCACCCGGTCGGTGCCCGGCCTGATGCCCAAAGCGGCGGCCGCATCTTTCAGCGGCAGGCCGTCCACGGCGACGAGTTCGAGGATGGCGCGGTCGCCGTCCGGCAGCACCGACAGCGCCTTGTGCAGTTCGCGGGCGGCGCTCTCCGCGTCGATGCGCTCCTCGAGCCTGGCGATGTCGTCGTCGTCGAGCACTCGCCGGCCCGCGGCCATCCCCTCGGCGCGCAGCCGGATCGCCTCCCGGCGCCGGTCGCCCGCGAGCACGTTCCGCGCGATGCCGTACAGCCAGCCAAGCTCGCTGCCGCGAGCCGCCTGGTAGGTATGGACCGAGCCGATGACCGCGTAAAAGACCTCCGCGGTCAGGTCAGCCACTTGGTGCGGATCGGCGACCCGGCGGGCGATGAACCTGGTGACCGACGTGACGTGGCGCCGGTAGAAGGCCTCAAACGCCGCCGGATCACTGGCGATGCCAGCCAGACCTGCCGTGCGCGTTACAACGTGCCGGTGATCAGCTGTCTCCCCAGCTGGCGAAGTCGAGCGCCACGGTGCCCATGCACCCGGCCACGGGCTTGGGCGTCAGCGTCGTCGGCGGGCACGGGTTGAGAATGAGCGGCGGCCGCGGCTTCTGGTTGAAGTTGAAGTCCTGGACGATGCTGTTGGCGAGCGCCTCCCTGACGTCGGGCCGGGGATCGGGGCGGCCGTCGGTAGTCGGGTTGAGCCGCAGGCCGCCGAGGAAGTCGTCCTCGATGAACCGCAGGTAGGAGTCGGAAGACAGCACCGTGTGGTCGACGAACCCGCGCCTGGCGTAGGGGCTGATGACCATGGCGGGCACGCGGATGCCGTACCCGGCGGCGTCGACGCCGGGCGGCACCAAGTTGTCGTAGAAGCCGCCCCAGTCGTCCCAGGCCAGGAAGATCGCGCTGGAGTCCCAGTCCTTGCCGCTCATCACAGCGTTGATGATCCGGGTGACGTACGCCTGCCCCCTGCTGATCAGCGCGGGCGGGTGCTCGCTGTCGGCCGGATCCGGCACCACCCAGGAGACCGCGGGCAGCGTGCCGCTCTTCGCCGCGCTGAGGAAGTTGGCGAGCGGCTGCACGTCGGCCTCCTGGCCGTCCTGCTTGACGTCGGTGAAGCCGGGCAGCGCGTTCCAGATCGCCGGCACGCCCGCCGGGTGGCTGGCCGACTGTGCGCCGTGGTCGAGGTAGTAGCCCCAGCTGACGTGGTCCCTGTGCAGCAGCCAGGTGAGGTCCGTCCAGGCGAACGGGCGCGGGTTGGCCGCGGTCCGGTTGTTCGGCATGTCGGTGCCGACGCAGCTCATCGGGCGGGCCGGATTCTTGCAGTTCGCCGACCATGCCGAGACCATCTGCATGTGGGACGGCAGGCTCCACGAGTGATCGGACTCGAACATGTGGTCGTCGAGGACGAAGTTGGTCGCGTAGGCCCAGTAGTTCGGGATGTCGGACGCGACGTGGTAGCCCATGACGTCGGTGCGGCACGTCTTGCCCTTGGCGCACGTCGTCTCGGCCTCCTTGACGAAGCCGTTCATCTTCCGGCCGTTCACGTCGGCGGTGCTGCTCGCGTCCACGTGCGGGCCGCCCTTGTTGCTGTCCGCGTGGTCGACGTACGGCTTGACGCACCCCCCGTGCAGCGGGTCCGGCACGCAGACGCCCTTGGGCAGGCCGTCGGCGCCAGGGAACGTGCCGAAGTACGAGTCGAACGAGCGGTTCTCCTGCATGATCACGATGACGTGCTGGATCTTGTGGATGCCCTGCAGGGCAGGGGTCGTCGTCCGGGCGACGCTCCCGTGCGCTGCATCGGACACTCCGACGCTGAACGCTGTTCCGGCGGCCAGGGCCGCCGCGGCACCCGCTGTGAGCAGTAGTCGTAGCCTCATCCCGACGCTCCAGGTGACTTGGGGAAGGCTGCCTGGCGGCCGCGTGACGACAGCCAGACACTGGCTAACTGAGCCACGCTAAGCACAGCGATTCGCCGGCTGCTTGTGTTACAACCCCGCTGGCATGATGGGGGCGTGAACGCAGACTGGGAACGCTTTTCAGCGACCTGTCAGCAGGCGCTCGGGGAACTGGTTGAGGGCAGGCCGGAGCCGTTCAAGCGACTGTGGTCGCACGCCGATGATGTCGTGATCATGGGCGCGTTCGGAGGTCATGAGCGCGGGTGGGACCAAGTAGGCCCGCGGCTTGACTGGGCCGCCTCGGGCATCAAGGCCACCGGGCGGACGGCGGAGAACGTGGTGACGGTTGTCGGCGATGACCTCGCCTACACCGTCGACCTGGAGCACATGACACGGGATACCGGCAGCGGGCCGCGCGCTCGGACACTTCGCTGCACCCAGGTGTACCGCCGTGAAGACGGCCAGTGGAAGGTCGTGCTGCGCCATGCCGACGAGCTTCCCGACAAGGACGACGAGCAGAGATAACCGGCGGGCCCGGCCGCGGGCAGGCTCAGAACAGCAGTGCGGTGAGCTGGCTGCGGGCCTTCTTCACCTCGGGGTCGTCCGGGGGGAAGATGTCGAAGAGGTCGAGCAGGGCCAGGCGCGCCTTGTTGCGGTCCTCGCCCGTGGTCCGCTTGACCGCGCCGAGCAGCCGCTGGAAGGCCTCCTCGGTCCGCCCCGCGGCCATCTCGATGTCCGCGACCTTGATCTGCGCGTCCACGTCACCCGGGCCCGCCGCCGCGTCGCGCCGGGCGGTGGTCTCGTCGTAGGAGCTCACCCGCCGGATGAGGTTCACCTGGGAGAGCCAGCTCTTGAGCACGGGATCGGCCGGGGTCTCGGCAAGCGCCTTCTCCAGGCCGGCGGCGGCCGCGTCGATGTCGCCGCGCTCCATCGCCGCCTGCACCTCCGCGTAGGCCGGCGGCATCCCGTCCGCCGCGTCCGCCAGGCCCGCGTCCGCGCCGTCCTCGCCGTTGACCCCGGCGGACCTGACGCCAAGCTGGTCCGCGACCGCGAGCACCTGGGTCAGCCACTGCCGCACCTGGGCCTCGGGCATCGCCCCGAGGAAGGCGTCCACCATCTGGCCGCCGACGATCGCGACCACCATCGGGATCGACTGCGCCTGGAACGCCTGCGCGAGCCGCGGGTTCGCGTCGACGTCGATCTTGGCCAGCACCCAATCGCCGGCCGCCTCGTTAGCCAGCTTCTCGAGCACCGGGCTGAGCTGCTTGCACGGCCCGCACCAGTCCGCCCACAGGTCGACGATGACCGGCGTGGTCCGGGACCGGGCCGCCACCTCGGTGTTGAACGTCTCTTCTGTGACGTCGACGACGAACGCCGACGCCTCGCCATTGCCGGACGCCCCGGCGGTAGCGGTACGGGCTGCCTGCTGCCTGCGCTGCGTGGCCGCCTGCCGCGCACCCAGGTCAACGGCACCGTAGAGGGAGAAATCCCGCGGCTGCTGCATACCTCTATCCTGCCCCATCATCAGCGTGCCCGGTCCCATTCCGAGCCCGCCCGGCCGTCCGCTTTACGCAAAAGGCTGCCTATTCCCGGCCAGTGTAGCATGTCGTGTGCTACAGTCCCTCCATGCCACAGAAGGGTGACCGGCGGCGGGGTAAGCCGCTGAGCGCGGACCTCGGGTACACCGGGGACCCCGTCCACCACGCGACCTCTCGCCTGCCCCCGCAGCGGATCGGGATCAGGGAGCTGCGCCAGCACGCGAGCGTCTATGTGGACCTAGTCGAGAGGGGGTACACGGTGGACATCACGAACCGCGGCCGCCTGGTGGCACAGATGGTCCCGGTCCGCCTGCCGGACAGCCCGCTCGAACGCTGGATCGCGGCGGGCGTGGTCGAGCGAGCCGAAGAATCCGGCAGCGTGCTCGACGTCGACCCGTATCCGGCTGGCTCAGGCGGCCGGCCCAGCGCGAGCGAGGTCCTGCGCCAGATGCGTGCCGATGAGGGCGAGAGACAGCCGTGATCTACCTCGACTCCTCCGCGCTCGTGAAGCTGGCGCTCACCGAGCCCGAATCGCCGGCGCTCGCCAGCTGGCTGGCCGAACGGGCCGACCAGGCGCTCGTGTCGAGCGCCTTGCACCGGACCGAGGTGCTTCGCGCGATCTGGCGGGCCGAGCCCGGCGCGCTGCCCAGAGGGCAGCGCATCATCCGCCGGGTGGGCCGGGTGGCGCTCAGCCACGACGTGCTCGACAACGCGGCGACCCTGCCCCCGGGCAAGCTCGGCACCGCGGGCGCCATCCACCTCGCGTCGGCGTTGGCGATCAGGCGGGACCTGGTGTCGTTCGTCGCCTACGACAACAACCTCCTCGAGGCGGCGCGCGAGGCCGGGCTGCCGGTCGACAGCCCGGGCTGAGCCGCGGCCCGCTTGGCGGCGGCCCGCAGGCGTCAGGCGCGGCGCGCGCGGAAGACAGTGTCGTGGATCGTGACCTGCCGGCCCTCGGGGTCGGTGGCCTCGCGCGGCGCGGCCACGTTGGCGACGATCTCCCAGCCGCCGCCAAGCTCGGCGGCGAGGTCGTCTCCGGTGAAGAACAGCTCCGGCTGCTGCGGGCGCGGCATCGTCGTCCGCATGTCCGAAGGATGATGGCCGACGACCAGCAGCGTGCCGCCGTCGGCGACGGCCGCCGCCAGCCGCGCGTACACCATCCGGCGGCCGTCCGCAGGCAGGTGCACGTACTGCGCCGTGACCAGGTTGTAGGCGCGTTCCGGCGGCTGCCATTCGAGCATGTCCGCACGCAGCCACTGGATTCGCCCGGCGACCGTGTCGCCGGCCTCGGCGGCGTGCGCGGCCGCCCGGTCGAGCGCGACGCCCGAGATGTCCACGGCGGTAACGTGCCAGCCGCGGCGGGCGAGCCAGATCGCGTCGGCGCCCTCCCCGGCGCCGGCGTCCAGGGCGGTGCCGGGAGTAAGGCCGTCGGCCTCGGCGACGAGGTGCGGGTTGGGATTGCCGCTCCATAGCGAATGGGCGGAGCTGTACCGCTCGTCCCAGAACGCCCGGTCGAAGCGAACCGGCCCCGCGTGGTCATGCTTGTTCTCCGTCATGACCATATGGTGTGCGGCGGACCGGGCAGTTAGCAAATAGTCTTGCGGGTTTGGCAAAATGTAGTCCGTGGACAGTGGAGCGGACAAGGTACTCGCCGCGGTCGGGCCGCGGCTGCGGGCACTGCGCCGCGAGCGCGGCACGAGCCTGGCGGACGTGGCGGCCGCGACGGGCATCTCGGTGAGCACGCTGTCCCGGCTCGAATCGGGCCAGCGCAAGGCAACCCTGGAACTGCTGCTCCCGCTCGCCCGTGTCTACCAGGTCCCGCTCGACCAGCTGGTCGCGCCGCCCGCCGCGGACCCGCGCGTTCCGGTGAGCGCGGTCAGACGGCACGGGATGACCATGTACCCGCTTACCCGGCGGCCCGGCGGCCTGGCGGCCTACAAGCTGGTCATCCCGCCCGGCAGCGACAGGCGGATGCCCGACCTGAAAAGCCATGACGGCTACGAATGGCTGTACGTGCTCAACGGCAGGCTGCGAGTCGTGCTCGGTGAGCACGACCTGGTGCTGACGCCGGGCGAGGCGGCCGAGTTCGACACCCGGGTGCCGCACTGGTTCGGCGCCGCCGACCCTGGGGCAGTCGAGTTCCTCAGCCTCTTCGGCCCGCAGGGCGAGCGAATGCACGTCCGCGCCCGGCCGGCGAGGAGGGCGGCCGGGGCAGACGCCACCGATCGTTCCGTATAGCGCTTTAAAAGGCCGCCGGTTCGGAGTAGCTGCCCCATTCCGCGCGCAGCGCCCCGCAGATCTCGCCAAGCGTGGCCTCGGCGCGGGCCGCCTCGAGCATCGGCGGGACCAGGTTGGCGTCGGTGCGGGACGCGGCGACCATCGCGGCCAGCGCGCGGTCAACCGCGGCCTGGTCCCTGGACGCCTTGCGGGCGGCGAGATCCCTGACCTGCTCCCGCTCGACCTCGGGGCTGATCCGCAGGATCTCGAGCTCGCCGCCGACGGTCTCGGTGTGGCTGGTCACGCCGACGATCTGCTTCTCGCCCTTCTCCAGCTTCTGCTGGTACTCGAACGCGGCGTCGGCGATCTCGCCTGTGAACCAGCCGTTTTCGATGCCGCGCAGGATGCCGCCGGTCATCGAGCCGTCGGGCGACATGCCGCGGATGCTCGCGAAGATCGCCTCGGCCTCCGCCTCCATCCGGTCGGTGAGCGTCTCGACATACCAGGAGCCGCCGAGCGGATCGGCGACGCTGGTCACGCCGGTCTCTTCCATGAGGACCTGCTGAGTGCGCAGCGCCGTCTCCGCGGCCGCCTCGCTCGGCAGCGCGAGCACCTCGTCGAGCGCGTTCGTGTGCAGCGAGTTGGTCCCGCCGAGCACCGCGGCGAGCGCCTCGATGGCGGTGCGGACGACGTTGTTCTGCGGCTGCTGCGCGGTCAGCGATACCCCGGCGGTCTGGGTGTGGAACCGCAGCCACTGCGCGCGCGGCGTCTTCGCGCCGTATACGTCACGAAGCCAGCGGGCCCAGATCCGGCGCGCGGCGCGGAACTTCGCGATCTCCTCGAAGAAGTCGATGTGCGCGTCGAAGAAGAAAGACAGGCCGGGCGCGAATTCGTCCACGTCGAGGCCCCGATTGATGCCGAGTTCGACGTACGCGAACCCGTCGGCGAGGGTGAACGCCAGCTCTTGCGCGGCCGTGGAGCCCGCTTCCCTGATGTGGTAGCCGGACACCGAGATCGGCTTGTACCGCGGGATGTTCTCCGCGCAGTACGCCATCAGGTCGCCGATCAGCCGCAGGTGCGGCTCCGGGGCGAACAGCCACTCCTTCTGCGCGATGTACTCCTTGAAGATGTCCGTCTGCAGGGTGCCGTCAAGGGCGGAGATGTCGGCGCCCTGCCTTTCGGCGGCGACGAGGTACATGCAGAAGACGGGGACGGCGGGCCCGCTGATCGTCATCGACGTGCTGATGTCCGCCAGGGGAATGCCGTCGAACAGCGCGTCCATGTCGTGGGCGGTGTCCACGGCGACGCCGCAGTGCCCTACCTCACCGAGCGAGCGGGGATCGTCTGAGTCGCGGCCCATCAGCGTGGGCATGTCGAAGGCGACGGAAAGCCCGTCGCCGCCTGCGCCGATCAGCATCTTGTACCGCTCGTTGGTCTGCCTGACGTTGCCGAACCCGGAGAACTGCCTGATCGTCCACGGCTTGCCGCGGTACCCGGTGGCGTACAGGCCCCTGGTGAACGGGAACTCGCCCGGCCAGCCGATGCTTTGCGGTGGCTCGGCGCCGTCCGGCGGGCCGTACACCGGGTCGACCTGCAGGCCGGACAGCGTGGTGAAGTCGGCGTCGCGCTTCTTGCTCCGCTCGTATGTGCGCTGCCAGCGCTCGCGCCCGCTTGTGGCGGTCTCTTCGGTCATGGCACCCCGCTTCGGGATTCGTCCGCGCGGCAAGCTGGTGGACCGCGCGGCCAATTTAGTAGGACGTCCTACTATCTACCCTGCCTAGTCTAACTCCAAGCCGGTGGCGGGATCGCGTCGCCTGGCCTCTTGTCGCGTCCTCCGGGGGCGGCTGGGGCGGCTGGGGCGGCTGGAGCCATTCACCGCGAAGACTTATTTCTTCCCGAAGAGTCTTTGCACCCAGGGGTGCATAAAATCTCCGCGATAAAAATAGTTTTCGCGATCATGCGAACCTTTTGGCCGTTTTGTGGCTCATGTGAGGTAAGTGGCAACATGGGGGAACCCGGGTCGCTAGCATCGCGGGCGGGGCGGGTACCCAGGGCGGTCGAAAAATCCCCAACCGGGAGGCGGGCTGCGGCGTCGAAAGAGGCAGAGTCCGGGGAAACCGGGCCTGCCGCTGCCCTGCGAAGGTGTGGTAACCATTGATGTACCCCACGAATACCCTCGGGGATGCACGACCGCTTACCGAAGCCATCACCTTCGGTGGTGCCGGCGCCGCGCCGACCGCCACGGCTCCACACCAGACATTGCGGGGAACATGGACGGGAGGCCCGGTGGGCACGGAGGCGGGCGCCGAGACCGGCCCCTACGCGACCCTCTCATCGGGCACGGGCGCCCGGCGGGCGCTGGCGGAGCAGCTGTTCACCGCCAACTACCCGAAGCTGGCGGGCTGGGTCCGGCGGCTCGTGGACGACGACGAGACCGCGCACGAGATCGCCTCCGAGGCTTTCGTCCGGCTGCTTTCCAAGTGGACGAGCCCCGACAAGCTGGACAACCCGCAGAGCTACCTCTACATGATCGCCACGAACCTGGTGCGTGACCACTGGCGCAAGACCGAGCGCGAGCGCCGGGCCATGCGGACCGTGACCGCGGGCGTCGAACACGAGCCATACTCCGACCCGGCCCAAGACGTCGACGTGCGCGAGCTGATCCAGCAGCTGCCCGCCCGGTTGCGGGACCCGTTCCTGTTGCACTATTACGCCGGGTTCGGAGTGCGGGAGATCGCGGTGCTGCTCAAGCGCCCGGACGGTACGATCAAGGCCGATCTTTACCATGCGAGATCGCGGCTGAAGGAGGCACTGGCGGCGAACACGGCACGCGGTAAGGGCAAGCCTGGCGCGGGCGATGGACGCCGCGCCGGCGGAAGCGGAGCAAGCGATGCCAGGTAACGACGAGCGCGATCCCCTAGACAGCTGGCTGGGCCAGCAGGTGCGGCCGATGCCGCCGCCGCCGGGAACCTTCGAGCTGATTACCCGCCGGGCACGCCGCCGCAAGCTCCGCAAGCTCGCGGTCACCGTCGCGTCGGCGGCGGCGGTCGCCGCCGGGATTGCGGTCGCCGTGCCGAACGTGCTCGCGCTGAAGGTCACGCCCACGCAGGTGGCAGTCGGCCCGGCGGCCACGCAGTCCTCCGCGACCGCCGGCGGCGGAACGCCGTCGACAAACGGGTCGGCGAGCCATGCCCCGTCACCGACGCCTTCCCAGAGCCAGCCCAGCAGCGCTCCCACCGAGCCGCTCGGGCAGGTGCCGCCGAACTTCCAGCCCAGCTCCGTCACGTTCGTCAGCCAGAGCACCGGCTGGGTCATCGGGCAGGCAGGCACACCTGGGACCTGCGCTGACAAGAACCCCTACATCTGCACGTCGATCGCGCGCACCGACGACGCGGGGAGCACCTGGCACGGCGGGCCCGCACCGAAGACCGGCGCGCCGTCTGGGCCTACCGGCGTGAGCGGGGTCAGGTTCCTCGACGGCGTGAACGGATGGGCGTTCGGTCCCGAGTTGTGGGTCACCCATAACGAAGGGGACAGCTGGTACCAGGTCCCCGCCGCCAGCGGTTACCGGGTCACCGACCTCGAGACCGTCAACCACCGGGCATACGCGCTGTTCGCCTCCCAGTGCTCCGGCGCGAGCGGCGCGAACTTCGCCGCGGACTGCGCCAGCTACACGCTGATGACCACGACCGCCGACAGCGACAACTGGGTACCCGTCGGGGGTGCGACGAACGGCCTTACCGCTGGCGGCGCACCCACGTCGGCGGTGCTCGCGCTCTGGGGTACCACCGGATATCTTGTGGCGCCCGACGGGACGCTGTATGAAGGGCCGGTTGCCGGCGGCAGTGCGTGGACCAAGCAGGGCAGTGTCAACTGCCAGCCGGGACCTGCCCAGGCGAACGGGCTGCCGTCCCGCGTGCTGCTCGCCCTGCAGGACTCGACCCACCTGGCGGTCGCGTGCCTCGGGCCGTCGTTCGGCGGGGTCACCGTCTACACCTCGAGCGACAGCGGCGCGAACTGGACCGCCCAGCCGGCCAGCGCCTGGGCAGGCGTTAGCCGGCCGGCTACCGCGACCTCGCTCACCGCCGCGCCCAATGGCACGCTCGTGCTGGCCACCAGCGGCGGCCTTTACGTCCTTCCTCTTGGCGGCTCGCAGTGGCAGCAGGCGGTGGGGTCATCGAGCGGGCCGGCCGGCGGGTTCAGCTACGTCGGCATGACGACGGACCAGCAGGGCGTGGCGCTGCCCGCCAATACCGGGCTGCACGAGATCTGGATGACGTCCAACGGCGGCCAGACCTGGACACCCAGGTCCGTCAGCTAGCCGGCGACGAAGTCGCCGGCGGTCAGGCGCAGCCCGCGCAGCAGCGCGAACAGCTCGCCGCGGTCGTCCTCCGTGTACTCGGCCATGCCGAACTCGGCCGCCATCAGGTCGCGCGTCGCCTGCCGGACGGCGTCCCTGCCGCGCTCGGTGATCTCCGCGAGCCGGCCCCTGCCGTCGTCGGGGTTCTGCCGCCTGACCACCATGCCCTGCGCCTCGAGCCGGTCGATGGTGTTCGTCACGCTGGTCGGGTGCACCATGAGCCGCTCCCCCATCACGCGCAGCGGCAGCGCCCCGGCACGGCTGAACGAAAGCAGCACCAGTGCCTCGTACCGCGCGAACGTCAGCCCGTACGGGCGGAGGATCGCGTCGAGTTCGGCGAGCAGGATCTGCTGGGCGCGCATGATCGAGGTGACCGCCGCCATCGCGGAGGAGGGACCGAACCGGCGCTCCCAGATCCGCGCCGCGCGGTCGATCGGGTCGAAGGGCAGTTCAAGCGCTTTCCGCACACCGGACACACTACGCACTCGCGGGCGCCATCGCGGATGCGGACGGCTCTGCCCTCCGCGATCACGGGCGTTTGGCGGCATCACGATGCGCTGCACGCAGACGACTGGTTGTCAAGGGCCATCCGCCGCTAGTCTTCGGTCATCCGTCGGCCCGATAATGACGTGTGTTGTTAGCAACTGCCGGTTTGGAGCCGCGATGCGAGGGTCTCGGGGACCTGTCGTGCTGGCGGTCGCGTTTGCTCTGATCGGAGGGGCTTTCGCGGGGGCGGCCGCGGCGAGCCCGGCACCGCCGCCAGTCGACACGATCACGATCGTGTCGGCGAGCACCGCCCCGGTATCCGGCGGGGTGCAGCTATCGGTGACGGCCGACTCCACCACGCCGATCGTCACCATGAACGCGCACATGCTCGACGCCACCACGAGCGACGACGTCTTGGACGTAGCCATGAACCCGCCAGCCGGCGGCGCCATGGCGGGCCTGAGCACGTGGAGCGTGACCCTGACCCCCGGCATCCCGCCGACCGGGCTGCCGCTCGGCGATTACGACGTCACGGTGGACGCCACCGACCAGGGCGGTGCCACGCTGCCCGCCGGCCCGACCGTGACGACGCTGCCCTTCGTGAACGTGCCATCGATCACCCCGGCCCCGGTCAACCCGGTCATCAGCTACGACAACCAGACGCCCACCATCTCGGGCACGGTGACCGAGACGGCTCCGGGCGCCGGCAGTCCCGCCGTACCCTACGCCGACCAGCAGGTTGTCCTCGCCGGCCCGCCTGCCTTCGGAAGCCTGCCGCTGACCACGGACATGAACGGCGACTACAGCTACACGCTCACCGCGCCTATGCCAGGGGCCTACACCGTGGAAGTGCTCCCCACGTCCACTCTCGCCGCCGCCTCCGCCCCGCCGGCCACGTTCACCGTGCAGTATTACCCGGTGGCGATCTCGGCGAGCCTGAGCGCCAAGACCATTACCTACGGCGGCAAGGTGACGGTCAGCGGGACGGTCAGCTATCAGCCGGGCAGCACTCCCGTGCCGTTGACCGGCGCGGACGTGAGCATCTACGACCGGGCCGGCGCGCCGCACCCGGTGCAGACCGCGGTCACCGACGCGAAGGGCCACTTCACCGCGACGCTGCCGAAGGAGGCGGCCAGCGTGCACTGGGTGCTGCAGGCCGGCGGCCCGTACCTGGCCACGGCGACCGTCACGCTGCCGATGAAGGTCAGCCTGCCGACGGTGATCAGCGGCTTCCAGGCCACCCTGAGCCAGTTCTGGCAGGTCAGCTATCGCGGCTGCGTCGCTCTCGCGGTCGGCGTGCCCGGCTACATCCCCGCGCTGTCCGGCCTGACCATCCAGTACTCGGCCCGGCCCAACGGGCCGTGGCACACCCTCGGCACCGTGCCGAGGCAGAAGAGCGTGCTCTGCGGCAACGGCGGCCAGACATTCGGCGGCACGCTCGCCGCGAAGCTCAACTACGCGTACTACCGTGCGGTCTACGCCGGCGGCACGGACACGGCGGGAACCGGGTACCTGCCGTCGGCCAGCGGTCGGGTGCTCGCGTGGAAGTACGAGGACCGGATCACCTCGTTCAGCGTGTCGTCGCGCGCGGTGCCGAAGCGGGGCAGGCTGACCGTCGCCGGCCAGCTGCAGTACTTCTCCGGGAAGTGGCGGGACTACGCCAGGCAGACGGTGTACGTCATCCTGCGGCCGCAGGGCAGCAACACCTGGTACTACATCGCCGTCGCGACCACCAACACGGCCGGCCGGTTCAGCGCGACATTCACCGACCCGGTGAGCGCCACTTGGTCCGCCGAGTACTTCGGGAACTCCGCGCACCTGGCCACCCTCGCGCCGGCGATCTACGTCCGGGTCACTTGACGGGCGGCAGTCACCAGGGAACCGTTCGGGATAACTGATCTAAAGACCGACGCTGGCGAGCAGCTCGTCCGCGGCCTCGTGCGGCCCCAGCCTGCCGTCCGCCACCCGGGCGGCGAGCTCGTCAGGCACCACCAGCCGCTCGCGCACCGCGCCGAACGCCAGCGCGGTCACCTCGTCGCGCGCCCGCTCGACCCGCCGCCGGTCCCGCTCGCCGTCCTCGGCCAGCCAGGCCCAGTGCCGGTCAAGCTGGCGGACCAGCTCGTCGATTCCCTCACCCGAGGTCGCGACCGTCGTCACCACGGGCGGCTTCCACCGCGCTTGCGAAAGCGCCACCATCGACCGCAGGTCACGCACGGCGCGCTGCGTCTCGGGCCGGTCCGCCTTGTTCACCACGAGCACGTCGGCGACCTCGAGCACGCCCGCCTTGGCCGCCTGGATAGCGTCTCCCATGCCGGGCACGACCAGCAGGGCCGTGGTGTCCGCGGCCGAGGCGATCTCCACTTCGGCCTGCCCCACGCCCACCGTCTCGATCATGATCACCCCGAACCCCGCGGCGTCCAGCACGCGCACCGCCTGCGGCGTCGCGGCGGCGAGTCCGCCAAGCTGGCCGCGGCTGCCCATCGACCTGATGAACACGCCGGGGTCGGTCGCGTGGTCCTGCATCCGCACCCGGTCACCGAGCAGCGCGCCGCCGGTGAACGGCGACGACGGGTCCACCGCGAGCACCGCAGCGCGCTCGCCGCGCGCCCGGAACGCCCCGACCAGCGCGCTCGTCACAGTGGACTTTCCCGCGCCGGGCGCCCCGGTCAGGCCGATGATCCGCGCCCCGGTGGCCATGGGGGACAGTTCTTTTATTACCGAACGGATGCGGGCGTCTCCGTTTTCGACCATCGAGATCACCCTGGCGAGCGCGCGGACGTCTCCGGCGCGCACTCGTTCGGCAAGCGCCGCCGAGTCTGGTTCCGGGGGGAACGCCCCCCCCGGACCCCCCCGATGCAGGCCGAGCCCGGTCAGCGCGGCACCCGGAGCAGGAGCGCGGAGCCCTGGCCGCCGCCACCGCACAGTCCGGCCGCGCCGAGCCCGCCGCCGCGGCGGCGCAGCTCGCAGGCCAGGGTAAGCGCGATCCGGGCGCCCGAGGCGCCGAGCGGGTGGCCGAGCGCGATCGCGCCGCCGTTGACGTTCACGATGTCGGGGGTGACGCCGAGTTCGCGCATCGACTGGATCCCGACCGCGGCGAACGCCTCGTTGATCTCGATCAGGTCCAGGTCCTCGACGGTCTGCCCGGACCTCGCGAGCGCCTTCTTGATGGCGTTGGCGGGCTGGGAGTGCAGCGAGTTGTCCGGCCCGGCCACCGTGCCGAACGCGCCGACCTCGGCGAGCACCCGCGCGCCGAGGCGCCTGGCGGCTTGCGCGTCAGCGACGACCACGGCGCAGGCGCCGTCGGAGATCTGCGACGCGGACCCGGCGGTGATCGTCCCGTCCGCGCCGAACGCGGGCGGCAGCTTGGCCAGCGACTCCACCGTCGTGTCGGGGCGGATGCCCTCGTCCTCGGCGAAGGTTATGACGTCCTTCCTGGCTTTCACCTGGACAGGGATGATCTCGTCAGTGAGCACCCCGTCCTTGGCGGCCCGCGCCGCGCGCTGCTGCGAGCGGGCGGCGAACTCGTCCTGCTCGGCCCGGCTGATGCCGAGCTTCGCGTTGTGCCGCTCGGTGGACTCGCCCATCGACAGCCCGTCGAATGCGTCGGTCAGGCCGTCGAGCGCCATCGAGTCGGCCATCTCGACCGGGCCGTACTTGAAGCCTTTCCTGGAGTTGCGCAGCACGTGCGGCGCGTTGCTCATCGACTCCATGCCGCCCGCGACGACCACGTCGTACTCGCCGAGCCTGATCAGGTCGGCGGCCATCGCGATCGCGTCCAGGCCGGACAGGCAGACCTTGTTGACGGTCACGGACGGCGTGGTCATCGGGATGCCCGCGTTCGCGGCGGCCTGGCGGGCGGTGATCTGCCCGGCGCCGGCCTGCAGCACGTGGCCCATGATCACGTACTCGGCGTCCTCTGGCGCGATGCCCGCGCGGTCGAGCGCGCCCTTGATCGCGAAGCCGCCAAGCTCGGCGGCGGAAAAGCCGGCCAGCGATCCGAGCAAGCGGCCGATGCCCGTGCGCGCCCCGCCGATGATCACTGGTTCGCCCATGCCAGCCTCCCGCGACGTGTTGTGACACCTACCTGAAAAGATACCCACCATGCTGCTGCGGATCGATCATGTGGGTATCGCCTGCCACTCGCTCGAAGCGGCGATCGAACGGTACGAGTCGGTCTTCGGGCTCGCCGTCGTCAGCCGCGAGACCAACTCCGAGCAGGGGGTGCGCGAGGCGATGCTCGCGCTGGCGGACGGGACGTCCTACGTGCAGCTGCTCGAACCGCTCGGGCCGGACACCCCGGTCGGCAAGTTCCTGGCCAGACGCGGTGAGGGGATCCACCACGTGGGCTACGCGGTGGCCGACGTGGCCGCCGCGCTCTCGGCGATTGGCGGCCGGGACGTGCGGCTCATCGACAGCCGCCCGCGGCACGGCTCGATGGGCGCCTCGATCGCCTTCCTGCACCCGTCGGACCTCGGTGGGGTGCTGACCGAACTTGTGCAGCCCCGTGCGGCCTCGTGACGTGCGCGAAACGTGATCTTTGCCCCGGGCCCCCGGCACTTCTGAGATGCCGGGGGCCCGTAGACTGCACGGCGGGCCACCACCAAAGCCGCCAACCGGGATTGATCGGACCGAGAACTCCGAAGACCCCACCAACCGGGCGGAGGCGGAGTAGTGTGCCTGTCACTGGGCGAGTAAATCGCCGGAGTCCGCGATGCAGCGCCACAGTCCTTCGAGGCCACAGACTTCGGGCTGGCGAGGGGTTGGGTGCGGTTCGTGCTGGCCGTCCGGCGACGACCCGGCCGCTGACCCCGCTTGCCGTTTCCCCGTCTAGCCAGGATTAGGCCACATGCAATCGGATATTGACGCTCAACTGACCAGCTTCTTCGAAGAGACCCCCCCGCGTGACTTCGCCAAGGTCATGCGTGGCTACGATCCCCATCAGGTCGACGAGCACATCCGTCAGCTCGCCAACGAGGTTCGCCGACACCAGGAGGACGCGCTGACCGCGCGGCGCGATCTCACCGACGCGCAACGGCAGATCCAGGAGCAGGAGCGGCCGACCTATTCGGGCCTTGGCGCGCGCATCGAGCAGCTGCTGCGGCTCGCCGAAGAACAGGCCACCGAACTCGTGCAGGCTGCCAGGTCCGAGGCCAACGAGATCAAGGCCGCGGCCAAGGTTGACGGTGCTGAGCTGCGCGCGGCCGCCGAGAACGAGGCCGCCGAGTTGCGGGCCAACGCCAAGCGTGAGACGGATGACGTGCGCGGCGCCGCCGAGCGGGAGGCGGACTCGATCCGCACCGCGTCCCGGCGCGAGTCGGACGAGCTGACCTCGACCACCGAGCGCGAGGTCGCCAAGCTGCGCGCTACTGCAGACCACGAGGTCGCCGAGAAGCGCGCCGCCACTGAGCGGGACATCGCCAAGCTGCGCACCACGACCGAGCGCGAGGTGGCACAGCTCAAGGCGGCGGCCAAGCGGGAGCGGGACGAGATCCTCACCACGTCCAAGCGGCAGGCCGACGAGATGCGGTCGCAGGCACAGCGCATCCTGGAGGAGAGCGAGGCGTCGCGGGCGCAGGCCGAGGCCGAGTTCGAGATCCAGCTCGCGGCTCGCCGCGAGGAGGCGGAGCGGCAGGAGGCGGAGCGGCTCGCCGCGGCCCAGGCCGCGACGCAGAAGCTGGTCACCGAGGCCGAGCAGCGCGCATCCACCGCCGAGCAGCGGGCCGCCAAGGCGTCCGCGCAGGCCGATCAGACCCGCCGCGACGCCGACCAGCACGCACGGCAGCTGGTCAGCAACGCGAAGAAGAACGCCGACCAGATCGTCGGGCAGGCCAAGGCACAGGCCGAGCAGCTGATGTCCGAGGCCAAGACCGAGGCCGAGCGCCGCCGGGTCACCTCGCAGCGCGAGGTCGACGAGCTGACCCGACAGAAGGACAACATCGCCAGCCACCTCGCCCAGGTGCGCCAGCTACTCGGCGGCCAGCTTGGCGGCCAGATCCCGGGCATGGACCCCGCCGTCGCCGCGGCCCAGGCCAAGCCGGCCATCACGGAAAGCGCCCCGGCCGGGAACGGCGGGCCGATACCCGCGGCTCCCGCGGCCGCTCCGGCCGCGGCCGCCACCACCACCGTCCGGCAGGCCGGGAACGGCACGGCGACCGCCCAGGCCCAGCGGCCGGCCGAGGCCGGTCCCGGGCCCAAGGCGGAGGGCAAGGAGAACGACGAGGACTGGTGGACGGAGTAGCCAGCCTCACCGGCTGACTGCCTGACGGTTCACGACTCGCGGGTGCAGCGGTGGCCCCCGGCGACACGCCGGGGGCCACCGCTTCGCGTTTACGGCGAAACCCCGGCCCACAACTCCCTTACACCCCACCAGCCCCATAGCAATTCGCCCCACCGCACGTTTCGAGGGATGTGGGATAGAAAAGGCTGTTGGAGCAGCCTTTTCTATCCCACATATTCCAGTTCGCCCTTCCGGGGCGCCAAGCGGAGCCGGGCTAGGCCATGGTGGTCTGGCCGCCGTCGACGACAAGGACCTGGCCTGTCATGTAGGAGGAGGCCTCGCTGGCGAGGAACACCGCGGGGCCGGCCATCTCCTCGGCCCTGCCCCACCGCGCCATGGGCACGGTCGCGATCGTCGCCGCCCCGCCGTCCGGGGTGTCCCACAGGTTCCGGTTGAGCTCTGTCGCGGTCCAGCCGGGGCAGAGCGCGTTCACCCGCACGCCTGTGCGGCCCCACTCGGTGGCCAGCGTCTTCGTGAGCGAGACCACCGCGGCCTTGGCCGCGCCGTACGGGGACAGGAACGGCGCCGCGGCCAGACCCGCGACCGAGGCGACGTTGATTATCGAGCCGCTGCCGCGGGCCGTCATGTGCGCGCCCGCCGCGTGGCAGATCCACATCGTGGCGTCCAGGTTCAGCCGGAGCACCTTCTCCCAGCCGGACATCCGCATGTCCAGGAACGGCACCACGAAGTTCGAGCCGCCCGCGTTGTTCACCACGACGTCGAGCTGGCCGAGCTTGTCGATCGCCTCGGCCACCACCGCCGAGGCCGCCTCCTGGGTCGTCAGGTCGGCCGGGATCTCGACCGCCTCGCGCCCCAGGTCACGGACTTGCTTGGCGGTCGCCGCGAGCCCTTCCGCGCCGCGTGCGGCCACCGCGACGTCGGCGCCCGCCTCTGCGAACGCCACAGCGATCACCTCTCCGATGCCGCGCGAGGCACCGGTCACCAGGGCCTTCTTGCCGGCCAGGCTGAATAGCTGCTGCGTCACAGCTCACCTTCCCATTCGGTCGGCAGCTCTGCCGACTCGTCAAGCGCCGCCGGGTTGACCACCCGCACGATCTCGTTGAGCACAATGCGGACGTAATTCTCTCCCACCCACAGGTGCTTGGCACCGTCCACGCCGATCACGTCGGCCTTGGGCACCCGGGCGAAACGCGGGCGGGCCTCGTCCGGCCGCAGGTAGTCGTCGAACTCCGGTACCAGCGCGGTCAGCGGCTTGCCCGACGCGGCCCAGGTGTCCAGGTCCTCGTCGGTGGCGCGGCGCAGCGGCGGCGACAACAGGATCGCGCCCTCCACCTGCGGCAGCGCGCCCCACCTGAGCGCGAGCTCGGTACCGAACGACCAGCCGAGCAGCCACAGCCGTGGCAGTCCCCGTGCCGCGGCGAACCCGACGGCGGCCTCGACGTCGTGCTGCTCGGTTTCCCCGGCGCCGAACTCACCGTCGCTCTTGCCGTGACCGGACTCGGTGCCCCGGGTGTTGAAGCGGAGCACGGCCAGGTCCGCCAGCGCGGGCAGCCGGTAGGAGGCCTTGCGGATCACATGGCTGTCCATCATCCCGCCGTGCGTCGGCAGCGGATGCAGGCAGACGAGCGTCGCGGCCGGGGCACGGTCCGCGGGCAGCGCGAGCTCGCCCACCAAGTTCAGGCCGTCCGCCGTCGTGATGGTGACCGGCGTCCGCCTGGCCGGAAGAATCGTCGCGGCCCTGATCTGATGCACGGTTTCCTCTCGGGGTCCAGTCAGCCGGGGCGGCGCTGCAGGCGCCGCTGCCAGCACACGGTGTGCCAGTGCCGGCGGGACTCCGCGCCCGCGTACGACGGCCACACCACCAGGTGTGCCGTACCAGGGTAGATCTCCTGGTCACAGCCGGGACACCGGTACGGCTTGGCGGCCGCCGCGCCCGGCACCGGGCGCACCACCCAGTCGCCGTCCGGCCACTCCTCGATCCGCTCAGGTCCCAGCGGCGCGGCCGGCGCGGCGGGCCGGGGTCGCCGGGTCTTGCGCGGACTCACGATCATCAACACTATCGGGGTTCTGGCACTCGCCAATTCGCACTACAGTGACGTTCCGTGCGGCTCGTCATCGCCCGGTGCAGCGTCGACTACGACGGCCGGCTCAGCGCTCATCTCCCGTCCGCCCTGCGGCTGCTGATCGTCAAGGCCGACGGGTCTGTCCTCGTGCATTCGGACGGCGGCTCGTACAAGCCGCTGAACTGGATGTCGCCGCCGTGCAGGCTGACCGAGCAGCCGGACAAGTGGACGGTCACCAACAAGGCGGGCGAGACGCTGACGATCACCATCGAGGAGACGGTCAGCGACACCTCGGTGGACCTCGGCATCGACCCGGGCCTGGTGAAAGACGGCGTCGAGGCGCACCTGCAGGAACTGCTCGCCGAGCAGTTGCACCTGCTCGGCGACGGCTGGCGGCTCGTGCGGCGCGAGTACCCGACGCCGATCGGCCCGGTCGACATCATGTGCCGTGACGGCGGCGGCGCGCACGTCGCCGTGGAGATCAAGCGACGCGGCGAAATCGACGGTGTGGAACAGCTGACGCGGTACCTCGACCTGCTCAACCGGGACCCGCTGCTCGCGCCGGTACACGGTGTCTTCGCCGCCCAGGAGATCAGGCCGCAGGCCCGCGTGCTCGCCACCGACCGCGGCATCCGCTGCGTCACCCTCGACTACGCCCAGATGCGCGGCATCGACCCCGAGAACACACTGTTCTGACTCACCAGAGCGGACCCCGGCAGCCGCTGCGTTACCGCCGGCAATGGCGCACCCCGAGGAGTTCCGGAAGACGTTACGCTCGTGCCATGCGACGGAAGAGGCCCCCTCTCGGCCTGATCGTGCTCGCGGCCACGGCTGTGATCCTCGGATACCTCTTAACGCATCCCGCTTCGCTCGCCGCGGGGCCGCTCGGGCCACCACCGGTCAACCTGGTTACCGAATGCTTGCCCGCGAACGTGGGCCAGGCCGATACCCACGGCATGGATAGCTTCACCAATAAGAGTCACGACGTGCTCGTCATTGACCACGTGGGCCTTGCCTCCGCCAGGAACATGAGGATCGTGGGGGCTTACATCGTCCCGGGCACGGGCCAGGTCGGAGAATGGCGTGGCTTCCCGCCGCCCGCGGCTCAGCTAGACAAAGACGTGCGGTGGGCGAAGCGCGAACCAGCGGCCGGCGCCCGGGTTTCGCCAGGCGAAACAGTCAATGTCGTGGTCGGCCTGGAGCCCACGGGCCGCGCCACGGCCAGCGCCAAGGGAATCGAGCTGCTGTATCACGACGGCGGCACTCAGTACGAGCTGGTGTCCAACGTCACTGTCATCATCAAGGTTTCGCCGGGCAAGTGCTTCTAGCCGGCGGTGAGCGGCGGAAGCGACGCCGGGCGCTCACGGGTGCCGAGCAGGTAGTGCAGGACGGCGACGTCGCCGGCGCGGCGGACCGCGGCGAGGGTTATCGGGTTCGCGGCGGTGTGCGGGTAGGCGGCGGGCCAGGCGAAGCGGGGGGCGGTCGCGTCGCCGACGAAGAACGGGGCGATCGCGAGGCGGAGTTCGTCGGCGAGGTCGCCCGCGAGGACGTCGCGCAGGATCTGGGAGCCGCCTTCGACCATGACAGTGGCGACCGATCGTTCGGAATGAAGATCGAGAAGAACAGTGCGGAGGGACGGCGGGTCGCCCGCGTCGATGATCGCGGCCGCTCCCCCGAGCCTGGCCCGGGCAGCCGGGATGGCGGGTGAGGCGCAGTAGACGAGCGGGGTGCCCGGGCCGGTGAAGAAGCGGGCGGACGGATCCAGGTCCCCGGTGCGGGTGAGGGTGACGCGCAGCGGGTGCGCTGGCAGGCCGCGAGCCTCCCGGCCCGCCACCCGTGACGGCGAGCGGACGAGCAGGCCCGGGTTGTCGGCGCGGATCGTGCCGGCGCCGACGAGGATGGCGTCGGACGCGGCGCGCAGGTCGTCGACCTCGGCCAGGTCCTCGGGGCCGGACAGGATCAGCCGGCCGGCGGACGCGTCATCCAGGCAGCCGTCGACAGAGACGGCGCAGCTCACCAGCGTGTACGGGCGGGACGGCACGGACGGCACTCTACCGGCGCGCGGCGCGCGGGGCACCCAGGCGGCGGTTGCGCATCGGGTCGGCATCGGCACCCCTGGCGGTCGATTTGATGCGGTTTACTGTCTTATATGGCAGGCCATGCGATATCCCCGACGGTGCCGGCCTGGGGCACGGTCCGCGACACCTTCCAGTCGGTGAACCCGGCGACAGGCGAAGTGCTCGCCACGTTCGGCGTCGACGGGCAGCGCGAGGTCGCCGCGGCGGTCCGCCGCGCCCGGGGCGCGGCGACCTGGTGGGCCGGGCTCGGCTGGCGGGACCGGCGGCTGCGGCTGCTCGCGTGGAAGTCGCACATGACCCGCTACATGGGGCGGCTCGCCCAGCTCGTGCACGAGGAGACCGGCAAGCCGCTCGACGACGCCACGCTCGAGATCGTCAACGCGATCCTGCACCTGGACTGGGCCGCCAGGCACGCCCACACGGTGCTCAAGCCGCGGCGCGTGCCCAGCGGCCTGCTGATGCTCAACCATGCCGCCACCGTGGAGTACCAGCCGCTCGGCGTGGTCGGTGTCATCGGGCCGTGGAACTACCCGGTGTTCACCCCGATGGGGTCGATCGGGTACGCGCTGGCGGCCGGCAACGCCGTCGTGTACAAGCCGAGCGAGCTGACCACGGGAACAGGGCAGTGGCTGGTCCAGTCCTTCACCGAGGTGCTCAGCGAGGTGTTCGGCGACACCGAGCCGGTGCTGCAGCTGGTGACGGGCCTGGGCGCCACCGGGGCCGAGCTCGCGAAAGCGGGCGTCGCCAAGATCGCGTTCACCGGCTCGGCCGCGACCGCGCGCAAGGTGCTCGCCGCGGCCGCCGAGACGCTCACGCCTGTGCTCGCCGAATGCGGCGGCAAGGACGCGCTGCTCGTCGCGGCCGACGCGGACCTGGACGCGGCGACGGACGCGGCGGCCTGGGGCGCCATGTCCAACGCCGGGCAGACCTGCGTCGGCGTCGAGCGCGTCTACGTCGCGGACGCGGTCTACCACTCGTTCCTCGAGAAGCTGAACGAGAAGATCAGCAAGCTGCGGCCCGGCGAGGACGACGGCGCCGCGTACGGGCCGATGACGCTGCCCGGCCAGGTCGACGTCGTGGAGCGGCACCTGGCCGACGCGGTGGCGCGCGGCGGACGGGCCGCGTACGGCGGGCTGGACTCGGTGCGTTCCCCTTATGTCCATCCGGTCGTGCTCGTCGACGTGCCCGAGGAAAGCGCGGCGGTTCGCGAGGAGACGTTCGGGCCGGTGGTGACGGTCACCCCGGTCCCGTCGCTGGCCGACGGCATCCGGCTGGCCAACGCCTCGCCGTACGCCCTCGGCTCGTCGGTGTTCACCAAGCGGCGGCGCGCTGGCGTGCGGGCGGCACGGGCGCTGCGTGCCGGGATGACCTCGGTGAACTCGGTGATCGCGTTCGCGGGGGTGCCCTCGCTGCCGTTCGGCGGGTCGGGTGAGTCCGGGTTCGGGCGCATTCACGGCGCCGACGGGCTGCGCGAGTTCTCCAGGGCCAAGTCGATCACGCGGCAGCGGATGCGGTCAGTCGTGCGCACCACGACGTTCCGGCGCGATGCGAAGGACATGGACCGCATCGTCAAGCTGGTAACCATGCTGCACGGGCGGCTGTACCAGCCGAAGCGGGGCCGCGGGCGGCCGCGCTTGCGGCGCGGTTAGCGCGGCTAGCGTCGCTAGCGTCGACTATCCGGCCAGCGCCGGGGCCGGGGTCGCCTCGGCCGGGTCGAGCGGCGCCAGCGGCGCGCGGCCGACGATCAGGTCCGCGGCGCGCTCGGCGATCGCGATCACGGGCGCGTTCGTGTTGCCGCGCGGCAGCGCGGGCATGACGGACGCGTCCACCACGCGCAGCCCGTCGACGCCCCGCACCCGCAGCTGCGGATCGACCACGCTGGCCTGCCGGCTCTTTGCCTGGTGCGAGTCGCCGCCCATCGCGCACGTGCCCGCCGGGTGGTAGTTGGTCACCACCGCGCCGCGGATGTAATCGCGCATCTCGTGATCGGTGTGCACGCCGTCGCCTGGCGCGAGTTCCTCGGCGCAGACTTTCGACAGCGGGGCGGCCGTCCCGTAGTCCCGTGCCATCCGCACGCCGACGGCGAGCGCGGACAGATCGCGGACATCGGACAGGTAGCCGGGGTCGATCAGCGGCCGGTGCCTGGGGTCGCAGCTCGCCAGCCTCACCTTTCCGCGGCTGGCCACGTCCACCAACGTGACCAGGACGGTCATCGCGCGGCGCGCCGGGTCGGTCAGCCCCTGCTCCTTGAAGCCGGCCGGCAGCACGTACCACTGCAGGTCGGGCGCGGTCAGCCGGGGGTCGCTGCGGGCGAAGCCGCCCGCTTCGGCGATGTTGGAGGTGAGCGGACCGCGGTGGCTGAGGCGCCAGCGGGCGAACCCCGCGTTGCCCGTGCTCTCCCACAGGCCTTTCACGGCCGGGGTCGACCACAGCACCGGCACCATCGGGTGGTCCATGAGGTTCGCGCCGACAGCGGGGTTGTCGGCGATCACGTAGATGCCCTGCTCCCGCAGGTCGTCGGCCGGGCCGATGCCGGACAGCATGAGCAGCTGCGGGCTGCCGATCGCGCCGGCCGCGAGGATGACCTCGGCCTCGGCGCGGGCGGTCTCCTCGCGCCCGGCGTAGCGGTAGGTGACCCCCGCCGCGCGTCCCCCCTCGATGACCAAGCCGGTGACCAGGGCATTCGTGATTATGGTCAGGTTCTGCGGCTTTTGCGCCAGATAGGCGTCGGCGGCACTGCACCGCCGGCCGTCACGCTGGGTGACCTGATAGAAGCCCACTCCGTCTTGCTGGGGCCCGTTGAAGTCGTCGTTTTCCACCGCGCCGCGCCGGCTGGCGGCCGCGATGAAGAGCCGCCCGTGTTCGGACTTGTGGCGGAGATCCTGAACGGATAGTGGTCCTCCCGTTCCGTGAAACGCGCTCGCCCCGCGGGCGTTGTCCTCGGCGCGCAGGAAATACGGGAGCAGCTCGCGGTATCCCCACCCGGTGCAGCCGAACTCGTCGCGCCACGCGTCGTAGTCCAGCCGGTTGCCGCGGATGTAGATCATCGCGTTCAGCGCCGAACTGCCGCCGAGTACGCGGCCGCGCGGCCAGTAGACGGCCCGGCCGTCGGCGCGCTCTTGCGGGAGCGTGACGTAGTTCCAGTCGTACCGGCTGCGGAACAGCCGCACGTAGGCGGCCGGAATGCTGATCTCCACCGCGTCTGGGTTCGGGCCAGCCTCGAGCAGGAGGACCTTCGTGCCCGGATCTTCCGTGAGCCTCGCGGCGAGCACGCAGCCCGCACTCCCGCCGCCCACGATCACGTAGTCGAACACGCCACCCACCCTGTCCGCGTTCCGCGTTCCCGGCCAGATCCCGACATTTGGTGACACCTTACCGGTCCGCGGCTCGCGCCCGGGCGCGAGATACCAGGGCGTGACCGGGGCCCGGCGGGCCCCCGAGAACCGCCGGACCCCGGGGCCTGCCCCGGTGATTACGCAGTGTAGCTAAACCCTGCCACATCTTCGCGGAAAAGTGAATACCCCAGGTCAGAGTATGGTTAATTTTTTGGCTATGACTACTTTGCGTTACCTTGACGGAGGGCCTTAGGGTAGGCGCATGGCTGACGAGCGACGCGACAACCCGGTCGTACTTTCCCGGATCTACACCCGCACCGGCGACGACGGAACCACCGCGCTGGTGGACGGATCCCGGGTCGCCAAGACCGACAGCCGCCTGCAGGCATACGCAGACGCAGACGAGGCGAACTGCGCGATCGGGATGGCGGTGACATTCGGCCAGCTGCCGTCCGCGATGAGCGCGCTGCTCGGCCGGATCCAGAACGAGCTGTTCGACGTCGGGGCCGACCTGGCCAACCCGGTAAGCGCCGCGCCGCCGCCGTACCCGCAGCTGCGCGTGGACGAGAGTTACGTAACGGCGCTCGAGGAGGCCTGCGACGCCTACAACGCGGACCTGCCCGTGCTGCGCAGCTTCGTGCTGCCCGGCGGGACGCCGGGGGCCGCGCTGCTGCATGTGGCGCGGACGGCGGCCAGGCGCGCCGAGCGCAGCGCTTGGGCGGCCGTGCAGGAGCACGGCGAGACGGTGAGCGTGTGGCCGGCCAAGTACCTGAACCGGCTCTCTGACCTGCTGTTCATCCTCGCCCGCGCCGCCAACGCCGATCACGGCGACGTGCTGTGGCGCCCGGGCGGCGACCGGTAAGCGGTCTGGGGCCGTCGGGGGCGTATGGGGCGTTAAGGCGCCTGGTTCAGGCGATGTCTTCCAGGTGCGAGCCGGGCGGCGACGCCTCCAGCCAGGAGAGAAACCCGGTGACCGCCTGCTCGGTCATCGCCAGCTCCACGTGGTCTTCGGCGCTCTCGGCCAGGCCGCCGTCCTGATCCGAGCGGTCCCATGACGGCCTCGTGCAGACTTCGAGGACCACCTGGTCGTGGCCGAGCGTCGCCGCCTCTGACGGCAGCGACGCACGGCGCGAGACAATGCTGAGCTGGCGCCGGTGGAACACCTGCTCGGGGCGGAGCAGCACGCCGAGAGTGTCGTACCAGGCCAGTTCGTCCCGTTGGTAGGAGATGACGCCAAGGCGCCAGGTGCCCCGTCCCGCGGGGTGACGAAGGCCGCACTCGATGGTCCCGCCGCCCCGCTCGAGCAGGAAGCGGCGGATCGCGAGGGCGGCGGCGGCGAGCACGATGAGCGCCAGGAAGCCGGCGAAGAGCCAGATAGCGTCAACCGCCACCCCTTCGCCCACCGCCGACCCGCGTCAGGCCTGTTCGCCCGCGGCCCGCAGCCGCGCTCTCGCGTACCTGACGTCCGCCGACTCGTCGGCCGCGGAGGGCGAGCCGGCCTCCGCTGTCGCGACGTCCAGGTCGGCGCGGGCCGCCACCACGTCGATGTCGCTGGCGAGCTGGCCCACCGAGGCGAGGACTGATACGCGGTTCTCCGTCACGGAAAGGAACCCGGCCCGGACCGCGGCCCGGACCACGTCCCCCGGGTTGTCGTCGCCGGGCACCTCGCGGATGCGGACCAGGCTGCCTGGCGACAGGATGCCGAACACCGGGGAGTGCCCGGTCTGGACCCCGATGTCGCCGTCCAGGGTCTTCACGATGACCAGGCCAGCCTCGCCGGACCACAGCTTGCGGTCCGGCATCAGCAGCTCCACGTGCAGCGTCACGAGCGCTCCAGCTCCTTGGCCTTCTTCTCCAGGTCCTCGATGCCGCCGCACATGAAGAACGCCTGCTCGGGGACGTGGTCGTATTTGCCCTCCGCGATCGCCTTGAAGGAGGAGATCGTCTCCTCCGGCGGCACGAAGGCGCCGGGCTGGCCGGTGAACTGCTCGGCCACGTACATCGGCTGCGACAGGAACCGCTCGATGCGCCGCGCGCGCTGCACGATGATCTGGTCCTCCTGGGACAGCTCGTCGATGCCCAGGATCGCGATGATGTCCTGCAGCTCCTTGTACCGCTGCAGGATCTCCTGCACGGTGCGGGCGACGTCGTAGTGCTCCTGCCCGATGTACCTGGCGTCCAGGATCCGCGACGTGGAGTCCAGCGGGTCCACCGCCGGGTAGATGCCCTTCTCGGTGATCGCCCGCGACAGCACCGTGGTGGCGTCGAGGTGCGCGAACACCGTGTGCGGCGCCGGGTCGGTAATGTCGTCCGCGGGCACGTAGATCGCCTGCATCGAGGTGATCGAGTGGCCGCGGGTCGAGGTGATCCGCTCCTGCAACTGGCCCATCTCGTCGGCCAGCGTCGGCTGGTAGCCCACCGCGGACGGCATCCGGCCGAGCAGCGTCGACACCTCGGAGCCCGCCTGGGTGAACCGGAAGATGTTGTCGATGAACAGCAGCACGTCCTGCTTCTGCACATCGCGGAAGTACTCCGCCATCGTCAGCGCGGACAGCGCGACGCGCAGCCGGGTGCCCGGCGGCTCGTCCATCTGGCCGAACACCAGCGCGGTGTCCTCGATGACCCCGGACTCGGTCATCTCGAGGAACAGGTCGTTACCCTCACGGGTCCGCTCCCCCACCCCTGCGAAGCAGGAGACACCGCCGAAGTTCTTCGCCACCCGGCGGATCATCTCCTGGATCAGCACCGTCTTGCCGACGCCTGCGCCGCCGAACAGGCCGATCTTCCCGCCCCGTACGTAGGGCGTCAGCAGGTCGAGGACCTTGATGCCGGTGACGAACATCTCCGTCTTGGGCTCAAGCTGGTCAAGCAGCGGGGCGAGCCGGTGGATCGGCCACCGCTCCGTGATCTTCAGGCTCGACGTAGGCACGTCCAGGGTCTCGCCGAGCACGTTGAACACGTGTCCCTTGGTGACATCGCCCACCGGCACGGAGATCGGACCCCCGGTGTTGGTGACCTCGGTGCCGCGCACCAGCCCGTCGGTCGGCTGCATCGAGATCGCCCGGACCACGTTGTCGCCGAGGTGCTGCTCGACCTCCAGGGTCAGCATCCGGGTCGCGCCGCCGTAGGCGACGTCGACGTGCAGCGCGTAGTAGATCTCCGGCATCTGCTCGGCCGGGAACTCCACGTCGACGACGGGGCCGATGACCCGCACGACGCGGCCGGTACCGGTGGTGGCGGCCCCGCTCTCCGCGGGGTTCTCTACGGTCGCGGTCATGGTCTGTTACTCACTCCCTGCGTTGGCCTCAGCGAGCGCGTTCGACCCGCCGACGATTTCGCTGATTTCCTGGGTGATCTCGGCCTGCCGGGCGTTGTTCGCCTCCCGGGTGAGCCGTTCTAGCAAGTCGTTCGCGTTGTCCGTGGCGGCCTTCATGGCCCGCCGCCGCGCCGCCAGCTCGGAGGCCGCCGCTTCCAGCATGGCGTAATAGATCCGGCTGGCCACGTACCGGGGTAGCAGCGCGTCCAGCACGATGTCCGTAGATGGCTCGAACTCATACGACGGCAGCGGCCCGCCCGGCCGCTCGCCGGGCCTGTCCTCGATTTCCATCGGCAGCAGCCGCCGGACCGACGGACGCTGGGTCAGCATGGAGACAAACTCCGTAGACACCAGGTAGATCTCATCGACGCCGCCTGCGGCGCTCTCCGTCTCGAACGCGTCAAGCAGCGCGGTGGCTACCGCCTCCGCGTCGGCGTAGCTTGGCTGGGCGGAAAAACCGCTCCACTCCCGCGCCACGGCGACGTCGCGGAAGCGATGCCACGCGATGCCCTTGCGGCCCGCCACGTAGGTCGTGGTCGCGA
>Ga0187807_1000045_pt1 | contig 28905 bp, 28 predicted proteins | sample NC_wetland_sal_i_4_FD_132432 | JGI IMG/M metagenome (GOLD analysis project Ga0187807, IMG submission 132432) | Wetland sediment microbial communities from Neuse River Estuary, North Carolina, USA - ASW_2 | ecosystem: Environmental > Aquatic > Freshwater > Wetlands > Sediment | place: USA: North...
ATCGTGCGATGGGCCGCCGGAGACCGGGACGCCTCCAGGGCATGCTGCGAGCTGAAGCAGGCGGCGATGCGGGCCGACGACCCGGCGGGCCCGCCGATGTCCATGCGGAGGTGTCGTGGACCGGCCGCACCCCCGAGCAGTACCTGGCCGGCTTCGCCGCGGTGGCCAACGCGCTCAGCGACGCGCCCCGCGACGCGGGCTTCGAGGCCATGGCATGGGACGAACAGCGGATCCGCAAGCTGGTCGACGACCAGCGGGAGCTGTTCGGCAGCCGCGGCTACCTGATCGCGGCGCTGCACGCCGGGACCGGCGAGATGGCGGCGATCAGCCATGTCGAGGTCGACCCCGAGCTTGCGGAGTGGGGATACCAGCTAATCACCGCGGTGGCCCGGCCGCACCGCGGGCACCGGCTCGGCCTGCTGACCAAGGCCGCGATGCTGGACTGGCTCGCGTCAGCCGAGCCGGGCCTGCAGCGCCTCGTGACCTGGAACGCGGCGAGCAACAAGCACATGGTTGCCATCAACGAGGCGCTGGGCTACGAGCTGCTCGACCCCCAGTCACGGCACTACGAGGTCGCCGTCGCCGACGTGCTCCGCTGACCCGCGCGCTGCTTGCCTGCGATCCTGATCAGGCCCACCAGGGAGTAGACCCCGGCTCGGTACCAGTTCCTTGCTGAGGGGCGGTCCCTGGCTGGGGAGCGGTGCCCGGCTGGGGGGCCGGCGCTGGCTGGGGGGCCATCCATTGCGGAGGGGCAGTCGCTGGCTGAGGGGGGATCCCCGGCTGGGCGGAAGCGGGCATTTGCAGCACGTCGGTGACGTATTTGGTCTTGCACGTCATGCACTGCACGTGCTCGGCGGTCTTGGGCAGCGGGATAAGGGGGATCCAGAAGATGTGGAAGAAGCGGCGGCCCCTGCGGTGCCGGTAATTGCGGTCGCCGCCGCACTTGCGGCAGAAGAACACGCCTTGGCCGATCGTGCGGTAGTAAAAGCGCCAACCCCAGATGATCATCTACGGCCTCCCGCCTCGTGCCGGTCCCCGAGCCGGCCTTGGCCGATTATGTTCCGGTTCACGGCATTAGACAATGATCTGGGGATCCGCGCCCTTCGGGCGCGCGGTCAGCTTTGGCCGGCGCCCTGCTCGGTCAGCGTGATCACGCCGATCACCTGCGCCTGGGTCAGGCCGAGGCCGGCGGCCAGGCTCTCCGCCGCGACGCGCTCGGCTCCGGTCAGCGGGCCGTCCGCCATGCCGATCCTGATCACTTCGGCCAGGTACCACTCTCTGGCCGGGACCTGCAGCTGATCGCCGAGCGCGGCGATGGCCTTGCGTCCGGCGCCGGCCGGCTGCGCGATGTCCGCGTCGAGCGCGGCGTCGTCATACCCCTGGGCGCCCGCGCCGGTCACCGCCTCGATGGCCTTGCGGCGCGCGGCCTGGCTGGCCGGGTCGCCCGCGATGAGCATGGCCGCCACCAGGGCGCGCATCCCGGCGGGCAGCGCCGCCTGCATCTTGGCGGCGGTGGGCAGCCGGAGCACCTCGGTGACGTAACGGGTCTTGCACGTCGTGCACTGCACGTGCTCGCCGGTCTTGCTCAGCGGGATGAGCGGGATGAAGAAGACGGTGATGAAACGGCGGCCCGCGCGGCGCCGGTAGGCGCGGTCGCCGCCACACTTGCGGCAGAAGAACGTGCCCTGGGCGACCGTGTGGTAGATAACGCGCAGACCCCAGATGATCACGTCAACGGCCCTTTCGCTCGTGCCGGCGCTACGGTCGGCTTGCCCGATTATGTCCCTATTGCGTTGTATTAGGCCAGGTCGGCGGGGACACCGTGACCATCCGGTTATGCGCGCTCCCCGGGCCGGCGGGGCACGCCACGGGCCGGCGGCGGACGGCGGCGCGGCCGGAAAATGGTTCGCGTCGCCCGGGTGAGTGCGGTTGGCTAGAGGGATGCGCATAACGCGATTGGACCCCGCGGACGACAGCACTCTGCGGGCATGCCACGACGTACATGTGGCGGCATCGGCGACGGACGACCCGCACGAGCCGCCAATGTCACTGCCGGTATTCAAGGTCTGGCTGACGAGCGGCTGGGAGGGCAACCCGGGCGAGGTCTGGTACGTCCCCGGCGAGGCGGCGGGCGAGGCCGTCGCCTGGTGCCGGCTCGACCTGCCCGACCTGGAGAACCGCGATCGCGCGTTCACCATCCCCGTGGTACGTCCCACGGCCAGGCGCAACGGCATCGGCCGGGAACTGCTGCGGCACGCGGCGGACCGTGCGGCGGCGAACGAGCGGACGACGCTGGCGAGCGTCGCGGTCCTCGACTCGGCCGGCGACGCGTTCGCGAGGCGGGTCGGGGCCAAGCCCGGGCTTGTCGAGGCGCGGCGCATGCTGGACCTGACCAAGGTCCAGCCCGGCCAGTTCGCGCGGCTGCGCGAAACGGCTGCCCCCGCGGCGGCCGGATACACGCTCGTATCGTGGACAGGCCCGGTCCCCGAGGAGTACCTCGGCCTGGTCGCCGCCGCGTTCAACGCGATGAACGACGCGCCGCGCGACGAGGGGTGGGAGGATGACATATGGGACGCCGAGCGGGTTCGCGAGCGCGCCAACAGGATCCTGCGGCTGACAGACGTCCGGGGATACTCGGTCGCGGCGCTGCACGACGAGAGCGGCGAGATGGCGGGGCTCACCCAGGTGGAGGTCGATCCCGAGCGGCCTGACTGGGGATACCAGGGCCTCACCGCGGTGACCCGCCCGCATCGCGGGCACCGGCTCGGCCTGCTGACCAAGGCCGCGATGCTCGAATGGCTGGCCACCGCGGAACCGAAGATCCAGCGGATCGTGACCGGCAACGCGGCGTCCAACGAGCACATGATCGCGGTCAACGAGACGCTTGGCTTCGAGCTGCACCCGCCTGGCTGGCAGTTCTGCGAGATACCGGTCGCGGCGGCGCTGACGGTCTAAGACGGTGGCGGCGGCCAGGCCGGTCCCGGCCTGGCCGCCGCCGGGTCAGTCGTAGAACCCAAGGCGGCGCAGCTGCTTGGGGCTGCGCTGCCAGTCCTTGGCGATCTTGACGTGCAGGTCGAGGTAGATCCTGGTGCCGAGGAGCGCCTCGATCTGGCTGCGGGCCCGGGTGCCGACCTCCTTCAGCCGCGCGCCCTTCGTGCCGATGACGATCGCCTTCTGGCTGGGCCGCTCCACGTACAGTTCGGCGTACACGTCAGTGAGGTCGGGCTGGCCGGGCCGCGGGCCCATCTCCTCGACCACGACCGCGATCGAGTGCGGCAGCTCGTCCCGCACCCCGTCGAGCGCCGCCTCCCTGATCAGCTCGGCCACCATGATCTGCTCGGGCTCGTCGGTGAGCTCGCCGTCCGGGTACAGGGCCGGGCCTTCCGGCAGGTGCGAGACGAGCACGTCGGCGAGCACGTCGAGCTGGTAGCCGGTCACGGCGGACACCGGCACCACGTCGGCCCAGTCCCCCAGTTCGCTGACCGCGAGCAACTGCTCGGCCACCCGCTCCTGCGGCACCTGGTCGGTCTTGGTGACGATCGCGACGACCGGGGTGCTCTTGAGGGCCGCGAGCTCGCGAGCCAGGTACTTGTCACCCGGGCCGACCAGGTCCGGCGCCGGGACGCAGAACCCGATCACGTCCACCTCGGTCAGCGTCGAGCGGACCAGGCTGTCCAGCCGCTCGCCGAGCAGCGTGCGCGGCCGGTGCAGGCCCGGCGTGTCAACCAGGACCAGCTGGGCGTCGGGCCGGTGCACGATGCCGCGGATCACCCGCCTGGTCGTCTGCGGGCGGTCGCTCGTGATCGCCACCTTCGCGCCGACGAGGGCGTTCGTCAGGGTGGACTTGCCGACGTTCGGGCGGCCGGCGAGGCAGGCGAAGCCGGAACGGAACGCGTTCTCCTCCGGCGCGCGTCCGGCCGGTCTCGCGGTCACGTGCGGCGGGCTCATCCTTTGATTGTCGTGCATCCGGGCCACCGGACGGGTCGCGGCGTACCGGCTGGCGCCACGCCGCCGGCACACGTACCGTCGCATCCGTGGACCCCGCCCCCATCTTGCGCCCGACGGCACGGCTGCTGGTTGTCGATCCGCCCGGGCGGGTACTGCTGTTCAGCTCTCGCGACCCGGAAGGCAGGACCTGGTGGTTCACCCCGGGCGGAGGGGTGCACAAGGGCGAGACGCTCACCCAGGCGGCGGTCAGGGAACTCGCCGAGGAAACCGGCTACGAATGCGCCGAATCCGACCTCGGCCCGGTGGTGGCGACCTGTGCCGGGCTCTGGCAGACGGACTGGGTGGATGGCAAACGCTACTTCGCAGCCGACTCATTTTTCCTCGTGCGCGTCGCCCCGGCGATGGTCAGCACCGAAGGCCAGGAGGACCTAGAGCGCTCGATGATTACAGGCCACCGCTGGTGGACGATTGACGAGCTGCGGCAAGCGCGCGACGAGGTCTTTCCCATCGGCATAGGCGACCTGGTGGGCAGCCTGCTTAGTGACGGCATCCCCGAGCGGCCGGTGCGGCTGCCATGGACATGAGCACGGGATCAGGGAAGCGTTGCGCGCAGCGCGCCGTCGGGGCCGGCGTGGAAGACGGGAGCGTCGGGGCCCAGGTCCCGGACCGCGGCCAGGTCGGCCGGGTCTGGCGTGGAGTCGCTGACCACCGCGGCGGCCTCCAGCCGTTCCGCGCCGCTCGAGGCGGCCATCGCCACCGCCAGCCGCAGCGCGGACAGCCGCAGCGACGGCAGCGCCACCGAGGCAGCGGTGTAGGTCCGGCCGGTTTCGTCGCGCACGGCGGCGCCCTCGGGCGCCGCCGTGCGCGCCCGCGTCGACCGGGCTAGCGTGACGATCTTCTGATCTTCCGGGTCGAGCCCGCCCTCCCGCATCGATTCGCTCACACGGACGAGTTTATGGGCCCGTTATTCAGGGTGCTCTTCGAGGCGCTCGACTAGGACGGTGCCCAGCTTGTTCCGGCGGCCGGCCAGGTTCTCTGCGGTCAGCCGCAGGCCTGCCACGGTGGCTTCGGCGCCCGCGATGGGTACCCGGCCGAGCTCGTGCGCCAGCAGGCCGCCGACGGTCTCCACGTCCTCGGCGTCCACGCTCACCCCGAACTGCTCCTCGAGCTCGGTGACCGGGAGCCGGGCGGTGACCCGCGCGGTGCCGGGCGCGAGCCACTCCACCGGGGCCCGCTCGGTGTCGTACTCGTCGGCGATCTCGCCGACGATCTCCTCGAGGATGTCCTCGATCGTGACCAGGCCCGCGGTGCCGCCATACTCGTCGATGGCGATCGCCACGTGGATCCGCTGGATCTGCATCTGCCTGAGCAGCTCGTCGACCGGCTTGCTCTCCGGCACGAAGGTGGCCGGCCGCATCACGGCGTCGATACGCTCGAACTCCTCCGAGCCCGGGTGCTCGTGCTCCCACGCCACGATGTCCTTGAGGTAGGCGATCCCGACCACGTCGTCGGTGTTGTCGCCGACCACGGGTATGCGCGAGAAGCCGCTGCGCAAGGCGAGCGACAGCGCCTGATCGAGGGTCTTGTCGCGCTCGATGAACACCATGTCCGTGCGCGGCACCATGACCTCGCGCACGATCGTGTCCCCGAGTTCGAAGACCGAGCGGACCATCTCCCGCTCGCCCGGCTCGATCTCGGTCCGTCCCTCGATGAAGTCGACTAGCCCGCGCAGCTCGGGCCGGGCGGTCAGTTCCGGGTCACTGCCGTTACCGCCCAGCGGCAGCACGCCGGTTGTGGCGTCGAGCAGCCCGGGCAGCGGCCCGAGGATCGCGTGCAGCGGGCGCAGCAACCTGGCCGCGGTGCCCGCGATACGCTCGGCGCGCTGCCTGCTCATCGCGCGCGGCCCTACGCCGATGAGCACATACCGCGCCAGCAGCAGGGCGCCGGCCGCGGGCAGGAACACCTGCCAGCCGCCACCCAGCCAGTGCGCGAACGCGAGCGTCATCAGGACCGCCGCCGACACCTCGGCGCACACCTTGATCAGCGTCAGCAGGCTGCCGTACCGATCGAGGCTCTCCGCATCCACCCTGGACATGGCCGCCTGAGCGGCCGCGCACAAGCCCGCGACGAGGATCAGCGCGATCGCCGCCACCAGCAGCCATCCTGCGGCCGACATCAGGCAGGTCCTTCCCGTCCTTCCATGCCAGCCCCGGATCCCGGTCGGCCGCCGGCCGCCCCGGGTGGGCTCGAGGGGGTCGTCCCCCCCGGAGCCAGCAGAGCCCGCCAGGCTCGCAGCAGTTCGCGCTGCAGCCCGAACATCTCGGCCTCCTCCTCCGCATCCGCGTGGTCGTAGCCGAGCAGGTGCAAGATTCCGTGCACGCAGAGCAGTTCGAGTTCCTGCTGCGCCGAATGGCCGGCCTGTTTCGCCTGCGCGGCGGCTACCTGCGGGCACAGCACGACGTCGCCGAGCAGGCCCGGCTCGGGCCCGGACTCCTCGCCGCCCGCCCGGCTGCCGTGCGCGCCGCCCATCGACGGCGGGCGCAACTCGTCCATCGGGAACGAGAGCACGTCAGTCGGCCCGGGCTCGTCCATCCACTTCACGTGCAGGTCGGTCATCGCGCTCTCGTCGACGAGCAGCACGGACAGCTCGGCCAGCGGATGAATTCGCAGCTCGTCGAGCGCGAACCGCGCCACCGAGGCGAGCGCCACTTCGTCGACCGCGACCCCCGACTCGTTGGCGATTTCGATGGTCACCTGCATTCCCCGTTCCGGTGTCAGCGACCGCCGCGGCGGCGTGACGGCTGGGAGCCCGTCCGCGCCTGCTGCGCGGCCACGTTGTCGTAGCGTTCATACGCGTCGACGATCTTCCCGACCAGCTTGTGCCGCACCACGTCGTGACTGGTCAGCTTGGCGAAGTGGATGTCGGGAATGCCGTCGAGGATGCCCTCGACCACCCGCAGCCCGCTCACCTGGCCGGCCGGCAGGTCAACCTGGGTGACGTCACCGGTGACCACGATCTTGGAACCGAAGCCGAGCCGGGTGAGGAACATCTTCATCTGTTCGGCCGAGGTGTTCTGCGCCTCGTCCAGGATGATGAACGAGTCGTTGAGCGTGTTGTGGGTCAGCAGGAAGTCCTCGGTGGTGTACAGCGAGTCAGCCGCCGCGACGGAGATGCAGACGCACTCCGCGGCGCCGGCCGGCTCGATGCTCTCGATGAACCGCATCGGACGCCCGCCGCTGCCCGCCGCGCGGTACGCGGCCAGCTTGCGGGTGAGGCGGAACGGCTCGATGCCTTCCGGAAGCCGGATGTCGATGATGTACGCGTCGTGACGGTGATGGACGGCGTGTCCCTTGGCGAGCCCTGGAGGTCTCCCGGCGGCCTTGCGGACCCGGTGGTAAGCGACACCGCCGAGCGACCGGACCAGGAACAGCACGTCGTCGCGCAGCCGCGGCGAGGTGGTCACGTACTGGACGCGGCAGGTGCGGCCCAGCTGGGTGACCGGCTCCCCTTGCCCTAGGGGGGGCGACCCCCCTTCAACCCCTCGGAAAACCGGTTGGGCATCGGTATCAAGCAGGCCTTGCAGGACGGCCAGCCGCACGCGCGCCGAGTTGTACAGGTACAGCTCGGGCACGAACTTGGTCGCGGACCGGGTGCCGTGCAATCCGAGTGCGCGGGCGACGCCCGTTACCGGGTTCTCGATGGTGATGACATCTCCCGGTGACGCCACCCGGTTCGGCGCGTAGCCGGGACCGCCGAGCGGCCGGACCTCGGTGCCCGGCAGCCGCAACTGCAGTTCCCAGGCGAGTTCCGGGTCGCCAGTCGCGAAGGACGGGGTGGTCGACCCGGTCAGGCAGTCATCGCCGAGTAGCAGCCCGAGCGCGTACGGGTCCATCGGCACCTTCTGGTGCGGGAAGCACACCGGCGCGCTATGCAACGGAAGCTCATACCGGTGGTGGTGGTTCGCGCGCAGGCCGCCGATCATGTCGCGGGTCGTGAGCACGCGAAGTGGCTTACCGCGGCGGCGGTCGTCGCGGGTCGCGACCGCCCAGAGGTGGTCACCTGAGCAGAGCGTGGACGCACCGTCTTGCGTAGTGACCCGGTAGATGTTCTTCTCCCCCTGGGGGAAGACGCCGATCACCGGTGTCGGCTCGCCGTTCGATCCGATGATCAGGTCACCGATGGCCAGCGAGCCGATCGGCCGGAACCCGTCCGGGGTCAGTACCGGAGTGGCAACAGGTTGCGCGCGGCCGCGCATGTACGCCAGGGGGGCGATCTCGATCGTGCCGGCCGAGGTCAGCTTGGGGATTGAGTCGGGGTCGATCATGTCGTGCAGCGCGTCGTAGAGGGGCCGCAGGTACGGGTCGATCTTCTCGTACAGCGTGCCGGGCAGGAAGCCCAGCCGCTCTCCCGCCTCGACGGCCGGCCTGGTCAGGATGATCCGGTTGACCTCCTTGGCCTGCAGCGCCTTCACCGCCTTGGCCATCGCGAGGTAGGTCTTGCCGGTTCCCGCGGGCCCGATCGCGAACACGATCGTGTGCTTGTCGATCGCGTCCGCGTAGTGCTTCTGGTTGACCGTCTTGGGCCGGATCGTCCGGCCGCGCGCGGACAGGATGCCCTGCGTCAGCACGTCCGCGGGCCGGGGGCCGTGCTCGGCGCGGAGCATGGATGCCGCGCGTTCTACCGCGTCCGGTGACAGGTCGGCGCCCTTGCGCTGCAGTTCGAGCAGTTCGTCGAACAGCTTGACCACGAGCGCGGCCTCGGCCGGCGGCCCGGACACGGTGATCTCGTTGCCCCGGACGTGAATATCGGCCCTGAACTCCCGCTCGATGACGTGCAGCAACTCATCGCGGGTCCCGAGCAGGCCGACCATTGAATGGTCATCTGGAATGACGATGCGGATCTGGGAACCTGGAAGGTCGCTGCGAGTGTCTGTCAATTCACTGCTCTCGAAGGCCCCGGGAGCGCCCTGGGGCGATGCTGGGAATGCCGGCCGTGCCCTGACCGCGGCCGGTTTGTCCGGTCAGCCCGGCGGCCATGTCAGCGGCCTGCCGCCAAGCACATGCGCGTGCGCGTGCGCCACGGTCTGGCCGCCCTCCCGCCCGGTGTTGAACACGATCCGGTAGCCGCTGGCGTCGATTCCCTCGGCGGCGGCGACCTGATGCGCCTCGCTGACCAGTTCGTCGAGCAGACCGCCGCCCGCGCCCGCCAGTGCCGCCACATCCTGATAGTGATCACGGGGGATCACGAGGACATGCGTGGGCGCCTGGGGGCTGATGTCACGGAAGGCGACGATCCGCTTTCCGTCGAGCACGATCGCCGCCGGGATGTCCCCGGCAGCGATCCCGCAAAACAAGCAGTCTGGCACATCACGATCATAGTGGCCCAGCGCCGGCATCGGGTGCCTGACCCGCGCCCCGCTATCCGGTGGCAGACCCGCCTACTTGCCCGGACTTCACCCGCCGCTACAGTGGCGATCGTCAGGGAAGGGGCTGGTCGCTATCTTAAATAATTAATTCACGCTGATGTTACGTATTTCCGTTCTGGGGTCATGCCGAGACGGTAGTTGCGTTACCGGGTTGATCCCATCAAGGCCTGTCGTGGGCCTACCCTGATGGATATTCTTGTCTTTCCGCAATCCTCCGGCGGTTTCTGGGGTGGAGTTACCGAATGTGGGTTGGGCAGTGGAAGAGCGTCGCGGATGGCCGCAGCGGGCTCCGCGCAATGAAGCAGAAGCGGCACGGGCGTGGCCGGTGAACCAGTGAACACCGTCGTAGACGGAAAATCCGCGGAGGCCGTCTTGGACGGCCGCTCCGCGGACTCCGTCACCGCCGCCGCGGACACACTCATAGACATGCCTGCAGTCGATGTCCTGCAGGCACCGGAAATCAGTACCGATACCCACGGCCAGCATGGCGCGTCCGTTCTGGACGGCCGGGCCGGCGCCGCGGTCCCCAGCGACCCGGCCGCCGGCGATGGCCTGGCTAGCGTGTCCGCGGCCGGCACGGTAACCGCCCCGGCGGCGGCAGCCGCACCGGGCATGTCCGCAGATGGTGCCGTGCCGAATCGCACCGGCATAACCGACGGCATATCCGCTGAGCATTTCGGCGGCAACGGAGCCGCGCCATATCTGGCGGCGGACGGTGAACCTATGGACACCGTCGCGCGTCCAACGTTCGTGGCGGAAACGCTCGCGGCGGGCGTACTGGTCCCGATACGGCCGGCATCATCCGTCTGGGACGCTGACCGTGTTGTCACCGAGATCTACCACGGTGAATACAAGTCGCTCGTGCGGCTTGCCGTGCTGCTCGTACACGATGTGCCGACCGCCGAGGAGGTGGTCCAGGACGCGTTCGAGGCCATGCACACCGCATGGCGCCGGCTGCGCGATTCGGAGAAAGCGCTGTCGTACCTGCGGCAGGCGGTCGTCAACAAGTCGCGGTCGGTGCTGCGGCATCGCACGGTCGTCGACCGGAACGCGCCCAAGCCCGCACCGGACGAGCCGAGCGCGGAGCACGGCGCGCTGGCGCTCATCGAGCGGTCGGCGGTCGTGGCGGCCTTGCGGACGCTACCTGACCGGCAGCGTGAAGCCATCGTCCTGCGGTACTACGCCGATCTTTCCGAAGCCGACATCGCGGCGACGATGGGCATCAGCAGGGGGGCCGTGAAGAGTCACACCGCACGTGCGATGGCCGCACTGAAGTCAATCTTGGAGCAGGAGACGTCATGACTAGGCGGGCAGGCCAGGTGAGGGCATGACCGCACCCGAGGACGGCCGGGAAAGAACGCTACGGCGCGCGCTGGCCGCCGCGGTGAGCCAGGTCGAGCCCGGAGCCGACGCGCTTAAGCGGATCCGCGCCAGGACCAGCGGACGCCAGCCACAGCCATGGCTGGTGAGCGTGGCCGCGGGAGCCTTCGGCCATGCCCGGCACTGGGTCTGGCGCGGCCACTGGGCCTGGTCCGAGATCCTGCCCTGGCCCGGCTCGCTGCCCCGGCCGCGGTTGCGGCTGCTGCCTGCCGCAGGCACGAAGAGCGTGCCTCCCCGGCACGCGGCCCCCGCGCGAAAGCCCGCCCGGCCGACGGGCCTCGCCTGGCTGCGGCCCGCGGCCGTGCTCGCCGGCGTCGCCTTCATCGCCTTCATCGCCTTGGCCGTCCCGCCATTCCGGCAGGCGATCGTCCAGGTCAGCTCCACCATGCTGACCGGGCAGCCGTCCGGGCAGGCAGGCGGAAGCGGCGGCGGCTCCCCGGCGGGCAGCGGAACCCGGCACGGCGGATCTAACGGCGCGGGAAACCCCGCCGCGACCACGAGCAGGAACGGGACCTCACCCGGCGTCTCCGCGACGCCTAGCTGCAAGCCACGGGCCACCCCGACGCCCACCGTGTCCCCGGTGCAATTCGTGGACGGCGCTTCGAACACGGCCTCCGCGGCGGCTCAGGCGCCGGGGAGCCCGGGGCCCGGCGTGCTCCCGACGGCTCTCCCCTACTACCCGGGCACGTCACCGTCTGCCTGTCCGACGCCGACCGCGACCCCGACGGCGAGTCCCACGCAGTCGCCGTCGCCGACCGTGTCCAGTTCCCCGACCGTGTCGCCAACGGCAACCTCCGCGTCGCCGACGCAGTCGGCCAGCCCGTCCCAGTCGCCGACGCAGTCGCCGACAGCGGAGCCGAGCACCTCGCCACCGTCAACCCCCGCGGCGACCCCGTCCGACACCGGCGATGGCAGCCAGGGAACCGTCCCGTCCGATTCCGCCAGCCCGAGCAACGCGAGTTCGTTAATTCCGGCACGTCACCAGGGGCGGTCGGCCTGGCCCGGATGGACGCGCCATCGGCGTGACCACCACTGGTGCTGGCTGCTGGGCAGAACCGCCCATGCCGGGCGCTGGCTGCCTGCCGATAGTTTTCGGGTTCTGGTGCATATAACGTTTCGATAACGCCATTGTTGCGCTACAGTCACGCCCAGCTCAGCTGCCGCTTGCCCGGCAGCGGCCCGCGCCAGATGAATGTCCCATTCAGCTTCCTATAAGCAGCTGAATGGGACATTCATCCCGCACCCGGTGGACCAGAGGCAGTTTTCGCGATCATGACGGTGTTCTGCCGGTTTCGTGACGGGCGTGGTGCCAGTGACGGCACGGCAGTCCGCCAGCCCGGGAGTTCGGTGCGCCAGGTCCCCGCCGCCAGCCACCAGGGGCCGCTAACCTGACCGGCATGGACGTGACTGTCGCCGGACCGCCGCTCTTCCTGGTGGCGCCGGGAGACCTCCCGGCGGACGTCGTCACGCTGTCCGGCCCCGAGGGACATCACGCGGCGGCGGTCCGCCGGCTGCGCCCGGCCGAGCGCGCGGACATTACCGACGGCGCGGGCACCCTTGCCGAGTGCGTCGTCATCTCGGTCTCGAAAGACTCGGTCGTGCTCGAGGTCCGCTCGGTACACGCGGTGCCGCGCCCGGAGCCCAGGATCACCGTCGTTCAGGCCCTGCCCAAGGGCGAGCGCGCCGAGATAGCGGTCGAGCTGATGACCGAGGTAGGCGTCGACTCCGTCATAGCCTGGGCCGCCGAACGCTCCATCACCCGCTGGCAGGGCGACCGGGGCGAGCGCTCGCTCGCCAGATGGCGCGCCACGGCCCGCGAAGCCGCGAAGCAGTCCAGGCGCGCCTGGATCCCCGAGATAACCGGCCCCGCCAGCCTGTCCGACCTCGCGAAGCCGACGTCAGCCGCCGCGACAGCGATCGTCCTCGAAGCAGACGCGACAGCGCCCTTGTCGGGCGTGCCGCTGCCAGACAGCGGCGAGATAGTCCTGATCGTTGGCCCCGAAGGCGGTATCAGCCCTAAGGAGCGCGCCACCCTCGCCGAGGCCGGCGCCATCGAGGCCCGCCTAGGCCCGACGGTCCTGCGCACCTCCACGGCCGGCGCAGCCGCCACAGCCATCCTGCTGAGCCGCACAGGCCGCTGGTAGCGCCAAGCCGGCCTGATCAGGGAAGCAGGGGCGCAGTGGTTATAGCCGGCCGTGTTCGGTGCCCGCTCTGGGGCACGGACTGACGGCCGGTGACACCACGAGCCCCGGCGCCGCAGGGTGGTGAGAGGCGCGGCGTGCCGCGCCGAGGGCGTTAGCGGCCGTTGAAGGCGTCGCGGAGGCGGGAGAAGAAGCCTTGCTGGCCCGGCTGGAACTTGCCGGGCGGCGCCTCTTCGCCGCGCAGCTTGGCCAGGTCTCGCAGCAGCTTCTCCTGCTCGGCGTCGAGCCGCATCGGGGTCTCCACGGTTACGTGAATCACCAGGTCGCCACGCCCGCTGCCGTTCAGGTGCTTCACGCCGAGGCCGTACAGCGGGATGACCTGCCCGGACTGGGTGCCCGGCCGGATGTCCACGTCGCTCGGCCCGTCCAGCGACTCGACCGACACGGTCGCGCCGAGCGCCGCCGCCACCATCGGGATCGTCAGCGTGCAGTGCAGGTCGTCGCCCTGCCGCTCGAAGATCGGGTGCGCGCGCTGCACGACCTCGAGGAACAGGTCGCCTGGCGGGCCGCCGCCCGGTCCGGTCTCGCCCTCGCCGGCCAGCTGGATGTGCGTCCCGTCCTCGACGCCGGCCGGGATCCGGACCTTCATCGTGCGCCTGGTGCGCACCCGGCCGTCGCCGTCGCATTCCGGGCAGGGCCGGGGCAGCACGGTGCCGTAGCCACCACACGCCGGGCACGGCTGCGTGGTCATCACCTGGCCGAGGAAGGACCGCCGCACCTGGCTGATCTCGCCACGGCCCGCGCAGACCTCACAGGTCACCGGGTGGGTGCCCGGCGCGGTGCCCTCGCCTGAACAGGTGGGGCAGACCACCGCCGTGTCCACGGTGAGCTCCCTGGTGGCGCCGAACGCGCACTCGGCCAGGTCCAGCTCGATCCTGATCGTCGCGTTCCGGCCGCGCCGCGCACGGCTGCGCGGGCCGCGGCTGGCGCTCTGGCCGGCCGCGCCGAACACCGCGTCCACGAAGTCGCTGAACGGGAACCCGGCCGCGCCGAACCCGCCGAAGCCGCCCGCTCCCGCTCCGGCGCCCGCCGTGGCGAACGGGTCGGCGCCCAGGTCGTACATCTGGCGCTTCTCAGGATCGGAGAGCACCTCGTAGGCCTGGGTGATCTCCTTGAACTTGTCCTGCGTCTCCGGGTCGGGATTGACGTCCGGGTGCAGTTCGCGCGCCAGCCTGCGATAGGCCCGCTTGATCTCGTCCTGTCCGGCGTCGCGCCGCACACCGAGCAGCGCGTAGTAGTCCTGCGCCACTAAGCCTCCCCGAGGATCCGGCCGACGTACCGCGCCACGGCGCGGACCGCGCCCATCGTGCCCGGATAGTCCATTCTGGTCGGTCCGAGCACGCCGAGCTTGGCCACCGCCTGCCCGCGGGCGCCGTAGGCCGCCGAGACCACCGACGTGCCCTGCAATCCCGTCTCGGCCCCGATCTGGACCGTCAGGGCGGACGGACTAGCGGCCTCACCGAGGAGCCGCATCAGCACCACTTGTTCCTCCAGGGCTTCGAGCACGTCACGCAATCCCTTGCCGAAGTCAGGGGCGGCGAGGTTCGCGGTACCGCCGATCACCACCCGCTCCACGTGCCGCTCGGCGAGGCTGTCGAGGAGCACGGAGAAGACCGCACCCGCGTTCGGCCGCTCGGAAACCGGAATGCGGTCCGCGAGGCCGGCCACCGTCTTGGCCGCGTCGGCAAGCCTATGTCCATCCAGGCACGCGTTAAGCACGCCGTGCAGGTGGGCGATCGACTCCGGCTCGGCGACGTCGGGCAGGTCCACCGTAGCCTGCTCGACCCGTCCGGTGTCGGTAATGAGCACAAGCAGCACCCGCTGCGGCGCGAGCAAGACGAGCTCGATGTGCCGGACCGCCGACCTGCTCAGCGACGGGTACTGCACCACCGCCACCTGCCTGGTCAGCTGGGCGAGCAGCCGCACCGTCCTGGTCACCACATCGTCGAGGCTGTACGCGCCGGCCAGGAACGTCTCGATCGCCCGGCGCTCGGCCGCTGACATCGGCTTGATGCTCGACAGCCTGTCAACGAACAGCCGGTAGCCCTTGTCGGTGGGAACGCGCCCGGCGCTGGTGTGCGGCTGCGCGATGAAGCCCTGCTCCTCGAGCACCGCCATGTCGTTGCGGATGGTCGCGGGTGACACATCAAGGCCGTGCCGGTCCACCAGGGACTTGGACCCCACGGGTTCGGTGGTGGACACGTAGTCCTCGACAATAGCGCGCAGCACCGCCAGCTTGCGCTCGTCAAGCACGTGTTCACCTCCCTGGCACTCGGTTACCCCGAGTGCCAATTCTACGCGAACGTAGCCCCCATGACAGGCCGCTGAATGGCGGCGCTGGGGTCATCACGGCTGGTCATCTCGCATCGCGGTGGGTAGCGGGAGACCTCGGAAGCCAATAACGGCACCGGGTCAGCTACGCTTCCCTCTCAGCGACTTCAGCGGGACAAGCACAGCCGAGGAGGTGCCGGTGCGGAGCAGGCGGTACGCACGGGACGTGCTCGCGCCGCAAAACAGGCGCCCGCGTCCTGGCCAGGGGCCGGTGCCGCAGGTCGAGGCCGAGCCCGGGCTGGTCGTCGAGGACTTCGAGGGCAGGTTCTGCGGCGCCGTGGTCGGCTACGAGAAGGACGCGATCACGCTCGAAGACCGGCACGGCAAGCGGCGGGCGTTCCCGCTGCCTGGCACGTTCCTGCTGGACGGGCGGCGGGTGACGCTCGTCCGGCCGACGCCGAAGGCGTCGGCCGGAGCGGCGGCCCGACCGGCAAGGACCGCCTCCGGGTCGATCGCCGCGCCAGACACACGGGCCAAGGTCGCGCGCGCCAGCCGGATCTACGTCGAGGGCAAGCACGACGCCGAGCTGGTGGAGCGAGTCTGGGGCGACGACCTGCGGGACGTCGGCGTGGTCGTCGAGTACCTCGAGGGCGTCGACGACCTGCCCGCCATCGTCAGCGCCTTCGAGCCCGGCCCAGGGCGGCGGCTCGGCGTGCTCGTCGACCACCTCGTCGACGGCTCCAAGGAGAGCCGGATCGCGGCGGCCGCCCGGTCGCCGCACGTGCTCGTGGTCGGCCACCCGTTCATCGACATCTGGGCCGCGGTCAAGCCCGCCAGCGTCGGCCTGGCCAGCTGGCCGGACGTGCCGCCAGGCCAGCCATGGAAGGAGGGCGTGCTTGCCCGCGTCGGCTGGCCGCACCGCACGCAGGCGGACGTCGCCGAGGCGTGGCGGCGCATCCTGCGCTCGGTGACGAGCTACGCCGATCTCGACCCCGCGCTGCTCGGCCGGGTCGAGGAGCTGATCGACTTTGTCACCGCGCCGGAGGACGAATGACCGTGATGGGCGACCCATCCCGCCGACGGCATGTCCTGCAGCGTTATCCGAGGTGGGGCGGCCAGGTGCCGTCGCGGTCCGAGGAGGTGGCCGCCATGATCGCCTACGCCGGCGCGATCGTGCTCGGCCTGATCCTGCTCGGCCAGGTCGTGCCGCTGGTGGTCTACCTGTCCAGGCGGCATGTGTCGCCGTTCGTCCGGTACCACGCCGCGCAGGCGCTGAACGTCACGCTGACGTTCCCGCTCTACGCGTTCTCCGCCGCGATCGTCGGCGTCCTGATCGCGCTTGACAGCCGCCTCGCCGCGCTCGCCGTGATGCTCCCCATCGTCGTGACAGGCTGGGCGATCACGGCGCGGCACCTGGCGCAGGGCGCGTCCGCCGCCAACCATGGCGAGTTCGTCGAGATACCGCACTGGATCTGCTCGCCGTTCGTCGGCTAGCTCAGCCGGTCACGTCAGGTCGCGGATCACCGCGTCGGCGAGCAGCCTGCCCTCGCGGGTAAGGACGAGCCTGCCAGCCGCGAAAGAGGCGGCGTCGAGGAGGGCGGAGGCCACCGCTCGTTCGGCTGACAGATACGCGTCAGCGGTGAGGACGGACAGCGGGGCACCCTCCGCGAGCCTGGTGCGGAGCATGATCTCTTCCATCCGCCGCTCCCCAGCGGTCAGCACCTCGCGTGCCTGTGCCGGCGACTGGCCCGCCGCCAGCCGCTCCGCGTAGGCCGACGGGTGCCGGACATTCCACCACCGGGTGCCCGCCACGTGGCTGTGCGCGCCAGGGCCGAACCCCCACCAGTCGCCGCCGGTCCAGTACAGCATGTTGTGCCTGCATGCGGCCTGGGCGCCGGCCGCCCAGTTGGAGATCTCGTACCAGGCGAAGCCCGCGGCGGTCAGCACGTCGTCGGCGATCAGGTACCGGTCGGCGAGCACGTCGTCGTCCGGCGGCCTGACCTCGCCGCGGCGGACCCGGGCGGCCAGCCGGGTGCCCTGCTCCACGATCAGCGCGTACGCCGAAATGTGGTCCGGGCCGGCCTCAAGCGCGGCGTCAAGCGACCGGCGCCAGTCGTCGTCGCTCTCCCCCGGCGTGCCGTAGATCAGGTCCAGGCTCACGTGCTCGAAGCCCGCTTCGCGGGCCCACCGCGCGCACTGCTGCGGGCGGCCTGGCTCGTGCGCACGGTCAAGGACTGTCAGCACGTGTTGTTCAGAACTTTGCATCCCGAACGAGACCCTGGTTACTCCCTGCTTCCGCAACTGCTCGAGGGTGCGCGGGCCGACGGATTCAGGGTTCGCCTCGATCGTCACTTCGGCGTCCTCGGCCAGGCCGAAGGCGTCGTCTACGCGGGTCAGGATGTCGCCCAGCTGGCCGGGGCTGAGCAGCGTGGGGGTGCCGCCGCCGAAGAAGACGGTGCTGACCCGCGTGCCGTTGCCGGGCAGCACCTTGGCGGCGAGTTCGATTTCCCGGCGTACCACGTTCTGGTAGGCGGCCTGGGAGGCGCCGCCGCCGAGTTCGGTCGCGGTGTAGGTGTTGAAGTCGCAGTAGCCACAGCGGGTCCGGCAGAACGGGACGTGCACGTACACGCCGAACGGGTGCTCGCCGAAGCCGGCCAGGGCGGTCTGCGGCAGGCTCCCGTCGGCGGGGACGGGCTCGCCGTCGGGCAGCATTCCTGGCACGCTGCCGAGGGTAGCCGGTTCGGGACACCGTCGGTGTCGTTGCGTGACGGCGGTCGTGCGGGAGCGTCATAAGCTTTATGGCTATGACGCGGGCGCGTTCGGCGCGCTGACAACGCGGCGGTGGGAGGGAAGCGTGGCTGGGGATCCGGCGGTTGAGCCTACCGGTGGTGACGAGGCTGGCCCTGGCGGAACCCCGCAGCCGGCGGGCGCGGACGAATCGACTGCAGCGCATTCGCCACCTGGAGCGGCTGGCGGGCCCGGATCACCGGGGGAGGCGCCGGCTACGGTGCCGCTGACGTCCGTCGCGCCCGTGCCTTCCAGGGAGCCCGTGCCTTCCAGGGAGCCGGTGCAGGCCGGTTACGGTCCGCCGTCCTATGGTCCGCCCTCGTACGGCGATGGCCCGCCCTCGTACGGGCCGGCGGGGTACGGGCCGGCGGGGTACGGGCCCGGGCCCGGGGTCCGTGCGGCGGCCGCCGACCGGGACCGGACGATCGACGTGCTCAGGGCCGCCTACGGCGAAGGCAGGCTGACCAGGGAAGACTTCGACCATCGCGCCACCCGCGCGATGTCGGCGAAGACCTACGGCGAACTCGCGGCGATCGTCGCGGACCTGCCCGCCGGGCCGCTCGTGCGCCCGGCGGGCGGCTACTACCCGCCCGCCGTCCCGAGCGCGGGGACCAACGGGATGGCGGCCGGCTCGCTGGTCTGCTCGCTGGTCGGCATGCTGATGCCGCTGATGCTGGTTCCCGGCGTCGTCCTGGGCCATGTCGCGCGTTCGCAGATCCGCGGCACGGAGCAGCGCGGCGACGGGTTCGCGGTCGCCGGCATGGTGATCGGCTACCTGGGCATCGCGATATGGACGCTGGTCATCACCATGCTCGTCACGGGTGCGTGGTGACCGCCTGGCGCCGTCCGGGTGTTACTTCGGGCGGCTGTCCGGCTGCTGGGTAGTGGACAGCGCGGCGACGAAGGCCTCCTGCGGCACTTCCACCCGGCCGATGGTCTTCATCCGCTTCTTGCCCTCCTTCTGCTTCTCGAGCAGCTTGCGCTTGCGGGTGATGTCACCGCCGTAGCACTTGGCGAGCACGTCCTTGCGCAGCGCGCGGATGTTCTCGCGTGCGATGACCCGTGACCCGATCGCCGCCTGGATGGGCACCTCGAACTGCTGGCGCGGGATCAGCTCCTTGAGCTTGGAGGTCATGGCCAGCCCGTACTCGCGCGCGTTGTCCGCGTGCACGATCTGGCTGAACGCGTCCACCGGCTGACCCTGCAGCAGGATGTCCACCTTCACCAGGTTCGCCTGCTGCTCGCCGTCCGGCTCGTAGTCCAGGCTCGCGTAACCGCGGGTACGGGACTTGAGCTGGTCGAAGAAGTCGAAGATGATCTCGGCGAGCGGCATGCTGTAGCGGATCTCCACCCGGTCGGTGGACAGGTAGTCCATGCCGATCAGCGCGCCGCGGCGACCCTGGCACAGTTCCATGATCGTGCCGATGTACTCGGCCGGCGAGATAATCGTCGCCCTGACGACGGGCTCGTAGACCGACTGGATCTTGCCGCCGGTGTTGCCCTTCGGTGTCCCGCCCGCGGCGGGGAAGCCGTCGATGCCCCCAGGGAAGTCGCTGGGGTTGGTCACCCGGATCTCGCGACCGCTTTCCATGACGACGCGGTAGATGACGTTCGGGGCGGTCGAGATCAGGCTCAGGTTGAACTCGCGCTCGAGCCGCTCGCGGACGATCTCCATGTGCAGCAGGCCGAGGAAGCCGCAGCGGAAGCCGAACCCGAGCGCGGTGGACGTTTCCGGCTCGTAGACGAGCGCGGCATCGTTGAGTCTCAGCTTGTCCAGGGCGTCTCTGAGTTCGGGGTACTCGTCGCCGTCGACCGGGTAGAGGCCGGAGAACACCATGGGCTTGGGGTGGTCGTAGCCGGCCAGGGCTTCCTTCGCGGGCTTGGCCGAACTCGTCACCGTGTCGCCGACCCGGGCCTGGCGCACGTCCTTGACCCCGGAGATGATGTAGCCGACCTCGCCGGCGCCCAGTCCCTCCGACGGGATCGGCTCGGGCGAGATGACCCCGACCTCGAGCGTCTCGTGCACGGCACCGGTGGACATCATCAGGCAGCGTTCTCGCTTACTGAGCCGCCCGTCCATCACGCGCACGTACGTGACGACACCCCGGTAGGTGTCGTACACCGAGTCGAAGATCAGCGCGCGGGCGGGCGCGTCCAGGGTGCCGTGCGGCGGCGGAACCTCATCGACGATGAGGTCGAGCAGTTCCCTAACGCCCTCGCCGGTTTTCGCGGATACGCGGAACACCTCGTCCGGGTCCGTGCCGATGATGGACGCGATCTCGCTTGCGTACCGGTCGGGCTGCGCGGCCGGCAGGTCGATCTTGTTGAGCACCGGGATGATCTTGAGGTCGGCCTCGAGCGCCATGTACAGGTTGGCGAGCGTCTGCGCCTCGATCCCCTGCGCGGCGTCAACCAGGAGGACGGCGCCCTCGCAGGCGGCCAGGGATCTTGATACCTCGTAGCTGAAGTCCACGTGGCCGGGCGTGTCGATGAGGTTCAGGACGTAGTGCTTGTTGTCCTTTTTCCAGGGGAGGCGGACGGCCTGGCTCTTGATCGTGATGCCGCGCTCGCGCTCGATGTCCATCCGGTCCAGGTACTGCGCCCGCATCTGACGGCCTTCCACGACACCGGTCAACTGCAGCATGCGGTCGGCCAGCGTGGACTTGCCGTGATCGATGTGCGCGATGATGCAGAAGTTGCGGATCACGGCCTGGTCCGTACGGGCAGGCACCGGTGCCGGCGCAGGTACCGGCCGGGCCGGGTCGCTCATTGCCACCATGCTTCCATGACGTGAGAGGTGCGGGACGCCGGCGCCGCTTTCGTTGCATCTGCGTCTCGCGCGGGCGTTCCCGGGGCAGCCGGTGCTTCCCGGTCATCCCGGATCAGGTTATCGTGGCGCACCCGCTGCCCTGGTGCTCCATAGTCCCATGCTCACAGGTCCGCTTGGATCGTGCCGGGGCCTGCGGCCGGGCTGGGCCACGCCGGGGCCGTCCCCGCGGCTCACTTGCTTCCCTGGGGCGGCTGGCGGCCCCACTCGCCGCATGCGTCTCTGTGGTAGCGTGCCCCGTGCCGCGGTGGGCCAGGCACGCGCGCCTGGTCGTCACCCCCATCGGAAACAAAGGGCCCCTGTCTCGCAACTTTCCCTTGCGGAACACATGATCACGAAAAAATGTTTTATCCAGTAAATAATTCGCTGCTATAGCAGCTACTTATTTTCGGGATCATGGCATGACGTGCACCGGGTTCCGGCAATTGGGTCAAAACGGACACTTGATGGGGGTAGTCGACCACTAGCCTGTGCTGGTACCGACCGACGGCTGCCCGGCTGCGGTGGCCTGGCACTGGCGCCGAGGCGGTAACCGCTCGCTGCCGCCGGAACCCGCTCGGGGCGGCTGGTTTGAGGTAGCGGGGCCAACTCGGCTATTCTTCGTCTTCGCGCCCTCATTCTGCCGCACCAGGCGGGCAGGCCGTTCCCTGGGCGGACTCAGCAGACTTAACCAACGAAGGACTTACACGCGTGGCGAACATTAAGTCGCAGATCAAGCGTAACAAGCAGAACGAGAAGGCGCGCCAGCGCAACAAGGCCGTCAAGTCGGCGCTCCGCACGTACGTGCGCAAGTTCCGTGAGGCCGCCGACTCCGGCAACGTCGAGGAAGCCACTTTCGCGCTCCGCGTCGCCACCCGGCAGCTCGACAAGGCCGTGAGCAAGGGCGTCATCCACAAGAACCAGGCCGCGAACCGCAAGTCCGCGATCACCAAGCGCCTCGCCGAGCTGCAGCAGGCCTGAGGCCGGTTTCCGGGCCGCCCCGCCAGCGGGCGCCCCGCCGACTCGAGCCGGCGGGTGCCGACTGGCTGCCGCGCGGGCAGACAGCCGTCTGTCAGCGCCCGGCGCGGCAGGCGACGATCCGCCGCACCGCGCGCTCGAGGGCGTAGCCGGGACTGGTCCCCTCTCCCTTGACCTGGGCGTCCGCCTCCGCGACTGCCTGCAGGGCGCGCGCCACGCCGTCCGGTTGCCAGCCGCGGAGCTGCTGGCGCACCCGGTCGATCTTCCACGGCGGCGCGCCCACCTCGGCGGCCAGCGCGGCGGCGCTGGTTCCCCTAGTGGCCGCACCGACCCGGCCGAGCAGCCGCACTCCCTGGGCTAGCGCGCTGTTGATGAGGACCGGCGACACACCGGTCGCCAGCGCCCAGCGGAGCTGTTCCAGTGCATCATCCAGCCGGCCCTCGACCGCGTGGTCGGCCACGCTGAACCCGGTGGCCTCGGCGCGCCCGCGGTAGTACCGGCTTACGACGGCCGCGCTGATCCGCCCCTCGGTGTCCGAAGCGAGCTGGTCCACCGCTGACGCAAGCTCCCGCAGGTCCGAGCCGACCGCGTCGAGCAGCGTGCGCACCGCGCCCTCGTCGGCGGTCCGGCCGGTGCGGCGGAATTCCGCCTTGACGAAGTCGGACTTCTCGGCGACGCGAGTCAGCTTCGGGCGCTCGATCACCCGCGCGCCCGCCTTCGTGAGGTCGGTTACCAGCGCCTTCCCCTTGGCTCCCCCTGCGTGCGTGAGGATGACCACCGCGTCCGGCGCCGGCCTGGCGGCGTACCTGGTGAGCTCCGCGGCGACCTCCTTGGTCGCGTCCTGTGCCTCGCGGACCACTACCACGCAGCCGCCGCCGAACAGCGACGGCGAGGTCAGCGAGGTGAGATCCCCCGGGGCGAGCGCGCTGGCGCTGACGTCGTGAACGTCTCCGCCGTCGTCACCGGACTGCGCGAAGTCCGCACGGGCCGCTGCGGTCAGTTCCCGCACGGTCCGGTCGACGAGAAACTCCTCCTCACCGACGACCAGCGTGACGTGCGTTTCCATGCTCGCAAGCATGCCACGTACGGCGGCGGGATCAGGCCGTGACGGGCTCGCCGCCGCGCCAGACACGGCGCGGCGGCAGGCCGTAGTTCCAGGCGAACGCGCCCTCGTGGTCGGCGTCCCAGAGCACGATGTCAGCGAGCCTGCCGCGAACCATCGCGCCCCGGTCGGGCGCGCGCAGCGCGTGCGCGCCGCCCAGCGTCGCGGCCCGCAGCGCCTCGGTGACGCTCATCCCGAGGTAGGACACGGCGAGCGCGATCACGAGCGGCATCGAGGTAATGCCGACACCGCCGGGCGTGTGGTCCGAGCCAAGCGCGACGGCGACGCCCTTGTCGAGCAGCGACCGCACCGGCGGCCGCGCGGCCTGCTGCATGGCCGAGCCCGGGCAGATCACCGCGGTGACGCCGCCCCTGCCGAGCACCGCCACGTCGTCATCGGTGGCCGCGTGCAGCAGGTCGGCGGAGGCGCAGCCCATCTCGGCGGCCACCCTGGCCGCGCCGGTGTGCGTACTGCCGCAGGCGTGCACCCGGGGCAGCAGCCCGGAGCGCCGGCCGGCGCTGAGGATCCAGCGGGCCTCGTCCTCGTTGAACCTGCCGTCTTCGCAGTTGACGTCCACGCTGTCCGCGCCGACCGCGGCCGCGTCCGCGCACCACGCGCTCACCGCGTCGATGTAGTCGGCGCGGCGGCCGAAGAACTCCGGCGGCACCGAGTGCGCGGCCAGGAACGTCACGTGCACCCGCGGCATGCCGGGCTCGTTCTCGAGCGCGCGGAGCATCCGCACGTCGGCAAGCTCGCCGTCCCTGGTCAGGTGGTAGCCGGTCTTGGCCTCGATGGTCGTGGTCCCCGACTCCAGCCAGGAGGCGAGCCGCTCGCGCACGTTGTTGCACAGCGTCCACGGGTCGGTTCCCCTGGTCACCGTGACCGTCGAGGAGATGCCGCCGCCGGCGGCGGTGATCTCCGCGTCGGACAGGCCACTTGACCGCATCGCGAGTTCGGCGTACCGGTTGCCCGCGTAGACCGGGTGGGTGTGCGCGTCGATCAGGCCAGGGGTGACCAGCCCGCCGCCCAGGTTTTCCACCAGGTCCACGTCGACGATGTCATCGACGACTCCGGGGATGCTGCGCGGCAGCTCAGCGGACGGGCCCACCCAGGCGATCCGCTCGTCAGAGGTCAGGATGGCGGCGTTGCTGAGTATCTCGGACCCGGTCCACAGCCGGCCGATGTTGGTCAGCAAGCGGGCGGTCACTGGCGCATCCTCGCGTACCTGGGACCCCTCGGGTCGGCTCCACCCATCATGATCGGCCACCTGCCATGCTTTATAGACGTCGGCGTTGACCGTACTTCCCTGACGATAGGAGCGGCGCGCTCGCGCGGTTGGCAAAGTGTTGCGCGACGCGTCCTACATATCGGTTCCGTTACGGTATTGCACGGAGCCCGGTCCAGACAAGACCTTCAAGCAAATGCTGGGCTAACCCGAAGGTTCAGGGCGCGACGACCGCGTACTGCTCCAGTTCGGCAGCCAGGTCCGGCGGGACCCGGGCCTCGAGCAGAGTGCCTTCGGGCCCGTGCTCGGCGCGGGTCACCTCACCGGCAGCGTGCGCGCGGGCCACCAGGTCGCCGCGGCTGTAGGGCACGCTGGCCCGTACCATCCGGTCGCGGTCCGGCAGCGCCGCCTCGATGGCGGCGCGCAGCCCGGCAAGGCCCTCCCCGGTCTTCGCGGACACCAGCACCGAGCCGCGCTCGCGCAGCTGCAGCGCCTTGAGGTCCACCGGGTCCGCGTCGTCGATCTTGTTGATCACCACGAGCTCGGGCACCTCGGCCGCGCCGACCTCGGCGAGGACGCCGCGAACCGCGGCGAGCTGCGCCTGCGGGTCGGCGTCAGAACCGTCGACCACGTGCAGGATGAGGTCCGCCTCGGCGGCCTCCTCCAGCGTGGAGCGGAACGCGTCCACCAGCTGGTGTGGCAGGTGCCGTACGAAGCCGACCGTGTCGGTGAGCGTGAACGGACGCCCGGACGGCGTCTCCGCCCTGCGCACTGTCGGGTCCAGGGTGGCGAACAGCGCGTCCTCGACTAGCACCCCGGCCCCGGTCAGCGCGTTGAGCAGGCTCGACTTGCCGGCGTTGGTGTACCCGGCGATCACCACGGAAGGCACCGCGTTCCGGCGCCGCTGGCCGCGCTGGACCTGGCGGCCGGTGGCCATCCCGGCGATCTCGCCGCGCAGCTTGGAGATCCGGGTGCGGATCCGCCGCCGGTCGGTCTCGATCTTGGTCTCGCCAGGACCACGGGTCCCGATGCCGCCGCCGCCCGCAACCCGGCCGCCTGCCTGCCGGGACAGCGATTCGCCCCAGCCGCGCAGCCGCGGCAGCATGTACTGCAGCTGCGCGAGCTCGACCTGCGACTTGCCCTCACGGCTCTTCGCGTGCTGGGCGAAGATGTCCAGGATCAGCGCGGTCCGGTCGATCACCTTGACCTTGACGACACCCTCAAGCCGGCGCAGCTGGCTCGGGCTGAGCTCGCCGTCGCAGATCACCGTGTCGGCGCCGGTCGCGGCGACGATCCCGGCCAGCTCGGCGGCCTTGCCCGAGCCGACGTAGGTAGCGGGATCGACCCGGCCGCGGCGCTGGATCATGCCATCGAGCACCACGGACCCCGCGGTCTCCGCGAGCCGGCTCAGTTCGCGCAGCGAATTCTCCGCGCCGGTGAGCGTGCCGTCGGACCAGACCCCGATCAGAACGACTCGTTCCAGCCGGAGGACTCGGTACTCGACTTCGGTTACATCGGTGAGTTCGGTGGAAAGGCCCGCAACGCGGCGCAGCGCGTGCCGGTCCTCAAGGTCAAACTCCCCCGTAGCGGCGGCCGTCTCGGTCCGCTCGCCGAAGGCTGTGGTCATTATCCTCCAAGCTTCTGCCGTCTCCCCGATGGTGCCACCATCGGGGAGACCCGTCACCTGAATAACACCCGGCAGCCCGTGAATGTGCCCCGGCGTCAGCCGGCGACCGGCGCGATCGCGGCATCGGCGGCGCGCAGGTCCTTGAAGAAGCGGCGGTGCACGCGGATCTTCTCCTGACCCGCCTGGATCACGTGCCATACGCGGGACCCCTCGCCCAGCTGGGTGCCGCGTGGCAGCTCGGTGACCACGCCGCGGGCCTTCGTCATCGTCCACTTGCCGGCGTCGAGGACGAGGATCCGCTGGTCGGTGACCGCGAAGATCCGGTATCTGTTGAAAACGACCAGGATTATGCCGCCAAGTGCGCCGAGCGGCAGGGCCTGCACCCACACGGGCGCCGTCTGCCCGGCGAATACCTCCTGAATGGTCTCGCCAGGCTGCAGGAACTGCGCGGCCGAGGCGCGCATGCGATCACGGATAGCCATAGAACCTTCCTTTGGACACGGACCCGGCGATCGCGCGGGGCGGCGCACCTGACATCTCGAGGCGCGCGGCCCACATTAAACACCTATAAAACATGGAATATCAGGACAGCTAAGGTCACAATTGCGCCACCTCAGGCGGCGTCATGCTCCCCGTTCAGGCGAAGATCGCGTGCGCGGCCTCGCGGCCGGCCTCGAAGGCCGCGGCGAGCAGGGCGCCGTCGTTGGTGAGACGGCTCACCGGCGGACAGCCGGCGGGCGGGCGGATGGCGAGCGCGCGGCCCGCGGCCTCGAGTTCGGCGATGTGCGCCACGTCGGCGGCGGTGCGGGCGCTCCTGGTGAGCAGGGCTGTCCGCAGTTCCGGTGATTCCTTGCGGAGCGCGGTGCGCGCGAGGAGCCGGGCTTCGCGGGGCGGGCGCGGTGGACCACCAGCACCCGGTAGCCGGCCGCCTCCTCCGCTGGCAATCTCAGCTCCGCCGTTCGCGCCGGGCATGGGCGCGCTGACGCCGGCCAGGGCGTCCGGGGCGGCCCCATTCAGGCCCGCGGCGTCCGGGTGGGGAAGCACGCGGCGGGACCGGAGCACCAGGACGTGGGTGGCGCCCTGGGCGAGCGGGGTGCGGAGCGGGATCGACTCCGCGACCCCGGCGTCGTAGAAGCGCCTGCCCCGAAGCAGCACCGGCGGCCCGGCGAGGAAGGGCAGCGAGGCGCTTGCCCGCAGCGCGAGGCGCAGTTCGGCTGGGTCGCCGATCAGCGGACGCAGGTCGGTCGACGCGCCGGTCACCGCGTCGGTGGCGAGCGGGTGATATGCGACGTCGCTGGCGAGCACCGAGCCGAAGTCCATCGGCCACTGCGTCTGGTAGACCACCTCGATGAGCGTGCGCACGTCCACCACGGGCCGCCCGCGCAGCGGGCCGGACAGGCGGATGAGCGTCTTGGCGTAAGACGGCTCCGCCCAGCCGCGCAGGCCCTCGGGCCGCGAACTGACCAGCCAGGCCCCGGTGATGGCGCCCGCCGAGGCGCCGTAGACCGCGTCGAAGGCGGGCATGACGCCGAGTTCATGCAGGGCGAGGGCCATGCCGGCCGAGACAGTGCCGCGCATGCCGCCGCCCTCGATGGCCAGCGCGATCCGCAGCCCGTCGGTCCGCTGGCCCGGGCGGCTGCCCGTTCGCAGCCGTTCGCCGAGGACCCGCAGCAGCTCGTGCGACGGCTGGTCAGCCCACCCTGGCATCGAGTCCCTGAGCGGAGGCTTCGCGCTGCAGCGGACGGCTCGCCGCGCGCAGTTCGGGTCCGATGGCCGCGGGCCTGAGCGTGGCCGGATCGAGCCGGACCTGGACGCGGCGCCCCTCCGCGTGCGTCACGGTCTCGTCCTCAGACAGCACCCTGAAACCGTACACCGCGCTGGTGTTGCCCAGGTGATCGAGCCATAGCTGCACGTGCACGGGTCCGACGCGGGTGATCGGCACGTGGTAAGTGATCGCGAATTCCCTGACCACGAAGAACACGTCCTTGAACGACGACGCGGCCGGATCGAAGGCCCAGCCTGCCCGGGTCCAGTACGCGGCGAGCGCGCGCTCGAGGAGCAGGACGTAGCGGCCGTTGTGCACGACCCCCAGCGCGTCCAGGTCCTCGAAGTGGACCTGGACCTGCTCGATCACGCCATCCATGTCACTCCTTTGGAAGAAGGCCGGGTACGTCGGACAGCGCGCGCAGCCGGTCGAGCACCGCCCGGCGCGCGTACACCGCGGCCCGCGCCGTGGGGAACAGCCGGACGGAGGTGACCACCGCCTCACCGATGGCCTGGATCTCGAACGCGAGCTGGCCGATGTCGGTGTCCGCGCGCAGTTCACCGAGCTCGACCGCCTGGGCGGCCACGGTCCGGAGCAGGTCATACCAGTCACCAATGGCCGTCGCGATCGCGTCTCGCACCGGTCCCGGACGGTCGTCGAACTCGGCCTCGGTCGCCACGAAGAAGCAGCCACCTGGCAGCGTGCGCCTGGCGTAGAACGCCAGGCGGCACTCGTGCAGCGCCCAGAGCCGCCGCACCCCCCGGGGCGCGGCGAGTGCCGGGGCCACGACGTGCCCGGTCCACTGCCGTACGGCATGCGCGACGACCGCAAGCTGCAGGGTTTCCTTGTCGGGCCAGTGCGCGAATAGACCCGACTTGCTGACCCCGGTCGCGTCGGCCAGATGAGCCAGCGACATCGCCTCGAGGCCGTCCACCGAGGCCATCGCCACCGCGGCATCGAGCACGGCCACCCGCGTCCGCTCGCCTCGTGCGACTCTCCCGTCGATCACGCCGCCAGGCTACCATAAATAAGACCGACCGGTCGGATAGTTTTGAGGGCAACCGGGCGGCGGGTAAGACTGGCGCCTTGGCTGCGGCGGCCACTATGGCCGCTGCCCGTGCGCCCACCGCGCCACCTTGCTCAGCCCAATGCGCTGACCTGCAACGTCGCCGTTCGTCCTGGGCGGATTTGCGCACTACACAGCTCGAACGTTCGGGTTCTGTGTCGCCCGCCGGTTCCCCGCTGACGCTCGGCCACTCCTCAGCCGAGGCCCCGCCCCTCCGGCGCGAGGCTCCGCCCCTCCGGCGCAGGCTCCTCCACTCCGACGCGAGGCTCCGCCCCCGCAGCCCAGGATTCTCTTTCTCTGGCCGAAGCAGCTATGCAATCCGG
>Ga0187807_1000046_pt1 | contig 28896 bp, 25 predicted proteins | sample NC_wetland_sal_i_4_FD_132432 | JGI IMG/M metagenome (GOLD analysis project Ga0187807, IMG submission 132432) | Wetland sediment microbial communities from Neuse River Estuary, North Carolina, USA - ASW_2 | ecosystem: Environmental > Aquatic > Freshwater > Wetlands > Sediment | place: USA: North...
CAGCGCACCGCAGAGCTTCAATCCAGTCAAGACAGTTAAAGGCAAGACCCCCGCCACGCCTAGTCCTATGGGGCTCGCCCAGTACACCTGCGAACTTTCGCCCACCAAGGCCAAGGATTTCTGTGGCGCGGTGCCGCAGGCGTGGTATTCCAACATGTCCGTCACGATCGACAAGATGCGGTCCGTCGAGCAACAGCTGGCCAGCCAGATCGTCGCGCGCAGCCAGGCGCTGCAGCAGGGCGCGCGGCAGTCGGCCGAGTTCACCGCCGCCGTCACCGGAGGGGTCCTGCTGCTGGTGCTGATCGCGACGATCATCGTCGCCCGGTCCCTGGTCGAGCCGCTGCGCAGGCTGCAGGCCGACGCGCTCGAGGTCGCCACGGTGCGGCTGCCGGAACGAGTCGCCGAGCTCAGCGAGGCCGCGGACCCGCAGGCCGCCCTGCAGATCGAGCCGATCAGCGTGAACTCCACCGACGAGATAGGCAAGGTCGCCCGCGCATTCGACCAGGTGCACCGCGAGGCCGTGCGGCTGGCAGGCAACGAGGCGCTGCTGCGCGGCAACCTCAACACGATGTTCATCAGCCTCTCCCGCCGCAGCGTGCCGCTGATCGAGCGGCTCGCCCGCATGATCGACTCGCTGGAGCAGAACGAGGACGACCCGGACCGGCTGTCCAACCTGTTCTCCATGGACCACCTGGTCACCCGCATGCGGCGCAACTCGGAAAACCTGCTCGTCCTGGCCGGTGAGGAGCCGGTCCGCAAGTGGAGCGAGCCGGTCCCGCTCGCCGACGTGGCACGCGCGGCGGCATCGGAGATCGAGCAGTACAGCCGGGTCGTGCTCAACATCCAGCCGGGGATCGCGGTCTCCGGGCAGGCCGCCGCCGACGTCGTGCACCTGCTCGCCGAGATCATCGAGAACGCCACCATGTTCTCGCCGCGGGACACTCCGGTGCAGGTGTCCGGCCAGGAACTGAGCAGCGGCGGCGTGCTGCTCGAGGTGCGCGACAGCGGGGTCGGCGTCTCGCCGCCCAGGCTGGCGGAGATGAACTGGCGGCTCGACAACCCGCCGCTCATCGACGTGTCCGTATCCAGGCACATGGGACTGTTCGCCGTGTCGCGGCTGGCCGCGCGGCACGGGGTGCGGGTCCGGCTGCGCCCGGTCTCCCCGCAGGGACTGTCCGCCCTCATCTGGCTGCCCGGCAACCTGACCGGCCGGGAAGCCGTCAAGTACACCGAGCCGACCTACCTGGCCGGCTCGTCCCCGGCGGCGCTGCGGATGGGCGGACGGCGGATCAGCGGCCGGCACCGCTACGGGCTGCGCTCCGCTGACGAGAACGGCTACGCGAGTCTCGGCCCGGGCGCCCCGGCCAGGCCCGAGGCGCCGGCTGCGGCAGTATCCAACTGGTTCCGCCCCAAGCGGCCGTCGATCGCGGGCGCTCAGGAGACGGTCGTCGGCACCGTCAGCACCGTTCCGCAGCAGCCCCTCGGCCGGGGATACGGCACGGACACCTGGTCCAACGGCGGCTGGCGGACCGCCGAGACGGCCGGCCCCCCGGTGCACGGCGACCAGACGGCGGCGGGCCTGCCAACCCGCATCCCGAAGGCGAACCTGTTCCCGGGTTCGATGCGCGGCAGGTCGTCGAACGGGCCGTCGACGGGCCCGATGCCTGTCTTCGCCCAGCCGCCGGCCAGTTACCAGTCGCCTTCGGCCAGTTACCAGTTGCCGCCGGTCAGCTATGACTCGCAGGCGGTCAGCTATGACTCGCAGGCGGCGGGTTACGAGACGGAACCGCCGACGTTCCCGCAGCCGACGGCGCCACGGCGGTCAGCCGAAATGGCGCGCAACCGCCTCAGCGGGTTCCAGCTGGGCTACCGCGACGCCCAGGGCCGGACGCCGCACGCAGGAGAGGACTAGTCGTTGAGCAGCAAGCCGCACCGCCAGGACCTGAACTGGCTGGTCACCGAATTCACCTCACGGGTGGCGGACGTCGCGCACGCGATCGTGGTATCCGCGGACGGCGTGCCGCTCGCGCTGTCGACCGGCATACCGGCCGACGCCGTCGAACAGCTCGCGGCCATCACCTCCGGGCTGACCAGCCTGATGGTTGGCGCGGCGCGGGTTTTCGAAGGCGGTGCCCCGACCCAGGCGCTGGTGGAGATGGACGGCGGGCTGATGTTCGTCAAGGCGGTGAGCGACGGCTCGAGCCTCGCCGTCCTGACGGCGCCCGAGTGCGACACGCGCCAGGTCTCCTACGAGATGACGCTGCTCGTCGAGGCGGTCGGTGAACTGCTCACCCCGGCCGTCCGCAGCGAGCGGTTAGCGCTCTGGCAGGCGCGGGGCGGCCCCGGCGCCCGCGGCGCCGGACCTCGTCCGCGGCTCGCCACCGGTGACAGCCGCGTTCGGCGGGCAGCCGCGACCGTCCGTTCGGAATAAGAAATGTCGTGATCATTGTCACGGTGCGCACTAGTGCGGCGGCGAGCAGCCGTAACGGCCTGTACCATGATCAGCCGCCTGAGGTGTAAAAGGGATGTACCGCAGCGACCCACCCGTCGCGCAGGCTACGCCCGGATAAACTCCCAGGCAGAAGTAAGCGTCGTGCAGGCCAACAACCCGCGTCATGGCGGAGATCCTCAAGGCGAGGTAAAGTCACGGCGCAGGTTTTGCTGCTCAATGCGATGGGAGTCGGAATGCGCGTCCTCGTACTCGGCGGTGATGGTTTCTGTGGCTGGCCGACGTCGCTGTATCTGTCGGACCGTGGTCATGACATCACCATCCTGGACAACCTCAGCCGCCGGAAGATCGACGTCGACCTCGAGGTTGACTCGCTCACTCCGATCGTGCCGATAGGCGACCGTATCCAGGCGTGGCGCGAGGTTTCCGGGCGCGAGATCGGGTTCGTCAACGTCGACCTGGCCACCGAGTACGACCGGCTGGCCGACCTGCTGCGCGAGCTGCGGCCGGACGCGATCGTGCACTTCGCCGAGCAGCGCGCCGCGCCGTATTCGATGCGGTCGGAGAAGACCAAGCGGTACACCGTCGACAACAACGTCCGCGCCACCCACAACCTGCTGACCGCTCTGGTGCACACCGGCGTCGAGGCCGCGGTGGTGCACCTGGGCACGATGGGCGTGTACGGGTACGGCTGGTCTGGTTCGGCGCCGATCCCCGAGGGCTACCTCACTGTCAAGGTGCCGACCCCGGACGGCGACCTGGAGCGGGAGATCCTGCACCCGGCCAACCCCGGTTCGGTGTACCACCTGACCAAGACCCTGGACCAGCTGCTGTTCGCGTTCTACGCCAAGAACGACGGGCTGCGCGTCACCGACCTGCACCAGGGCATCGTCTGGGGCACCCAGACCCCGCAGACGGCGCGGGACGAGCGGCTGATCAACCGGTTCGACTACGACGGCGACTACGGCACCGTGCTGAACCGGTTCCTCATGCAGGCCGCCATTGGCCACCCGCTGACCGTGCACGGCACCGGCGGGCAGACCCGGGCGTTCATCCACATCAAGGACACCGTGCGGTGCATCGAGATCGCGCTGTCGAACCCGCCCACGGCCGGCGACAAGCCGCTGGTGCTCAACCAGATGACCGAGTGCCACCGCGTGCTCGACCTGGCCAAGCTGGTGTCAGACATCACCGGCGCGGACATCGCCTACCTGCCGAACCCGCGTCGCGAAGCCGAGGAGAACGAGCTGATCGTGCGCAACGATCAGTTCCTCGCCCTCGGCCTCGAGCCCACAACGCTATCCGAGGGCCTGCTCGGCGAGGTCACCGACGTGGCCGCGCGGTACCGTGACCGCGCCGACCTGCGCAAGATCATCGCCCGGTCCGTATGGCGCGCGGGCATGGAGACCGCCGACGACCTGATGACGGAGATGCCCGCCGGCGAGAGCTGACGCGCGTTTCATATGCTCGCGCCCGGGCTGCCCTTGCTTGTCCGGGGCGGCCCGGGCGCTTTCGCGTTTTCTTTACAGGTTGCCGCGGCGTTCCTGCTCGCGCTCGATGGCCTCGAACAGCGCCTGGAAGTTGCCCTTGCCGAAGCCGAGCGACCCGTGCCGCTCGATGAACTCGAAGAACACCGTGGGACGGTCGCCGATCGGCTTGGTGAAGATCTGCAGCAGATATCCGTCCTCGTCGCGGTCGACCAGGATGCCGCGTTCTTGCAGCTCCTTTACCGGGACCCGGACCTTGCCGATCCGCTCGCGCAGCACGGGATCGGTGTAATACGAGTCGGGCGTGTTGAGGAACTGGACGCCGCGTGCCTTTAGCTCGTCCACGGTGGCGCAGATGTCCGGGGTGGCGAGCGCCAGGTGCTGCACGCCGGGCCCGCCATAGAACTCCAGGTACTCGTCGATCTGCGACTTCTTCTTGCCGACGGCCGGCTCGTTGAGCGGGAACTTCACCCGGTGGTTGCCGTTGGCGACCACCTTGCTCATCAGCGCCGAATATTCGGTGGCGATGTCGTCGCCGATGAATTCGGCCATGTTGGTGAAGCCCATCACCCGGTGGTAGAAGTCCACCCATTCGTCCATCTGGCCGAGCTCGACGTTGCCGACCACGTGGTCGAGGGCGACGAAGAGCGGCTCGGCTTCCGTTGCCATCCCTGGCTTTCGCACGTAGCCCGGCAGGTAGACGCCGCGGTAGCGGGACCGGTCCACCAGCGTGTGGGTTGTGTCCCCGTAGGCGGCGATCTTCGCCAGTCTTACCGTCCCGTCCTGGTCGGCCAGGTCATGGGGCTCTTCGAGTACTTTGGCGCCTGTGCTGCGGGCCTGCTTTACGCACCTGTCCACGTCGGGCACCTCGAGCGCCACATCGGCCACGCCGTCACCATGCCTTCTGTGGTGGTCCGCCAGCGAGCTGTCCGGGTGCGCGGCGCCCTTGACCACGAACCGGACAGTGCCGGCGCGCAGCACGTAGGCGTGGTGGTCGCGGTTCCCGGTCTCCGGGCCGTCGTACGCCTCGAGCCGCATGCCGAACACATGCTGGAAGAACAGCGCGGACTGGGAGGCGTTGCCCGCCACCCACACCACCGCGTCCCAGCCGGTCACCGGGAACGGGTCATGGCTGGTGTCGTGGTCGACGAGCCCGATCAGGGTGTCCGGGCTGAGCAGGTCAGAGCTGGCTGCCATGGGGTCCTCCTGTGCGATCTGGCTTCATCAGAACGGACCGTGGCGCCTCTATGCAAGTTAGCCATTCTGTGCTGGTCAGGTTCGACATCCTGCGGAGGATATGCGGTAATAATCTATACAGATTGCCTAGCTCTTGTTTGAGGGGGTCGCTCATGGCGGAGCTTGACGCGCTGGACCTGGCGCTGCTCACGGCGCTGCGTGCCAACCCGCGGGCCGGGGTCCTGCAACTGTCCCGGCTTACCCGGGTCGCGCGAGCGACGGTGCAGGCGCGGCTGGACCGGCTGGAGTCGTCCGGGGTGATCACCGGCTACGGCCCCGACGTGGACGTGGCGGCGGCCGGCTTCGGCGTGCTGGCGTTCGTCACCCTGGAGATCCACCAGGGCGACCTCTCCCAGGTCCAGGAGGACCTGGCCGCCATCCCCGGCGTCCTGGAGGCGTACGCGATCACCGGCGTTGGCGACGTGCTGTGCCAGGTGGCGGCCACCTCGCACGCGGACCTGCAGCAGACCCTGCTGCGCATCGACAGCTCGCCGTCGGTCGCCCGGTCCACCAGCGCGATCGCGCTGTCCACTGTGATCAAGCGCCGCGACCTGCCGCTGCTGACCTCGCGGCCCGCTACTCGGGCCACCCGCGCCCCCGCCTTCCGCTAGAGGCCTCGCGGCCCCGAGTAGCGGCTTGCCGGCCCGCGTTCCCGGTCGCGCCCGCGCCCGCGGATCGCGCGGTGCCGCCGCTTATGGCCCATCAGCCTCTCTCGTTACGCCAACCTGGGCCGCCGGTCACGTTTCCGAACAGCTGGGATAGTTATGGCTGTTATAGCAGCCATAACTATCCCCCTTATCCAAAGTCGCGTTCGGAGCTGGGGCGGCGGTCGGCTAGGCCGGCCCAGGACGGGGCGGGGGTCCCGGTGCTGGCGGGGGCGTCGCGGTTGACGTTGGCGGCTAGCTTGCCGAGCAGGCTGCTCAGGGTGGCCACGTCGTCGTCAGTGAGGCCGAAGCGCAGCTTGGCGTCCAAGGCGAACGCGGCGTCGCGCAGGCGGAGGAACGCCGCCTCGCCCGCTTCGGTCAGGGTGACCACCTGGAATCGCCGGTTGGCGGCGTCCCTGGTGCGGGTGATGAGGCCGCGGGCGTCCAAGGTGTTGAGGTGGTGCGTCAGCGTCGCCTCGCTGACGCCGACCGCCTCGGCTAGGTCGCGCTGGTTGGCGGGCCTGTGGATCTTGAGGTTGAGCAGGACGAGCCAGACCGGCAAGGTGCCGCCCGCCTCTGCCAGCGCCTCATCGAACGCGCGCTCCACGACTCGGGCCGCCTGGTTCAGGCGCAGCCCGATCGGGAGGGGAAACGGTTCTGGCACGTGGGCCAGCATAGCACTACGCATCGATATCTAAGGGTTTGACTTCGAACCCTTAGATATCTAATCTGCTGTCATGGCTGAGAGGCAGGGGCACCGACGCGTCGTCGCTGTCATGACCGGTGTCGGCTTCGCCGCCGGGTTCCGCAGCCCGAACGGGGCGGGCGGCCTGTTCGCGGCGCTCGGCCTCGTGGTCGTGTTCGGGTACGCGGTCACCTGGGGCTTCGCGGCCCTCGGCCTGCGGGTCAGCGACCCGGAGGCGGCCCAGGCGGCGGGCGTGCCGGTCGTGTTCCTGCTCGTCTTCACCTCCGCCGCCTTCGCGCCCGCCACCGCCATGCCCGGCTGGCTGCAGGCGTTCGGCACCCACCAACCGGTCAACGCGCTGGTCAGCGCCGAACGGGCGCTGATACTCGGCGGCCCGGCCGGCCGCGACGTGCTCATTTCGCTGGCGTGGAGCGCGGGCATCCTGCTTGTGTTCGCCCTCCTCGCGGCCCGTACCTACGCCCGCATGGGCCGGTAGATATAAGGAGCCAGCAATGGCAATCGAACTGAACCACACGATCGTCCCGGCACACGACCCGAAGGCCTCGGCGCAGTTCCTGGCCGGCATTCTCGGCCTGCCCGTCGACCCGCCGTTGGCGCACTTCACGCCCGTGACACTGGCCAACGGGGTCAGCCTGGACTACGACCACTCCGATGACGTCCACGTGAACCACTACGCGTTCCAGCTCAGCGACGAGGAGTTCGAGGCCGCCTTCGGCCGCATCAGGGACGCGGGCATCCCGTACTACGCCGACCCCGGCTGCCGGCAGGCGGGGCAGATCTACGCCAGCAAGAACGGCCGCAGGGGCGCCTACTTCCGCGACCCGGACGGGCACCTGATGGAGATCCTCACGCCCATCTCAGAGGAGCCGGCATGAGCGCGCTCGACGGGCGGGTGGCCCTGGTGACCGGAAGCTCACGGGGCATCGGGGCGGCCATCGCGGCCGGGTTCGCGCGCCGCGGCGCGGCACGGCGATCACGGTGACCGGTGACGTCACCGACTTCGGCGAGGTCGAGGCGATGCGCGGCCGGATCGAGGACGCGCTGGGACCGGTCGACATCCTCGTCGCCAACGCCGGCGGCAGCCTCACCCCGCCCGCGCCGCTCGAAGAGATCCCCGAGGACGGGTGGCGCGCCACGGTGGACGGCAACCTGCTGGCCACGTTCCTCACCCTGAAGAGCTTCCTGCCCGGCATGAAGGAGCGCCGCCGCGGCGCCATCATCACCGTCAGTTCCGCCGCGGGGCGCCGCGCCGACCCCCGCTCCCCCATCCCCTACGCCGCGGCCAAGGCCGGGATCGCGCTGCTGACCCAGGACGTCGCGGCACAGGCGGACCCGTTCGGGATCCGGGTCAACTGCATCGCGCCGGAGACGATCCTGACCGAGGGCAACCAGAGCCGGATCCCGGCCGAACTGCAGGCCACCCTGGCCGACTGGCATCCGCTCAAGCGGCTGGGAACACCACAGGACGTCGCCGACGCGGCCGCCTTCCTCGTATCGGAGGAAGGCGCCTGGATCACCGGGGTGGTCCTGGACGTGGCCGGCGGCGCGGTAATGGTTTGAGGAAGGAGTCCGATCATGACCATGGACCAGGCCGTGATGCGGCGCCGCGCGCGGATCATGCGCGCGGTCAACGTGCCCATGCGGGCGGTGCTCGGCCTGCCGTTCGCGACGCCGCTCAGCGGGAACCTGATGCTTATCTCGTACACCGGCCGCAAGAGCGGCACGGCCTACCGGCAGCCGGTGAGCTACGTGCGTGACGGCGACGTGCTGCTCACCCCGGGCGGCGGCCGGTGGACGCTCAACCTGGTAGGCGGGCGGCCGGTACGGATCCGGCTCCGCGGCCGCGACATGCGAGTCCGCGCCGAACTCGTCACCGACCCTGCCGAGGCCGAGCGGCTGCTCGGCGTGCTCACCACGAAGAACCCGCGGGCGGCGCGGTTCATCCCGATCCCCCGCCGCGCCGACGGCCGCCTCGACCCGGACGCTCTCGATGCCGCGCTGCGGCACGGGTTCTGCATCGTCCGCTGGCACCTGGGGCCGCTAGGGTGATGCCGGAGAGTCGGCCGGGGCCACTGCGAGTAGCGTGGCGGGTATGAGCGATCCGCAGTTTCATCGCGAGCGGCGCGAGCACGGCGGCGCGGCGCAACACCTGGACGACGACCGGCTCGCCGAGATCACCGAGGACGAGCGCGTCGACACGGGGCTCGACGACTACAACCCCGACGAGGTGCCGCCGGCCACCGATCCGCCGCCGCCTGGCGTCCCAGCGCCGCGGCCAGACGTCCGGCAGGGCGCCGAGTACCGCGACGAGCAAGCCGAGGTCCGCCGTGAAGAGGCGGCGGGCGAGCTTCGCGAGCCCGACGACGACGACCCGTTCCCGCCCACCCGGTACGACGGCGAGTTATTCACTAGAGCAGGCGCCACGCTCCGTTCGGGATGATGAATTCAGATCGCCGGCGCGGACAGGGCGGCGGCGATCTCGGCCCTGGCGTCGATGCCCAGCCGGGTGAAGATCTGGCTCAGGTGGTACTCGACGGTCTTGACGGTGATGTACAGATCGCGCGCGACCTGCTCGTTCGACTTCCCGGCTGCCACCGCCCTGGCCACGGCGAGCTGGCGCGCGGTCAGCGGCGACGGTGGGGGTGTTATCAGGGGAACGGGCGCCGCCGGGCCGAGTCGCTGGGCGGGCACATCGTGGCCGAGTTCGGCGTCGCAGTGCGCCACGAACGGGGCCGCGCCGAGCGCGGCGAACGCGGCGCGAGCCGCGCACAGCTCTCGCAGCGCCGCGCGGCGCTGGCCGGCATGCCGCAGGAAGCGGCCGTACTCCAGCCGGGCAAGCGCCTCCTCGTGCGGCATGCCAAGGCCGGCCAGGCAGGCCACCGCCGTCTCATAGCCATCACGGGCGGCGTCGAGGCGGCGCGCGGCCGCGTCGATGAAGCCCCGCACTCGTGCCGCGGCCGCGATCGACGAGCGGCGGCCGCGGGCCCTGGCCAGTTCCGCGAACGGCTCGAGGATGTCCGCCGCGTCCGCGAGCCGGCCGGTCCTGGCGAGCGCGTGCGCGTACAGCGGCCAGAAACCGAGCACTGAGGGCTCGCCCCTGGCCAGTTCGCCGAGGCGGCCCGCGAGCGGGGCCACCGCCGCGAGCACGCCGTCGGGGTCGTCGCGGGCGAACGCGAGCGCGGCCCGCGCGTTCACGACATCGAGCATCCGGCGGCTATCGCCCGCCGCGACCTGCCCGATGGCGGCGTCCGCGTGCGCCTGCGCGGCGCTCCACCGGCCGCGAGCCGCCGCCGGGAGAACGGCGGCCGCGTGGACGCTGGCGAGCAGCCATCGCTGGTCCAGGTCCTCGGCCAGCGTCACGAGCTGGTCCGCCCGCGCCGCCGCCTCGTCCCAGCAGCCCGTCCGGAAGTCGGTCAGCACGTGCTGCAGGCTGGCCTCAAGCAGGTGCGGCAGCGGCAGGACGCCACGCGTGGCGGCGCCAAGGTGGCGGGCAGCGGCGGCGAGGTCGTCGCACCACATCGAAATGGTCCCCAGGCCCGCCTCGAGCAGCGGCTGCACCGGATCGCGCGCCGCCGCCGCCGCGGCGAACTCGCCGCGCAGCAGGGCAAGCGCCTCCCCGGCCTGGCCATCGAGCGCCAGGCTGGAGGCGAGCACCACGTGCGCGCATGCGCGCGGCAGTCCGACGGCGCGGGACGCCGCCCGGCGCGCCCACGTCGCGGCGTCCGCCGTCCGGCGGCGGACGAGCAGCAGCAGGGCTAGTTCACACGCGGCCGCCGCCGCGGCGGTATCGGGCCGGGCCGCCCAGGCGTCAGTGAGCCAGCGCTGCGCGCCGCGATCGTCACCGTCAAGCGCCGCGAGGCGGCCGAGCAGCACGCTGCGGGCCGGCGATAGGGGCATGCCGGCTATCTGGGCGGCGAAGCCGCGCGCCCGCGCCGCGTCGCCGAGGTCGATGAGCAGGCCGACGGCGGTGCGCAGGTTCCGGTCGCGTTCGGCGCCGCGTTCGGCGACCCGAACCGCCGCCAGGTAGTGCCCGGCCGCCTCTGCCAGCTTGCCCGCGGCAGCCTCGTCACCGGCGTGGGCGGCCAGGTCGCGGGCGAGATCGCCGTCGGCACCCGGGCAGCCCGCCACCCGGTGCGCCAGCGCCTGGCTGCCTCCGGTAAGTGTGGCGGCGCCCTGGTGCAGCTGCGCGCGGCGGCTCACGCCGATGTCACCGTAGACGGCCGCGCGGATGCCGGCGTGCGGGAACTCGCAGCACCGGCCGTCGATGGTCTGGGTCTCGGTGAGCAGGCCCCGCGCGGCCGCCTCCTGCAGCGCGGGCAGCGGGTCGGGCAGGTTCGCGAGCGCGGCAGCGTCCGCGAGCCGGGACCGGGTACCGAGCACGGCGGCAGCAGCGACCAGCAGCCGCGCCTGCGCCGAGCACTCGGCGAGCCCGCTCAGCACCTGGGCCTCGAGGGACTTAGGCGTGGGCAGTTCGCCGTCCGGCGCGGCCAGCACCGCGCCCACCGATTCCCGCGGCAACGCGAGCAGTACCTCCCTGACGAGCAGCGGAACGCCGCAGGTATGTTCGCGTAGGCGTTGCGCCGCACGGGCGGGCAGTGGTCCGACGCCCACGCTTGCCGCGAGTGACCTGATGCCGTCGGCGTCGAGCCCGCAGATCTCCAGCTCGGTTGCCCTGTCGTTGAGGAGGCGGACAAGCCCGGCCGGCAGGCACCCGTAGCCATCCGGCCGCACGCTGATGATGGCCAGCACCGGCTCGTGCTGCAACCGCCTGAGCGCGTAGCTCAGCGCCCGCAGCGACAGCTCATCACCCCAGTGGGCGTCGTCCACCACAAGGACGGACGGGCTCTGCCACGCCCTGACGGTCGCGAGCAGCGCCGAGCCGGCGCACAGCGGATCAGCGCTGGCCCCGTCTGCCGGCGGCCCGAGCTGCTCGAGCAGGCCGCCAGGCAGCTCTGTCTCGTCCTGGTCCCCCGAGGCCCACCGGACCCGCACCTGCCTGCCGGCGAGAAAGTGCTTGATCAGTGCGGTCTTGCCGATCCAGTCAGGACCGCGTACGACCGCTACCTGGCTCCGGGCCGCCGCGGTGCCGCGCAGCATGCCGTCGAGTATCGCGAGTTCGTGGCCCCGCCCAACGAAACACTCGTCCACGCCCCAGTCCCCCTGCCGCTGTCGGTTCTCCCTCCATGCGGCGCCATCCGCGTTAAGTTTCGCACGGTATCGGCTGGTGAACCAGTGCGGGTCGCCCCACCTTTCCCGGGAAGCCACCACCAACCCCTAGGAATCGGGACTAGGGGCGGACCCTGGGGCGGACGTGGCAGGCGGGGGCGCAGCGTGTACGTGTGCGGGCTACGCGTCCGCAGCGGGGACCGGATTGCGCTCGGGACGGGACTTCGGGCGACGACGGGGCCGGCCCCGTGTCCTCCCCGCAGCGAAGGGATCATCCGCGTGGTTACCAGGCACAGGATTCTCACCAGAAAGCGCTGGGTCGCGATCGCGGCTCCGGTCGCAGCGGCGACCGCCATGTCGCTGGCACCGCTCGCGGCCTCGCAGGCAGCGACGCCTCCGGCGAGCGCGCCGGCGGCCCCGGCGGCGCCCGCCCGTCCGGCGGCGGCGCTGCCGGTCATGACGTTCAAGATGAACGGCAAGACGGTCGCCATCGGCGGCGCGCTCAAGTCCGGGGCGGAGCGCATCGTGTTCACCGTGACAGGGGAGGCGCAGGGTGGTCCCGCCTTGATCCGGCTTGACCCGGGCGTGACGCTGGCGCAGTTCTTCGCGCACCTCGCCGCCGCCGCCCAGGACCCCAACAACCTCTACGGGGTCGGGCAGATCGCGATGAGCACCGAGGCCGACAAGGGCACCAGCTCAGTGATGATGAACCTGGCGCCGGCCACCTACGTCGCGCTCGACCTGAACGCGCCGGCCAAGATACCGCCGCTGGCCACGTTCCACGTCACCGCGTCCAAGCACCCGGCGGCGCTGCCCAAGCCCGGCGCGACCATCTCCTCGATCGAGTTCGGCTTCCGCGGCGCGAGCACGGTGAAGGTCGGCGAGATCGTCCGGTGGGCGAACGCCGGGTTCCTCGTGCACATGATCGTCGGCGCCGAGGCACCCAGCCTGTCCGTGGCGAACCAGATCGCCGCGGACCTCAAGGCCGGCAATGACAACGCGGCGCAAGCCCTGGCGATCGGCTTCTACAGCTGGGACGAGGCGCTGTCGCACGGCGAGTCGTTCGAGTCCGTGATCCACCAGCACGCGGGCTTCTGGGTGATCGCCTGCTTCATGGACACCCAGGACGGCCGTGAGCACACCACGCTCGGCATGGAGAAGGTCATCCAGATCCTGCCGTAGCTGGACCACGGTTAGCTTGAGGCCTTCCGGCCGGCCGCCGGCCGGAAGGCCTCAGCCCGTTGGCCGCCATGCACCGGGCATCCGTCCGCCCGTCCATCGCACACTGGGCGCGGAACCCGTTCACAAACCGGGACAAGTCAGGCGCGAATGCGTCGAAATCAAGGCGCCCTAAGTCAAGGACGGCGGGCGGTAAGTGCGGCGCGGTACGCCTTGGGGATGAGTGCTGGCGCGGGGTGTGCCAGTCTGGGCGCATGGACGAAATGCCGCTGATACGGGACCTGCCGGTGGGGATCGGTGCGACGGGGCACCGGAGGGAACGGGACTCGATGGGGGTCATCGATGTGCCTGCCGACCGGTACTGGGGAGCGCAGACGCAGCGCTCGCTTGTGCACTTCGGCGACATCGGCGCGGACCTGATGCCCCGGCAGGTGTATCACGCCTTCGGTTACGTCAAGAAGGCGGCGGCGCTGGCCAACGGCAAGGCGGGCCGTCTGCCGTCCTGGATGGCGGACCTGATCGCGCGGGTCTGCGACGAGGTGATCGCGGGCGAGCTTGACGAGCACTTCCCGCTGCGGGTCTGGCAGACCGGGTCGGGCACCCAGTCGAACATGAACGTCAACGAGGTGATCAGCAACCGGGCCATCCAGCTGGCCGGCGGGCAGATCGGCAGCAAGGCGCCCGTGCACCCGAACGACCACGTGAACATGGGGCAGTCCTCCAACGACACGTTCCCCACCGCCATGCACGTCGCGGCCGTCCGGGCGGTGCATGAGGAGGTGCTGCCCGGCGCGCGGGCGCTGCTGCGGGCCATCGAGGACAAGGCGCTGCAGTGGCAGGCGGTGGTCAAGATCGGCCGTACCCACCTCCAGGACGCGGTCCCGCTCACCGTGGGCCAGGAGTGGTCCGGGTTCGCCAGCCAGCTCGGCCAGGCGATCGGCCGGCTCGAGCAGACGGCCGACGGCTTGTACGAGCTCGCTGCGGGCGGCACCGCGGTCGGCACCGGGCTCAACGCCCCGCCGGGCTTCGCCGCCGATGTGGCGGAGCGGATCGCGGCGGAGACCGGCTACCCATTCCGCACCGCCCCGAACAAGTTCGCGGCGCTCGCCGGATCGGACGCCGTGGCCGCGGCCTCCGGCGCGCTGCGCGGGCTCGCCGTGCCGCTGACGAAGATCGCAAACGACATCCGGTGGCTGGCCTCGGGACCGCGAGCCGGGCTCGGCGAACTGGTCCTGCCCGCCAACGAGCCTGGCAGCTCGATCATGCCGGGCAAGGTGAACCCCACACAGTCCGAGGCCATGCTCATGGTCTGCGCCCAGGTACTCGGCCACGACACCGCGATCGGGTTCGCGGCCTCGCAGGGCAACCTGGAGCTGAACACGATGCGGCCGCTGATCATCGCGAACTTCCTGCACTCGGCGACGATCCTGGCCGGTGCCTGCCGGACATTCCGGGTCTTCTGCGTGGAAGGCGCCGAGCTCAACGAGGCGAGGATCGCCGAGCACGTCAGCCGGTCGCTGATGCTGGTGACCGCGCTGTCCCCGGTGATCGGGTACGACAGGGCGGCCGAGATCGCGCACATGGCGGACGCGTCGGGCAGCACGCTTCGCGAGGCGGCGCTTGCGTCGGGCTACATCAGCGCCGAGGACTTCGACCGGGTCACCGACCCGGCGTCCATGGTCGGCGATCCCGGCGCTTTGTGAGTGGATGAGCGCATTCCGGGGAGACGACCCGTAACGCCATCGCTCAGTGCGGTGACGGAGATCCGGGTGTAGGCGCTACTCGAGACGGAGGCGGGATGGCCGGTACGTACGACGTGATCGTGATCGGGGCGGGACCAACGGGCGAGAACGTCGCTGACCGGGCGGTGCGCGGTGGGCTGAGCGCCCGCCATCGTCGAGTCGGAGCTTGTGGGCGGGGAGTGCTCATACTGGGCGTGCATGCCCAGTAAGGCGCTGCTGCGGCCGGCTGCCGCGGTGGCTGAGGTGGTGATTATGATAACAGCAAGAAAATAGTAGGGATGACGCTGGCGGGCCCGGGGGTCGGCGAGATGATCCACGCCGCCACAGTCGCCATCGCCGGCGAGGTCCCTCTCGACCGGTTGTGGCACGCGGTCCCGTCATATCCCACGATGAGCGAGGTGTGGCTGCGGCTGCTCGAGGCATATGGCCTATAGCGAGACCACCGGGGTACGGAGAGGGCAGGGCGAGCGATGCACTCAGTAGGCATAGTGCTGCATCCGCAGCGCGACTCCGCCGAAGCGGTTAACGCCGTGCTCGGCTGGGCGGGGCGCAACAACGCAGCCGTGTACGGCATCGAGACCGAGATCGCCAGGCTGAACTGCGCGGCGGTGCCGGTGGCCGCGGCGGAGCTCGCGCTTCGCAGCGAGCTGCTTGTGAGCATCGGCGGGGACGGCACGATGCTGCGCACGATGCGGCTCGCGGACGGGCAGCACGCGCCGGTGCTCGGCGTCAACCTGGGCAAGCTCGGGTTTCTCGCCGAGGTCGACGTGCCGGACCTGCCTGCCGCATTGTCGGCCATCGACGCGCGCGACTACACGATCGAGCCGCGGCTCGCCGTGGACTGCGCGGTGGCGGGGCAGCAGGTCACCGCGTTCAACGACATCGCCGTCGTCCGGGTGCCCGGCGACAGAACGGCCGCGGTGGCCGTCCGAGTCGGCGGGCAGCCGTTCGTCTCGTACGCGGCGGACGCCGTGATCGTCGCCACCCCCACCGGATCGACCGCGTACAGCTTCTCGGCCGGCGGCCCCATCGTGAGCCCGTCGGTGGAGGCGCTGCTCGTCACGCCCGCCGCACCGCATTCGGCGTATAATCGGGGCGTCGTGCTGTCGGTGGCCGACACCGTATCGCTCGAGGTCCTGCCGGGCAGCGGGCAGCTCGCCGTCGAGGTGGACGGGCAGGTGAGCGCCACCGTGACGGTCGGCGGCGTCCTCGACATCACCGCGCGGCCCGCGGCCGCGCGGGTGGTCAGGCTCGGCAGGACGACGTTCTACCAGCGGGCACGGCGCAAGCTGCGGATCTCCGACTCGGCCGAGATCATGCGCGGCACACCAGACCCTAGGGCGGTCGCGGACGCCTTCCCTTACCACCCGTCCCGGTAGCTACTGACCGTAATGGGAAGATTACCCAAAATTTCCCGGCGAAGGTGTAACGCCAGCGAAGCGGGTGGCGTTTCGGCATTAGGGCTTTCCCCCGCAAGGAACCCCCGGATGCCCCCCCGTCCGGGGGTTCCGCCCTTTCCAGGGACGGAGCCCGCTTCCAGCGACGGAGCCCGTTTTCCGCGCCCGGCCGACGGCGGGAGCCTTCGGCCGGGCCTTCGCGTCAGGCACGTCAGCCACGGCCGATGAACGGCATCGTGGTCGCGGTGATCGTCAGGAACTGCACGTTGGCATCGAGCGGAAGCTCGGCCATGAACAGCACGGCCTCGGCGGCGTGCCGAGGGTCGAACGTCGGCTCGGCCATCACGCTGCCGTCCGCCTGGGCCGCGCCCGCGGCGATCCACTGGGTCATCTCCGTCGCGGCGTTGCCGATGTCGATCTGGCCGCAGGCGATGTTGTAGGGCCGCCCGTCCAGCGAGATCGACTTGGTCAGGCCGGTGATCGCGTGCTTGGTGGCGGTGTACCCGACGCTGCCGGGGCGCGGCGTGTGCGCCGATATCGAGCCGTTGTTGATGATCCGGCCGCCCTGCGGGTCCTGCGCCTTCATCATCCGCACCGCGTGGTGCGCGCACAGGAACGAGCCGGTCAGGTTGGTGGCCACGATGGACTGCCACCCTGCCAGCGGCACCTCGTCGACGGCGCCGGGCGGCGCGCCGGTCCCGGCGTTGTTGACCAGCAGGTCGAGCCTGCCGTACCGGTCCCCCACCAGCGCGAACAAGGACGCGACAGAGTCCGCGTCCGTGATGTCGGCCGCCACCGGCAGCACCGAGCCGGCCGGAGCGAGCGCCGCCGTCGATTCGAGCGTCGCAAGGCGGCGGCCGGCGGCGGCGACGCGCCAGCCTGCTTCGGCCAGCGCGAGAGTGATGTGGCGGCCGAGACCGGAGCCAGCCCCGGTCACGACCGCCACTCCCTTAGTTGTCATGACCCCTAAGGTAAGGCAGTGCTAGCTCCCGGGGGCCGACCCCCCGGAGACCCCCCGCATGGGGGGCTCCCCGCCCCCCATGCCCCCCGGGCGGTGGGTCAGTGATGCTCGATCAGCGGCAAGTTGTTGCTGGTCGCGGTGGTGTAAGTGCCTGCCATCCACAGCTGGCCGTGGATGTTCGTGATGCCACCGGGGATGTCGCCGCCGCCCGCACCGCCGGCGTTCGGGGCACCGACGATGCTCCAGGTGCCGCCGGTGCCCTGCAGCAGCAGGACTTCGTTGTTGTCGGTTGCCGGGTTGACGAACGTGCCGACCGCGTAGACCGAGCTGCCGTCGACGGCGACGCCGTACAGGTTGGACCAGTTGGCGCCGTCGGGGACCGCGGGCAGGTGCGGGATGTTCCAGCCGCTGCCTGACACCCAGTGCTCGACCAGCGGCTGGCCGCCGCCTGCCGGGCTGTCCGACTCGCCGTCCACCCATACCTGGTGGCCGTCGGGGGTGGCGGTCACACCGTCGAGCAGCACGTTGGATGACACCGAGAACGGCAGCGGCACCACCGACCACCGGTGGCCGTCCCAGTGCTCGACGAGCCCCTGATCCGGCGCGGAGCCGCCGAGCTGCTGGCCGACCGCCCACACGTTGTCCGCGCTCACCGCGTGCACCGCGTACAGGTGGTTGCCGGTCGAGCCGGGATCGGGCGCGGCGACCACCGACCAGGTGTGGCCGTTCCAGTGTTCGGCAAGCGTCTCGAAGATCCCGTTGGCGCCTTCCCTGTCGCCCACGACCCAGACGTCGTTCTTCGACAAGGCGGCGGCGCCGAACAGCATGTCACGCAGGCTGCCCGGCTGCGGGATCGACGGCACGTGCCACTTGCCGCCGCTCCAGACCTCGACGAGCGCGCGGTCCTCGAACGCGGAGTTCAGGTGCTCGCCGACCGCCCACGCCTCGCCGTCGACGGCGGCGAGGCCGTAGAAGGAGTTGAAGTTCGGGCCTTCGTTGGGCGTGCGGACCACCGTCCACTTCACGCCGTTGTAATGCTCGGCGAAGGAGAGCGTGGCGTCCTGGTTGCTGTCGGTCGCGTCCGGCAGGTAATCGCCGACGGCCCACACGTCGGTCGGCGACGAGCCGGCGATCGCGCCGACGCTGTTGTCGCCGGTGCCGAGCAACTGCGCCTTCTGCACGGTCCAGCCGGCCGCGCTCGACGTGTCCGTGGTGTAAGAGCGCGGCTCCTTCGGCTGCGACGGGGTCGGGGTGGGCCAGTTCAGCTCGGGCAGCACCTTGGTGGCGATCGCCTTCGACCCGGTGACCGCGAGCAGGTCGGAAAGCGGCGTGACGTGCTTGGTGTCGCAGGTGAACTGGAGGCAGCCGAGTCCGAAGGCGTCCTGTATGGAGCGCAGCGTGGAGTAGTGGTTCGCCGGAAGAGCGTCCTTGACCGCGCGCGGGCCGTGGCTGGTTACCACCACCGTCGCGACCGGGCCGCCGCCCGGGACACCGTCGCAGCAGCCTTCGCTGTTGTCGCCGTTGTCGAAGGTGATGATGATGGCGTTGTTGCCCTGCGCCCAGAACTTGGCGTGGGTGATCTCGCTGACCAACTCGCCCAGGTAGAGGTCGCCGACCGCGACCAGGTGCTGGTTCTGCGGGTCGAAGATGTTGCCGCTGTCCAGGCAGTACGGCGGGTCACCGTGCATGTCGTGGCACTCGTCCGGAACGATGTAGCCGAACCTGGGCACGTCGCCTGTCGCCAGGTCGTGGCTCAGCTCGGTTATCGGCACCTGGCGGGACCAGTCGAAGGGGTTCCACGAGGTGGTGAAGTTCTGGATGGCGTCGTGCTTGGAGACGTACAGCGGGTCGCTGTCGGGCGCGCCGTTGCACTTCGCCGGGTAGCAGATTCCCTGGTAGCCGGGGTGCGGCAGGGCCTGCAGGTACGCCTTCCAGCTGATCCCCGCGTGGTCAAGCTGGCTGATCAGGCTCGGCGCGTTGACCTTGTTCTTCCAGTACGCGTCGTCGCTCGTCACGTTGAACGTGCTGCCGCCGAGAATGGCGACGTAGTTGGACTCGCTGCTGTCCGGTGAGGTCCCGAAGTAGTCCGTCTCAAGCCCGAACGTCTTCGCCAGGTAGTTCAGGTTGGGCGCCGCCTTGTTGCCGATCACGTCGCCGAAGCCGTTGTTCTCCTCCATGATCAGGAAAACGTGGCTGAGGCGCGGGGCGCTTGTTGCGGTTGTGGCGCTTGATGCTGGTTTTGCTGGTGATGTATTGGCCGCCGCGGCCGTCACGGCGGGGACCGCCACGAGGGCGGTGCCGGCGAGCAGGGCCAGCGCCGCAGCGAATTTCCCTTGTCTGCGCATTGATCCTCCGCTTTCTTCCACATGTCGGAGTGGATCTTGCTGAGGATTGAATCGCACAGAATTGAACAGGACGTGGCCCAGATCACACCGGCGGGTTAACGGCCCGCTGACGCAGGGGGTTTTACGTGCCGCTGAACTTCGGCGGGCGCTTTTGCAGGAACGCGCCCACGCCCTCGATGAAGTCAGCGCTCGCCGCCAGGTCGCGCTGGGTGGACGCCTCGAGTTCCAGGTGCTCGTCCATCCGGTGATACAGCCAGTGGTTGAGCTCGCGCTTGCTGCCCGCGTAGGACAGCGTCGGGCCGTCCGCCAGGCGCTGCAGCAGCTGTTCGGACTTCGCGGCGAACTCCGCGTCCGGCCAGGCGAAGTTGATCAGGCCCCAGTCGACCGCCTTGGCGGCGGACACCGGCTCGCCAAGCAGCGCCATCTCCGCGGCCCTCGCGAACCCCACCCGGGACGGCACGAAAAGGGACGCGCCGCCGTCGGGCACCAGCCCGATGCCGACGAACGCCAGCATGAAGTACGCCGACTCGGCCGCCACCACGAGGTCGCCCGCCAGCGCCAGCGACATCCCGGCCCCCGCCGCCGGCCCGTTCACCGCGGTCACGACCGGCTTGGGCATCTGCCTGATCGTGGTGACGATCGGGTGGTACCACTGGGTCAGGACCTGATAGGTGTCCAGCTTGCCTTCCAGCGCCCTGTCCGCGCCTTCCTTCAGGTCCGCGCCCGCGCAGAACGCCTTCCCCGCGCCGGTGAGCAGCACCGCCCGCACCCCGTCGTCGTGCGCGACCTCGCGCAGCACGGTAAGCAGGTCGTCGGACAGTCCGTTGCTCCAGGCGTTCATCCGCTCCGGGCGGTTCAGTTCGATCTTCACCGCCGCGCCGTCGCGGTACACGTTCACCGTCTCATATCGACGGGCTAGCTGGTCGTCACCCACGACGCTCATGCTAGCAAGATGACCATGAATCCAGCCGTCCGCGGGCGCGGCGGCCAGTGCCGCCGGCGCGGCGGCCGGGAACGGGAAGGGACGAGCATGGCTGGCAAGTCCGGTAAGTCCGGTGCGGGGGTCGCCTCCGGCGCCGAGCGGCGGCTGCCGCGGCGCGCCTACGAGCGGGAGCTGTACCGGCTGCAGGCTGAACTGGTGAAGCTCCAGGAGTGGATGCGCACGTCAGGCGCGCGTGTCGTGGTGGTCTTCGAGGGCCGCGACGCGGCCGGCAAGGGCAGTACGATCAAGCGGGTCACCCAGTACCTTAACCCCAGGCTGGCGCGGATCGCGGCACTGCCAACGCCGACCGAGCGGGAGCGCACGCAGTGGTACTTCCAGCGGTACATCCAGTACCTGCCGTCGGCGGGCGAGATGACGCTGTTCGACCGGTCCTGGTACAACCGGGCGGGCGTGGAACACGTGATGGGCTTTTGCACGAAGGAGGAGTACGGCCGGTTCCTGCACCAGTGCCCGATCTTCGAGCGGCTGCTCGTGGAGGACGGGATCTTGCTGCGCAAGTACTGGTTCTCCGTCAGCGACGCCGAACAGGAGCGCCGCTTCCGCTCCCGGCTCGACGACCCGATGCGCCGGTGGAAGCTGTCCCCGATGGACACCGAGTCGATCAGCAGGTGGGAGGACTACTCCCGGGCCAAGGACCAGATGTTCGCGCTGACCGACATCCCTGAGGCGCCCTGGTACGTGGTCGAGTCCGACGACAAGCGGCGCGCCCGGATCAACATGATCGCGCACCTGCTGAGCACGATCGCGTACCACGACGTGCCGGAGCCGACGCTGAAATTGCCGCCGATGCCGCCGTCGTCCGGATACGTCAGGACGCCCCGGGAGATGCAGACCTACGTGCCGGACCACGCCGCGTCGCTGACCTGACGAGGGCCGGCCCGATCCGCCGCACCAGGTGCGGCACACTGGTGCGGTGAATAGCTGGGAACTGCGGGAACGCGCCGCCGCGATGGGTGTGGCGGTCAACTACTGGGACTGGCGGGGGCACGAGGTCACCGTCCCCGACGAGACGCTCCGCGCGATCCTCGCGGCGCTCGGCGACCCGCCGCCGGCCGGTAAGCCGCCGGAGTTCGCGGCGCCTGGCCTCGCCGTCCGCGTGCCGGGCCATCGCGCCTGGGGGTTCACCGTGCAGCTGTACTCGGTTCGCTCCCGGGACTCCTGGGGTCATGGCGACCTGCGGGACCTAGCCGACCTCGCCGCCTGGTCGGCGCGCGAGCTGGGCGCAGGGTTCGTGCTCATCAACCCGCTGCACGCGGCCGAGCCGCTGCCTCCGATAAGCCCGTCGCCGTACCTGCCGATGAGCCGCCGCTGGGTCAGTCCGCTCTATCTGCGGGTCGAAGACATCCCCGAATATCAAAGCCTTCATTATTCCGAACGGTCGCTGCTGACTGCCCTCGCCGCACCGCTGCGCGCGGCCAGCGGCACGGCCGCGCTGATCGACAGGGACGCGGTCTGGACCGCCAAGCGCGCCGCGCTGGAGGTGATCAGGAACGTTCCGCTGAGCGCGCCGCGGCTGGCGGCGCTTGACGCGTTTCGCGTCCGGCAGGGGCAGGCCCTCAACGACTGGGCGACCTGGTGCGCGATCGCCGAGGTGTACGGTCCCGACTTCCGGGCCTGGCCGGCCCGGCTGCGGCACCCGCGGTCCGCGGAGGTCTACGTACTGCGCGCCTCGCTCGCCGACCGGGTCGAGTTCCACGTCTGGGCGCAGTGGCTGGTCGCGTCACAGGTAGCCGCCGCACAGCGGGCCGCGCGCGCGGCCGGCATGGAGATCGGCATCGTGCACGACCTGGCGGTCGGCTCGCATCCCGGCGGCGCGGACGCCTGGGCCGGGCAGGAGGTATACGTGCGCGGGATGAGCGTCGGCGCGCCGCCCGACGAGTTCAACCAGCGCGGCCAGGACTGGACGCTGCCGCCATGGCACCCGGGCCAGCTGGCCGCAGACGGGTACCGGCCGCTCGCGGACCTGATCGGGGCGAGCGCCGACGCGGGCGGCGGCCTGCGGATCGATCACGTGATGGGGCTGACCAGGCTGTGGTGGATCCCCGCGGGAATGACCCCGGACCAGGGTTGCTACGTGCGCTATGACGCGGACGCCACGCTCAGCGTGTTGGCCGACGCGACGTCCCGGTCCGGGGTGGTCGCCATTGGCGAGGACCTCGGCACGGTCGAGCCGTGGGTGCGCGAAGCCCTCGCCGCGCGCGGCGTGCTCGGCACCTCGGTGCTGTGGTTCGAACGGGAATGGGACGGCATGCCGCTTCCCCCCGCGCACTGGCGGCACGGCTGCCTCGCCACAGTGTCCACGCACGACATGGCTCCGGCCGCCGCGTTCCTGACCGGTTCGCAGGTGACCGACCGGGCCCGGCTCGGGCTGCTCACCCGGCCGGAATCCGTCGAGCGCGCCGAGGCGGACAAGGCGGTCGACGCCTGGCTCGCGGCGCTGGCCCGCGAAGGCCTGCTCGCACCCGATACGCGGCCCGACCCTGACACGTTCACCGCGGCCCTGTACGGCTACCTGGCGAAGACGCCAGCCCTGCTGATCGGCGTCTCCCTCGCCGAGGCGGCCGGCGAGCGCCGCTCGCAGAACATGCCCGGCACCGTCAACGAGTACCCGAACTGGCGCCTGCCCCTGTGCGGCCCCGACGGTGAGCCGGTCCTGCTCGAAGACCTCCCGTCCAGCGACCGCGTCCGCGCGGTCGCCCGCGCCGCCTCCGGCGCGTGAGGGCCCCAGGCCCGCGGCCCGCGGCCCGCGGCCTTGTCGATTGAGGTCAGGGGGCCCGCCACCTCGATAGTTGAGGTCAGGGGGCCCGCCACCTCGATGGACTTGGTTACGCAGGGGGCCTGAGCGCCACGATGGGGAGCCTGGGGCGCTGTAGGCCTTGCTCTATCGAGGACTTGAGCTCGTCGTAGATGGCGGCCCAGTCGCTCTCGATGCGCATGGGAGCAAAGTGGTGCGGGAGAATGCCGTACTTGAGCATGCGACCGTGGCGAGCATCAGTCTTCAGCCAGTCCGAGCGGTAGAAGTGATACTCCACGGAGTCGACTTCTGCCGCCACGCCTGGCTCCGCCCACCAGGCGTCGACCTCCGCGATGAACGTCCCGTCCGCGGCGAGGAGCGTCACGTTGAATTCGGGCATCGGCAGGTCTGAGCGCTCAACACGCTTCATGAATTTCGCCTCCGCCGCTGATCGCGCCCCCGCACGAACCTCCGTCAGGGCGGTCCGGAGGTGCCTAGTGCCGCGCCTGGAGCCTTCCGCAAGTTCCATACCGATCTCGGCAATGGTGCAGGCGCGTCTCTGGACCGCTTCGGCGACCACGGCCCGGACATCGTCCAGCGAGGTAAACCCGTGCGCGGCGTCCGCCACGGCGCGGCCTGCCTGCGCGAACCGGATGGGGCCGGTGGTGTAGAAGCCCGGCATCCGCGTGGTGCGATGGATCCGCACGAACCCTATGCTCTGCCGCTTGACAGCCCATGGGATCAGGACGTCGATCGAGTCCGGCCCGGGCGAGCGCAGCCTATGCAGCCGGATGGCGGCTGGTCCTGTTATCACGCTGTCTGGCCCGCCATAAAGGAGCGCGGCGACCTGGCGCTGCTCAGGGGTGGGCCGTCCTGTGACCGTGAGGTATGTGGCTGGCAAGAGTGTCTGCCATGGCCCGCCGGGCGCGACGCGTCTGTCCACGGTGGCGTGCGGAATCCCGCACTCGAGGGCCTGCGCACGGGTGACCACCTGGTGCTGGGCGTGGAGAATCTGACGCAATTGACCCGTGTCATATACGGATAGTCTCGGCATAGCTACAGATTGCCACCCAGCTCTGACAAAATGGGGACATCGAATGAGGTGAAGGCGGCCGCGGAGAAACTCGGGGGCGGGATCGGTTACCCGGCGGGTGCGGCGGGGGGCGGGCGTGGAAGGATCGGGCTTGGCATATCTGCTTCGGCTCTGGGCAGTGCCCGGTGGCGGGCAGGAACCTCGACGAGGGGAGACGACATGCCGGCGACTGCGCTGCGGGAGCGCAAGGCATGGCAGGCACTGGAGCGCCATTACGCCGAGATCTCGGGGCTGCACCTGCGCGATCTGTTCGCCGCCGACCCGGGGCGCGGCGAGCGGCTGACCGCGCAGGCCGCGGGCATCTACCTGGACTATTCGAAGAACCGCGTCACCGACGAAACCATGCGGCTGCTCGTCGATCTCGCGGCCGAGTCGGGGGTGCCGCAGTGGCGCGACGCGATGTTCCGCGGCGAGCACATCAACGTGTCCGAGGACCGGGCGGTGCTGCACGTGGCGCTGCGCATGCCGCCGACGGCAAGCCTGGTAGTGGACGGCCAGGACGTGGTGAAGGATGTCCACGAGGTACTCAGCAGGATGCGGCGGCTAGCCACCACCGTCCGTTCCGGAGAGTTCAAAGGTTTTACCGGGAAGCCGATAAAGAATGTGATCAATATCGGCATCGGCGGATCCGACCTCGGCCCGGTCATGGCGTACGAGGCGCTCAAGCATTACTGCACACGTGAAATCACCTTCCGTTTCGTATCGAATGTCGATTCCACTGACTTCGCCGAGGCGGTCCGGGACCTCAGCCCCGACGAAACCCTCTTCATCATTTCCTCCAAGACGTTCGGCACCCTGGAGACGCTGGCCAACGCGACATCGGCGCGGGACTGGGTGGTGTCGGCGCTCGGGTCGCGGGACGCGGTCGCCAACCACTTCGTGGCGGTCTCCACGAACGCCGAGCGGGTGCAGGCCTTCGGCATCGACGTCGCGAACATGTTCGGGTTCTGGGACTGGGTCGGCGGGCGGTATTCGATGGACTCGGCGATCGGGCTGTCCACGATGATCGCGCTCGGGCCCGAACTGTTCGACGAACTGCTCGCCGGATTCCACGATATGGACGAGCATTTCCGCACCGCGCCGCTCGAGGCCAACCTGCCGGTGCTGATGGGCGCGCTCGCGGTGTGGTACCGCGACTTCTTCGGCGCGCAGACCTATGGCGTGATGCCCTACGACCAGTACCTCAAGCGGTTCCCCGCCTACCTGCAGCAGCTCACCATGGAGTCCAACGGCAAGCACGTCACGCTGGCCGGGACGCACGTGGACTACGACACCGGGGCCGTGTACTGGGGCGAGCCGGGAACCAACGGGCAGCACAGCTTCTACCAGCTCATCCACCAGGGCACCACGCTCATCCCTGTCGACCTGATCGGGTTCGCTCGCGGGCTGAACCCGATTCGCGACCAGCACGACCTGCTCTCCTCGAACGTGTTCGCCCAGGCGGCTGCCCTGGCGTTCGGCAAGACCGAGGCAGAGGTCCGCGCGGAGGGCACTCCCGAGGCCGTGGTGCCGCACCGGGTGATGGAGGGCAACCGGCCGACGAACACGCTGCTGTGCGAGGTGCTCACGCCGCGGCTGCTCGGAACGCTCGTCGCGCTGTATGAGCACAGTGTCTTCACTCAGGGTGCCATCTGGGACATCGACTCGTTCGACCAGTGGGGCGTCGAACTCGGCAAGGTGCTCGCGCAGCAGATCATCCCCGAGCTGACGTCGTCGTCGGAGCCCGCGCTGTCGCACGACTCGTCCACCAACGCACTCATCCGTCGCTACCGTTCGCTCAAGGGGGCGTGAGTTCGCCATGGCAACTGACAAGCCGATGCAGCTCGGCATGATCGGGCTGGGCCGGATGGGGGCCAACCTGGTCCGCCGGCTGATGCGCGACGGCCACCGCTGCGTGGCCTACGACAGGAACCTCGACGTGGTCAAGGCGCTCGCGGCCGAGGGCGCGGAGGGGGCCTCGTCGCTGGGCGAGTTCGTGAGCAAGCTGGAGAAACCGCGAAACGCCTGGATCATGGTCCCGGCCGGGGTGGTGGACTCGACACTGGCGGAGCTAGTGCCGCTGCTCGACGCCGACGACGTGATAATCGACGGCGGCAACTCGTACTACCGCGATGACATCACCCGGTCGGCCGCGTTGCGGCAGCAGGGCATCCACTATCTCGACGTCGGCACCAGTGGCGGCGTCTGGGGGCTCGAGCGCGGGTACTGCCTGATGATCGGCGGTGACTACGAGGCCGTGGCGCGGCTCGACCCAATTTTCCGCACGATCGCGCCTGGTGCCGGGAGAGCCGAGCCAACGCCGGGGCGGTCCGCCGGGGACACCGCGTCGCAGGGCTACCTGCACTGCGGGCCGTCAGGCGCGGGGCACTTCGTCAAGATGGTGCACAACGGCGTCGAGTACGGCATGATGGCCTCGATCGCCGAGGGCCTGTCGATCATCAGGCACGCCGACGTCGGGCTGCACCAGTCGGAGATCGACGCGGAGACGGCGCCGCTGCGCGACCCCGAGGACTACCAGTACGAGATCAACGTCGCGGACGTGGCCGAGGTGTGGCGGCGCGGGTCGGTGGTGAGTTCCTGGCTGGTCGACCTGATCGCCGCCGCGTTCGCCAAGTCGCCGGAACTGGAGGACTTCAGCGGCCACGTGTCCGACTCCGGCGAGGGCCGCTGGACCGTCCTGGCGGCGGTGGACGAAGGCGTGCCGGCGTCGGTGATCTCCGCGTCGCTGTACGAGCGGTTCGAGTCACGGGACAACGGCGCGTTCACCGCCAAGATCCTGTCTGCGATGCGGTCGGAATTCGGCGGGCACGCGGAGAAGAAGAAATGAGCACGACGTCACGGGATACGGGGCCGCGGCCAGGCAACCACGTCATCGTCATATTCGGTGCCACGGGGGACCTTGCCAAGCGCAAGTTGCTGCCAGGGCTCTACCACCTGGCGTGCGCCGGGCTGCTGCCCGACAAGTACCGGATCATCGGCAGCGCGCCGCAGGAGTCCGCGCTGTCCGACGCGGATTTCGTGGCGCACGCGGAAGAGGCCGTGGACCGGTTCTGCCAGATCAAGCCGTCCGGTTCCTCGTGGGACGAGTTCGCGTCCCGGCTGTCATTCGGCGCGGCATCGCCAGATGATCCATCGCCACTGGTGTCCGCCGTCGAAGCGGCCGAGAAGGCGATAGGCGGGCACGAACCTGTAGGGCGGCTGTTCCACCTGGCAGTGCCGCCGTCGGCCTTCGCGTCGGTGATCGGGATGCTCGGCTCCTCGGGACTCGCAACCGAGTCCTCGCGGGTGATCATCGAGAAGCCGTTCGGCACTGACCTTGAGTCGGCGCGCTCGCTGAACTCGGCGGTCCATGCCGTCTTCGACGAGTCGCAGGTGTTCCGGATCGACCATTTCCTCGGCAAGGAATCGGTCGACAACATCCTCGCCTTCCGGTTCGCCAACGGACTGTTCGAGCCGATCTGGAACCGGGAGCACATCAGCTACGTGCAGATCGACGTGCCGGAGACGCTGTCCATCGAGGGCCGCGCCGCCTTCTACGACGCGACCGGGGCCTACCGCGACATGGTGGTCACCCACCTGTTCCAGGTGCTCGGCTTCCTGGCGATGGAGCCGCCGACGTCGCTGGACGCCAAGCCGCTGCGGGACGAGAAGGGCAAAGTCTTCGACGCGCTGCGGCCCATCGACGTGCGGCACGTGGTGCGCGGTCAGTACTCGGGCTACCGCTCCTCGCCTGGCGTCAAGCCCGACTCCGACACCGAGACAATGGTGGCGGTCCGAGTGGAAGTGGAGAACTGGCGGTGGCACGGGGTGCCGTTCTACCTGCGTTCGGGGAAGTCCCTGGCCGCCAGCCGCCAGCTGGTGACGCTCGGCTTCCACGAGCCGCCGCTGCGGATGTTCCGCACCCACCGGCGCGACGCCCCGATGGGGCGGGTCAACGAGATCGCGATCGACTTCGCCGACCCGGGATCCATCAGGATCGAGTTCATGGCGAAGAAGCCAGGGCCGGAAATGACCCTCGGCGCGACGGAAATGAAGTTCAGCTACGAGGACTCGTTCGCTCAGGCGAACGCCCTCGAGGGGTACGAGCGGCTGATCCTGCTCGCGATGCTGGGCGACCAGTCGCTGTTCACCAGGGCTGACGGGATCGAACGGGTCTGGGAGATCTCCGAACCGCTGCTGACCTCGCCGCCGCCCGTGGAGGAGTACTCGCCTGGCACGTGGGGGCCGGCCAGCGTGGACAAGCTGATCGCGCCGCACCGCTGGTACCTGCATTAGCCCGGTACCCGCATTGGCCCGGTTTCCTGGTCGGCTAGCGTCAATCGCCCGTACGGCGGACGTAGCGCACGCGCGATTCACCCTCTTCGGTCATGGTGTCCGCCACGGTGAACCCGGCAGCCTCGGCGACGCGCCGCGAGGCATGGTTGTCGGCGGCGATGTGCGCCTCGAGCGATACGACGCCGATGGACGCGGCGTACTCGCAAAGGGTTGCCAGGGCGCGCCGCGCATACCCCTTGCCGCGCTTGTCAGCGTGGGTCCAATAGGACACCTCGCCGGTCTCGTCCGGCCGGATGCGCAACTCGCAGCCCCCCACGAGCTCTCCAGTAGCGGCGTCCCGCACGGCGAACGTACGGGTCGTGCCGTCGGTGGCCCACTGCTCGGCCCAGGCTCGGTAGGCCGACAGAGCCCCCTCGACGGTCGAACGCTTCGGCCACCAGCCGAACCGGCGTGCCGTCTCCTCGTCCTCGCCCGCCACG
>Ga0187807_1000047_pt1 | contig 28674 bp, 25 predicted proteins | sample NC_wetland_sal_i_4_FD_132432 | JGI IMG/M metagenome (GOLD analysis project Ga0187807, IMG submission 132432) | Wetland sediment microbial communities from Neuse River Estuary, North Carolina, USA - ASW_2 | ecosystem: Environmental > Aquatic > Freshwater > Wetlands > Sediment | place: USA: North...
CGACGCGCGCGCCCGCGCCGTGGCCAGCTGCATGCCGTGCTTGAGCATGAGCTGCCCGCCGGCCGCCGCGACAACGGCGAACAAGACGAGCAGCAGGCTTGCGGCGGTCAACTGACGCCTCCCTCCCGGATCCTCCCGGGCGACCGGGGCCCTCAGGCCAAGCGAGTTCCGCATGTGCCTAACTTACGAGACCGCTCGCCGACGCCCGCCGCGTCCTCGCCCGCGGCGACATCCGCCAGGGACCGCAGGGCCGCCAACTTCCCCGGCTCGAAGTCCAGGTAACCGGGCCGGCGCAGCCCGTGCCTGGCGGCCCGGAAGTCCGCGCACGTGCGCAGCACGCCCAGACCGTAGCGGATGCTGCGGCGCAGGTTGATCGACGACGAGTCGGCCGCGTAGCGGGTCGGGCACGACACTTCGCCGATCCGCGCGCCCGCCGCGATGGCCTGGGCGATGATCTGGTTGTCGAAGACGAAATCGTCTGAGTTCCGCTCGACAGGCAGGCCAGCGAGCAGCGCGCTGCTAAACGCGCGCAGCCCGGTGTGGTACTCCGACAATTTCTGGCTAAGCGCCAAATTCTCAACGAAAGTTAGGAATCTGTTCGAGACATACTTGTACCTGGGCATGCCGCGAGCGACGGAGTTTTGCGCCAGGATCCGCGAGCCCAGCACCATGTCGTACTCGCCGTACGCGATCATCGACGCCATCGCGGGCACGAGCAGCGGCGAGTACTGATAGTCCGGGTGCACCATCACGATGACATCCGCACTCAGGTCAAGCGCCGCCCGGTAGCAGGTCTTCTGGTTACCCCCGTACCCCTTGTTCTGCTCGTGGCAGATCGGCTCGAGGCCAAGCTCGCGCGCGAGCGCGACGGTCCGGTCCCTGCTGGCGTCATCGACCAGCACGATCTCATCGATGACCGTGCGGTCAAGCTCGGCCACGGTGCGCGAAAGCGTCGCCTCCGCGTTATAAGCGGGAAGCACAACGCTAATCCGGCGGGAATTAATCACGAGGGCAGTATAGGAGCCCCAAACCGGGACCCGCCTAGGAGTCGGCCAAAGATCGCGCATTCCGCCGCATAAGCGGCCAACTTAACTATTTCTTTGAATTTACTGCGCCCCCCGCCGCTTATGGCGCCAGCGGCTGCAGGAACTCGAGCCGGTTGCCCAGCGGGTCGCGAGAGTAGAACCGCCGGTGCCCGGGGAAGTCGTCGTCCCAGTCCACCTCGGCACCGCACGCGGTCAGGCGGGCGGCGAGCGCGTCGATGTCGGTGACGAGGATCCCCGGGTGCGCCTTCCGCGCGGGGCGGAAATCACGCTCCACGCCGAGGTGCAGTTCCAGGCCACCGCAACGGAACCAGCAGCCGCCCCGCGCCGCGAGGACCGGCGGCTTGTCGATCTCCGTCATCCCGAGGACGCCGGCGTAGAACGCCCGGACCCGCGGCTCCGCGCCGGCCGGCATCGCGAGCTGCGCGTGGTGCAGCCCGCCGAACTCATACCCGTTGTCTTCCATAACGCCGATCTCACCACCGCCGTCCGCACAACTATTGTCGGGGGGTGACGTATCCAGTGGGCGAGCCGTACGAGAGCGGCCTGCTGCCGACGGGCGATGGCCACCAGATCTACTGGGAGGTCTGCGGCAGCCCCGGAGGAAAGCCGGCGGTCGTGCTCCACGGCGGACCCGGCTCGGGCGCCACACCGTGGTGGCGGCAGTTCTTCGACCCGTCACGCTACCGCGTGGTGCTGTTCGACCAGCGCGGCTGCGGACGCAGCCTGCCCAGCGCGTGCGACGACCTCGCCGCGCTCGACAACAACACCACGGCCCACCTCATGGCCGACATGGAGCGCCTTCGCGCGCTGCTTGGCATCGATCGCTGGCTGGTGTTCGGGGCATCGTGGGGGTCGACGCTGGGACTGTCGTACGCCGTCGAGCACCCGGACCGGGTGACCGAACTGGTGCTCTGGGCACTCGTGACGACCCGCGGCAAAGACGTCCGCTGGCTGACGCACGCGATGGGCGAGATCTACCCGGAGGAGTTCGACCGGCTCCTGGCCATCCTCCCGCCCGGCACGCGGAACGTTCCCGCCGCGGTGCACTCCCTGCTCCGCTCCCCCGACCCCGGCGTCCGCGACGCGGCGGCCCGCGCCTGGTGCGCGTGGGAGGACCGCATCGCCACCCTCAGCGGCCCGGTCACGCCGCACCCGCGGTCGCTCGATCCCCGGCGGCGGCTCGGCTTCGCCCGGCTGGTCACCCACTACTTCGGCAACTGCGCCTTCCAGCCCGACGACGCCATCACCGGCCGGCTGGGCCGGATCGCGCACATCCCGGCCTACTTCCTGCGCGGCCGCCTCGACATCGCCTCGCCGCTGCGGTCGGCCTACGACGTCGCGAAACAGCTCCCCAACGCGACCCTCGACATCGTCGAAGCCGACGCCCATGGCGCCGGCGACGACACGACGCGACGGCTCGTCGCCGCGCTGGACCGGTTCGCGCGATAGCGCGGGCCTAGGCGGGCGGGAGGTGCGCGGCGACGACCGCCGAACGGCCGGAGTGCACCGCCGCCAGCGCTTCCTTGAGGATGTCGGGCAGCGCGGCGGGATCGGACACCGTCGCGGCGAACGCGCCGCCCGCGGCGGCGGCGACGCCGGGCAGGTCGGCCTCCGGGTCGAACGAGACGTTGAAGTCGTTCGCGGCGGCGGCCGCCCCCGCCGGGTGCACGCCCAGCGTGGACTGCTTCGGCGCCCGCCAGCCCCGGTTGTCGTAGATCACCGTCAGCGTCGGCGTGCCGTACCGGCGAGCCACCCAGTGCACCGAGGACGGCACGCTGAACAGGAAGGTACCGTCGCCCACGAGTGAAACAACCGTACGTTCGGGCGAAACGAGCTTGGCCCCGACGGCGCCGCCACCTGACCAGCCAAGGGAAGCACCGCCAGACCCCAGCAGCGAGCCCGGCTTGTTGACCCGCAGGTGCTCGGCGACGACCTGGAAGTTCGTGATGGCCTCCGTCAGCACGAGCGCGTCCTCGCCCGCGAGCAGGTCGCGCACGCACGCGGTCAGGTACCGCGGCGTGATGACCCCGTCCTCCGGGCGCTCGAGGGCGTCCCAGGCGGCGCGCTGCGCCTCGTGCGCCGCCGTGACTTCCCTGCGGCGGTTCCCTACAAGATCACGATCAAAACCATTCATCTGAACGTAAGCGGCGATCTGTTCAACCGCCACTTTCGAGTTAGCGGCGGCGCTGCGCCGGGCGGGGACGTGCCACAGCGACATGCCGGACTTGAGCGGGTCGAGGTCGACCACGTAGATCGCCGCGTCCGGTGACGGCCGGCTGTTGGCGGCTATGTAGGGGATGTCGCAGTCCAGGACGAGGACCACGTCGGCGGCGGCGAGCAGCGGGTTCTGCTCCGCGGTGGTGAACTGCCAGCCGCGGTGCATCGGGTGGTCGGCGGGGAAGTTCATCCGGAAGGCGGCCGACTCGATGACCGGGATCGCGAGCAGGTCGGCGAGCTCGACCAGCTTCGGCACCGCCTCCGGGTCGCGGCCCAGGTAGCCGGTGATGATCAGCGGGTTGCGCGCGGCAGCGAGAGCCTGCGCGATCTCCGCGGTGACCTCGGCGGTGAGGGCGGCGGGCTCGACCGGCCGGTAGTCCGCCTGATCGACCGTGTACGGCTCGACCGGGCGCTCCATGACCTCGCGGGGACCGACCAGGTAGACCGGCCCGGCCGGCTCGCTCGCGGCGATCTGGAGCGCGCGGTGCACCAGCTGCTTGACGTCGCCACCGTAGCGGATCTCGTTGTCGTACTTGACGTAGCCGCGCATGATGCCGCGCTGGTCGGGCACGTCCTGGATCCAGTGGATGAACTCGTTGCGGCTGCCGGGCAGCTCGTTTCGCATGGTGTAGGGCGAGGCGCCCGCGAAGACAAGCACGGGGACGCGGCCGCTCCTGGCGTTGCTGATGGCGCCGCCCAGGTTCTGGGTGCCGGCGTCGACGTGCACGATGACCGCCTGCGGCGTGCGGCTGACGAGCGCGGCGGCGTGCGCGGCGCTCAGCGCCACCATCTCGTGCGGGCAGACGATGACCCGCGGGAGGTCACCTTCCCTGCCTTCGGCCTTGGCGCGGGCGAGGGCCTCGATCAGCCCGGGATGGTCGCTGCCGAGGTTCGCGAAGACGTACGGCACGCCGGCTTCCGCCAGCGCCTCGAGGAACGCGGTGCTGGCCGTGTAGAAGCGCTCGGTCACGGTGGGGGCCCTCCCGTGTGGTCGGAGTCCCCCTCATTGTGCCGAGTGCTGCTGGGCGTTGCTAGAGGGAATCCGGTGCCGGGGCTTCCGCATAGAACCGGTTCCTGCACGACCCGATGCCCTCGATGGTCACCGTGACGACCTGGCCATCGCGCAAGTACGGTTGATCCTCCCGGGCGCTCGCCACCCCGCTCATCGTTCCGGTCACGATGAGATCGCCCGGCCGCAGCGTGGTGAACGTCGAGGCGTATGACACCAGGTCCGCGATGCCGAACAAGAGCTCGGACGTCCTCGCTTGCTGCATTGTCTGGCCGTCGACGTCGCAGGAGATCGCCAGATCGAGCGGGTCGTCGAACTCGTCCATGGTGACGAGCACCGGGCCCACGGGTGTCGACGCCTCGAAGTTCTTGCCCTGCAGCCACTCGCTCGTACGCCGCTGCCAGTCGCGCATGGACACGTCGTTGACGGCTGTCAGGCCGGCCACCAGGTCGAGCGCCTCGTCAGCTGATACATGGCGGGCGGGCGCGCCCATGACCACTCCTAGTTCGGCCTCCCAGTCCACGGCCGCCGACGCGCGCGGCAGGCAGATGGGGCTCAACGCGCCGGTCAGCGAGTCCGGGAACTTCGGGAACAGGGTCGGATACTCCGGCAGTTCCCGCCGCGTCCTGGATTCCAGCACGTGGCTTCGGTAGTTGAGCCCGCAGCACATGGTCTTGCCCGGGCGCACGGCGGGCAGGTTGTACTCCAGCGCGCTGGCATCCCCGTAGTCGATCCCTGACGAGCTCGCGGCGGTGCGCCATGCCGGGTCGGTGAGCAGGGCGACGACGTCGGGATACGGCAGGGCGACGACCGTGCCGTCGATGATCCGGGCCGCCGCTGTGCCGTCGTCCGTGGCAATGGTGGTAAGCCTCATAGCCGCACTATCTACGACACAGACTCGTTTGTCAACGCCAGGAACGATAACTGACTAGATAGTCGAGTGTTCTGGGAGAGGGTCGGCGGCGCCACCCGGGGGGTCCGGCGACGCCGCCGACCGGTCACCTACGAGTCAGCCTTGCGGAGTACCGCCTCCACTTCCAGGCTGATCGACACTTTGTCGCTCAGGACCATGGCCTTATCGGCCCCGGGAATCGGGCCGTTGTAGCTGACGCCGAAGTCCTGCCGGTCAATCTCCAATTGCGCGCTGAAGCCGCTCCGCACGCTCCCGTACGGATCGGCGATGAAGCCATTCGCCTCGAACTCAAGGGTGACCGGGGCGGTGACGTCCCGGATCCGCAGATCCCCGTCGACCTCGTACCGCGATCCGGACTGGCGGATCGCCGTGGACGTGAACGATATGACCGGGAACTGGTCCACATCGAGGAAGTCCGGCGCGCGCACATGGGCGTCGCGCTGCTCGTTGTGCGTGTCGATCGACGCGGCATCGATAGTGACAGTCACCTGTGACTGAGCCGGATCGTCGGCGGTGACGATGGTTCCCTCGAACTTGTCAAACCGGCCCCTGACCTTGCTCACAACCATGTGGCGAACAACGAAGGATATTTCTGTATGCGCCGGGTCGATATCCCATACTCCAACGATGTAGCCCGGCGGTATGTCGACTGGCGCTTGCGTCGCCATTGCTTACTTCCTCCTTGCTCCTTGCCGGAAGGGACGGGCACACTCCGCTCGCCGGGCGGCGAGATCTGGCTGGCCTCGATCGTCATGGCCTGACGCCCGCCCGGTCACCAAGCATCCTAGACTATATGGCTGTCTGACGATCACATGGTCTGATGGAATTAGGGGCCTGGTCAAGTGGTCGTGGTTGAACGTTTCGTCCGACAGTCATATAGTCGGTTGAAGTCTGCCAGGCGCCGTGGGCGCTCGATCCCCTCAGGAGACACCATGTGGTCGACTTTGGCCCGGACGTGACGGACAGCCAGCACGAGGTCCTGATCGTCCGGTACGGCGGCCGGACAACGGCCCGCAGTGAGGTGTTCCTCAACTATCACTCCTACGGCGAGCCCGACGGCCCCGTGGAGATGGACTTCTTCTTCTGGGTTATCCAGGGCGGCGCCGGCCCCGTTGTCGTCGACACCGGCTTCAGCCGTGAGGCCGCCCGGGCCCGCGGCCGGACGATGCTTATCGATCCGCGGGAAGCTCTGGCCGACCTGGGCATCGAGCCCGGCGACGCGCCGCCGGTGATCGTCACTCACGGGCACTACGATCACATCGGCAACCTGAGCCATTTCAATAAGTCTCAGGTCGTCGTAGCCCGCGCTGAGGCCGAATTCTGGGCTGGCGGGCATTCCCGCCATGCGCTGTTCAGGCACGCGGTCGAGGAGTCCGAGCTGCAGGCGCTGGCCGACGTGATCAGCGAAGGACGGGCGCTCCTCTTCGAGGACCACTATCAGGTGGCGCCAGGGATCCAGGTGATCCGGGTCGGCGGTCACACCCCAGGACAGTCCGTGGTCGTCGTGCGGACGGCCGCCGGGCCGGTCGTGCTCGCGTCCGACGCCGTTCATTACTACGAGGAGCTCGAACGCGACATGCCCTTCGCGTCCGTCACCAGCCTCGTTGACATGTACGGCGCGTTTTCCGAGCTCAAGGCGATGCTCTCGGACGGGCGGGCGGCGCACCTGGTGAGCGGGCATGATCCGGCTACCCTCTCCCGCTACCCCCAGGTGCCGGGGCCAGGTGGCGCGAAGATGGCTGTTGTCGGGAGGCAGGCTTGACTGGCTTGACTGGCTTGACTGGCTTGACTGGCTTGACTGGCTTGACGGGAGCGTGGCGATGACGGAAGAGATCGGCTTCATCGGGCTCGGAAACATGGGCGGGCGAATGGCGACCCGGCTCGCGGAGAAGGGCCGCTCGGTCGTCGGATACGACGTGGTCCCCGGGCTGGCTGACAAGGCCAGGGCCAGAGCCGCCGGGTCCGTTGCCGAGGTGGCGGCGGCAGCCGACATCGTGCTGCTCTCGCTGCCTGACAGCAACGTCGTTGAGGCCCTGATGTACGGCGACAACGGACTCCTGGCCGCATCGCGTGCGGGTCAGGTGATCGCTGACCTGAGCACCGCGGCGCCCGCGTCAACGCGTGCGCTGCACCAGCAGCTTGCCGCCAAGGGCGTCAGCTACCTGGATGCGGGCGTCTCCGGCGGTGCCGCCGGAGCGGAGACGGGCACTCTCACCCTGATGGTGGGCGGCGATCAGGCAATCCTGGATCGGGTACGCCCGGTACTGGACTGCATCGCGGCCAAGATCTTCTACTGCGGCGCGGCGGGCTCCGGGCACACGGTCAAGCTGCTGAATAACTTCCTCAACGCTGTATCTCTGGCAGCGACCGCGGAGGTAATGGTGGCAGGCAAGAAGGCGGGCCTGGACATGGAGACGCTGCTGGCCGTCATCAACGCGAGCAGCGGAGTGAATTTCGCCTCGCTGAACCGGTTTCCCAAGATTATCCAGGGCGACTACCTCAAGGGCGGGCTCACCAATACGCTGATGATGAAAGACGTGATGCTTTACGCGGAATTGCTCGCCGATCTCGGTGTGGCCGGCGTCAACACCAGCGGGCCGCTGGCCGCGTTCGGGCTGGCGAAATCACTCGGTTACGCGGACCAGATAAGCAACACGGTCGTGGATGCCATCGGCGATGTCTCTGGCGGCATCAGGATACAGTCCGACGACAAAGGGTCGTCGTGATAACTGTCCCGCGGTAAGCGCCCGCGTCTTTCTCGCAGCAGAGAAGGGGTTCATGAACTCAGTACCGCCCGCGCTAACGCCGCGGCAAGAGGAAGTCAAGAAGCGGTTCATCGAGGTACGCGGGACCTGGGGCGAGGCATGGGAAACCATCGTGCGGCTCGATCCTGATTTCCTCGAGGCCTATCTGCGGTTCTCCGCTGTGCCGTGGCGCCATGGTCCGCTGCCGGCCAAGGTGAAGGAGTTCATCTACATCGCTATCGATGCCAACGCGACCCACATGTATCTCCCCGGTGTGCGCCAGCACATCAACGCGGCGCTGGATCTCGGCGCGACCGGTGCCGAGATCATGGAGGTGCTCGAGCTCACCGCCGCGCTCGGCATCCACGCGATGAACGTCGGCATGCCGGTCCTGGCAGAAGTGCTGAGCGAGATGGGCCTGCGGGCGGAGCCAGAGCCGGAGCTTGACGCGCGGCAGCGGCAGATCAAGGAGGACTTCACCCGGCTGCGGGGATACTGGCACTCGAGCTGGGACGACACCCTGCGGCTTGCTCCCGAGCTGCTCGCCGCGTACCTGGAGTTCTCTGCCGTGCCGTGGCGCGGCGGCAGCCTCGAGCCCAAGATCAAGGAATTCATCTACATCGCGTTCGATGTCGCGGCGACGCACCTGTACCGCCCCGGGCTGAAGATACATGTGCGGAACGCGATCGGCTACGGAGCTACCCCTGAAGAGATTACCGAGGTGATGGAGATCGCCGCTGTCCTGGGCATTCACGCGGTGACGACCTCGGCGCCGATCCTCACCGCGGAGCTAGCCGCGCGGGCTGGCATCGCCGGCGGCGGCGATGCCGGCGGCGGGCCTCACAAGGTTCCGGCGGGCTGACGCTCGGCGAGCGCCTGGATCGCGGCACGGCCCGCGGCCTCGACGTGCCGCGCACACGCGTCCGCGGCCCCGTTGGCGTCGTTCGCCTCCACGGCCTGCAGGATCTGATTCAGCTCCTTGAGGCTTTGCGCGGTCCGCCCGGACACCGACAGGGAAAGCGATCGCAACATGCTTATGCGCGCGTGCAGGCCGCTCGCGATGGTTCGCAAAGCATCGTTACCGCCGCCGGCGAACAAAACCTCGTAGAAGCGGTTCTTTGCGTCCAGAATAGATATACCGGCGCTCGCTGCCCGCTCGATGTCCTGCATCGCCTTCGCGAGCTCAAAACGGTCCTTCGCCGACGCGTGACGCACGAATATGCGACCGGCAAGGCCCTCTAGCACCGACCGCACCTCATAGAGTTGCTCGGCCTCTTTCGAACTGACCTCAGTGACAACGTTGCCCCTATTCGGGAGGCTGGTCACCAGGCCTTCTGCCGTCAGCTCACGGAGGGCTTCGCGGATGCTGGTCCGTGAGACGCCTGTCAGTTCTACAAGTTCTCGCTCGATGAGACGCTGACCTGGAAGGAACCGGCGATCGATAATAGCCTGACGCAAGTTGTCAATAACTTGCGTCCTCACGGGCGCGGGATTCCGCTCGACTCGCAGCGGCCGTGCGCTGTTCTCCGTCACCTCTGACCCTCGATTGCGACGCCAAATAACTAAAAACAGCCTACCGCATTTCCGGGCCAGACGTGTGACTGTCACACAGACCGACGAAGTAGCCGGCTGCTTGGCGGCGCGCCAGTTACGCTGAGTCGCGGATGAGATGAACATGCGTCGCACCTATCCCAGATGGAGATAAATCTGGGCCCCGGGCCGGCGCAATACCGGCTCTACCGACAGAAAATCGCGGTGCCCGCCGCGCGGCTTGGCGCCGACCCTGGCGCGGCCCCGCGGCTGCCTGAACGTTCTGGCGCCGGCACCGGACACCGCCGATTATCGATTCTTCTATCAAGTAGCGTTTAGACCATTGACAAACGAGGATGTCGTCAGTATCGTGGGGGTTCTCAGCGGCGTCGAACGTGTAGACGATCTGCGCAGCGGCCAGAGCACAAAGGAGAAGTGATGGCTACTGACTCGTCCGTTTCCCCGGTGACAGAGCAGTTGGACGGCGCTCAGTCGACCAGCAAATTGCGTCGGCTGCACCACCACGCCTACCCGGTGGCGGATCAGGAAGCAACCAGGCACTTCATGGAGGACCTTCTTGGCATTCCGCTCGTAGCCACGTGGACGGAGGACGTCCACGACGAGGGTGCCGAATTCAACGGAATGGAATTCTGCCACACCTTCTACGAGCTCGCCGATGGCAGCGCTCTCGCTTACTTCCAGATGGCGCCTCCCTATGACAAGTACTTCCTGATCGGGAAGACCAACCTCATGGATCACATCGCGCTGGAGACGGACGCGGCGACCCAGGAGGAGATCCACCAGCGCCTGCTCGCGGAAGGCGTTTCGCATTACATTCAGGACCACGGCTACGTGAAGTCGATGTACGTGGATTCGCCCGACGGCCTCATGGTGGAAATCTGCGCGGACCCTGATGACGTCGACGAGATCAAGGCCGTGCGCCGCGCCGACGCGCACAGCGCACTCAAGCGCTGGCTGGGCGGCAACCACGAGAACAACAACGACTGGCGCAATCGCTCAGGAGATCCCGTGGTCTATGACGGCGAGCAGCTTTACAAGGGACCCCTGTACAAGGGGTAAGTAGCGGCTGGCAAGGAATTCAAGCCCCTGAGCCTGCCGTGATCTTGCGGCAGCAGCGGAATGCGGCGGGGGGACCGCTGCGGCCTGGCATGCCGCGAGTCACCGATGACGTGGCGGCTTTCGCGCGCCCTCGTTCACACCACATCAGGAGCTAGTGATGGATCTCGGGATCAGCGGCAGGCACGCGATCGTCTGCGCCTCCTCTCAGGGTCTCGGCCTGGCCTGCGCGATCGCGCTGGCCGAAGAAGGCGTCAATGTCGCGATCAACGGCCGTGACGAGGAACGACTGGCCGCTGCGGTTAAGACAGTCAAGGAGCATGCCGCCGGCGGTGAGGTGCGGTCCGTGCAAGCGGACATCACGACCGGGGAGGGACGGGAAGCGCTGCTCGGCGCCTGGGATGAGCCGGATATCCTGATCACGAACAATCGCGGGCCCAAGCCGATCTATTTCCTTGACGCGTCGGTTGCCGATCTCGAGCAGGCGATGCTCCTCCATTACTGGACGCCGGTCGCGCTGGTACGGGCCGTTATCGACGGCATGCGGGCAAGGAAGTTCGGCCGCATCGTCAGCATCACGTCCGCGATGGTCGCATCCCCGCATCCGAGCCAGGCGCCGTCGGCCGGCGCGCGGACGGCGCTGTGGGCCGTCATGAAGGGGATGTCGCGGACGGTCGCGATAGACAACGTGACCATCAACCAGATCCTGCCGCAGAGAATAGACTCACCCAGGCAGATCGAAGTAGCGCACGCGTACATGAAGGAGGCGAACATCTCCTTCGAGGAGGCGCGCAAGATGCAGGCGGAGGGCATGCCGCCCGGGCGCCTGGGTCTGCCGAGCGAATTTGCCGCGGCTTGCGCTTTTCTCTGCTCGAAGCAGGCCGCCTTCATAAGCGGCACGAGCTTGCGGCTCGACGGCGGGGACTATCGCGGGCTGTTGTGACAGTCCAGCGCCGTAGCGCCAGATCCGCGCGGTACTACCAGGGATCTACGTATGGCTCCGGCGCCGTCCCGGGTGTCCTGGCCGCTTTCATGCCGCTCACGAGCCACGACCTGGTAGCGGCCGGATCGATAACGTCGTCAAGTTCGAAGTGCGAAGCCGCGTTCACGGCCTTCGACCGGTCTCGCAGCAGGGCTAGCTGCTGTTCGAAATAGCGCTCCCGGTCCTCGGCGTCAGGGATGCCGGCGAGCTCTTTCCTGTAGCCGAGCCTGACCAGCCCCTCGAATCCCATGCTGCCGAACTCGCCCGTCGGCCATGCCACGGTGAATTCCGGCGCGTGGACGCTGCCCGCCACCATCGCCTGGGCGCCCAGCCCGAATGCCCTCCGCAGGACGACGCAGAAGAAAGGCACCCGGAGCTTCGCCGTCGCGATGAACAGCCGGGCGGAGTGCCGTATCGTGGCCGTCTCCTCGGCTTGCGGTCCGACCATGATCCCGGGCGTATCGCACAAGGAGACCACGGGTACCGAGAACACGTCGCACAGGTGCAGGAACCGGGCCAGCTTGTCCGCGGCGTCACTGTCGATCGCACCTGCGAGTCGGGTGGGGTCGTTGGCGATGATGCCGACCGTCTCGCCATCGATGCGCGCGAGCGCCGTTACCGCGCTAGCGCCGAATTCGCGGCGCAGCTCCAGGACCGAGTCCGCGTCGGCGAGCACCTCGATCACCGTGCGCACGTCGTAAGACCGCGCCCGGTTCTCCGGTATCACCGAGCGCAGGACTGCCTGGTCGTGTTCGCGGACGTCGCCGCTGCGGCCCTGGAAGTACGAGAGATAGGTACGCGCGGCGGCGACGGCCGCCACGTCGTCGGGGACGACGATGTCGACGGCGCCGGTCTTGCTGTGCATGGGGGCGGGCCCGATGTCCTCGACCGCGTGCACGCCGAGTCCGCCGCCTTCGATCATGGCCGGTCCGCCCATGCCGATGTTGCTGTCGCTCGTGGCGATGATCACGTCGCACATCCCCAGCAGCGCGGCGTTACCAGCGAAGCTCGGGCCGGCGACCACGCCGACGAGCGGAACCAGCCCGTTGAGCTTACCCATCTGCCGGAACGTCATGTGGTCGAGGCCGAACGCGTGCAGCCCGTCGGTCTCGCCGGCCCGCCCGCCGCCGCCTTCGCCGAAGAGGATCACCGGCAGCCGGTTTCGCTCGGCGACCGTGAGCAGCCGCGTCACCTTCCGGTGGCCCTGGTGTCCTTGCGTGCCGGCCAGCACGGTGTAGTCGTAGCCGACGACGACGCACTCGAAGCTCAGGTGCGCGCCGGCGCGCACGGACGCGACGCCCGTCACGACGCCGTCGGCGGGCGCTTGTACCCTGAGCCGCTCGACAGGGTGCCGCTGGCGTTGTGCCGCGACTACGAGGCCGCCGTATTCACGGAAGGTTCCGTCGCCGATGAAGTCGTCCAGGTTCTCCCGCATTGTCCGGTGACCCGCCGCGTGCCGGCGGTCGACGGCCGCGGGCCTCGCGTCGTCGCGGAGCAGGTCGTGATACCGCGCCATCTCAGCGAGGTCGGATCTGTCATCGTCGGAACGTATGGTGGCTTCTGCCTGGCTTTCCTGGCGGGCGGTTCCCGCGGTCGGGGTGACCGAGAGCAGCAGCTCGCCTTCCGCGACGACATCGCCAGGCCTGGCCAGCGTGCGCTGGACGACCCCGGTCACCGGGGACGTCACGACGTGCTCCATCTTCATGGCCTCGATGACCGCTGCCTCACCGCCCGCGTCCACCGTCGTGCCCGGCTCGGCGACCGACACGACGACGCCGGCGGTCGGCGCCGCGATGTCGCGGCTCGCCGCGTCCGGCGGATCAGCCGGGGTCCTCCCCGCGCCGGCGGATCCGCACAGGGCCGCGGCGTTCTCCTCGATGAACGTAATGGCGAAGTCGCCTGTCCTGATTTCGCTCCGCGCGAGGAGCCGCGACAGGAAGCCGGCGTTCGTGTCCAGGCCGTCGACCTGGATCTGGCCCGTGACCTCGGCCGCGCGGTCGATGACCCCCGCCACCGTCTCGCCCCGGATGATGCACTTCGCCAGCAGCGAGTCATAGCGGGTGCTCACCGGGTAGCCGGCGTACGCGCAGCTATCGAAACGCAGGTCGGCTGCCGTGGGCACGGTCAGCCGGGAGATTGTCCCGGCCGAAGGCAGCGCGGTTCCGTCAGGCTGGAAGCGCTCGGCATTGAGCCTGGCCTCGAGAGCGTAGCCATCCGGGCCCGCCGCGGCCGCCTTGTCCAGTCCGAGCTCCGGCAGGGAGGCCCCGCTCGCCAGGCGCAGCTGCACTTGCACCAGATCGCAGTGAAAGATCTCTTCCGTGATCGTGTGCTCGACTTGCAGCCGCGGATTGGCCTCCATGAAAACGAAATCTTCCAGCGGGGCGAGTCCGTCCGACACCAGGAATTCCAGCGTGCCCACCCCGCGATACCTGATCGCCGAGCCGAGACGTCGCGCGGCGTCGTGCAGGGCATGGCGCGTCTTTTCGCTTATCCACGGTGCGGGCGCTATCTCGACGACCTTCTGAAAGCGCCGTTGCAGGCTGCAATCCCGGTCGCCAAGCACCACGACGCTGCCAGTGCCGTCACCGACTATCTGTACCTCGACATGACGCGCATGCGGAAGGTACCGCTCAACGTAGACGCGGTCGTCACCGAACGACTGGAGTGCCTCGCGCTGACAGCGGCTGAAACCGTCCGGCAGTTCGGCCGGATTCCTGACGACCCTGATCCCGCGGCCGCCGCCGCCGGCGACCGACTTGATCATCATCCCGGCGCCGTCGGGGAGCCCCGCGAGAAACCGCGCGGCCTCGTCGAGCGTCGTGGCACCGTCCGTTCCCGGCAGCACCGGGATCCCGCAATCACGGGCCAGCCTCCGGGCCAGCGACTTATCGCCGAGCAGCCAGAGCTGCTCCGATGCCGGCCCGACGAAGGACACGCCGGCCTCCGCGAGCAGATCCGCGAACGCATGGTCCTCGCTCAGGAAACCGCAGCCGGGATGCAGCAAGTCAGCCCGGTGCTCGACCGCGGCCCGCACTAGCTGGTCCCGGTCGAGGTAGGCGGCGGGGCCGGCGCCCGTCAGCGCATGCGTGACGCAGTCATAGTCGCTCCGGATCCAGGCACCATCGTCTTCCGCATGCACGAGAACGACATCGAGCCCGATTTCCCGCGCGGCGCGCAGGATCCTTACTGCTATCTCTCCGCGGTTGGCTACGAGTACCGTTCCCGGGCTCATCACCTTGTGTTCTCGAGGCTTGTGTCGCCGGGTTCATACGTCCGCCGGAGCGCTCGCTTATCCACCTTCTCGACGCTTGTCCTCGGCAGCCTCTGCACTACCTTCCACAGCCGGGGAACCTGCCATTTAGCGATATGGCCGGCCAGGTAATCTTCAAGCTCGGCGAAGGTCGGCGGTGCGTCAGGATCGAGCACCACGCAGGCCAATGGCCGCTCACCCCAGCGATCGTCCGGTACGCCGATAACCGCCGCTTCCAGGACCCCGGGATGCCGGGCCAGCAGATCCTCGATCTGGACGGAGCTGATCCACTCGCCGCCGGACTTGATGACGTCTTTCGACCTGTCGGTGATATAGATATAGCCCTGAGCGTCCAGCCGGCCGACGTCCCCAGTGCGCAGCCAGCCGTCATGAAAGCTCCGGTCAGTCGCCGCCGCCCCGAAATACGAGCCGGTCACCCAGGGACCGCGGACCTCTAGCTCGCCGATCGCCTCGCCGTCACTGGGCAGGACGTCGCCGTTGTCGGCGCAGATCCGGGCTTCGAGGCCGGGCAGGATACGGCCGGCGGCGCGGCGGTAATACCAGTAGGCTGACGGGTCCGCCTGCTTGGGCGGCTTCGAGACCGCGGCGATCGGGCCCGTCTCGGTCATGCCCCAGGCTTGCTGGATGAAGACGCCGTGCTCGTTCTGGTAGTACTCCATCAGCGCCGATGGGACCGCGCTGCCGCCGCACTGGACCAGGCGCAGCGACGACAGGTCCGCGCCGGTCTCCGTGGCGATCTCCATGATCCTTGTCCAGACCGTCGGCACCCCGGACGAGACTGTGGGCCGCTCTTCCACGATCAGGCTGACGAGCCGCCTGGGCTCCATCACCCGGTCGGGCAGGATCAGGTCGGCGCCGGACAGCAGGGAGGCGTAGGCAAGGCCCCATCCATTCGCGTGAAACATGGGCGCGATGGCGAGGATCCTGTCGGTCTCGCCGACGGCGAGCGCATTGGTCGTGCACGTCATCAGGGCGTGCAGGAACAGTGACCGGTGGCTGTAGAGGATGCCCTTGGGCGGCCCCGTGGTCCCGCTCGTGTAGCAGAGGACTGACGCCTGGTCTTCCGCGACCTCAGGGAGCTCCGAGAGCGCCGGCGCCCGGGTCAGGATGTCGCCGTACGCGGCTAGCTCTCCCGGCCAGCCCGGCAAGACGTCCGCGCCGCCGGTGTCACCGACCACGATCACGGTGGTGACCGTCTTGGTCAGCTCCAGGACGGGAGCGAGGACGTCAAGGAGCTCGGCATCGACGATCACCACCCGGTCAGCCGCGTCATCGATGATGTACGCGAGCTCGGCGGCGGTCAGCCGCGGGTTGAGCGTATGGATCACGGCGCCGATGATCGGCACCCCGTAATGCACCTCAAGGTGCTCCTGGTTGTTCCACTGGAGGGTGGCCACCCGGTCTCCGGGCTGAACGCCGATGTCGAGCAGGCCGCCGGCGAGCTGGCGTACCCGCGTCGCGGTCTCGCCGAAGGTGACGACCGACCGCTGCGTCAGCGTGCGGGTGATCACAGCGCTGGCGGCATAGGGACCCGCGGCCCGGGCCAGGATTGTCGCCAGGCCAAGCTGGGTCTCCTGCATCGTGCTCTTCAGTGTCACGCCAGCCCCTTCAAGTATCGTCCGACAATCACATCGTCTGATAAAGTCGCGCCCAGGGTCAAGGCGGGACGACAACAGGAGAGCAAATGACCGGCGAGCTCACCGGGCGCGTTGCCCTGGTCACAGGTGCGGCGGGTGGCATTGGCGGGGCGGTGACCGCGCTGTTGCTTGGGGCTGGTGCGGCCGTGGTCGGCGAGGATCTGCGGCCGATAGCGCCCCCGGAAGGGTCAGGCGACCGATTCGCGGCTGTCCTGGGCGACGCGGCGGACAGCGCGGTAGCCCGGGAGAGCGTGGCGACCGCGCTGGATACCTTCGGCCGCCTGGACATCCTCGTTAATGTGGCCGGGCGCTTCCTGCGGGCTCCCATCGGCGAGATCACCGACGCCGACTGGGACTCGCTCATGGCCACCAACGTGCGGAGCGTCTTCGTCCACTGCCGGGAGGCGCTGCCCAGCCTGCTGGCCCACGGCGACGGCAGCGTCGTCAACATCGGGTCGATCTCAGGCGTCGCCGGGCAGGCCGGCCAGGTTGCCTATGGCGCCACGAAGGCCGCGGTGATCAACCTCACCCGGCAACTGGCCATCGAGTACGCCGCGGCGGGACTGCGGGCCAACGTCGTCGCGCCGGGCACGATCGACACCACCTTCCCCCTCACCAGCAAAGACGAACTGTCGCAGCAGCTCGCGACGGAGCAGGGGCGGGTCGCCTGGCGGGAACGCGTCGCCGCCTCGCACCCGCTCGGCAGGGCGGGAACGCCGCAGGAGGTCGCCGAGGCCGTCCTGTTCCTGGCTTCGCCCAGGTCCAGTTTCATGACCGGAGCGGTGGTGCCCGTCGATGGCGGGTACCTGGCCAGATGAGGGGACGTGAATCGATGCCCGGCGCGGAAAGTCCTGTGCTGACATCCGTTCGTGACGGCGTCGCCTGGATCACGCTCAACCGGCCTGCCCGGCTGAACGCGCTCAACCGGTCGCTGATGTTCACGCTGGTGGCCGAGCTCGAGGCGCTGATGGCGGACCCGGACGTCCGGGCGCTTGTCATCACCGGTGCCGGGCGCGCTTTCTGCGCCGGCGGCGACGTGCACAACCTCGACGAGGTGACCGGGCAGGGGCCGATGCCGGAGCGGGCGGCGCGGCTCCGGCAGGTGGCCCGGATCCCCGAGATCCTTTATGACGGCCCGAAGCCCACGATCGCGGCCATCAACGGCGCCTGCGCCGGCGCGGGCCTGAGCATCGCGGCCGCCGCGGACTTCCGGATCGCGGCGGCTGGCGCGGTGTTCACGACCGCCTTCCTGGCCGTCGGCGTTTCCGGGGACATGGGCGCGCCGTGGAGCCTGACCCGCATCGTAGGCGCGGCGAGGGCTCGCCAGCTGTTCCTGGAGTGCGAGCGGTTTGACGCGCAGGAGGCGCTGGCCATGGGCCTCGTCGAGGCTGTCGTGCCGCAGGGCGACCTGGAGGCCGAGGTGGCCCGGCGCGCGGCGCGCATCGCGGGCTGGTCGCCGTCGGCGGTCGCCGCGGTCCGGGCGAACTTCCGCGATGCCGTCGGGACAGATTTCGGGACCTTCCTGGACAGGGAAAGCCTGCGCCAGGTGCAGACACAGTCCACACCCGAATCGAGGCGCGCGGTCGAGCGCTTCCTCGCCAAGGACTAGGGGACCCGCGATGCGCACCGCTCTGACAGACATGCTTGGCCTCGGGTTCCCGCTTGTCGCGTTCAGTCATTGCCGGGATGTGGTGGCCGCGGTGACGAACTCCGGTGGCTTCGGCATGCTCGGCGCGGTCCGTTTCACGCCCGATCAGCTCGACGAGGAACTGAGCTGGCTCGACAGGGAGACGCACGGCAGGCCGTACGGGGTTGACGTGCTGATCCCGACGCGGCTTGCCGGGCGCGACGAGGGACTGAGCGCCGACGAGACAGCGGGTCGCGTCCCGGCACAGCACGTCGAGTTCGCCCGTGACCTGCTGCTGCGGTACGCCATCATCAGCGACGGGGATGACTTCCAGCTCCGCCAGGGCGCCGCCACCCAGTACGAGGAGCAGAACGTCAAGGCGCTGCTCGATGTCGCGTTCGCACATCCCGTCAAGCTGGTGGCCAGTGCGCTGGGCGTGCCGCCACCGGAACTCGTCGCGCGCGCCAAAGGCAGTGGCGTCCCGATCGCCGCGCTGGTCGGGAAGGTGGAGCACGCCCGCAGGCAGGTAGCGGCCGGAGTCGACCTGATCGTGGCGCAGGGACACGAAGCCGGCGGGCACGCCGGCGAGATCACCACGATGGTGCTCACTCCGCAGGTTGTCGACGCGGTAGCGCCGGTTCCCGTGCTGGCCGCCGGAGGCATCGCCGACGGGAGGCAGATCGCGGCCGCGCTGGCACTGGGCGCGGCGGGGGTGTGGACCGGATCGGTGTGGCTGATGACCGAAGAGTCCGAGACCGACCCTGTTGTGCGCGAGAAATTCGCCGCGGCCTCGTCCGCGGACACGATGCGCTCCCGGGTGCGGACGGGGAAGCTCGCGCGACAGCTGCGCTCGGCCTGGCACGAGGAGTGGGAGTCGGCGGGCAGCCCGGGCCCGCTGCCCATGCCGCTCATGGAGATGATCAGCGACAGCGCGTTCCAGAAGATCGGGCAGGCGGCCGCCGCGGGTTCGCCTGAGGCATTCACCCTGCACTCATATTTCGTTGGGCAGGTCGTCGGCATGCTCGGCTCGGTGCGGCCGGCCGCAGAGGTCGTCTACAGCATGATCGAGAGCTATATCGAAACCGTCGCGCGGCTGAATGAGATCAGCGCTGACGACTGACAGGTGCGAAAGGACGTTGATGACGGGACTCAGGCCCCGAGCGGCCATCGCCGGAATATACGAGTACCCATACCGGAACAACTCCTCCTATGGACCGCTAGCCATCAAGGCCATGAGCGCCGTGCGGGCGCTCGAGGACGCAGGCCTGACCCTGGCCGACGTCGACGCGCTGTACGACGCCGGCGAAGCGGCTGCCCATCCTGGCCTCGAGGTCGCGGAGTACCTGGGCCTCGACCCCGACGTGCTGGGCACCACCGACGTCGGCGGCAGCTCCTTCGAACTGTTCGCGGCCGACGCGTGCCGCGCGATCGCCGCGGGTGAGGCGAGGGTGGCGCTGCTGACGTACGCCGAGACGCCACGCAGCGGGCGCGTCGCGATTCCGCCGATGGCTGGCACCGGACGCGGCCAGCCAAGCTCGGCGGACAACATCGAGGCGCCATTCGGGCTGAACATCGTCGCCAACTACGCGCTGGTCGCCGCCCGTCACGCGTACCAGTACGGGACGACTCCGGAGCAGCTGGCGGAGATCGCCGTGACGACCCGGGCGCACGCACAGCGGAACCCGATGGCGATTGCCGGCCTGAAGGACATCGGGCTCAAGCACACCGGCGAGATATCGGTGGCCGACGTGCTGAACTCCCGGATGATCGCCGACCCGTTGCACATGCTCGACTGCTGCCTCGTGACGGACGGCGGGGGCGCCGTCGTGATCGTGGCCGAAGACCTTGCGGCCAGCCTGCCGAAACCGCCGGCCTGGATCCTGGGCACCGGCATGGCGGTCAGCTATCAGGGCCCGGACCGCGACATCACCGTCTCAGCTGCCGCGAAGAGCGGGCCACGAGCGTTTCAGCGGGCCGGCGTGACGCCGGCCGATATCGACGTGGCGATGCTCTACGACTCGTTCACGATTACGGTGCTCATGCTGTTGGAGGACCTCGGCTTCTGCGCCAAGGGGGAGGGCGGCAGCTATGTCGAGGGCGGGCGGCTGCGGTTCGATCAGCCTGGCGGGCCCGCGCTGAACACCGACGGGGGCGGGCTCTCCTCGAACCATCCGGGCATGCGGGGGCTGTTCCTGCTCATCGAGGCCGCGCGGCAGCTGCGCGGCGAGTCCACCGCGCAGGTCGCCAACGCGCGCCTCGCGGTCGCGCACGGCAACGGGGTACTGCTTGGTACTCGCCACGTGGGCGGGACCGTGATCCTGGGAAGGGAACGACCATGACGAGCCGGCCTTTGCCGCGCCAGCCCGAGCCGGACTCGGACGCTTTCTGGGCGGCCACGACCAAGCACGAGCTCCGCTATCAGCAGTGCCGGCGGTGCGGCCGTGTTGTTTTCTTCGTGCGCGCCATCTGCCCTGGATGCGGTTCCGGCGACCTGGAGCTCAAGCTCTCGCGAGGCGCCGGCACCATCTACAGCCGCACTGTCGTGCGCCGGGACGGGCAGCCATTTTTCCGTGAGCGCACCCCGTATGTCTATGCGCTCGTCGACCTCGATGAGGGCTTCCGGGTCGCCAGCGAGATCGTCACGTCCGACGTGGACCGGGTCGCCATCTCCGATCGGGTCCAGCTCACCTGGGAGGACCATCCCGAGGTCAGCATTCCGCTCTTCGAGCCGGCCAGCTGACTGGCGCTCGCCGCCCAGCCGTCTATTATCGATTATAGTGCGACTTATCGAAGGTTGCGCGGACCTCGAAGATCAGGCACCAGAAAGGCAAGCGATGCCAACGCCAGCCCAGTCCGGCCTGACCATGGCACTAGCCGCGTGGGTCAGCGCACAGGACAGCAGCCTGCCACCTGACGTCGAGCATCAGGCCCGGCGGTTGCTCCTTGACTATCTCTGCGCCGCGATCGTCGGATCTCAGACGCCAGCTGCCCGGGCGGTCCTCGACGTCGCCAGTGAGAACTATGCGGGCGACGGCGCGATGGTCATCGGCGGCGGACGGCTGAGCCCGGCTGGAGCCGCCCTGGTCAACGGCACGGCGGCGCACGGGTTCGAGCTCGACGACGGCTACACACCGGGTTCGGCTCATCCCAGCGCACCGGTCGTGTCGGCCGCGCTGGCCGCGGGGCAGAGCATGGGCGCGGACAGCGCACGTGTCTTGCGCGCGATCGCGATCGGCGTGGAGGTCGCCTCGCGGATCGCGGCGGCGGGGCACCCGTCGACGTGGCGGCGCGGCTTCCACAACACTCCGCTGGCGGGTGTGTTCGGCGCCGCCGCCGCGTGCGCGGTGCTGCGCGGGCTCAGCGCCGAGCAGACCGCGAGTGCCCTCGGCGTAGCCGGCTCGCACGCCGGCGGGTTGTTCGCGTTCCTGCAAAGCGGCGCGGAGGTCAAACGGCTGCACGCGGGCAAGGCCGCCCGCGACGGCCTGCTCTCGGTCGAGATGGCCCGGCGGGGACTGACCGGCCCGCCGGAAGTCTTCGATTCGGTTCCCGGATATTTCTCGGCGTTCGCGGGCGACGCGTACGACAGCTCCCGCCTGACCGAGGGCCTCGGCGAGCAGTGGGCCGCCCTGCACACGTACGTCAAGCCCTATCCGTGCTGCCGTCATCTGCACGGACCGATTGACTGTGTCCTTGCCGCCCTCGAAGCCGGCGAAGTCGACGTGCCGGCGATCGATTCGGTCGAGGTCATGACGTACGAGGTCGCGTCTCATCACGCCGGCATCGACGTCAGCACCGTGCTCGAGGCCCAGATGAGCATCCCTTACGCCGTCGCCGTGACCCTGCTCCGTGGCAGTCCGGGCCTGCGGGAGTTCACGCCGGAGGTGTGGCGGGATCCGGGCGTCCGTGACCTGACCGGGCGCGTGAAGGTGCACTCGGATGAGGCACTGACGTCGCGGTATCCGGCCGAGCGGCCCGCCGAGGTGCTCATCAGGCAGCGCGGGGCCCCGGCACTGCGCTTCGCGGTCGCGCAGCCGCTGGGCGAGCCGTCCAACCCGATGACCGATGCCCGGCTCGGCGCGAAGTTCACCACCCTGACATCCGACATCCTGCGGCCGGCCGGGGTGGACCCGGACGCGGTGGTCGACAGCGCGCTCGGCACGGGATCGGTAAGCGACATTCTCGGACTCCTGCGCGGTTACGAGCGCGCGCGGGAAGGCTCCTGACCATCGCACTGCCCGTTCCGGCGACACGAGAAGGGAAGCCACCGTGGACTTCGCGCTCAGCCCAGAACAGGAAGCGCTCCGCGACTCGGTGCGCGGCTTCGCCCGGCGCACCCTGGCCGGCCGGGCGCTCGAGCGCGCCCACGATCCCCATTACCCCTGGGACCTGGCGGCCGGACTGGGTAAACAGTCCCTGCTCGGCCTGGCGCTCCCTGAGGCGCACGGTGGCGGCGGCGCCGCTCTGCTCGATGCCGTCCTGGTCATGGAGGAGCTCGCCGCCGTGTGCCCGACCTCGGCGGACGTCTTCCAGGCTGGCAACTTCGGGGCCATCCGCACCCTCTCGGAGTATGCCGACGACAAGCTGCGTGATCGCATCCTGCCGCCGTTGCTGGACGGAACCGGGCTGATCGCGCTGGGGATGAGCGAACCAGAAGCGGGGTCGGCGGTGACCGACCTGCGCACCACGGCGCGCGTCGAGGGCGACTGGTGCGTGCTGGACGGGACCAAGATGTGGTCGACCAACAGCACGGACGCGACCGTCTACCTGGTGTACGCGAGATTCGGCCCGGGGACCAGCGGTATCGGATCGGTCATCGTGGAACGTGACGCACCAGGGCTTACGGTCGGCCCGCCGGAGACTTACATGAGCGGCGAGCAATGGTCGGTTCTGACCTTCAGCGACTGCCGGGTTCCCGTCGAAAACATCCTTATCCATTCGGATGGATTCAAGCGCCAGATCAGCGCATTCAACGTGGAGCGGATCGGCAACGCTACGCGTGCCCTCAGCCTCGGCCGATTGTGTTACAACACCGCTCGCGACCATGCCGCCACGCGGAAACAGTTCGGCAAAACCCTGAGTGAATTCCAGGGCGTGCAATGGAAATTCGCGGAGATGGCGGTGCAGTTGGACGCCGCGCAGCTACTCCTTTACCGTGCGGCCTCGGATCTGCACGATGGCCTGCCGCGTGCCCGCGAAACCGCGATCGCCAAGTACGCGTGCAACACAGCGGGATTCAACGCCGCCAACGAGTCGCTGCAAATCATGGGCGCAATGGGTTACAGCACGCAGACGCTGGTGGAATATTGCCTGCGGCGGACCCGGGGGTGGATGATCGCCGGCGGTTCACTGGAGATGCTCCGCAACAGGATCGCGGAGAGCGTCTTCGGGACGCGGTTCAGTCAGCGTGCGTCATGACCGGCGCGGCGGCCCGGGACCGCGGCAGCGCGGGCTTGACGGCCCTGCTCGATCCGCGCCGGATCGCGCTGGTGGGCGCCTCGGAGGATCCCGGGCGTGCGACGTCCCGGCCGTTGCGATTCCTGCGTGACGGCGGTTTCAGCGGGGATGTCTATCCGGTCACGGCCGGCCGCACGTCGGTCGGCGGCGTCCGCGCGTGGCCAAGCTTGAGCGCGCTGCCGACGGTGCCCGACCATGCGTTCATCATGGTGGGCGCGGACCGCGTCGCGGGTGTCGTCGCGGAGTGCGCGGACCTCGGTGTCCGGGTGGCAACCGTGCTGAGCGACGGCTTCGCCGGGACGGGAGCCGCCGCGACCGCGCGACGCGCGGCATTGCTTGACGCCGCGGGCCACGGCCGGGTGCGTTTGCTCGGGCCGAGCAGCCTCGGCCTCGTCGACCTGCGCCGGAATCTGCTGCTGACCGCCAACGCGATCTTCGCCGAGCCGGACCTGCCGGCGGGAGAGGTGTTCGTGCTGTCCCAGTCGGGAAGCATGATCGGATCGCTCGTGTCCCGTGGCAAGGCGCTGGGCCTGGGCTTCGCCGGCCTGGTATCTGTCGGCGCCGAACTGGATCTCTCGATCGGTGAGATTGGCCTCGCGACGCTGGACGACCTAGGTATCACCGGCTATCTGCTGTTCCTCGAGAACAACAGTCATGCCAGGGATCTCGCGGAGTTCTGCGCCGGCGCGGCCGCGCTCGGCCGGCCGGTCGCGGCATTCAGGGCCGGGAGGTCGAGCCTGGCCGCCGACATCGCGCTGCTGCATACCGGAGCGCTCGCCGGAGACGACGATGTGGCTGACGCTTTCCTGGCTTCGTGTGGCGTGGCGCGGATCACGAGCCTCGACGGCTTGATCGAAGTGATGCCGGCGCTCGGCCGGGTGCCCGCGAGATCCGCGACGGACAAGACGCACAAGAGGCCAGCAGTGGCTGTCATGAGCACGACGGGCGGGGCGGCGGCCATCATCGTGGATCAGCTGGAGCTGCGCGGAATCACGGTGAAACAGCCCAGCGACTCCGTATACGCCGAACTGGCGGCGGCCGGTGTCCCGGTGGCTCCCGCGCCCATCGTCGACCTGACCCTCGCCGGAGCCCGCTACGAACCGGTCAGCACCACGCTGCGGGTGCTGCTGGCAAGCGGTGAATTCGATCTGGTCGTGGCCGTGGCGGGATCCTCCGCGCGCTCGCAGCCTGAGCTGGTCGTCGCGCCGATTATCGACGTGGCGGCGGGCGGTGGTCCGGTCGTGACATTTCTGGCCCCGGATGCGCCAGATGCGCGAGTTCGTCTCGCCGCGGCCGGCGTGCCCGCTTTCCAGAGCCCGGAGACGTGCGCCGATGTCATAGCGGCGGTTCTCGGCCGACGGGTGCCAGCGGTGCGCGGCCGCCGTTTCCCGGGCGGAGACGAGGAGAACGGGGAGGCGGTGACGCTCGACGAAGAGGAGAGCCACCGGCTCCTGCGTGACATGGGAGTTGGCGGCGCCCTCCCCGTGGTCGCGAAGGTCAGTGACGCGCTCAGCGACCCGGCCGGCATCGAGCTCCCGTTCAGCTACCCGGTGGCGGTGAAGCTGCTGCACCGTGAGGTCACGCACAAGAGCGACGTCGGCGGTGTCGTCCTCGGCGTGCGCGGGCCGGCTGATCTCGCTCGCGCGGCAGCGTCGATCGCCGAAACCGTGCCGTCTCGTCAGCCGGGCGTGCTGGTCGAGCGTCTCCTCATCCAGCCGATGGCCGCGGGACTCGGCGAAGTACTGGTGGGATACCACCGGGACAGCAGCGTCGGGCCTGTGGTGGTGGTGGCGGCGGGCGGAGTGATGACCGAGATCTACCGCGACCGGTCCGTACGGCTCGCACCCGTGACGCTGGAAGAGGCCATCGAGATGGTCGGTGAGCTGCGGTACCGCGCCGTACTCGCCGGGTTCCGCGGCCGTCCGCGCGGTGACCTGACGGCGCTGGCCGAGACCGTCGTGGCGGTCTCGCGGTTCGCGGCGCGCGAGGACGTGCTCGCATGCGAGATCAACCCGCTCATCGTGGGGCCGGAGGGGACGGGCGTTCAGGCGGTCGACGCCGTGGCAGTGGTCCGCGGAAAGTGACGAAAGGAAAGGACGACATGGCAGAGACAGCGGTGCCGGGGACGGCGAAGGCGGCCAGGGATGCGGTTCGCACCGTCGCACCCCAGCTCATCGATTACACCGAGTCAGTGTTGTTCGGCGACCTGTGGGAGCGACCGGGGCTGACGCCACGTGACCGCAGCCTGGCGACGGTCGCCGCGCTGGTAGCGCTCGGGCGGACCGAGCAGCTGCCCTCCCACCTGACGCGCGCCCTTAACAACGGCCTGACCTGGGAGGAGATCGGCGAGCTCATTACGCACCTCGCGTTCTACGCCGGGTGGCCCGCCGCGATGAGCGCCGGGCGCGTCGCCGCCGCCGTGCGGGCGGAGAAGACCGCGTGAAGGCCGGTTTCATCGGGCTTGGCACCATGGGCCAGCACATGGCGGCCAATCTGCAAGCCGCTGGCCACGAACTGGTCGTTCATGACGTGCGCGAGTCCGCCGCCGAGCGGCACCTCGCGGCCGGCGCGGTCTGGGCTGACACGCCGGCTGACGTGATGGCGGCCGTCGACGTGGTCTTCACGTCCCTGCCGACCCCGGCGGTGGTCGAAGAGGTCGCCCTTGGCACGTCCGGGCTGCTGGAGTCGGCGCGCGAGGGCAAGGTGCTCTTTGATCTGTCGACGAATTCACCGACTGCCGTCCGGGAGATCGAGCGGGTATTCAGGACCAAGGGCGGCGTCGTCTGCGACGCGCCGGTGAGCGGCGGCCCTTCTGGCGCGCGAACGAAAAAGCTGTCGGTCTACGTGGGCGGCGACCGCGACGTGTTCGATAGCCACCGCGGCCTGCTCAGCGCCTTCAGCGATGAGCAGCTCTACGTTGGCCCCATCGGCGCGGGAACGATCGCCAAGCTGGCGCATAACTGCGTCGGCTACATGATCAACTGCGCTATCGCCGAGGTCTTCACCCTGGGCGTGCGAGGCGGCGTCGACCCGCTCGATCTGTGGCGAGCGCTGCGCATGGGCTCGGTTGGACGCCGGCGTACCTTCGATGCCCTGGCCACGCAATTCCTCAGCCACTCGTTCGACGTGCCAGCATTCAGCCTGCGGCTGGCGCACAAGGACGTGGGACTGGCGAATGAGTTCGCGCGCGAGATGGGGATCCCGCTGCGGATGGCGGGCCTCACGTTCGCCGAGATGACGGAGGCGCTCGCCCGTGGCTGGGGCGATCGGGACTCGCGCGTGGCGATGCTCCTCCAAGAGGAGCGAGCCGGCGTGCGTATCGAGATCCCGGCGGAAATCCTGCGGCGGGAACTCGAGGGCTGACCACGGGCGCCGCGCCCAGCAGCGGCGGGTGAGGAACGGAGATGCGATGAGCGCAGCAGGAATCGACGCTCGCCGGGGCGATCCGCGAACTGACTACCGGATGCTCGTCGGCGGCCAGTGGACCGGCGGGCACGGAGAGCCGTTCTCCCTGGTCAGCCCCGTCGACGGTCAGCCGTGGGCGGTGGTGCCCACGGCGGACGAGGCGGATGTCGCCGCGGCTGTCGCGGCCGCCAGGGCGGCGTTCGACACCAGCGGGTGGCCGCGGACCCCGCCGGTCCGGCGAGCGCGACTCCTGCGCCGCCTGGGCGAGCTGATCGCGGAGCGTGCCGAGGAGCTGGCTCGCCTCCAGGTTCGCGAGAACGGCAAGGTGCTCCGCGAGACGCTGTCCCAGACGAAGGGACTCACCGACTACTGCAACTATTTCGCCGGGCTGGCGGAGACCGCCGGCGGGTACACGATCCCGTCAAGCACGCCGGACATGTTCGTCTACACGGTGCGTGAGCCGGTTGGCGTGGTCGCCGCGGTCACCCCGTGGAACAGCCCGCTGTCCCTGCTGATGTGGAAGCTGTGTCCCGCCCTCGCGATGGGCAACACGATCGTCGTCAAGCCGTCCGAGGTCACGCCGGCGTCGACTCTCGTCTTCGGCGAATTGATCGAGGCCGCCGGCTTCCCGTCAGGCGTGGTGAACATCGTGACCGGTGATGGCCGGGTAGGGGCGTGGCTGACGGCTGACGACCGTATCGACAAGATCGCGTTCACCGGCTCCACGCACGTCGGCAGGCAGATCGCGACAGCGGCCGCCGCTCACCTCACGAGGGTCTCACTCGAGCTCGGCGGGAAGTCGCCCAACATTGTGTTCGCCGACGCTGATCTGGACCGGGCGGCCGAGGGCGTCGTCGCCGGGATATTCGCGGCCGCGGGCCAGACCTGCCTGGCGGGCTCGCGCGTCCTGATCGCCCAGGAGATCTACGCGGAGTTCGCGGCGAGGCTGGTTCGCCGCGCTGAGCGCATCCGCCTCGGCGATCCGTTTGACCCGGACACAGAGATGGGGCCGTTGTCGTGCCGCGCGCAGTACGACAAGGTGAAGCACTACGTCGCCGTCGCTGTGGACGAGGGTGCGACGCTGCTCACCGGCGGCAAGCATCCTCCGGGAGCGCAGTTCAGGGACGGTTTCTTCATGGAGCCCACGGTCTTCGGAATGGTACGCAACGACATGCGCATCGCCCAGGAAGAGGTCTTCGGCCCTGTCGTCTGCCTGATCCCGTTCGCCGATGAAGAGGAGGCGATCGCCATCGGTAACGCCTCCATGTACGGCCTCGCCGCTGGCGTGTGGACGCGGGACATCGCCAGAGCTCAGCGTGTCTGCGCGCGGCTGCGTGCCGGAACCGTGTGGATCAACACCTACCGGCGCACGAACTACGCCGTCCCGTTCGGCGGAGTCCGGCAGAGCGGCCTGGGCCGCGAGAACGGCGCGGCCGCGGTCGACGAATATTCCGAGGTCAAGAGCGTCTGGATGGACGCGGGACGGGGTATATCCGATCCCTTCAATCCGCGTGCGTGAGCGCGCGGGTCGTCTCGCCGTGGCGAACCCGGCTTCTTGACATCGCGATCGAGCGGAGTTACTGTCTGACGATCTTACGATCGGACAAGAAACTAGCCGAGAACCGCGGCGACAGGAGGAGGGGGGCCTTGAGTCATCGGGAGGGCGGCGCGGCGCGCAGGCGGGTTGCAAACGCATCCAGCGCCAGGTTCCAGACCATATAGCGGGTCCCATACGGCCACTTCGGATTTCTCGCGCCCGCCC
>Ga0187807_1000048_pt1 | contig 28497 bp, 28 predicted proteins | sample NC_wetland_sal_i_4_FD_132432 | JGI IMG/M metagenome (GOLD analysis project Ga0187807, IMG submission 132432) | Wetland sediment microbial communities from Neuse River Estuary, North Carolina, USA - ASW_2 | ecosystem: Environmental > Aquatic > Freshwater > Wetlands > Sediment | place: USA: North...
AGGACCTGCGCGCCGCCGAGCCGCTGAACGCGTTCTACTTCGCGCCCGCGATGCGGCTCACCCGCGGCGGCGGCCGGGGCGGCCAGGGCGGCGGCCCGAGCCTGTCGACGCTGTTCTCCACGCACCCGAGCCTGGAGAAGCGCCTGGAGCAGCTGGCGAAGATCCAGCGGCAGCTCGGCCAGGCGACCCCGGGCAGCATCAGGTAACCGGGGTAATCGCCGATGGGCTTCCTCGACATGCTGCTGGGCCGGACCAAGCCGGTACAGCCGAAGCTCGACGACCTGTTCGCGCTGCCGTCCGCGGCGATCACGCTGCAGGCGTCGACCGGGTTCACGCCGACCGGCTCCGGCTCGGTCTGCTTCCGCTCCGTGGAAGGCAAGACGTTCAGCGACATCCAGAACGAGGTCCGCGACCTGCTCAACATGGACGCGGGGAAGCCCGACGGCGGCCTGCCGGTCGAGGTGACGAGGGACAGCTACGGCTTCACCTGGCTGGTCAGCAGCCACCTGAGCGACGAGCTCGATGCGCTCGTCACCGACCTGCACGCCGTGAACAGCACGCTGGTCGACAACGGGTTCGGCCCGCAGCTGCTGTGCACGCTGGTGGCCTTCAGGGACGAGCGCGAGCGCAGGCTCGCGCTCGTCTACCTGTACAAGCGCGGCACGTTCTACCCCTTCGCCCCGCTGTCGGGGGAGCATAGGGACAACGCGCTCGAGATCCAGGTCAAGAACGCGCTCGCCGACGACCTGAAGGTCGAGCAGGACCTCAGCAGGTGGTTCCCGGTGTGGGGCGCCCCCGGTTTGTGAGCCCGCGCACTTGGGGGAGGGCGACATGGCGGGAATGCCGGCCCGGGGCATATCGTTGAAAGCGAACGACGATGCCGCGCTAGCGGCAGCAGACGTAATGACGGGAGCTAGTCTCAGATGACCGTTCAGGACGAAGTGACGCAGCAGGGGATCACCCTCACGCAGGCTGCTGCCACCAAGGTGGGCGCGCTGCTCGCCCAGGAGGGCCGGGACGACCTGCGGCTGCGCGTGGCCGTGCAGCCGGGCGGATGCTCGGGGCTGCGCTACCAGCTGTACTTCGACGAGCGCTCGTTCGACGGCGACATCGTCGCGGAGTTCAGTGGCGTTGGGGTCGTCACCGACAAGATGTCGGCTCCCTACCTCATGGGCGCGACGATCGACTTCGTGGACACGATCGAGAAGCAGGGCTTCACGATCGACAACCCGAACGCGACGGGTTCCTGCGCCTGCGGCGACTCCTTCCACTGACAGCCACCCGCGCCGGTAACCTCCCACAATGCGAATAGCTGTCACCGGGTCGATCGCCACCGACCACCTGATGATGTTCTCTGGAAAGTTCACCGACACGCTCATCGCCGAGAAGCTGGACAAGGTTTCCCTGTCGTTCCTCGTGGGCGACCTGGAGATCCGGCGCGGCGGCGTGGCGGGGAACATCGCCTTCGGGCTCGGCTGCCTCGGCCTCAAGCCGCTGCTCGTCGGCAGCGTCGGCGCTGACTTCGCCGACTACCGCGAGTGGCTCGAGGCACACGGCGTCGACACGTCCGGCGTGCGCACGTCCACGGTCAAGCACACGGCCCGGTTTGTCGCCACGAACGACTCGGTAGGCAACCAGATCGCGTCGTTCTATCCCGGCGCCATGAGCGAGGACAGCGAGATCGACATCGCGAGCCTCGCCGCCGCCAACGGCGTCGACCTGGTGCTGATCGGCGCGGGTGACCCAGTCGCGATGCAGCGGTACACCGCCGACTGCCGCGCGGCCGGCATCCCGTTCGCCGCGGACTTCTCGCAGCAGGTGGCCTTCCTCGACGGCGCCTCGATGCGGACGCTGATCGAGGACGCCGCCTACCTGTTCTGCAACGAGTACGAGGAAGCGGTCATCGAGTCCAAGACCGGGTGGTCCAACGCGGACATCCTGGAGCGTGTCGCGACCCGCGTCATCACCCTCGGCGCGGACGGCGCCCGCGTCGAGCGCAAGGGCGAGGCGCCCGTCGTCGTCGGCCCCGTCCCCGACGCGAAGTTCGTGGAGCCGACCGGCGCGGGCGACGCGTTCCGCTCCGGCTTCCTGGCCGGCACGTCCTGGGACTTGTCCATCGAACGCGCCATCCAGCTGGGCAACCTGATGGCCGTGCACGTCCTGGAGACGGTCGGCCCGCAGGAGTACGACCTCAAGCCGACGACGTTCACTGACCGCGCCACCGCGGCCTACGGCGACGCCGCCGCCGTCGACCTGACCGCCCACCTGACCTGAGAAACGCCCGCAGGGTCCCGCCCCGAGCCTCCCGCTCGGGGCGGGACCCTTCTCTTCCGTCCAGGCGGATGATTGTGACATTCAGCCGCCTCTGACCGGCTCGCTGTCACATTCATCCGCTACCGACCGGGCCAGCCGCGGGCCGGAGCGGCTGACACGGCCGCGGTGACCGCGCGGTAGCGTAGCGGGCATGGGCCCACTCGCTTCCGGATACGCCGGACCGCCTCAGCTGACGCTGCCGCGCGCGTTCACGGAGTGGACCGCCGATCCCGTGATGATCGCGCTCGTCGTGATCCTCGGCGGCTGTTATCTCGCGGGCGTGCGGAAGGTCAGGCGGGACGGCGGGCAGTGGGGCACCGGCCGCGTGATCGCCTTCTGCGGGCTTGGCCTTGGGTTCCTCGTGATCGCCACGATGTCCTGGGTGGGGGCGTACCAGGGCGTCCTGTTCTACGCCCGGGCCGTGCAGACCGTGCTGCTGGTGCTGGTCGTGCCGCTGTTCCTCGCCATGGGGAAACCGCTCACCCTGCTGGCGACCGCGGTCCCGGCAACGGCGAGCAGCGTGCACGCCGTGGTCCGGAGCAGGGTCGCGCGGGTCCTGACGTTCCCGGCGATCACCACGCTGGCACTGGTCGCGGTGCCGATGGTGATGTATTTCACGTCCTGGTACGTGGCGGTGTTCCACAGCGGGACCGTCCGCGAGCTCACCTATCTCGCGCTGATGGCGCCGGGGTACGTGTTCTTCTGGACGCTGCTGCGCGTCGACCCGGTGCCGAGGGCCTACCCGTACGGCGTCGCCATGTGGATCACCGCGGCGGAGGTGGTCGGCGACGCGTTCTTCGGCATCGCGGTGATCGCGGACAACAACCTGATCGCCGGCCCGTACTACCACGCGGTCGGCTACCCGTGGGGGCCGACCCTGGCGACGAGCCAGGTTCTCGGCGGCGGCGTGATCTGGATCCTCGGCGACTTCGTGGGCCTGCCGTTCCTGGCGGTCCAGCTGATCCAGATGATGCGCGAAGACAAGGCCGAGGCGACCGCGATTGACGCCGAACTCGACGCCAGGGACGCCGCCCGCGCCCAGCGGGCCACCGCGCCACCCCAGCCGGCCGCGGTCACAGAGGCCGTCGCGGGTGAGGCTGAGGCTGACGGGACCGATGACACGGAGCGCCCCTGGTGGGAAACCGACCCCCGCTTCACCGAGCGCTTCAGGAACGCGTAACACCGCCCCGCCACGTTCGCGACCCCAGCAGACACCCGTCTTTGTACTCTCTCGACCACTTTGTACCCCTGGTGACAACTTGTGACCGGTCACACGACCTGGAAAGTGGTCGCCTGGGGTACAAAGTCCCCAGAAGTGGCTGATGTGGCTAGTGGTTGGCTGAAGCGTGCGGCGCTCTTGGCCGGGTCCGCGGACACGCATCGTGACGGTCAGGTGGAGTCACCACGCGTACGTTCCGGATGGCCGGAAGCGGCACCGGGGGAGACCGGGTCAGTACCGTCGGCGGATGCCGAACGACCAGCCTGATCGCAGTTCGCTGCGGAACACGCACTCGTGCGACTTCATCTGGCACCAGGCTGGCACGTCCGAGTAGGCGGCCGGGTCGTCGGCGAGCACGGCGATGACACCGCCGACCGGCACGTCGCGAATCTGCTCGGCGAGCATGATGATCGGGATCGGGCACTTGCGGCCGAGCGCGTCGATCGTGATGAGGGGTTGTGGCTCAGGGGTTGACGGCACAGGCGTCGATACGGCCGCGTGCGCGACGCGCGCGGGGGCGTGCCGCCGGCCGAACCAGGTCATGTCCTCCATAGTGCCCCTCGTGCCGCCGTGCTACGCACGGGAACACGCAACGGAGCCGGATGAATGCTTAAGGTGTCAAAACGGCGGTTTGATCGCCGAACGCCGGGGGGCGGGTGCAGCGCCGCCGGCGAGCGCGATACTGTTTCCACGACACGCTGTAGGAAACCGTGGACCGGCCCCTGGGCGGGGTGCCCGGCGACGTTGTTGGGAAGGCAACTTCGTTGACTCGATTTAGTCGGCATCGGCGCGGAAGGCGCTGGTGGCGCATCGGTGCGCTGGCCATGCTGTTGCTCGCGCTTACCGGGTGCACGAACGACACGTTCACCCGCCTGGGCTTCCCGAACCCCGTCACCGAACAGGGCAAGGTGACCCTGAGCCTCTGGCAGGGCTCGTGGATCGCCGGGCTGCTGGTCGGCGCGGTGGTGTGGGGACTGATCCTCTGGGCGGTGATCTTCCACCGCAAGCGCGGTGACAAGCTCCCGCCGCAGGTCCGGTACAACATGCCGATCGAGATCCTGTACACGATCGTCCCGTTCGTCATGATCGCGGTGCTCTTCTACTACACCGCCAAGGACGAGAACACGATCGACTCGCTGTCCGCCAAGCCGGCCCTGACGGTCAACGTGACCGGTTTCCAGTGGAGCTGGAAGTTCGACTACAACCCCCGGTACCACGTCGTTGAGCTCGGGGACATGTGGAACCCGGCGCTGCCGGACAACGAGCAGCAGCTGCCCGTCCTGGAGATCCCCGAGGGTGAGGTGGTCCGGTTCAACCTGACCTCGCCGGACGTGATTCACTCGTTCTGGGTGCCGGAGTTCCTGTTCAAGCGGGACGTCATCCCCGGCCACCCGAACCACTTCCAGATCACGGCCACGCAGACAGGGACGTTCACCGGCCACTGCAGCGAACTTTGCGGCCTGTACCACAGCAGGATGCTGTTCACGCTGAAGATCGTGACGCCTGCGCAGTTCCAGACCTGGATCGCTCAGCAGCAGGTGCTCCAGGCCACAGCCTCAGGGAGCACCACGTGACGACTGTGACCGACCAGAGGGCCGCGCGCGAGCTCGCCAGGGAGCAGCGCACCGAGCGCAAGGGCTCGGTCCTCGCGAGCTGGCTCTCCTCCACGGACCACAAGATCATCGGGCACCTGTACCTGATCACGTCGTTCATCTTCTTCCTGCTCGCCGGCATCATGGCGCTGCTGATCAGGGTCCAGCTGCTTGGCCCGACGAACACCATCATCTCCGACCAGCAGTACAACGAGCTGTTCACCATGCACGGCACGATCATGCTGCTGATGTTCGCGACGCCGATGTTCGTCGGGTTCGCGAACGAGCTCATGCCGCTGCAGATCGGCGCGCCCGACGTCGCGTTCCCGCGGCTGAACCTGCTCAGCTGGTACCTGTTCGCCTTCGGCGGGATCATCCTGATCGCCAGCTTCCTGGCGCCCGGCGGCTCGGCCGCGTTCGGCTGGTACGCGTACGCGCCGCTGACCAGCGCGACCTACTCGCCCGGCGTGGGCGCGGACATGTGGATCATGGGCCTGGCGCTGTCCGGGTTCGGCACGATCCTCGGCGGCGTGAACTTCATCACCACGATCTTCTGCATGCGGGCGCCGGGCATGACCATGTTCCGGATGCCGATCTTCACCTGGAACACGCTGCTCACCTCGATGCTGGTGCTGCTCGCCTTCCCGGTGCTGGCGGCCGCGCTGCTGGTGCTGGAGATCGACCGGCGGATGGGCGCGCAGGTGTTCACCGCACAGAGCGGCGGCGCCGTGCTGTGGCAGAACCTGTTCTGGTTCTTCGGGCACCCCGAGGTGTACATCCTGGCGCTGCCGTTCTTCGGCATCGCGACGGAGATCCTGCCGGTGTTCAGCCGCAAGCCGCTGTTCGGGTACAAGACGCTGATCGCCGCGACGATCGCGATCGCCGGCCTGTCGATGACCGTGTGGGCGCACCACATGTTCACTACCGGCGCGGTGCTGCTGCCGTTCTTCTCGTTCATGACGCTGCTGATCGCGGTGCCCACCGGGGTGAAGTTCTTCAACTGGGCCGGCACCATGTGGCGCGGCCAGCTGTCGTTCGAGCCGCCGATGCTGTACACCATCGGCTTCCTCGTGGTGTTCCTGTTCGGCGGCATCACCGGGATCATCCTGGCCTCCCCGCCGATGAACTTCGCGGTGTCCGACTCCTACTTCGTGGTGGCGCACTTCCACTACGTGCTGGCCGGGACAGTGCTGTTCGAGGTCTTCGCCGGCTTCTATTTCTGGTGGCCGAAGATGACCGGCAAGATGCTCAACAGCAGGCTGGGCAAGGCGCAGTTCTGGGTCATGTTCATCGGCTTCAACATGACGTTCCTCGTCCAGCACTGGACGGGCGTCGAGGGCCAGGTGCGGCGCACCGCGAACTACCCGGACCTGCCGGGGAACGTGACCACGCTGAACATCATTTCCACCGTCGGCTCGTGGCTGCTGGCGCTGTCGGTGCTGATGTTCCTGTGGAACGTCTACGTCACGTCGCGGTTCGCCCCGAAGGTGACCGAAGAGGACCCGTGGGGCTTTTGCTCGTCCCTGGAGTGGGCCACCTCCTGCCCGCCGCCGCGGCACAACTTCTACCGGATCCCGCGGATCCGGTCCGAGCGCCCGGCGTTCGAGGCGCACTACCCGCACATCAAGTGGGGCAGCCAGTCCCGCGGCCTTGAGCAGGACATCCCGGCGATCAGCGCGGCGAAGAAGTAGGGCGGTGCGAGCACCATGAAAGTCGAAGGCTGGCTCTTCCTCGGTTGCGGCGTGTTTTTCGCGGGCGCCGACGTCGTCTACTGGTACACGTCCTACGATCCGACCGGCACGGCCGCGCTGGCGTTCGCGGTCGGGCTGTCGATGCTGGCCGGCTTCTACGTGCTGTTCAGCGGGCGCCGGCTGCCGCCGCGGCCAGAGGACGACCCGGAAGCCCAGATCGTCGAGGGCACCGGCGAGATCGGCTTCTTCAGCCCGCGCAGCTGGTGGCCGCTGTTCCTCGGCTTCTCCGGCGCGGTCGCGTTCGTCGGATTCGCCTTCGGCTGGTGGCTGGTGCTCATCGGCATGCTGATGGTGCTGTTCTCGTCGATCGGCTTCGTGTTCGAGTACTACCGGGGTCTCTTCAGTCACTGATCTTCAGTTTCATTCCGAACGTACGCGTGTCTCCGCCCCTGCCGCTCACTGAGCCGCGGGGGCGGTGCCGCGTTCCGGCGGGTCTTTGCGCCAGACCGGGCAGGTTGCTCTGCTGCGTGTCTTCCGCTGTCACGCCGGCGGCGAGCACCGTCGCAAGGAGCCAGCCCCGCCAGGGTGGTGCTCGCTTCCCTACCGGGAAAGCCGAGCGGGCCGGAATCCGTCGCGCATATGCGCGGGCCAGATTCCCTGCTTGCCCGGCGAGAGGATGCCGTTGGGGTCGAGCAGGTCCTTGAGTCGTTCGTTGAGCCGTCGCTGGGCGTGGTCGCCGAAGTCGAACTGCTCGGCGACGACGTCCATGCTCTGGATGTTCGTGCGGTAGACCGGGTAGCCGGCCCGCGCCAGCTCGACGGCCATCGCGTTGTAGGCGGCGTAGCCCGCGCGGGTCGCCTGCTCGTCACGCGTGTCGAACACGATCGGGCTGATGTGCAGCGCGCTCCGCTGCAGGAGCACGATCCCGGCGCCGTACGGCAGGCCGTGGCGCGCGTAGAGCTCGCGGCGCAGCCGGATCGACGCGGCGACATCGGCGCCCGTCAGCGGGCCGAGCGCGGAGAGGTCCAGGTGCCCGGCGTCGTCGCCGTTGAGCTTCTTGAACATCTCGAGCAACTCGAGGCCGGGAACCCCGCCCTGCACCTTGTCATCGTGGATGGTCGCCGCGGCCCGTTCCTCGTCGCCGCGGTAGACGCGCCGTCCGACCTCGACGTCGCCGGCCCGCTCCAGCGCGTCGCGCACCGCCGCGTACTGGGCCTCGACTATGGGCTCCCGGCCGTACAACGCGAAGCGGACCGTCCAGCCGCCCTTGTCGGCGTCCCGCCCGCTTTCCGTCGGGGAGCCGAGCCCGAGGAGCGGCTGATTGGTGATGACGCCCTCGAACATCAGCTCGCGCAGCGCGTCGACGACGCCGGCGACCAGGTCCTCGTCGTGCCAGGTGGCCCACCCCGACACGTACACCTCGGGCGCGCGCATCAGCCAGACGCCCATCTTCGTGACGATGCCGAAGTTCGACTGGAAGAACAGCCCCGCGTGGTTGGGCCCGTACGACTCCCGGAACAGGTGCCAGACCTTGCTGGTGCTCATCCCGCCCATGCCGGTGCGCAGCAGCTCGCCGTTGGCGAGCACGACCTCCATGCCGCACTGCGTCGAGGGATGGTCACCGTACCTCGTGTAGCCGCGGCCGCTGTCGAGGGTGTTGCCCACGACGCTGCCCCACCCGAGATCGGGGATCGACGGCCATAGGCGATAGCCGCCGACCCGCAGGTGGTCGTACAGGTCGTAGAAGCGCACCCCCGGCTCGACGACCGCGTAGGCGAGCTCGTCGTCGACCTCCAGCACCCGGTTCATCTTGCGGAAGCTGACCTGGATCGAACCCTTTACCCGGGGCGCGGGGCCGCCGTAGGCGTAGTTGCGGCCCTGGCCGAACGTCCACAGCGGGACGCGGAACGCGTTGGCGATCCGGACGATCTCCTGGACGTCCGCAACCGATCCCGGGGTGACGACCGCCGCGCCGGTGTGCTCATCGGAGCCCTGGTAGTCGTAGGGGTCGCGGTAGTCGAGCAGCTCTCCGGCGGACGTGATCACGTTCTCGTCCCCCAGCGCCGCGGTGAGCGCCGCGACCGCCTCCCGCACCGCGTTCTCGTCCACGCGCGTCATCGCCGCCATCGCTTACCTCCGGGATCAGCCAGACATATATGACGTATCACCGGATACCGCCGACGGCTAGAGCGAACGCGGCCTCGCTATGGCTGGGTGAGGTGGATCGCGGCCTTACCGTCCGATCGCAGTGCCAGCTCAGGCGACCTTGACCGTCCAGTCGCCGACGCGGCTTATGTTCGTGTCGCGTTTGGCAGCTAGCCGCGCGGTCGCGAAAGCGCAGCTGAGGCGAGCGGGGCGTTGTCGTCGGCCCAGGGCTTATGGGAGATTGCGCATTCGTTAGCTTGTTGAATCGCTAACGATATTCCCGTGATGTTGGTTATCGTCCATGTTCGATCATGGGGAACGGCCGAGCAGGGAGCGCCGGCCCTGGCTGATGGCCGGCGCAATCACCGTCGCGACGGCGGTCAGCCTCGTGGCGAGCGGGTGCGCTGCCGCCTCGTCGGCTCCTAGCGAGGCGTCGTCGCAGACGCCTGCGGGCACGTCTGGCACGTCCGACTCGAACCTCGCGCTGAACAGCGCGCCGGCGATCTCCGGCTTCGGCTCGCCCCCAACGAAAATCGCGCCGCACAATCCGCTCACCGGGGCGCCTGCCGATCCGTTCGCCGGGACCCCGGCAGACCACTGGGGCGACGGCGCGGCGGGCATCGTCCTCCCGGCGGCTAGTCCGGTCGGCGGATACACGGCCGCGCAGGTGGAATCCGCCTACGAGACGACGCGCAAGCTGCTGACCGCCGCCTACCTCGACCCGAAGACACTGCTCGGCGGACAGCCGACCGCCTTCGCCGGCCTGCTTACCAGTCAGCAGGAAACCTGGTTTCTCGACGGCCTAGACAAAACGGGCGAGGACAAGCAGGGCAATGAGTTGAGCACTCGAGACGTGGTCATGGCTTTCGCCCCAGGAAGCACGCAGCTTATCGGCAGCGTGATAAAGGTCCACGGCACGATGCGGGCACAGGCCGCCACCGTGAACGGCGAGAACGCCCTCGACATCGACGTCGATTACATCTTCGTCTACCCGGTCCAGCCGCCGCGCCGTCCGGCCGGCTGGATGCGCATCGTCGCACAGGCGTCGTGGACCGTGTCCTTCGGGGACTGGGCTGGCGGCGCCACGTCGTTCGAGCCGTGGGTGGACGACAACGGAGGCAGCGTGGCAGGCACCGAGTGCGGCACCACGGACGGTTACGAACACCCCGACTACCCGGACAGCCCGGATGCCGGTGGACAGCCGTCCCCCAGTGGCTCGCCGGTGGATCCCTACGCGCTGGGGCAGTCCGGGGGATCATCATCAGAGTGCCAGGCCACAACGGGCACCTGACGGCGTCGCGCAAGCGGGCGGCCAGAGCGAGCGGAGAGACCTTTAGAATAAATGTCCGTAGTTTGGGCCCCTATGATGGCCCAAACTACGGACATTTCGAATAGAGATCTTCTCTGGGTGTGGTGGCGTCACTTGTGCCACATCTATCGGCGTTATCACGCGCGCTACGGCGGGGTGGCCAGGCCTGACTGGTAGGCGATGATGACCAGTTGCACGCGGTCCCTGGCGTCCAGCTTGGTGAGCAGGTGCGCCACGTGGGTCTTGGCGGTGGCGGGGGAGATGGACAGCTGGGTGGCTATCTCCGCGTTGGACATGCCGGTTGCGACGAGACGGAGCACTTCGCACTCACGCTCGGTGAGCACCTCGGTGACGTGCCCGGTCCGGGGCAAGGCCGCTTGGGCGGCGGCCTGCGCCGGTGCGGGACTCCTGGCGAACTCAATGATCAGGCGGCGGGTGATGCTCGGCGCGAGCAGCGCTTCGCCCGCCGCGACGACCCGGATGGCGGTCAGCAGGTCGGCCGGTAGCGTGTCCTTCAGCAGGAACCCGCTGGCCCCGGCGCGCAGCGCCGCGAACACGTACTCATCGAGGTCGAACGTCGTCAGGATGATCACCCGGACGTTCGCGGACTCCGGTGCGGAGGTGATCTGGCGGGTCGCCGCGATCCCGTCGAGCACGGGCATCCGCACGTCCATCAAGACGACATCCGGTTTCTCGGCGCGGGCGACGGCGACGGCCTCTTCCCCGTTGGCCGCCTCGCCCACCACGGAGAACCCTTGGGTGGCTGCGATGATGCCGCAGAACCCGACGCGCACCAGCGCCTGATCGTCGGCCACCGCGACGGAGATCGTCACGGGATGACGCCGTCGAAGGCCGGGCCGCCGAGCAGGGGAAGGGTGGCAGTCACCTCGAATCCGCCGCCGGGCAGCGCCCCGGCGCTGAAGTCGCCGCCGCACAGGTTCGCCCGCTCGCGCATCCCGATGATGCCGTGACCGGTGCCGGCCATCCGCACCCCGGGGGGGCGCGGGACGGCCGCGCTGGCCACCAGGGAGCCGCCACCGTCGTCCGTAACCTGGATGTCGAGCTCTTGCTCCCCGTAGTCGAGGCTGATCAGGCAGTGGGCGCCGCCTCCCGCGTGCTTGACCACGTTAGTGAGCGCCTCTTGGATGATCCGGTACGCCGACAGGTCGACGCCCGCGGGCAGCGCCCGGACCGGTCCAGACCGCTCGAGGCTGACCTGGACCCCCGCGCCGCGGGTGCGCTGCATGAGCCGGTCGAGGTTGGCGAGCCCGGGCGCGGGCGCCAGCGGCGCGGACATGGCTGGCGCGGCCGGGCGAGCGGGGCCGGCCGGGGGAGTGCCCTGCCCGGGCCCGGCACCCGCGCCAGGACCAGCCACAAAACCGCCCGCAGGACCGGCACCCGGGCCGGGACCGAGCCCGGGACCAGACACCGGACCGGGTACGCCGGCGACCCCTAGGGCCGTGTCCTGCTGGCGCAGCACGCCGAGCATCCGGCGCATCTCCTCGAGCGCGTCCCTGCTGGTCGCCTGGATCGCGCCGAGCGCGTCGCGCGCGCCGGCCGGGCTGGTGTCGATGACGTACTGGCCGTAGCCCGCCTGCACCGCGATGACGCTCATGCTGTGCGCCACGATGTCGTGCAGTTCCCTGGCGATCCGCAGCCGCTCCTCGGCCACCGCGCTGCTCGCGGCCTGCTGCTGCAGCGTCTGCGCGTACAGCCGGCGCTGCCGCACCGAATACCCGGTCATCCAGGCGAGGACGAGGGCCAGGGCGACCGGGACGAACACGCCCGCGCCGCCGTTGAACCGGACCCTGTGGTCGATGGCCGCGATCAGCACCATCACGGTCAGACCCAGCGCCAGCGCGGCGAATCCGGTCTGCCGGTTGCTCGTGACGGTCACCATGTACAGCACGTAGGCGGCGGCAAGGAAGATCACCGCCGCGCCAGTGGCGCCCCCGTCGGCGATGACGACGGCGAGGATGACCAGGGCGCCGTAGGCGGTGACCGGGGCGCGCCGGCGCAGCGCGACCGGCACGAAGGCGCACGCGCCAATCAGCAAGCTCACCGACGCCGGGAAACCATACGGGCCGCGCGTCATCGTGAGGATGTCGATGAGCGAGGCCACCGCGGCGACGACGCAGTCGACCGCTATCCAGTGCCCCTGCCGCATCCGCTTGGTCAGCGGCGGCTTGGGCGGCCGGGCCGACCCCGCGAGCGGGTAGGCCGGCAGCGGGTGCGGCTCGCGGCGCGGGTACGACATGTCGCGTTCGGAGGCCACACTCATACGGTAACCGCAGAAGGGGCGCCGCCGCCTCATCCCCGGGGCGTAGCCCGCGATGCGTATCCGGTCGCGCCGGTTTTTCACCGCGCAGGGGGACGCCGGGCCGTGCGCGCGCCTGAGACGCTAGGCGCCATGATTCCCTCACCACCTCCGGGCGCCGGGGACGCCGCGGTCATCGAGACGACCGCGCTGTCGAAGGTGTACCCGGGCGGCCCGGGCGGCGGCGTCACCGCCCTCGACGGCCTCACCGTGCGATTCGCGCCCGGCATCACCGGGCTTATCGGCGCCAACGGCGCCGGGAAATCGACCCTGATCAAGATCCTTCTCGGCCTGCTCGTCCCGACCCAGGGCATGGCGAAAGTGCTCGGCCATGACTGCGTGAAGGACGGCGAGCGCATCAGGCAGATCGTCGGCTACATGCCCGAGCACGACTGCCTGCTCGGGGACGTCTCGGCCACCGAGTTCGTCACCCACATGGGCCGGATGTCCGGCCTGCCCGCCACCGCCGCCCGGGAGCGCGCCGCCGAGGCGCTGCGGCACGTCGGCCTGCACGAGGAGCGGTACCGCCTGATCGGCACGTACTCCACCGGCATGAAGCAGCGGGTGAAGCTGGCCCAGGCCCTCGTGGGGGACCCGAGGCTGCTGCTGCTCGACGAGCCGACGAACGGGCTCGACCCCGCCGGCCGCAACGCGATGCTCGAGCTGATCGCGAAGATCGGCGAGGAGTTCGGCATCTCGATCGTGGTCGCCTCGCACCTGCTCGGCGAGATCGAGCGGATCTGCGACCACCTCGTGGCGATCGAGGCGGGCCGGCTGCTGCGGGCGGACACGATGGACAGCTTCACCAAGGCCAGCCAGACGCTGGTCGTCGAGGTGGAAGACGGCCTGGCGAGGCTGGAGGACGAGCTCGCCCGCCGCGGCCTCATGCCGCGGGCCTACCAGCGCAGCCTGCTGGTGCCGATCGGCGGCGACGACACCTACGACGCGGTGCGGGACAGCGTCGCCGACCTCGGCCTGCCGCTGAGCCGCCTGGAGCGGCGCCGCCACCAGGTCGAGGAACTGTTCCGCGACGCCGGTTCCGCTGACGCGGACATGAACCTGGAGGCGGCAGATGCCGGCTGACACCAGCACAAGCACCACCGACAGAGCGGCCGGCGTCATCCACGACCTCGGCTACCGCCGGTACGACGGCCCCCGGCTGGGCCGCGCGCAGATCACCCGGGCGCTGGCCTGGCACAGCTTCCGGTCGGCGTTCGGCTTCGGCCGCGGCCCGAAGGCCAAGATCGTGCCGGCGATCGCCTTCATCGCGCTGTGCCTGCCCGCGGTGATCAACGCGTTCTCGATGTCCCAGGGCAACCCGCGCCTGGTCGGCTACGACACCTACCAGCCTGCCCTGCGCGACCTCGTGATGACGATCTTCGTCGCCGTCCAGGCCCCCGAACTCGTCTCCCGCGACCTGCGCAGCCGGGTGCTCCCGCTGTACTTCGCCCCGCCCATCAAGACGGGCGACTATCCGGCCGCGAAGTACCTCGCGTTCACCGCCGCGTGCGCGGTGATGATCGAGACCCCCGTGCTGCTGCTCTATCTCGGCACGATCGTCAACGTGCACGGCGGCGCCGCGGTCTGGGCGCAGACGAAGGAGCTGATCCCCGGGCTGCTCGTCGGGCTGATGTGGTCGGTGGTGCTGGCCGCGATCAGCCTCTTCCTCGCCAGCCTGACCGGCCGCCGCGGCTTCGCGACCGGCGCGGTGGCGATCTTCTTCCTGGCCACGTACACGCTCGCGGAGATCCTGCTGCAGGTGGAGAACCACGCCGTGCGCCAGCAGGCCGCCCAGGCGATCCAGAACTCAGGCCCAGGTCCTGTCCACTTTGTACCCCCGCCGCCGGCCATGGCGGAGAAGGTGTCCGGGCTGTTCAGCCCCTTCACGCTGTTCGACGGGGTGCGGATGTGGATAGGCGGCAGCGGCACCGCCATCGGCGACAACGTGATGAACCCCGGCGGCTTCGGCGCCGTCTACCTCCTCGTCCTCGTCGCCGCGCTGGCGGCGTGCCTGGCCGGCCTGTTCACCCGCTACCGGAAGGCGCGCCTGTCATGAGCGTCATCGAACTGACCAACGTCAGCCGCTGGTACGGCAACGTGGTGGCGGTCAACGACATCACGATGTCGATCGGCCCCGGCGTCACCGGGCTCCTCGGCCCGAACGGCGCCGGCAAGTCCACCATCTTGCACATGATCGCCGGCTTCCTGGCCACGTCCAAGGGCACGCTCACCGTCAACGGCGGCCCGAGCTGGGAAAACCCGGAGATCTACCGGACTTTGGGCTTGGTCCCCGAACGCGACTCCGTCTACGCCTTCCTCACCGGCGAGCAGTTCGTAAGGGCGACGGCGAAGCTGCACAAGCTGCCCGACCCGGACGCCGCCACGCGGCGCGCGATCGAGATAACCGACATGGCCGCGGCGCAGGACCGGCGCATCAGCACCTACTCCAAGGGCATGCGGCAGCGGATCAAGGTCGCCGCCGCCCTCGTGCACGACCCGGAGATCCTGCTGCTCGACGAGCCGTTCAATGGCATGGACCCCCGGCAGCGGCTGCACATGATGGACCTGCTCGGCAAGCTCGGCGCCGAAGGCCGCGTCATCCTCTTCAGCTCCCACATCCTCGAAGAGGTGGAGAAGCTGTCGGGCACGATCCAGGTGATGGTCGCCGGGCGGCTCGCCGCGTCCGGCGACTTCCGCGCGATCAGGCGGCTGATGACCAGCCGCCCGCACGTGTTCACCGTCCGGTCCTCCGACGACAGAAGGCTCGCCGCCGTGCTCGTCGGCCGCCCGTACACCAGCGCCGTCGAGTTCACCGGCCGGGGCAGCCTGCAGGTGCGGACCAGCGACTTCGGCGCGTTCTGCGCCCAGATCGCGCCGCTGAGCCGCGACAACGGCATCGCGCTTCGCGAGCTGCTGCCCACCGATGAGTCGCTGGAAAGCGTCTTCGGCTACCTCGTCTCGAATCAAGCGAATCAAGGGAGCTAGGCAGGCATGTCCGCATACTTCAACCCGGTGATCGCATCGATCACCGTCCGCGCGACGCTCGGCCGCAGGCGTGCGCTGCTGTTCGCGATCCCCGCGGCGGTCCTGATCGCGCTCACCCTGGCGGTGCGCGCGACGCACCCGGCCGGCAACTCGTGGGCGGCCCAGGTGCTCGGCGACTTCGGCTTCTCGGTGCTGCTCCCGCTCCTCGCGCTGATCGTCGGCACCGGGGTGCTCGGCGCCGAGATCGACGACGGCAGCGGCATCCACCTGCTCGCGACCCCGGTCCGCCGCTCGTCCATCGTCTTCACCAAGTTCGTGGTGGCGGCGGTGCTGACGATGGCGTTCGCCGCGATTCCCGAGCTGATCGCCGGCTTGCTCGCGCCGGGCAGCGGCAAGCTCGCCGTCGCCCTGTTCGCCGGCGCACTGGTCGGCTCGGTGATCTACACGGCGGCGTTCGTCATGACCTCGGTGCTGACCACCCGGGCGATCGCCGTCGGGCTGCTGTACGTGCTGGTCTGGGAGGGGCTGCTCAGCAATACCGTCGGTGGCGCGCGCATCCTGTCCATCGCCCACTACTCGCTCGGCGTCGCCAACGCGATCTACCCCGACCCTGACCTCCGCGCGGGTCTCACGCTGAGCACATCCGTGATCCTCGGCGCCATAGTGACCGCCGGCGCGCTCATTCTCGCGAGCCGCCGCCTGTCGGCCTTCGCCATCAAGGGGGAGCCCGCGTAATTTCATTCCGAACGTACGCGTTTCTCCGCCCTCAAGGCCGGATCCTCCGCCCACCGGGCCGGATGAACGTGACATTCAGCCGGCACAGCGCCCCGGGTGCCGTGACCGGCACCCGGGGCGCCCGGACGCTCAGAACGTGCGGATCGCGATCTCGGCGGGCGCGGAGAGCAGCCCGGTGATCTCGTCGTCCAGGCGGCTCAGCGTGATCGAGCAGCCCGCCATGTCGAGCGACGTGCAGTACTCGCCGACGTAGGACCTGCCGACGCGGATGCCGCGCTTGGCCAGCTGCTCGTGGGCGTAACCATAGAGCAGGTAGAGCTCGCTGATCGGGGTGCCGCCGAGCCCGTTGATCATCAGCGCCACGTTGTCGCCTGACGTGAAGGGCAGGTCGGACACCACGGCCTCGAGCAGCTCGTCGACGATCGCGTTCGCGCTGGCCAGCTTCTCGCGGCGGCGCCCGGGCTCGCCGTGAATGCCGACGCCCATCTCCATCTCGTCGTCGCCGAGCTCGAACAGCGGCGAGCCCTTGGCCGGCGGCGTGCACGAGGTCAGCGCCATGCCCATCGTCCGGGTGACCGAGTTGACCTTGTTGCCGATCCGCAGCAGCTCCTCCAGGTCGGCGCCCTGCTCGGACGCGGCGCCCACGGCCTTGATCACGAAGAAGTTCCCGGCCACGCCGCGCCGCCCGACGGTGTAGGTGGAGTCCTTCACCGCCACGTCGTCGTCGACGATCAGCGTGCCGATCGTGACGCCGTCGGCTTCGGCCATCTCCTGGCCCATCTCGAAGGCCATCCGGTCACCGGTGTAGTTGTTGATGATGTGCAGCACGCCCTTGGGGGAGGCGAGCAGCTTGCTTGTCTCGTACACGTAGTCCATCGGCGGCGCGGCGAAGACGTCGCCCGGGCATGCGGCGTCGAGCATGCCCTTGCCCACGATCATCACGTGCGCGGGCTCATGTCCTGACCCGGACCCCTGGATCACGGAGACCTTGTCATCGCGTGGCGCGTCCGTCCGCATGATCAGGTTGTACTCGGGCACGTAGCGCAGCGTGTCGGGGTTGGCGAGCGCGATGCCCTTGAGCATCTCGGGGACGAATTGTCTCGGGTCATTGACGAACTTCTTCACGACGGTGCCTCCGTTGGTCACAGTTGTGCTGAACGCTTCGCCCACTGGTCGGCGAGCGCCTCGAACATGACGGCGACGGCCACGGCGCCCGCGTCCAGGGTGCCGATGCTGCGCTCGCCGGTGTACGCGGCCCGGCCGCGCTTCGCGATCATCGAGCGGGTGGCCTCCGCCTGCTCGCGCGCGGTGAGCGCCGCCGCCCGCAGCGTCTCCGCCGCGCTCTGCCCGCCGGTGATCGACCCCTCGATGACGTCCACCGCGGGCACCAGCGCGTCGAGCAGTGTCTTGTCGCCCACGTCCGACTTGCCGCGCGCCATGATCCCGCCGATCGCCGCCCGCAGCATCGCGACCACCTGATCGGGCGGCAGCACCTCCGCTGTCCCGGCGGCCGCGCCGGCGCGCAGGAACGCGGTGCCCCAGATCGGGCCGGAGGTGCCGCCGATCCGGCTGGTGATGACGACGGCGATCTTCTTCAGGAACGTTCCGATGTCGGTGCGGTCGAAGTCGTCCCAGCCGCCGAGCACCAGCTCGAAGCCGCGCGCCATCGAGTAGCCGAAGTCCCCGTCGCCCACCACCGCGTCCAGGTCGCCGAAGTACTTCTCGTTGTCCACCGCGACCGTGGCGATCGTCCGCACGACCGCCTCGACGTCGGCGAGGTCCGCTCCTGACATGCGCTCGGCTCCTTCTGCTGAGAGGTCGGCCCCGGCCGGGCCTGACAGGCCCTCCCGGGGAGGGCCAGCCGTGCCGTCCCCCCCAGCGCCGGCACGGCTGGCCCCGATAACGCTGGCGAGGTCCGCCAGCGTGACCCACTCGCCGGGCCGCGCCTGGCTGCGGTTGGCGAGGACGACGGTGCGCTCCCCGCCCGGGTCGCCCAGCGAGGAGACGACCAGCGCCGCCTCGCTGAAGTCCTCGTCCCGCGTGAACTCGTTGACGGTGATCACGCATGCCAGGCCGGCCCCCGTCGCGGCCAGCAGCCCGTTGCGCGAGTCCTCGACGACGACCGCGCCGGACGCGGGCATCCCGAGGGAGCGGAGAGCAAGCAGGTAGATGTCCGGCGCCGGCTTCTTGCGCGGCACCACGTCGCCGGCGAACACGCTGACCGCCCGCGCATGCTCAGCACCGACGGCCGATTCCAGGGTCGCCCGGACTGACGACTCCGCGGACGTCGAGGCGACCGCCACCGGCCAGCCCGCGGCGAGCGCCTCGGCGACGATGCGGGCGACCCCGGGCCTGGGCGGGATGGCGCCGTCCGCGACCAGGGTCAGGTAGATCTCGGTCTTCCGCCGGTGCCAGGCGGCGATGGCGGCCTGCTGGCCGGCGGCGTCGGCGGGCAGCCCGGCCGCCGCCGCGAACTCCGGGGTGAGCAGGCTGGCCATCCGCTCCTTGCCGCCCCCGATGAGCAGCTTTTCCTTGTAGTCGGCGACGCTCCACCTGACGGGCAGCCCGAACTCCTCGAAGGTCTGGTTGAACGCGACGAGGTGGCCGTACCGCTCGGTGTCAGCCAGCACGCCGTCGCAGTCGAGGATGAGCGCGCGCTCGGCCGCTGTCATCGCGACGTCACCAGGCCCGGCCCACGCTGCCGAACCGGCGCATGTGCCCGGCCGCCATCTCGAGCACCGCCGACCGCACCGCGCTGAACAGCGACGGCGGGTCCCAGCTGTCGCGCTCTTGCGCCCCGAGCAGGAACTCCAGGTTCGACTTCATGTAGCTGATCTTCAGCGCGGTGGAGATGTTCACCTTGGCGCAGCCGCGGCTGATCAGGTCGCTGAACTGCTCGTCCGTCATCCCCGTGCCCCCGTGCAGCGCGATCGGGATCGGCTCCGCGGCCACGATGTCGGAGACGCGCTGCGCGTCCAGGTGCGGCTCGGACCGGTACACGCCGTGCGCGTTGCCGATGGCCGGCGCGAACACGTCGATGCCCGTCTTCCTGATGAAGTCGAGCGCGACGGGCAGCGACTGCCTGTTCGCCTCCTCATCGGAGCCGATGTCGTCCTCGACGCCGGTGATGGCCTCGATCTCGCCCTCGACGTTCGCGCCGCAGGAGCGGGCCTCGGCCACCACGTCCACGGTCAGCCTCAGGTTTTCCGCCACCGGCAGCCGGGAGCCGTCGAACAGCACCGAGTTCCAGCCCTTGCGCAGGCAGTCGCTGATGAAGGACCGGTCCGGGCAGTGGTCGAGGTGCAGGCTGACCGGCACCTCGATCCCCGCCGTCATCTCGCGCCACATCGCGAACAGCAGATCGATGCCGATGGACCGCACCGTCTTGACCGATGTCTGGATGATGACCGGCGAGCGCTGCTCCACGGCCGCCGCGAGCACGGCTTCCATCGTCAGGTCGTTGACCACGTTGATGGCCGCGACGCCGTACCGCTCGCTGAACGCGCGGTCGACGATCTCCTTCAGGGGTACGACAGGCACGTCCCGACCGTACGCAGCCGCTCGGGCGCCGCGAATCGGTGGAAACCCCCAACTTGGCGGGAGGACTTTCCCTACCCGCGCCTACCTGCGCCCGGCGCGAGCGGCGAGCTCGGTGCGGTTGCGCGCGCCGGTCTTCCGCAGCACGGCCCCGGCGTGCTTCTCCACGGTCTTGATCGACAGCACGAGCAGCTCCGCGATGGCCTTGTCCGGCAGCCCCTGCTCCATCAGGCCGCGCACCTGGCGTTCCCGTTCGGTCAGCGGCTGCTCGTAGCCGTCCCGCGCAGCCCGCGGTGCAGCCTGGCGAGCACCGGTCCGGACAGGATCGCCTGGCCGCGGCCGGCCGCGACAACGGCGCGGGCGAGCTCAGGGCCGTCGGCGCCCATGTCGACGCAGCCCCGCGCCCCGGCCCGCATCGCGCTGGCGACCAGCTTCTCGTCGCCGACCTCGCACAGGCCCACCACGGCGAGGCCGGGCAGCTCGCCGAGCAGCACGCCGGCGACGCCGTCGGCCCTGTCGATCACGTCGGTCCCGTCGCCAGCGGGCAGGCCGAGGTCCGCGAGCACCACGTCCGGCCGCAGCTCCCGGGCCGCCGCCAGCGCCTCGTCGGTGGTGCCCACCTCGCCGGTCACCTCGATCCCCGGCTCCGCGCCGGAAAGCAGCCGCGCTACCCCCGCGCGCAGCAGCGGCCTGCCCGCGGCGATGAGCACGCGCAGCCGGGGCGGCCTCGGCTCGTCTCGCCGGTAGGGGAACCGGGCGCGGATCCTGGTGCCCCAGCCGGCCAGCGAGTCGACCTCGATCGTCGCGCCCATCCGCCGCGCCCGCTCGGTCAGGTCACGCAGCCCGAACCGGTCGCCCTGCCATTCGGCGGTCGGGTCGAACCCCTCGCCGTCGTCCTGGACAAGCAGCGTCACCGACTCGGGCTCGTGCAGCAGGCCCAGCCGCACCGACCGGGCCCGCGCGTGCCTGACGATGTTCGTGAGCGCCTCGCGGGCGACGACCAGCACCTCGTGCGCCAGCCGCTCCTCGGCCGGCCCCACGGCGGACGAGCCCGCCGTGACGAACCGCACCTCGAGCCCGCCGATGCTCTGCGCCCAGGCGGCCTCCGCCTCGAGCGCCGCCTCGAGCGTCTGCCCGTTCAGCGGCGACGAGGCGAGGCCGAGGAGGGTGAGCCGCGCCTCGGCGAGCGCGTCCCTGGCCTCCGCGCTGGCCAGTCGCAGCCGGTCCGCGGCCCGGCTCAGGTCCCTGTCCTCGCCCTGACGCCCCGCCCCGCCATGGTCCGCGTCTGCGCCGGCCTCTGCGGTGTCGGCGTCCGGCGCCTGCGCGGCCAGGTCAGCCTCGGCGCTGTCCAGGTGCACCCGGATGGACACCAGCCGCCGGGCCAGGCTGTCGTGCACCTCGCCGAGCAGCCGGTCACGCTCGGCCGCCGCCGCCTCCGTCCGCGCCCGCTCTTCGGCGGCCTCGTGCATCCGGGCGGTCGCCAGCGCGATCGCCGCGTGCCTGGCGAACAGCTCGAGCAGTTCCGCGTCCTCGGTACCGAACACCCGCCGCTGGTCCCTGCTGAATACCACGCACGCGCCGATGATGCGCCCGCGCCATTCCAGCGGCACGCCGATGACCCCGCGCAGCGTGGCCCGGTCCGCGGCCGCCACGTGCCCGCCGCGCACCTGGTCGTACCGCTCGAACCAGACGGGCGCGCGCCTGGCCACCACCGCGCCGGTCATCCCCTCGGTCAGCGAGAAGACCTGGCCGGACTGGCAGGCGACCCCGATGTCGGCTTCCTTGCGGTACGTCCCGGCCGCCTCGTCGACGCTGCAGATCGAGCCGACCGTGCAGCCGAGCAACTCGGTGCAGCGCAGCAGGATGCGTTCGAGCAGCGGGCGCAGCGAGAACTCGCCCGCCAGGTCCTCCGCGACGGCGATCAGCCCTGCCGCCCTGGCGGCGGCGCCGTCTCCGCTCGATGGTGGCCCGGTGGCCCGGTGGTCGGCGGACACGGGGCCTCCGAATCTCGGACATCACTGTCATACCGAGCATCCCGCTGGCCCGCTCGCCTCGTCAAGCAGCGGGTGGTGCGGCAGTCACCCCGCGTACGTTCGGAAGAAAAAGACAGTGCAGCGCCCCGGTGCCAGCAATGAGGCACCGGGGCGCTTTTTCGTCCAGCGGCTTCCGCTCAGTGGTCCCCGGCGCCGTGCTCGCCGCCTTCGCCGGAGTCTCCGGCCCCGACCGCCGCGTGCTCGCCTTCGCCTTCGATGGCCTCGTGCCCGTGGCCGTTGCCGTGCCCGTCGGGCACCGCCACGGTCTCGGTGAACGCGCGGTTCGCCACCCCGCGGGCCCAGCCCATGACGCCACGCGAGCCCGGTGCGGGCACGCCGTTCTCGTCGGGCTCGCCGGGCCCGGGCAGCGCGAGCGGCACCTTCTTGGAGTCGATCTTGGCGCGCTCAACCTCGGTGAGCGGCCGCTCCTCCTCGACGAACGCGCCGTCAGGCAGCTGCCTGATGATGCCGATCTCCACGCCGTGGGTGAGCATCGACGAGTCATGCTTCTGCAGGCCGAGACATATCCGTTTAGTCACGAAATATGCCCCGATCGGGACCACGAAGATGGCGATCCGCGCGATCCAGGTGATCGTGTACAGCGGGACGTCCAGCTTGTCGGCGAGCACGTCGTTCGCGCCCTCCGCCCACAGGACGCCGTAGAAGCAGATCGCCGCCACGCCGGTCCCGGTCCGCACCGGAGCGTTGCGCGGCCGGTCGTTGATATGGTGCTCGCGTTTGTCGCCGGTCGCCCACTGCTCGAAGAACGGCCACAGCGCGGCGCCGGTGAAGATGATGCCGAGCGGCAGCACGAACGGGATCAGCACCGACATCGTCAGCGTATGCCCGAGGAAGTTGATCTCCCACGAGGGCATGATGCGCAGCGAGCCTTCCAGGATGCCCATGTACCAGTCGGGCTGGGACGCCGAGGAGATCGCGAGCGGCGTGTACGGGCCGTACAGCCAGATCGGGTTGATCTGCGCGAATGTGGAGAGCACGACCAGGCAGCCGAAGATGAAGAAGAACCACGCCTGCCCCTTGAGCATGAAGTACGGCCAGAACGGCTGGCCGGCCACGTTCCGCTCGGTGTTGCCGTACTGCGGCATCTGCGTGTGCTTCTGGTGGAACATGATGAACAGGTGCGCGGTGATCAGCGCCAGGATCAGCCCGGGGATCAGCAGCACGTGGATGATGTACATCCGGGGCACGATCGAGTTGCCGGGGAACGCGCCGCCGAACAGGAAGAACGCCAGGTAGGTGCCGACGATCGGGATGCCCTGGAGCACCCCCTCGAAGATCCGCAGGCCGGCGCCGGACAGCTGGTCGTCAGGCAGGGAGTAGCCGAACAGTCCCTCGAGCATGCCCAGGGTGAACAGCACGATGCCGATCAGCCAGTTGACCTCGCGCGGCTTGCGGTACGCGCCGGTGAAGAACACCCGGAGCATGTGCGCCATGATCGCGACCATGAACAGGTCCGCCGCCCAGTGGTGGATCTGCCTGATCAGCAGCCCGCCGCGGATGTCGAACGAGATGTTCAGCGTCGACTGGTACGCCTCCGACATCCTGATGCCGTCAAGCTTGACGTACGAGCCGTGGTAGATCACCTGGTTCGTCGACGGCACGAAGAACATCGCCAGGTACGTCCCGGTGAGCAGCAGGATCACGAAGGACCACAGCGCGATCTCGCCGAGCATGAACGACCAGTGGTCGGGGAAGACCTTGCGCATCAGGACCCGGAGGCCGCGCGCCCCGTGGAACCTGTCGTCGAACCACCCGCCGACGCCACCAAGCGCCTGGGGGATCTTTACTGCGTCCTCGCTCATCCGCGCTCCCAGAAGCTCGGGCCGACCGGCTGCGTGAAGTCGCTGGCCGCCGCCAGGTACCCGTCGGAGTCAAGCATCAGCGGCAGCTGGGGCAGGGGCCGCGCCGCCGGGCCGAAGATCACCCACGCCCCGTTCGTGGCGTCGAACGTCGACTGGTGGCACGGGCACAGGATGTGGTGCGTCGTTTCTTCGTACAGCGCGACCGGGCAGCCCACGTGCGTGCAGATCTTGGAGTAGGCGACGATGGTGTTGTCGATCGTCCAGTTCATCGAGGCGACCAGCGTGCTGCCCTGATAGCGGTCGGGGAAGTTCAGCTGGCCGGGCTCGAACTTGATCAGGATCACGCCCGCCTTGGCCAGCGCGTCGTCGTTGTCCTGGAAGCCCTCGGGGATCACCGTGATCATGCTGCCCGGCTGGAAGTCGCCGGGGCGCAGCGGGTTGAGCCCGCCCAGGGTCACGGCCCGCAGCCCCTTGCGCCATACCGTGTGCCGCAGCGACGTGCCGGGCAGCGGGCCGAGGTCGCGCAGCAGCACGAGCGGCGCCAGCGCCAGCGGCGCGCCGGCGATCAGCAGCGTGCGCCGCAGCAGCGGCCGCTTGGTGACCTGGGTGATCGCCGCGCCTTCCGCGAACTCGTGCTGGAAGGCGGCGCGGTCCGCGGGGGACGACCTCAGTTCGTGCCGCTCTTCCTCGATCTCGATGTCCGGGGTCAGGTGCCGCACCCAGATCATCGAGCCGGTGCCGAGCGCCAGCAGGGCCACCGCGAGCGACAGGCCGAGCGCCAGGTTGGACCGGAACACCGCGTCGACCACGTTCGCGCCGGCCGGGGTGGCCGACGACCCGACCTCGAGCCCGACGTACGCCGCGATGAACCCGCATCCGGCGACGAACGCGAGCAGGAACAGCGCCGCGACGAGCCGTTCGGCGTTCTGCGCGTGCTTCTTGTCCGGCGGGTCGAGGCTCTGCCTCTCCGCGGCCTCGACCGACGACGCCTCCTCCTCGGTCTGGGTGTCGACCGCGGACGGAGTGGGGGACGGGGTGCCGACCTTCCGGTGGCGGCGGGCCGGCTCCTCCAGCTCGCTCATTTCTGAGACTCCGATCCCGGACGGTGGCGCCGCTTGGCGGTGAGCCACATGGCGATGAGCACGAGGAACCCGAGCCCGCCGAGCCAGGCGACCAGGCCCTCGGTGACCGTGCCGGTCCGGCCGAGGGACAGCCCGCCGGGGTTCGGCTCGTTCCGCGTGTCGATGATGTAGGCGATGATGTCGCGCTTCTGGGCCGGCGTGACCGTCCCGTCGCCGAAGACGGGCATGGCCTCAGGCCCGGTGAGCATGGCCGTGTAGATCTGGGTGGGCGTCGAGGCGTCGAGCGCCGGCGCGGTCTTGCCGTAGGTCAGCGCGCCGCCGGCGCCGGCGAAGCCGTGGCACTGGGCGCAGTTCGTGCTGAACAGTTCGTCGCCGAGCGCCGTGTCCGCGCCGGCGGTGGACACCTGCGCGGCGGACGGGATGGCCGGGCCGCCGCCGAGCGACGCGACGTAGGCGGCGATGGCGTAGATCTGCTGCGTCGTGAAGTCCGTCGGCTTGCGGTCGTTCTCGGCGCCGAGTTCCTTGGCGGGCATGCGGCCGGTGGACATCTGGAAGTACACCGCGGCCGCGCCGGCGCCGACCAGCGACGGCGCCTGCGAGGTGCCCTGGGCGTCGAGCCCGTGGCAGGAGGAGCAGCTGTCCTCGAACAGCGACTTGCCTTGCGCGATCTGCGTCTGGGCCTGCGCGGGCGCCGCGGCGGACGCGCCACCGCCGGAGAGCGTGCTGTAGAGCACGCCGACCACGACGAGGCCGCCTGCGACCGCCGCGTAACCGGCGGCCGGGTGCCTGCGCCGGGCGATGATCGAGCTCACTCGGAATCCCCTGGTTAGTGGATGAGGTAGATGGTGGTGAACAGGCCGATCCAGACCACGTCCACGAAGTGCCAGTAGTACGACACGACGATCGCGCTGATCTGCTGTTCCCGGGTGAACCGCCTGGCGGCGTAGGTGCGCCCGAGCAGGAAGATGAACGCGAACAGACCGCCGGTCACGTGCAGGAAGTGGAACCCGGTGGTCAGGTAGAAGACCGAGCCGTAGTTGCTCGACGAGAGCGTCACGCCCTGCGAGACGACGAGGTCGTGGTACTCGTAAGCCTGTCCGAGGATGAAGTACAGCCCCATGATGAAGGACAGCACGTACCACTCGCGCAGTCCCCACTGCATGAAGTTGAAGATCGACCTCGTTCGCCTGATCTGGCCGCGTTCGACGGCGAACACGCCCATCTGGCAGGTGACGCTCGAGGCCACCAGGACGATGGTGTTCGCCGACGCGAGGGGCAGGTCAAGGTGAGCCATGGGCCACGCCAGGCCCTGGCCCTTGTCTACGGACCGGATCGTGAAGTACATCGCGAACAGCGCAGCAAAGAACATCAGCTCGCTGGACAGCCAGATGATGGTGCCCACGCTGACGAGGTTCGGTCTGCTGGCAGGGCCGCGCGGTACCTGCGTATCGGTCACGGATGCAGTCGCCACGAAGGTCATTATTACGACACCCCGTAGGGGATCTGCACCCGACCCCCGAATTAGCTCCGATCCTCAGTAGTATTCGATGCCATGAAGGTCGTTGTGTACAGTCATGACGCTGACACGCGGGCGGAGATCAAGCTCGCGATCGGGCGCCGTCCTGCTCCTGATGCGCCGGAGGCGGAGATCGTCGAGGTGGCGACGGAGCCCGCCTTGTTCCGGCTGCTCGACGCGGGCGGCGCGGACGTCATGGTGCTCGACGGCGAGGCGCAGCCGGCCGGCGGCATGGGCGTCAGCCGTCAGGCCAAGGACGAGATCTACAACTGCCCGCCGGTGCTGCTTGTCATCGCCCGTGCCGACGATCGCTGGCTCGCCACCTGGTCGAAGGCCGACGCCGTGGTCACCCACCCGATCGACCCGGTGGCGCTGGCCAGGGAACTGGCCGCCCTGATGCGCACGCGCGCCGCGGCGATCACCGCCGGGTAGCGACGTGAACACGCCCCCCGCGGACACGCCGACCTGGCCCTCGCTCATCCGCGCGCTCATCGAGGGTCACCCGCTCAGCGCCAGCCAGACTGCCTGGGCGATGAACGAAATCATGGACGGGGCGGCATCCCCGGCCCAGATCGCCGGGTTCGGCGTGGGACTGCGCGCCAAGGGCGAGACCCCGGAGGAGATGTCCGGCCTGGCCGCGGGCATGCTCGCGCACGCGACCCCCATCACCATCCCCGGTCCGGTCACCGACCTGGTCGGCAGCGGCGGCGACGGCGCGCACACGGTGAACGTGTCCACGATGGCGACGATCGTCGCGGCGGCGGCCGGTGCCCGGATGGTCAAGCACGGGAACCGCGCGGCGTCATCCGCGTGCGGCGCGGCCGACGTCCTCGAGGCCCTCGGCGTGGCGATCGACCTTCCGCCGTCCGCCACCGAGACGCTGTTCGGCGACGTCGGGGTGGCCTTCCTCTTCGCGCCGCTGTACCACCCCGCGCTGCGGCACGCCGGGCCGGTGCGCCGCGACCTGGGCGTGCCGACCGCGTTCAACTACCTCGGGCCGCTGACCAACCCGGCCCGGCCCACGTCGCTCGCGGTCGGCGTCGCCGACACGAGGATGGGCCCGGTGCTGGCCGGGGTGCTCGCCGCCCGCGGCAACTCCGCGATCGTGTTCCACGGCGAGGGTCTTGACGAGCTCACCACGACCGGCCCGTCCACAGTGTGGATCGTGGCCGGCGGCGCGGTGTCGCCGGCCGAGTTCGATCCCGCCTCCCTCGGCCTGCCCCGGGCGTCCCTGGCCGACCTGCGCGGCGGCGACGCGGCGCATAACGCCGGGGTGGCCCGCTCGGTGCTGTCCGGCGAACGGGGCCCGGTCCGGGACATCGTCTTGCTCAACGCCGCGGCCGGCCTCGCCGCCGCCGACGGCTTCGTCCAGGCGGCATCAGCGGACGCCCTCGCCAAGATGCTCGCCGTTGGCCTGGAGCGCGCTGCGGAGGCGGTCGACTCCGGTGCCGCCGAGCGCCTGCTCGCCCGCTGGGCGGAAACCAGCCAGCGGCTGGCGTCGTCTGCGTCCTAGCGGTCAGGCGTCGTCGGCCAGCCCGATGGCGAAGGCGGCCTCGAGGTCGTGCCGGGAGTAGGTGCGGAACGCGATGTGCGTCTGGGTGGCGGTGACGCCGGGCACCTTGTTGAGCCCGCCGGGGATCACGTCGGCCAGTTCCTCGTGCGCCCGCACCCGGACGATCGCCACCAGGTCATGGTCGCCGGTGATGGAGTAGACCTCGCTCACCGCCGGCATCTGCGCGATGACCTCCGCGACCTCCGGGATGCGCTGAATCTCTGCCTTGATCAAGACGATGGCGGTGACCACTGGCTGCCTCCCGGACGGCTGTGACGTAACGCGGCTTACCTTATCGCCGCTCGCGTGCGCAGAGCGCGCAGCACCCGAGCCAGCCAGCGCGGCCGGCCGCGCCTGGCGGCCGCGGCCGCCTCCGCCTCCGCCTCCGCGTCGCGCGCGGCGAGCCAGGCGGTCAGCTCGCCGAGGGTGCGGACCCCTTCCCTGTCCGCGAGCCGCGCCAGCAGTTCCCTGAGCACCACCGCGGTCGCCCGGGCGTCGTCCAGCGCCCGGTGCGATGGCCGCACCGGCGTTCCGAAATACTCCGCCAGCGTCGCCAGCTTCCTGTCCCGCACCTCCTCCGGGGCGGCCATCAGGTGCCTGGCGAGCCGCACCGTGTCGAGCACCTCAAAGCCGGGCCAGCCCAGCCCC
>Ga0187807_1000049_pt1 | contig 28408 bp, 23 predicted proteins | sample NC_wetland_sal_i_4_FD_132432 | JGI IMG/M metagenome (GOLD analysis project Ga0187807, IMG submission 132432) | Wetland sediment microbial communities from Neuse River Estuary, North Carolina, USA - ASW_2 | ecosystem: Environmental > Aquatic > Freshwater > Wetlands > Sediment | place: USA: North...
CCGGCCGAAAGGCTGCATGATTACCCATGGCAACCTGACCGAAGCGGTCCGCGCGGTCATCGGCGTGCCGGGAGTCCGGGAACGCGTGCTGGCCGGGGACGCATCCAGCCTGTTCTTCCTGCCGCTGTCGCACATCCTGGCCCGCGTGGTGGTGCTGTGCCTTGTCCACGCCGGCAAGAGGTGCGGCTTTCTCGCCGACCCCGGCCAGCTGCCCGTCGAGCTGGCCGCTTTCCGGCCGACGATCCTGCTCGCGGTGCCGCGCGCACTGGAGAAGACCGCCGCCGCGGCCCGGGCGCAGGCCGGAGCCAGGGGGCAGCAGCGGCTGTTCGCAGCGGCCGAGGCGGCGGCGATCGCCTACAGCAGGGCGGCCGGGCGGCCGGGCGCAAGGCTGTGGCTGCGGCACGCGGCATTCGGCCGCCTCGTCTACGCACCGCTGCGCGCTGGGCTCGGCGGGAAGGTCGCCTGGGCGATCAGCGGGGGAGCACCGCTGAGCCCGGATCTGGGGCATTTCCTGCGCGGCGCGGGAATCACCGTGCTGGAGGGCTGGGGGCTGACAGAAACGACAGGCCCGGTGACCATGAACCCGCCCGGCGTGCAGCGGATCGGCTCGGTCGGGTTGCCGCTGCCCGGCTGCGCGGTCCGGGCGCGGTCAGATGGCGAGCTCGAAGTCCAGGGCCCCACCGTCTTCCAGGGGTACTGGCAGGACCCCCGGGCCACCGCCGAGGCGTTCGACGGCAGGTGGCTGCGCACCGGGGACCTCGGACGGGTCGATGACGACGGGTTCGTCTACCTGACGGGCAGGAAGAAGGAACTGGTGATCACGGCAGGCGGCAAGAACGTCGCGCCGTCGGTCTTGGAGGACCGCGTGCGGGAGCACTGGCTGGTCGCTGAGTGCGTTGTCGTCGGCGACCGGCGGCCGCACATCGCCGCACTGGTCACCCTGGACAATGCGGCGTTCGCCCGGTGGAAGAAGCGGCACGTCAAGCCGGACACGGCGACGGTCCGCGACCTGCGCGAGGACCCCGGCCTCCGGCATGCCGTCCAGGAGGCAGTGGACCGCGCCAACACGACGGTGTCCCAGGCTGAGAGCATCAGGCGGTTCCGCATCCTGCCCGGCACGTTCGAGGTCGGTGCCGAACTGACTCCCACCCAGAAGGTCCGCAGAGACTACGTGCTGGCCAAATACGCCAGCGAAATCGATGCCCTGTACGCCTGACCTGCGGGCACACCGTCGCCTCCCGGCGGCGCGTCCGCGTCGGCGGCGTGATTCACGAATATCGCCTGGTGGCATAGGTTTTCGGCACCCACAGGCCTGCCCGCTGGCCTCACCCGACCGCGTCAGATGCCGTGGGCCAGTTTTGGCATCCCACAGGTTGAGCCTGGTTATCGCCGGGCGGCCAATCCGGCGAAGATCGAGTCAATGGCGAGCTCCCATCGGCGCTCGACCGATTCTTGCGAGGTTCCCAGCCATCCGGCTGCTTCCTGGCTGGCCAGTCCCCGCGCCAGGCCCAGGACGATATGGGCGATGTCGGTTACGTCGCCGGTGAATACGCCCGCGTCGATGCACCGGCGCACTCGTGCGGTGATGAACTGGCGGGTTTTGTCGCCGGCGGATCGTTCCCGGGGGCCGGGGTCGAAGTCGGCGAAAGGCCGGGAGAACATCAGTTGACCGAGCGCGGGATGGTCCACGACGAACCCGCGGAGCGTCCCTATGACCTCAATCAGGTCCTGCCGCGGGTCATCCGTTGCGTCCAGTTGGTCGAACCGCTCTCCGAGCTGGCGGAAGGCCTGGAAGAACATCTCCCGAACCAGGCCCGCCCTGTCGCCGAACAGCTCGTAGACGGCCGGGGTGGAGGTGCGGGCGGCTTGCGCGACCCGGCGGGTGGTGAACCCGGTGACGCCGTCGGCTACCAGGGTGTCCATGGCTGCCTGAAGTACTTTCTCGCGCAGCTCCGGTGTCCGCTGTTTCACTCTGGGCACGGCAGGCCCAGGGGTTCACGCGGCATCGGCAAGGCCGGACTCTGCCTCGCCCGCCGCCGTTACCGACTCGACCAGCGCCCGTCTTGCCCGCAGCTCGGTGGTCACGTGCGCGCGCCGGTCCAGGGCGGCGTTCAACTCACCCAGCATATGCGGCGACAGGGCGTTGACCTTCCCGTCGTCCATCGTGATCGTGCCGACACCGCCAGCCAGCGTGTGACTGATGCCGCTTCCCATAGGAGCAAAGTTATCGTGACATCGTTACGGATGCAAGGTACGATTCATTCGTGCTGACCGGTTTCCCCTTACACCCCACGAACTTCGCCGACGGTTCTGGAGCATCGCCCGGGCGCGCATGCGCGGGCCAGACGCACAGATCTGACAGAGAGGGCTGAACTGCCCATGCCTGATGCCGCCTACGTCGAGCGTGACGCCATGATCGCGACCATCATCTTGAACCGTCCCGAGCGGCTGAATGCGCTCGACCTCGACATGGCCACGCTCGTGGTCCGCCACCTGCAGGGGCTCGTCCACGACGACGGCGTTTCCTCGATCATCATCACCGGCAGCGGCCGGGGCTTTTGCGCCGGTGGCGATCTGGGGTGGGCCGCCGCCTACCCGGGCGGGCCGGCGAGTGGGCTCCACGTTCTGGCCAGCCATCTCCATCAGGCGCTTCTGGAGATCCACCGGACCGGCAAGCCCGTGATCGCAGCCGTCAACGGTATCGCCGCCGGCGCGGGTTTCTCGCTGGCGCTGGCCTGCGACTTCCGCGTCCTGGATGAGGCGGCCACGTTCCGCCAGGCCTACACCTCCGCGGGGCTCAGCATCGACGGCGGCGGCACGTTCATGCTCCCGCGGCTGGCCGGGCTGGCGCGGGCGCTGGAGATGGCCGCGTTCGATGAGCCGGTCGACGCCGCGCACGCGGCGTCGACCGGGCTGGCCACCCGCATCGCAACTGCCGGTGAGGCCCTGGACGGTGCCCGTGCCCTCGCGCGTGAGCTCCAGGCGCGCTCGCTGGCCTCGTTCGCCTCCTCCAAGCACCTGCTGCGCTGCTCCGTGGAAACCCCGCTGGAGGTGCAACTCGAACACGAGCGGGCGGGCATCGTCGCCTGCGCCCGTACCGCCGAGGGCGCCGAGGGCATCAGCGCCTTCACCGGCAAGCGCGCACCCGACTTCCCAGCAGCCCGGACGCGGACCCGGGACCCTGAAGCGCCGAGCACGGCGGACAGCTGAAGCACTCGCCACGGCAATAGCCCGCGGCTTCAGCGCTTCGGCGTGCACCGTGGCCACCCAGCAGTGAATGCGTTCTGCCTGGCCCGGCTTGGCTCCCGACAGCAGCCTGTCCGCTCGGAAACCCGGTTTCGCGCGGTGAGATGGCGTTTCGCTGCGGGGTCATCGCCGAGGCTGGGACCATCTCGAGGTGCTGCTGTCGCTGCTCTACCGGTTGGCGCGGTGCTTGCTCGGCTTGTTTGCAATGCTGGTTCGGTCTGATCTTGTGGGGCTCGATTTCGCATCGGCGTGTAGGTGCCGAGAATCCCGTCACCCTACCTGACCTGGACGTTCGCATTATCGCCGCGCATGCTGGAGACCGCTTACCGGGCGCGCTTTGCGGCAAAGGGAAGGGTTCGTCATGGCTGGTGAGGTGACCGGAGCAATCGGCGGTGACGAGGAGCGTTTTGTCGGCTTTGCAGACGACGACCTTGCTATTGGGGCGTTTCCCGAGGGCGACCCGCAGTACGTGGACTTCTCTGCGGCGGATGTTGCCACGGTCCATGCTGTCCGGCGATATACCGTGACCAGCCCGGGAGCGTGTGTACGCGCTAATTCGAGCGGTTGAGTATGTGGTCGCTGGTGAGCTCGCCGGCGACATCGTGGAGTGCGGTGTCTGGCGCGGCGGGTCGATGATGGCCGTTGCGCGCACCCTGCTGGCGCTGGGGCGTGACGACCGGATCCTGTGGATGTACGACACGTTTGCCTGCGGGGTGCCAAAACTCGGTCACACACTTTGACCTGCAGCGACTCTGCGGTCTGGACATCGGATTCCGTGCGCTCGTCTCTGCCTTGATCGGCCAGCGCGCGGGTCCGCCTGCTGCGGACCTATAACGCGTTTTTCGGCAGGGCGAACGTCGTTGCAATCGTGCAGCGATGTCGCAGGACAAAGGCGGTGGCGGAGCTTTCGGTACCCACAAGGGACTCCTGCGACTAGCCGCCGGGTTTATGCTCTGCCGGATCATCCCATTCTGTATTTATCGAGGAACCGTCGGCGGACCGTCCGTCGCAAAGCCAGAACGGCGGGGCTGCGGGCTATGCCTAATGAGGGGCCGTGATGCCGGTATATTCTGGTGCATGCTGGGCATTCGGCGGACCGGGCCGGTGATGACGAGCATCGGCCTGCTGGTGATCGTGATCCTGTGGGTTCCCGGGAGAGCGGGCGGCCCGCTGCGCGTATCGGCCCTCGTCGGCAGGCCTGTGAGCTATGTGGCTGGCGTGCAAGGCAGTGCCCGACTTCGGGGCGCCCGCTTGGCCGCCAGTCCGGCCTTGCCGGTCGGCTACGACGCGCAGGTGGCTGCCCAGCCTGACCCGGCCCGGTACGTGGGGCTCATCCAAAGCGGCGGCGCTACCAGCCTGCGCGACGATGTCAGCTGGGCATTTGTCGAGCCTGGCCCAGGCCGGTTCGACTGGTCGGTACCCGATGAGATCGTCACCCAGGCAGCACGGCACCATCTGCATGCGCTGCTGGTCGTTGACACCAGTCCGCGGTGGGCCAGCGGCGGCTCCTCATCTAATCCCCTGTGGCCCTGGCTGCCGCCCCGGAACGTGGCCGCGTACGGCGTGTTCGCGGCCACGGTCGCGGCGCGCTACGGCACTGACGGGGCGTTCTGGCGGGAGCACCCAGGCCTGCCCGTCTACCTGCCGGCGGGCCTTGAGCTGTGGAACGAGGAGAACCTCAGGCAGTTCTGGGGCGGCCGGACCCCCAGTCCCCGGGTGTACGCGGCGATGGTCACAGCGGCTTACTCCCGCATCAAGCGGGCGGACCCGGCGATGACCGTCGTGCTCGGCGGCCTCGCGCCGGGCGGAGCCTACGATGACGTCACCTGCAGCGGTCACGGCGGTACCGGGCACGACGCCGCCGCCTGGAACGGGGTGAACTACTTGCAGGCCCTTTATGCCGATGGCATCCGCGGCCATTTCGACGCGGTCGGCTGGCATCCGTATAACTTCTGGAAGGACGCGACCGCCGCGCAGATGCTCGCCTACAACGCCTGCTCGGCATGGAGCCAGATGGCCAGCACGCCGGTGTCGGTCCGCTCGCTGATGACCGCCCACGGTGATGCGGGCAAGACCATCTGGATCACCGAGACCGGCGCGCCTACCTGTGTCGCCAAGGCCGCGTACATCTGCGTCTCGCCGGCCCAGCAGGGCGATCTAGCCGCCAGCGAGGCCCGGATATGGCGAACCCTGAGCTGGGCCGGGGGCTTTTACTGGTACGACATCCGCGATAACAGCATCGGCACCCAGCATGCGGGGGCGCACTTCGGCGCAGTGACCGCAGACGACTCGCCCAAGCCGGCCTACTACGCGCTCCGGCAGGCCTGGCGTCCGGCACCGCCGCAGAAGGGCCCGGTGACGCTGCCGGTTCCGGGGAGCCGGGGCGTCCGGTCGGTGGCGTTCAGCCCGGACGGCAAGTTCCTGGCGGCAGGCGACGGGAACGGGCACGTTTACGTCTGGCAGGTGAGCACCCTCGGTTTTGCCGGTTCCCTGGCGGATCCCGGCAGCAAGGGCGTCACCTCGGTAGCCTTCAACCCGGGCAGCTCGCTGCTGGCCGCAGGCGATGGCAACGGGCACGTTTACCTGTGGGCAGGTGGCAAGGTCACCGCAGCCCTGGCGGTCCCATCCGCCAAGGGCGTCCGGTCGGTGGCGTTCAGCCTCGACGGTAAGTTCCTGGCGGCAGGCGACGCGGACGGGCACGTTTACGTGTGGCAGGTGAGCACCTTCGGTCTTGCCGGTTCCCTGGCGGATCCCGGCAGCAAGGGCGTCACCTCGGTGGCGTTCAATCCCGCTGATTCGCTGCTTGCGGCCGGCGATGCCAGCGGGCACACCTACCTGTGGGGTCACGGGCTGGCCGGGACGCTGACTGACCCGTCCAGTCATGGCGTCACCTCGGTGGCGTTCAGCGGCAACAGCAAGTACCTGGTAGCAGGTGACGCGAACGGCAAGGTATACACCTGGCTGCTCAGCAAAGGCGACGTCGTGCAGGCACTCGCCGACCCCGCCCGGAGAGGCGTCGACTCGTTGGCCTTCAACCCTGGCTCCACGCTGCTGGCCGCTGCAGACGCCGGCGGCCACATCTGCCTGTGGACGGCCGCGCCGAAGCTCGCCGGGAATCTCACTGACCCGCGCAGCGGCGGCGTTCCCTCAGTGGCGTTCAGCCCGGACGGACGATACCTGGCTGCCGCCGACGCCAACGGTCATGTCTACCTGTGGCTCATCGCATCGGATGCCGATCCCGCTTGACCGGCGGACATGCCGCGGTGCCTTCGTCAGGACTGCAGGTTCCACAGGTAGACGTAGCCGCTGGCCCCGCCGGCCGCCAGGTTCCTGCCGTCCGGGCTGAACGCCACCGAGCGGATACCGCCGCTGGCGGGGGCACTGAGGACCTGAGTGACGCTTTTGGTTCCCAGGATGATGTACCCGTTTGTGTCGGCGGCCGCGATCACACTGGTCGCCGGGCTGACCGCGACCGAGCGGATGTCCGTGCCGTGCTGATCGGTCAGCGTGGCGACAATGCGGCCTTTCTGGACGTAAGTTCCGGTTGATTTGTAACTCCACTCGTACACCTTGCCTTTGGTATCGCCAGCCACCAGGAACTGGTTATCGGGGGTGAACGTCACGGACTGGATGCTGGCGCCGGACGGATCGGGGAGCTGGGTGGGGACTGTCTGGTGAATCCAGAGGTCGATGTTCCCGTTGGCGTCCCCAGCGGCCAGCAGCGTATCGTACCCGTCGGTGATGGTTGAGTAGTTGAAGGCCACGGAGTTGACGCCGCCGCTGTGAGGATCCGTCTTTGACGAGAAGACGTGGCTGTAATTGCTGAGCTTCCACACGTAGACGTTGCCGCGAGCGTCGCCAATCGCAAGGTAATTGCCGTCGGAGCTGAATGCCACCGACTTCACGCTGCTGCCGGACGGGTCATTGAGAGTATTCACCGGTTTGCCGCCGCACGCCCACAGATAGACGTGCCCGTTGCCGTCCGCCGCCGCCAGCATGGTGCCGGCGATGTTGAAGGCTACCGAGTTCACGCCTTTGCTGCGCGGGTCAGTCATAGAACACGCAGCAGTGCGGGTGCCTGCCTGCCACTCGCGGATGGTTCCGTTGGCGTCACCGGCCGCAAGAATTCCGCCGACGGGGCTGAAGGCAACCGACGACACGAGACCGCCCGCCGGCACCGCGAGCGCCGGAGGTACGCCAGCGTCGCCGTTCCCTGGGATGAGCCACAAGGCAAGCGACGCCGCCAGCGCGGCAAGGACAGCCGCGCCCGTCAGGACGAGCGTGTGCCGCGCGCGGGGGACGCGCCTGCCTCCCTGTCCCTGACCGGATGGCGCGGGGTTGTTGCTGAGGCCCCCCGCAGCGGGCGGGGCGGGAGCTGTAGGGGCCTGGTTGCGGGCGAGGGCGATGTCGCCGCCGCGGTCGAGCTGGCCACGTTGCGGTAGCGGCAGGCTCTTGGCGCGCAGCCTCGTTGTCAGGTGCCCGTAGAGGATGTCCATGTCCAGGAGTTCCGGCCCGTCCGGTATTCCGCCGGCGATGATGGCGATCAGTTCGCCGGTGAACGCGGTGAAGCGCTCACCCGGCGGGGCCAGTGCCCTGCGTGTTCTGGCCGTTGCGGTCAGGACGCATGTGCCGTCGATTTCCAGGCGGTCAGCCAGATCGGCTTGGCCGTCTCCCATCCAGCGGCCGAGCGCGCGGCCGCTGTAACAGCAGTCAAGGATCACTACCTTGCGGCGGACGTGTGCGGCCTGGATTTCCCGGCGAACCCAGCTGTACGGTACGGCGGTGCGGTAGGCGCGCTCTCTATCTGAACCTGGAAGTGCCAGGTACAGCTCATCGTCATTTCCCGGATCGATCAGTCCGTGCCCGGCGAAATAGACAAGCAGGGTATCCGTCGCTGATGCTGCTACCTGCTGCAACGTGTCCAGGACCGTCTGGGCGCTGCCGGGCTGGCGCAGCACTGTGCAGTTCCCGGCGGGCAGCCCCCAGATCACCGGATCGGTCAGCACCGCCTGCAGGCCCGTCAGGTTGTTTTCCACGGCCGGCAGCCCCTCCAGGGTCGCGTACTTGGCCGCGCCGACAAGGATCGCTCGTGAGGCAGCAGGATCAGGCAGCACAGCCATGACTACTCCGCCTGATCGCTGAGCGCCTCGATAACCCGGCTCACCGTCTCCGGCGAACTGCCGGCGAGGCTCACCACCACGCCGTCGCGTTCGATGCTCACCGTCGGCGGGCGCGGGCGGGAATCGCGCCATGACAGGTACGCCACGATGAGGCTGCCCAAGGCGATACTGTTGCTCAGAACCACGGTAACCACATCGAACACTGGGCCCATTTCACCCGGTACGTTACCCCCGGCCTCTAGGCTAACGGTCGACCAGCGGGTGACATCAGGGTCCTGCACGAGCCACTGATGCAAAGAGGCCAGGGCCTGGCCCTCATCATCGTCTTCCATGCGGAACCGGAACTCCGACACGGCGCATGCCCCCAGTCGCTACTGATACAGAAATTGGCCATGCCGAGGTCGCTCTGGATCCCGCCCTAGCCGCCGTGCGCTCTCAAGTTCACATTATCCAGTTGACGCATAACAGGGGAGAGCCGATTACCGGGCGGCGGTCATATCGTTATTGAGGCCAGGAAGCAGGAATAATCTTCCTGCAGTGGCGCTCTGGCATCGCATCGGCCTGTGTGGTGCCAAGACCGGCGCATAAATGGCTGACCTGCTGGTTTCCTGCCTGTAGGGTTCCAAAACGCGGTGTAGGTAGTTGACATGCGAGTATGCCAGCGGTCATGGTCTCTGGACTGGCAGGATCTCGGGCTTGTGACGATGCGGATCCTGTACTTGATGTTCGTCCGGCTGGTCGGGTGGATGGCGCTACTGGCCCGATCGGCGGCGTCGAAGGACGCGGAGCTGCTGGTGCTGCGCCGGGAGGTGGCTGTGCTGCGGCGCCAGCATCCCAGGCCGAGGCTGGACTGGGCCGACCGGGCGGTACTTGCCGCTCTAACGCGGCTGCTGCCCGGACCCTCGAGGATGTGCCGGCTGGTGACGCCGGATACGCTGCTGCGCTGGCACCGGCGACTGGTCCGCTGGCGGTGGACCTATCCGCATCGCGGCGGCGGGCCATCAGTAAGTGCCCGGGTCGAGATGTTGATCGAGCAGATGGTGCGGGAGAACCCGGGCTGGGGATACAGGCGGATCCAGGGCGAGCTGCTCGGCCTGGGCATCCGCGTCGGGGCCTCCACGGTGCAGCGAGTGCTGAAGCGGTTGCGATCCCGCGCGCACCGTTGCGCAGCCGCGTGACCTGGCGGCAGTTCCTGCGGACCCCAGGCGGCCACCATGCTGGCGTGCGATTGGCCGCTGCCGGGATCGAGGTGGTGAAGATCCCGCCGTGCAGCCCGACAGCAAACGCCTATGCCGAAACGTGGGTGCGCACAGTCCGGGCGGAGGTCACCGATCGGATGCTGATCGCCGGACCGCAGCACCTGCGGGCGGTGCTGGACGAGTACGTCGCGCAGTACAACCGGCATCGTCCGCACCAGGCCAGGAACCTGCGGCCACCGGACAGGGCCGATGTCGTCATGGCCCCAGTCACGGACCTGGCGGTGCCGCAGATACGGCGCTGCAAGGTTCTCGGCGGGCTGATCCACGAGTACGAGAGGCAGCATGACGGCCTCTGGCTTAGACGTATCGTTGCAGGTCAGCAACAAACGACACGGTTTTGGAACCCTACAGGGTTTTTCAGGGTGAAGTAGTTAGGTCTGACGACAACGCGCACCGCCCATACGATCACCGACGTCAGGCATACAACGTGCTGCCGGGATTCAGCCAGTTCTTCCGGCCGCCGCGATCTGCTCGGCGGCGGCCGGCGCCATGGCGCCGATGTGCTCGAGGACCGCTTGGATCTGGGTGCCGGTGTTGACGAAGGCCGTGTCCCGGCCCAGGTACTGAACATCAGTCACGCGCAGCGCCCCCCGGTGCAGGGCGACGACCCGCCACTGATCGTCGCACACCGGCGAGCCCGACGAGCCCGCGTCGGTGTCGGTGAAGTAGCGCAGATCTTCCGCGTCGGCTCCGCTGACCAAGTTGTTGCGGAAGGCGACCCGCTTATGTTCGCCGCGGGGGTGCTGGATGATGTTCACGCCCGGCCGTGACGTCTCGTCGATGGTGACACGGTCCGAGGCGATCCGCAGCGGCGGCCGTTCGGCGGGTGCGTCCACTGTGAGCAGCGCATAGTCGAGCTGCGAGCGCGGCGACCAGGCGACCAGGCCTGTGACCGCAACGGGCGTCCCGCCGGCCTGGGGTACGTCGACGTCGAAGTGCAGGCTTGACCCGAGGGCCTGCCGCCTCAGGTCGGCCGCGGCCGCGTCGGGTTCTACGTCAAGCCGGGCGTTGACGACGTGATGGTTGGTGATGGCCAGGCCGGGGCCAATCAGCCAGGCAGTTCCGCTGGCGACCCAGGGAATCCCGTCGGCGAGCACCTGCTTGCCGCCCGCGAAGCGCGGTACCCGGATCAGGGCGACCGACCGGGCCACGGCGAGGCCGTCGGCCAGGAAGCCAATGTCGACCATGTCGTCGGTGCCGATGATCTTCTCGTTCTTGACGACCTCGGGCAGCGTCATTGGGTCGGCGAGTGGCGGTACGCCTGCCGTGGCATTGTCCACCCGGTTCAGTACGTCCTCGAAGACGTCGGCCTCGGCCCGGTCGAGCAGCCGCAGCCGCTCGGCCGCGTTGCGCAGCAGGATGACTACCGGGATGCGGCCGTCGGCCAGCCGTTCGACCTCGTTCACCCGGGCCAGGTCGTACATGAACTGGTCAAGGGGCGGCAGGCCGGCTGGCAGCGAGGCGACGAACAAGGGCGGGATTCCCTGGAGCCGCAGTTGCCGGGGCATCTCGAAGAGTCCCCCGGCCTGCGCCGCCTTGGTCAGTACGGTGATTTCCCCGCTGGACAGGTATCCGTTGAACGCCATCGTCGCCGCCACTCCTCCGGTGCTGCTTACTCTTCGTCGGACAAGATCAGCTCGTCGCCGCGACGGCCTTCTGGCGGAGCAACATAGAGCACTCGGTACGGCCAGGTCTTGCATAGCCGTAGGAATGCCTGGAGGAACTCCTGGGCCCTCGGATAAGGCGCTGGCTCGTGAGCGAGGCGGTTGCGGGCCTGCATGACTTTGTCGAGCGCCAGCTGGCAGCCGGGATCGGGGAACGCCGCCTGCCGGAAGGGGCTGGGCGGGGTACTGACGACAGCCGCCAGCTGGGTGGCCAGAGCCACGTAGGCCGTCGCAGAGAAGGATTCGTCATCCGCTGACCAGCCGGTAACGGAGGCGACCGCGAGGCCTGCCGCGGGGAGCAGGTGCCACAGGATGTCCGCTGTAGTGCGGCTGAGTACCTCTTGCAGCACGCTCCGGTCGTAGCCAGCGGCACGGACCTGACTGATGCTGATCGTCTGGAGCAGGTGCTGCAGTTGCGCCGCCTCGTCCTGGTGGCGCCGGGCGTGCTCGTCAAGCAGCGCGAGTCCGTCCGCCTGCTCGGCGGCCGACCTGTCGCGCACCAGCCAGGCTCGCTCCTTGAGCAGGCCGAGGGTGAGGTCGGCGGCGCCGTCCCGAGTCGCCCGCTCAAGCCCCTGCCCGATGAGCTCGAGAGCCCGATCGTCGTCTCCGCGCTGAGCGGCGAGCCGGGCCCCGGCCTGGAACACCGGGCTGGCGGCCCGGTCGGCCCAGCCGAGCACCGACCGGGCGGAGGACCGCAAGCCGGGGCCGTAGTCCCGCAGGCTTTCGTAGGCAGAGGCGAAGATCTGCTCCGCCTCCTGCCGGGCGCTTTCCCCGTAGGGCAGTAGGCTTTCCACCTGGGCGGCGACCGACGCGTGCTGCTGGTCGCGGCTCGCCAGCGCCCGTACCGAGTCCGGCACCCGCAGTCCCCGGGTAGCCAGCCAGAGCTGCGCCGCGACCGGGAACTCCTCGATGGCCGCCTGCACGGATCCCCGGATGTCCTTGTCCTCGAGCAAGTCCGTGCTGCGGGTGCCCATGCTGGCACCCAAGCCGACGCTGGCGGCCGGACCCAGCAGGTCGGCGAAATTGGGCAGGTTCAGCGCGTGGTAGGCGTACTCGGCCGCCGAGCGGCGGCCCGGCCGCTGCAGGTACCAGCTCGCCGCGCGTTCGTGGATCTGCTTGGCGACCGCGGGGGCGGCGGCTAGCAACAGCTTCAGCATGACCCGGCGCAGGTCGGCCCGGTGCACCAGGTCGCCGTCGTCGTTGTCCAGCGAGACCAGCGAGGTCTCCCGGCGGAGTTCCTCGAGGAGCGCTGTGGCTTCTTCCAGAGTGTCGAGGCCAAGACCGCACGGCTCGTTGAGGACGTCGAGGATGAGTGCGGCGTTGATGCGGCGCAGTGTCAGGCCGGGGTGGGCCACGCGGCGGACCCGCTCGTCGGCGATGCGGTCGAGGATCCGGGCGTACAACTCAGCCTGGATCACCTCGGCGGACGACACCGTGGCCAGGCCGCTGGCCGACGGCCCGGTCAGCGCGGCCGCGCCGCCGTCGGTACGGGCGGCCAGAGAGGCGACCAGCTTGAGTGACAGCGGCAGCCGCCCGAACTTGGCCATGACGTCGCGTTGCAGTTGCGGGTCGTCGATCCCGTTGGCGTCCAGGAAAGCGGCCGCGGCCCCGTCGTCGAACTCGCCCATTTCGATCCGGCGCGGCGCACGCCCGGCCAGCCGCAGCGAGCTGACCGGGGCCCGCCCGCAGACCACGATGCGCAGGAACGGCCACCGTTCCTGCAGGTCGGATAGGACCTGCCAGAACGGGAAGGCGCGTTCCTCGCCGCGGTACTGCACCTCCTCGAACGTGTCGAGGACGATCACGTAGGGCCGCGGCCCCAGGACGCGGCCGAGGATGCCGAGAATGTCGGCTAGCACGCTGTGCGCCTGGCCGGGCTGCTCGTCGGAGCGCCCGCCCGCCTGGCCGGAGCGCCAGGAGTCGAGAAGGGAGGCGAAGCCACTGGCCAGGCCGAGGCCGGGAAACTGCAGGTCGAGCTGGCGCAGCAGCTCGAGGCTGAGCTCGACCGGAGCTCCGGCATCCAGGCTGGCCTTGGCGAAGTCGAGGTAGCCGAACGGGATCCGCTGGTCTTCCGGAAGCCGGGTGTGCTCCAGCATGAACCGGGCGACCAGCGTCGACTTGCCGGCCCCGCCGATGCCCGAGATGGCAACGGCGGGCTGCCGGTCCGGCATGGTCCACCGGGAGAGAGCGCCCCGTACCCGTTCGAGTGCCGACTCCGGCGCGATGACGCCGATGTAGCTCCTGAGCTGGTCGAGTTCCCGGTGCCGGCCGCGGAACACCGCGTCTCCCGCGAGGGTCTCGAACGGGGCGAGCAGCCGCTGGTAGGCCGCCCTTGCCTCGATCTCGGCCACCGGCGGTACGGTGTCGAGGACGCCAGCCAGCCAGACCGCGACCTGCAGCGTCGCGTCCAGTTCGGCCAGTGACTGGCCGGCCAGCGGCGGGGCGGCACCGCGCAGGTAGCGTTCGAGCTGTGCCTGCAGCGGACTGCTCCGCTCGCCCGGGTTCGCTGCCAGCGCCGCCTCGATCCGGCCGGCCGCGGCTAGGTCCCTGATCGTCGCGGCCCGGATGTCCGGCGCCAGCATCACCAGGCCGTCGAAGGCCGCGCCGGTGGCCGGGATAAGGTCGAGGCCGAGCAGTTCGGCCGCCGCCCCGGCGGGCGCGTCCCCGAGCGGACGCAGCCGGTCGGGCTGGGCGATGGCGGCGAGGACGGCCGCCGCCTCCCGGTAGGCGCGCACGTGCGGCGCGGGGCGCACGGCCGGCGCCTGGCTGCCCAGGTAGGCGCGGATCTCGTCGAGGCTCAGCTCGTTCGACGGTGCCAATCCAGCCTCCTCACGGTTTCTGCAGCAGCTTGGTGAGCTCGGTGTTCAGGTGCTGCAGCCGGACCCGGCCCGTCGGCGGTGCCTGCTCGACCAGCTCGCGGGCCAGCCCGTCGAGCACATCGGGGGCCGCTCCCGACAGCCCCCGGGACCGTCGCAGCTCGTCCCAGGCGGTCAGGCAGGGCCGCAGGTCGGCCGGGCAGACGCTGGCCGCGGGCAGCAGTTCTTCGCTGAGGATCTCCACCGACTCGACCTGCGGCAGCGCATGCGGGTAACCGAGCAGCACGAGCCGGATCCGGCGGCGGAACTGGCCGCTCGTGACCCGCTGGGCAAGGGCCTCCACCGCCAGCCGCACCTCTTCATTGAGCGGCCGCTGCCCGAACCCGTCGAACAGGACCAGCCACAATCCGCCGTTCTGCATCATCTGGCGCAGCAGCCAGCGGGCAACCGCGTCTGGGTAGGAGCTGCCTGTCCGTTCTGGCGGCGGGTCGGACCTGGCGAACTGCGCGCTCAGGTCCTCCAAGAGGTCCTCGATGCGGTAGGTCGGGCCTGAGCCCGCACTGATCGTCGCGGGAAGCACGTGCAGGTCGGCCGGCGAGCAGTCCTCCAGATGCTCGAAGAACTTGCCGGTGTAGGAGAGACCGAAGCCTTTCTTCGCACTGTCGCCCGCCGCCTCGCCGGCAGGCTCGCCGGATGTGACGACCAGGATCGGCTGGCCGTTCTGCTCGATTAGCTCCCGCGCCTGCCCGCGCAGATCAGCGCGGCCGAAGAACGGACGGCTGTGGTTGAGCAGCCAGGCGGCGTCGTACGGGGTGGGATTGGGGTCGATGCCCGCCTGGACCCGGTCGAGCAGGCCGCTCAGGCCGATGTTCAGTTGCACGTTGACAAGGTAGTCAATCAGCATTTCCAGCAGCGAGGGCCGCGATTTCCAGCGGTTCCGCAGGCACTCGGTCACCGTGAAAGCGGCGATATCCAGAGGAGTCGCCGCAGCCGGCATATCCAGCAAGATCGAATTAGCCTGGATCGGGAAAATGACCTTGAGCAGCGCCCGCGCGTCCGCATGCGACGCGAGCGCGGTGGCCAGCGCTTCTTGCACGCTGGCCCGTTCGTCTCTGGTAAGCACGGCTGCCCCACCCCTCGCGGCAACGCAATGCGGGAATAGTACAGGGTACCGCCGAGCCGGATGTACCGCGCCCGGATCGAGCGCAGGCAAGTCCTGGACGGCCTGATCACCGCGTACCCCATAGCGGCCTAGCGAACGCGAAACGCCAGGCCAGTGCCTATGAGCGAGTTTTGGCACAGCACAAGCGGTTACAGTTCCGTTTGCCGGGCCGGCACTCCGCTGTATCACTGCCTCAAGCTTCGCAAGCCAAAGTTCGGGTCACACGTGGGAAGCCCAACTGCTGGACGAGTCCGACTCGGGTGAACTCTTTACTGCGGACCCCTTCGAATGATCGGCCTGATTGGTAAGGCTGATCACGGCGTCAGGAGCGGATCCACGAACTGAACGGTGCTGAGACCGTAGATCGCGTACATGAGGGGAAATAGTTCGACTCTGCCGCGGCAGCGTCGCTGACGCTTCTGAAGGCGTCTCGAAGTGAACGGCGACGCTGCAAGACCTCGCCCAGGATGCGCCGGCCGAACATGTCCGCGAAGCTGGCATTGATTGGCCAGTCTGTTCCGATGAACGCTTGCGCCCCCCACTTTTCGAGGAAGAAGTTGACGAAGGGCGCCCCGTACACTAGATTCTGCTGCCCCGAAGAGCAGGCATTAAGGAACACGATAGGATTGGTCGGCCGGTGCTCGGCCCACCAATTCTGCAATTGTTGTAGCTCCACCCGCAATTCGTCTTCGTCTTCGCTGTCCGAGGCGCCGAAGCCGAGGCAGTTGGCGGCGGTGCCCGCGTAGCCGTCATAGTGTGCGGGCCGCGCGTGGCAGAACAGGTACAAAAGGTCGCTGTCCGCCCCGCTCATCGCCCAGTTCATGACGTCCGCCGCATTCGAGGAGGTCTCATCCACCACCAGGGTGGCATCGCCGGCGCCCGACCGGAGGCCGTCGACGAAGCCCCGTTGCTCCTCCCCCCGCGGGACGTAGGCGCCGATGACGGGCTTGACCAGCCGTCGTTCTCCCCGGCGAGCGTCGCGTTCGACCGACACCACGGAACGGTATATGTCGAAGCGCCGTCCCCAGAATCCGGCCGGATCGACGTCATCGGCCGTCCGCAGGTCCTTACCGCCATCGGCCGACCGGTCGTAGAGCAGGCCCCACGGCAGCGGGTAGTCGGTGGCGTGAATCTGCAGGAGCGGCGGGTCGCCCTCGCTTCCCTCCCCGGGACGATCCGCGCCGGGAGCGCGGTCCGGACGCGGATGCCCGCCGCCCTTTCCCGGCCGCGTGTGGCCGCCCTGGCGCTGGCTTCCCGCGCGGTCCCGGCCGCCGAACCTATAGCGGGCTGAGTACTGGCAGGCCAGAGCGCAGATATACCTGGGATATACCTGCGGCAGACCTTTGGGTGACCTGGCTATCGGTTTGGTGATCGGCGCGAGCGAGGCTGAACTATCCGGGGACGAGATGCGTAGTCGCGGCTGTGCGGATTGAGTCCGCTGGACGGCCGAGACCTACGGCCACGGCGGAACCGCTGACGGATGACACCCTGGCGGTGCGACTCCTGCCTGCGACTATCGCGGTGCGTAACCGCATTAGAAGGGGTTCCGATGGCTGGTCTAGACCAATCGGCTCGAATTTGACAAGCCGCCCGGTCCGCCAACATCCGACCGGCGAGCGAGCAGCCAGCACGGGGACAAATCGGGCACATAAAAATGACCTGGGATCACTAAAACCCCAGGTCAACACGGGTGCGCCGCCAGGGACTCGAACCCCGAACCCGCGGATTAAGAGTCCGCTGCTCTGCCAATTGAGCTAGCGGCGCTTCAGAACGGTCAGATGTTAGCAGGGATCGGACGGCCTTGCGAATCGGGCAAGCGACGCTAGTGACGGGTGGGGCGCCCAGTCGGCGCAGTGGCACGATTCCGCTGGCCGGTGCCCGTCCGGCACCCCAGGTACGGCATCCTTGGTGGCATGTCGCGTGTGCCTGATAACCCGTTGCCACCGCCAAGGGACGCGTCCGGGCCTTACCGGGTCTGCTTCGTGTGCCTCGGCAATATCTGCCGGTCGCCGATGGCCGAGGTCGTGACCCGCGCCAAGATAGCCGAGGCAGGGTTGGACGGCCGGGTGGTGGTGGATAGCGCGGGCACCGGGGACTGGCACGTGGGCGCGCAGATGCACCAGGGGGCCAGGAGACAGCTGGCGGAGGGCGGCTACGACGGCTCCGCGCACCGTGCGCGTCAGTTCAGCCCGTCCTGGCTCGCCGAACGCGACCTTGTTCTCGCGATGGACGCGAGCAACCTCGCGGCCCTCCGGCGTCACGACAGAGCCGACACGGACCGCAGGATCAGGCTGTTCGGCGAGGTCGCCGGGCTTGGCGGCAAGGACATCCCCGATCCGTACGGCGCCAACGCGCAGGAGTTCGCCCGCGTCCTCGCCATGGTCGAGTCCGGCGCGGCGCATCTGGTGGCGAGGCTGTCCGACCTGCTGCGGACGCCAGCCCAGCCCGGCCGCTAGTGCCGCTAGACGTCTAGCTCCTCGCCATCGAGGTCGGACTCTTCGTCCTCGTCAGCGCCCGCGCTTGCTTCGGGGGAGAGCGGAAGCCTGACCTGGAAATCGGCGCCCTCGCCGGGTGCGGTGTTGACCGACACCGTGCCGCCGTGCGCGGCCACCAGACCCGCGACGATGGCGAGCCCGAGACCAGTGCCGCCGGAGGCCCGGTTCCTAGCCTGGTCGGCGCGGTAGAAGCGCTCGAAGACACGGTGGGCTTGTTCGGCGGTCATACCAGGCCCGTCGTCCTCGACGTCGAGGACCACGGCAGGTACCGGACGGCCCGCGGGTCGCCTGACCGTCGGCTCCCCGCCCGCGGTCCCGCGCACGGCCCCCGGTCCGGTTGGCGGCGTCAGCGTCCCCGACGCGACCCGCACCCGCACGGGCGTGCCAGAGGGGGTGTGCGTCAGCGCGTTGTTCACCAGATTCGCGATCACCTGCCGCAGCCGCTGCTCGTCGCCGTCCACGATGAACGCGGCGCCTGGCGCGACGGTCAGGTCGATCTCCCGGTCCGGTGCCACCATCCGCGCGTCCTGCACCGCGTCGGCAGCCAGCGTGAGCAGGTCCACCGGGGCGACGTCGAGCGGCCGCTGCTGGTCCAGCCTGGCCAGCTGGAGCAGGTCCTCGACGAGCAGGCCCATCCTGGACGCCTCGGCTTCGAGCCGCTTCATGATGCGGTCGAGGTCCTCGGGGGACAGGCCCTCGGGAGAGTGACCATTCGAGGGTACGGAGGCGCCACCATCCGTTCGGGATGATGGACTTTGATCTTCTCTCACCCCGCCGCGCTGGCGGTAGTACTCGGCGAAGCCTCGGATCGTGGTCAGCGGCGTGCGCAGTTCGTGGCTGGCGTCGGCGATGAACCGCCGCATCCGCTCCTCGGACACGTGCGCGGCCTGCTCGGACTCCTCTTGGGCGTGGAACGCGTTCTCGATTTGGCCGAGCATGGTGTTCAGCGACTTCCCGAGGCTGCCGATCTCGGTGCGCGGGTCGCGCTCGGGTATGCGGTGGTTCAGGTGGCCCCTGGCAATCTGGCCGGCGGTCAGCTCGATATCGTTGAGCGGCCGCAGGTTCGCCTGAATGACGGCGGCGCCTACGGCCGCGAGGACGATCACGATGGCTCCGCCCACGATCAGGTCGAAGAGAATCAGCCTGTGGGTCATCGCGCCAAGGTTGCCGAGGTTGATCGCAGCGACCAGGGTGACTGTGCCGGTCGTGGTCGGGTACGGGATGTTTCCTGCGAAGACCCGCCAGGTGTCCGGGCCGGACTGTGAAGGAACTGTCAATAGGACGCCGTTGCTGCCATTGGCCCAGTTGTTGCTGGTCGGCACGTGCGGCAACGGCCCGAGGTTGCTCGTTCCGTTAAACGGGAGCCCTGGGTTGGATGGCCAGCCGAGCTGTGTTTTCGGCTGCTGTATCCCGAAGGTCACAGAGCCGTTGTAGTAGGCGGTCCCAGGATTCATCCTGACCAGGAGATTTGGCGAACCGGCGATCTGAAAGAAATTCGCCTTCAGGTCGTTGTCTCGCTGCGTCGTCACGTAACTACGCAGCATGTAGGTGCTGGCGATGCTGATTGCCACCAGCGCGATGATCACCAGCGCCAGCGCGGCTGTGATCAGCTTGGTACGCAGTGGCGTCCGGTCAGAGAGCCGCCGCAGTCCCCCAAAGGGCCGCGCTCCCGTGCGGCCCGGTGGCGCCGGCACCCCCGCTTCGACCATGGCTTTTCACCAGGCCCGGCTACGACGAGGGGAGCCGCAGCACGTAGCCGACGCCGCGCAGCGTGTGGATCAGCCTGGGCTCCTTGGTGTCGATCTTGCGGCGGAGCACTGAGACGTAGGACTCCACGATTCCGGTGTCACCACGGAAGTCGTAGTCCCACACGTGGTCCAGGATCTGCATCTTGGACAGCACTCGGTTGGCGTTGCTCATGAAGTAGCGCAGCAGCTTGAACTCGGTGGGCGACAGCTGCACCTGCGAGCCGCCGCGCCACACCTCGTGGCTCTCCTCGTCGAGTTCGAGGTCGGCGAACTTCAGCCGCGGCGTCGGCTCCACACCGTCGCCGCGGGTGCGCCGCAGCACGGCCTTGATCCGCGCGATGACCTCTTCGAGCGAGAACGGCTTGGTGACGTAGTCGTCGCCGCCGAGCGTGAGGCCGCGGATCTTGTCGTCGGTGCCGTCGCGTGCGGTGAGGAAGACGACCGGGACCCGGGCGCCGCCGCCGCGCAGCCGCCGGATCACGTCGAAGCCGTCCATGTCGGGAAGCATGACGTCGAGGACGATCAGGTCGGGCCGGTGCCGCTGCGCGGCCTGCACCGCCTCGGTGCCACCCGCCGCCGTGATCACCTCGAAGCCGGCGTAGCGAAGGCTCGCCGAGAGGAGCTCGAGAATGTTCGGCTCGTCCTCCACGACGAGCAGCCGGGCGTCGGGTTGCGGCCGCGCTTCGGTGATCGGCATATTCATGATCGAATGATCGCTCGCTTCGCTGAGGATAACCTGAAGGCTACCTGGAGATAGCTTGTCGTCTTCCCAGCGTATGCTGCGTGCCGTATCTCCGGCCGCTCAGGGCGCCGCTCACGGCGCGCCGTGCCCCTGGCGCACCGGGCTACCGGTCTGCGCGAGATATGTTTGCGATTAGCGGCGTTATGGAGCCGCAAATCGCAAACATATACGAAATTAGCACTCCCGCCCACGCCGCCGGGCAGGCTGTCGAGGACGGCACCGCTCAGGGGCAGTGCGTATGGGGTGTGCGGGTCGCGAGCCAGTGCGCGATCGCGGCGGGACGGGAGTCCACGCCGAGCTTGGAGTAGATGCGCCTGACGTGGTTCTTGACCGTCTTCTCCGCCAGGAACAGGTGCGCGGCGATCTCACCGTTGGTGTGCCCGCCCGCGATCAGCGACATCACCTCAAGCTCGCGCGCCGAAAGCCGCAGGTTCGCGGTCACGTCGGCAGGCTCCCCGCCGACACCGCCGACACCGCCGACACCGCTGAGGCCGTTCAGGCCGCCGGCGCCGCCGTTGCGGCCGGCCGCGCCGCCGAGCCCGTTCGCATGTCCGTTCAGTCCTATTGCCTGACCGTTGAGTCCGGGAACCTCTCCGTGGTCCATGAGACCTCCGGTTAAGCCAACCTCGCGCCCCGGCGGTAGCGCCGAACGCGGTGCAGCACTGTTTCGTAACTGTGTCAAGACCTGTTCGTATAGGTACAGATACACCAAAACAGTGCTGCTCAAACCGGTCCCTATCCGATAGTCGTCCCGCTCAGCAGGCCGGCTGGCACGGGTTTGCCGGTCTGCAGCGCATTGAAGAGCGCGAGGGCCTCGGTCTGGTTCCACAGCACGGCGTCGCCCGCGTTGGACGTGAGGTAGTTGGGATTGGCAATCGGCACCGTGCCCGTCTGCGCACCGCGCAGCGCGCGCGCCGCCTGGACCAGGTCGTACAGGCTCGTGCCCTTGTCGACAGAGATCGAACTCGCCGCGGTCGAGGCGAACGGCAGCGCGACGAACGGGTTGAGGTACACGCCAGGGCTTGTCGCCTTGGTGAGCAGCGCCTTAAGGAACGCGCGCTGGTCTTGAATCCGCTGCAGGTCCTCATCAGCGAAAGAATGTCTATCCCGAACGAAGGCGAGTGCCTGTGCGCCGTTAAGGTTCTGGCAGCCAGCCTTGAGGTTGACGCCCGAGTCGGCTTCGTGCAGCGGGGCCGGCAGGCAGATGCGCACGCCGCCGACCTCGTTGACCACGCTGACCAGTCCGCCGAACCCGATGCCCATGTAGTGGTCGATACGCAGTCCGGTGACGTTCTCCACGGTCTTGACAAGCAGCGACGGCCCGCCGAAGGCGAGCGCCGCGTTGATCTTGTTCTCGCCGTGTCCCGGGATCGGCACGTAGGAATCGCGGGGGATGCTGATCAGCACCGGCTTGCCGCTGCCCATGTGGAGCAGCATCAGCGAGTCGGAGTTAGCCGTGCCGAAGTCGAAACCGACGTGCAGCTGAACGATCTGCTGGGTGGAAAGCCCGTTGCGGGTGTCCGAGCCGACGATCAGCCAGTTCGTCCCGGCCGACTGCCCGGCGAAGGCTGGCAGCGAGACCGAGCGGTTCAGCTTGCTGTTCAGCCAGAAGTACGAACCGGCCGTCGCGGCGATCAGGAGTACCACGAGCGTTCCGGCGATCAGCGCTATCCGCCGTCCGCGGCGGCCGGGCTGCCCCCAGAACCGCCAGTGCCGCCGCGCCCATCGGGCCCGGAACGACGTGCCAGGCGTGGCATAGCCAGTTACCGAAACCGGCGGCGGCTGTGCCGGCCATGTGCTCCGCGCTGGGGCGGCGCCAGGTACTCCGGCGCCGGGCACCGCATTGCCGTACCCGGCCGCACCGTCTGGGGCCGCCCAGCCTGCGTGCGGTGCGGCGGCGGTCATGTCCCGCGTCGGGCCGTCGGATCCGGGTGCGGCGCCTTGCGGCTTCTCGTCCTGGTACCAGCCCTTCGGCCAGTCCTCACTCATCGGCTAATCCCTCCCACCGACTCTCTGCCGTCCGGCTAACGGTCTCCGGCAGGGAACACGCTCCCCACCACTGAGACGCCGGAACCGTGCGTGAGGTTCGAATTGGGTATGAATGCGATCCGCGACGGACGCGGAATGCCAGCGAGATCCGGTCGACAGGCGGTTCTTGTCCCGCTAGCCAGCGGGCGAGGGGGTCGCGGATCGGCGCACGTTACGCCCCCGAGTGTACCGGCGCGTTCCGGTACCGAAGCCAACGTGAAAACGCCGCCCCGGGCCGGGCGCCCGGCCGGGGCGGCGTCGCTAAAGCGCTATGCCGTGATGCGGCTCCTCAGTGCCGTTGCTTGCGGTGCTTGCCGGTCCGCTGACGGCCGCCGGCCGAAACCAGCTGGTCCTCGTGCTCGCGGTGGTCGCCGTTCATGTCCTCCGGCATGCCCTTCATGTTCTCCGGCGTGCCCTGCTCCTGCGGCTGGCCGGTCCTCTGGCCAGGCACTTCCGGAGTGCGCTGCGCGTAACGGTCGCGGTGCTGGCCGTTCATGTCCTGTCCGGTGCGCTGCCCATCGCGGTCGCGGTGCTTGGACTTCATGATTCCCGACATCTCCTGTTCCTCGCGGTCACGGTGCTTGTTGTTCGCGGCTTCCGGGGTGAACGCTTCCCGGTCGCGGTGCCTGGAGTCCATGGCTCCTGAGCTCCACTGGTGCTGGGAGTCGGCACCGTCACCCCCGCCCGTGGCGTCCGGGTGCCTGTGCTCGAGCTCCTCCTCTGGTTCACGCTTGCGCTGGTGCAGGGCGCGGTGCATGGTGTCGAGGTATTCCTCGGTATAGCCGCGTGTCCCCTTCTGGTGCGCGTCGCGTATGTGGTCCACCAGCGGACTCTCGGTCCCGTCCTCCATCGTGACTTGCGTGGCCACGGTTTCCCTTCCTTCGGTCCCAGCCACCGGCCAGCATGTTCCCGGTATTGGCTGTGAGTATTCATCCGATTACAGAGCGCGATCGATGCGGTGTTCGTGGAGGCGCTGAGCGGGGCCGGCTAGCAGTGGCGCGCGGTCGTGGCGGCCAGTTACGTGGCCGTCGCCGGCGCGCAGCTTTCCAGCAGGGCCTCGCCGGGCTCGGCGTGCTTGCGCACTACAACAGCGGCGCGCACTGACAGAGATCTGTTTCATCCCCTGCGGGTGACCCCGTAGCCCGCCCGGCCGGAAAGCATGAGGCATGGCGCGAACTCTCCGGTTCACCCCCGGCGTGGCTGTGCCGGTAGTCGTCGCCATCCTCGCGTGTGTCAACGTCATCGACGTCAAGGTGCCGCACGCGTCGCTGGTCGCCGGGCCGGTGTGCGCGGCCGGGCTGATAGCGCTCGCCAGGCTTGCCGGGCTCGGCTGGCACGACCTCGGCCTCGGCGCGGGGACCTGGGGACGGGGCGCCAGGTGGGCCGCCATGGAAATCGCCCTGGTCGCCGTGGTGTTCGCCGTCGGCGCCGCGCTGCCGCTGACCAGGGACGCGTTCCGCGACACCCGCTATCACCTGGGCTGGGGGAGCGCGCTGCTGACCGCCTTCGTGCTGATCCCGGTCGGCACCGTGCTGCTTGAAGAGGTCGCCTTCCGCGGCGTGCTGTGGGGCCTGCTGCGAGCCTGGCGGGGGACCGCCACGGCGACCATCGGCTCGTCCGTGCTCTTCGGCCTCTGGCATGTGCTGCCGTCGCTGTCGCTGTCCACCGACAACGCGGCGATCGGTGCCGCGGTTGGCAAAGGCCAGTCGGCCCAGGTGATCTCGGTGCTTGGCACTGTCTTGTTCACGGGGCTGACCGGCGTGCTGTTCTGCGAGCTGCGGCGGCGCAGCGGATCGCTGCTCGCGCCGGCCGGCCTGCACTGGGCGACGAACGCACTCGGCGTGCTCGCCTCCGCCGCGGTCTGGGCATGGGGGACCAGATGAGTACTGAAATGGACGATCAGCTACCGACACCGGTGCAGCCGAACCCCGCCGAAGCCGGCGACCTGTCGCCCACGCCGCCGCAGGGGATACCCGCGCAGGGCTTCCCCGCCGACCGGGCGCCCGGCGTCTGGGTACTCGGCGATCGCCCGGCGGAACCGGCCGAGCCGAGCGGGCCGTCTTTCCCGCGGCTGCGCCGCCACCTGGCCCGGTTCAGCGCGGCGGGCCTGACGGGCGCACTGTTCTTCTACTGCCTGTCGCTCACGCCGTCGCTGCTGCCGCGCGTGTGGTACTTGCAGGCGGTGATGTCCGGGGTGACCATGGCCATCGGCTATGCCGTCGGGCTTTTCCTCGGGTGGCTGCTGAGGTCGCTGATCCCGTGGCGCGGCGGGCCTACGGCCCGCCGCGTCGCCTGGTGGTCGCTCGCGGCCGCCGCCGTGGTCCTGGTCCCGATGTTCGGCCTGCTCGGCGCGCAGTGGCAGCACGACATCAGGGCACTCGTGGACGCGAGCCAGCCGAGCGAGGCGCAGTACGTGCTCGTCGTCCTCGTGTCCGCGCTGATCGCGCTGGCACTGATTACCGTGACGCGCGGGCTGCGATGGGTTGTCCGGCTGGTGGCCCGCCTGCTCGGCCGCGTCATTCCGGCCCGGGCCGCCACCGCGGTTTCCGTGCTCGTGGTCTGCGCACTGCTCGGCTTCCTGGTCACCGGCGTCTTGTCGCGGCTGGCACTCGGCGCCGCCAATTCGGTCTTCAGCGGCATAGACAGCGGCACGGCCGCCGGGATCACGCAGCCCCAGTTCTCCATGCGGTCCGGCAGCCCCGAGTCGCTAGTGCCCTGGTCGACACTTGGCAGGCAGGGCCGGACATTCGTGGCGAGCGGCCCGACGGTCGCGCAGATCACCGCGTTCATCGGCGCGCCCGCGATGGAGCCGATCAGGGTGTACGTCGGGCTCAAGTCGGCCGGCTCGATCGCGGCCGAGTCAGCGCTCGCGGTCAGGGAACTCGAGCGGACCGGTGCCTTCCAACGGAAGGTCATCGTCGTGGCCACCACGACCGGGACCGGCTGGGTGAACCCGGCCATGATCGACCCGCTCGAGTACATGTACGGCGGCGACACCGCGGTCGCCGCCATCCAGTACTCGTACCTGCCGAGCTGGATCTCTTTCATCGCCGACAAGGCGCCCGCCCAGGAGGCCGGGCGCGACCTCTTCGACGCCGTCTACGACAAGTGGCGCCAGCTGCCCGCGGACCGGCGGCCCAAGCTTGTCGTCTTCGGCGAGAGCCTCGGGTCGTTCGGCGGGGAGGCCGCGTTCAGTGGCGTGGACGACATCGTGGACCGCACCTCGGGGGTGCTCTGGGTCGGCCCCACGAACGGCAACACCCTGTGGAGCCAGTTCACCTCCGGCCGTGACCCGGGTTCTCCCGAGTGGCTTCCCGTGTACCAGGACGGACGCACGGTCCGGTTCGGCTCCACGCCGGCCGAGCTGGCCGCGAGCCCGGACTGGCAGCAGCCGCGGGTCGTTTACCTGCAAAATGCCTCTGACCCGATCCTGTGGTGGTCGTGGTCGCTGGCATTCCACGAGCCGGACTGGCTCAAGGGCCCGCGGGCACCGGACGTGTCCAGCGCGATGCACTGGTATCCCCTGGTCACGTTCTGGCAGGTCGTCGCCGACCTCGCGCTCGCGACGGCCGTGCCCGCGGGCCACGGTCACACCTACGGGATGCTCCAGGGCGCGGCCGCCTGGGCGGCGATCATCCCGCCGCCTGGCTGGACGGCCGCGCGGACCGCCGCGCTCGGTCAGCTCGCGGCAAACTGACGGGGAAGGCCCGCTGCTAGGCGGGCCCGTCCGACCCCGCCGGGTACTCCTCGAGCGGGACGAGATCCTTGGACCAGGCGTCGAGCACCGGTGCGACGAGGCGCCAGGATTCCTCCGCCTCGTCCCCGCGGATCGACAAGGCGGCGTCCTCATTGAGGATGTCCAGCAGGAGCTGCCCGTACGCAGGCAGCTCCGGTGCCTCGATCGCGGCGGCGAGCGTCAGCGGCGTGAGCACGCCGGGCCGCGCGCCGATGCCGGTCAGCTCCAGGTCGAGGCTCTCCGGTTCGAGCCCGAACCTGAGCACGTTCGGCGCCGCCGTCGCGTTCTCGAAGGGCAGGTGGGGCACCTCCCGGAAATGCAGCGCGACCTCCTTGCGGTCGCGCCCGAGCGCCTTGCCGCTGCGCAGCCGGAATGTCGTGCCCGCCCAGCGCCAGTTGTCTATCGTGAACCTCAGCTCGGCCAGCGTCTCGGTACGCGACTCGGGATCCACGCCGTCCTCGTCGACATAGGCGGGGATGGGACGGTCGCCGATCTGCCCGCTCAGGTACCGGGCCCGGCGGGTATTGCGCACAACGTCGTCCACGGTGAGCGGCCGCACCGAGCTCAGCACGTCTACCTTGCGGTCGCGCAGATCCCGCTCGCCGAGGCCGACCGGTGGTTCCATCGCCACCAGGCAGAACAGCTGCAGCAGATGGTTCTGCACCATGTCCTTGAGCGCGCCGACGCCGTCGTAGTAACCCGCCCTGCCCTCGAGGGCGAGCGACTCGTCCCACACAATGTCCACCAGGTCGATGTGCGCGCTGTTCCAGATCGGCTCGAGCACGCGGTTGGCGAGCCGGAAGCCGAGAATGTTCCGCACGGTGGTCATCGCGAGGAAGTGGTCGACCCGGAACACCGCCTGCTCGGACATGCCCTCGGCCAGCAGGCGGTTCAGGGCGATCGCACTGGACAGGTCTTCGCCGAAGGGTTTCTCGAGTACTATCCGGCTTCCCTCGGGCAGTCCCGCGGCGAACAGTGAAGACACGGCGCTCGGAAACACCGAAGGGGGCAGGGCCAGGTAGGCGGCCATCGGTCCGTCGCCCGCGATGACCGCCGCGACGCTTCGCGGATCGCCGACGTCGGCCCGGCGGTAGCTGGCCGCCGACACGACCGCTTCCCGCACGGCCGAAGGGAGGTGCCGGGCGTGCTGCTCGAGCTGAGCGGCCGCCCAGTGCCTGTACCGCTCGTCGTCCCAGTCGTGGCGCCCCGCGGCAGTCAGCGTGAACCGTTCGCCGAGCAGCCCGGCGGCGCACAGCGAGGCGAGCCCATGTAGCAGGTAACGCGCCGTGAGGTCACCCGTCGCGCCGAAGATCACCAGCCGGTCGATCACGAACATTACGGTAGCGCCGCGCCGTGCCGCCGCGACTCACCCGCGGTGGACGAGCTCTCCCCGCCCAGCGTACGGACCCTCAGCTCCAGGGCGTCGTCACGCAGAGTGAACTTGGTAAACTCACAGCTATGACCGCCGCGGAGCGCACCCGCTCCCGCCGGTAACTGCGCCGATACGCGAAGAAGGCCCCGCCGTTCCCGGCTAGGGCCTTCTGACCTGCGCTTCAATGGGGTGAGCGATGGGACTTGAACCCACGACACCCAGGACCACAACCTGGTGCTCTGCCAGCTGAGCTACGCCCACCATTGCCGCCGAGCCGGACCTGGCCTCAGCAGAACGCGCGCTGCCCGACGGGGCACCGCGCGGCTGAGATGAGTATAGCGGCCGGTGCCAGTGTGATCGAACCGGTCACTTCTCCGGTCGCATGTTGCCGTACCGCGCGGCGATCTCCCGGGCGGTCGCCGAGTCCGGCCCGGGCTGCGGCACGAACAGGGCCTCCCGGTAGTACCGGAGTTCCTGCACGCTCTCGGTGATGTCGGCGAGCGCCCGGTGCCCGCCGTGCTTGGCGGGGGAGGCGAAGTAGACCCGCGGGTACCAGCGGCGGGCAAGCTCCTTGATCGAGGAGACATCGACCATCCGGTAGTGCAGGAAGGCGTCGAGCTCGGGCATGTCCCGTGCGATGAACCAGCGGTCGGTGGCGATCGAGTTGCCGCACAGCGGCACCTTGCGCGGCTCGGACACATGCTGGCGGACGTACCCGAGCACGGCCTCGGCGGCCTCGGCGAGCGTGATCCCGCTTGGCAGGTCGGCGAGCAGCCCGGAGGTGGTGTGCATCTCGTGCACCACATCGCTCATCTGATCCAGTGCCTCGGCCGGCGGCTTGATGATCAGGTCGATTCCGTCGTCGAGCAGGTTCAGTTCCGCGTCCGTGACCAGGCACGCGATCTCGATCAACGCGTCCCGTTCGACGTCGAGCCCGGTCATCTCGCAGTCGATCCATACCAGCCGGTCGTTCATCCCAACAAGATTACGGCCTTTTCCACATCCCGTGGCCGACGCGCC
>Ga0187807_1000050_pt1 | contig 28180 bp, 22 predicted proteins | sample NC_wetland_sal_i_4_FD_132432 | JGI IMG/M metagenome (GOLD analysis project Ga0187807, IMG submission 132432) | Wetland sediment microbial communities from Neuse River Estuary, North Carolina, USA - ASW_2 | ecosystem: Environmental > Aquatic > Freshwater > Wetlands > Sediment | place: USA: North...
AGACCCCGACGCCGAGCAGCAGCCGGCCGCCGGACAGGTGATCAAGCGTCACGGCGGCCATGGCCGTCGCGGCGGGGGTACGGGCATTGATCTGGATCACCGCGGTGCCCAGCTTGATCCGGCTGGTCCGCGCGCCGTACCAGGCCAGCGGGGTCAGCGCGTCCGATCCCCACGATTCGGCCGTCCACACCGACTCATACCCCAGGCGCTCGGCGGCCAGCACCAGCGCGCTGGCATCGCCCGGGGTGACCCAGTAGCCGAGATTCAGGCCCAGCCTCAGCTTGTCCGTCACCGGCACCGCCTCCGCCCACGAGCTCTCAGAGCCGCGTCGCACCACATCCCGGATGATGTCCGCCAAAGGTCCCCTGTCGTGCCAGTCCATCCGACCACCGCAGCACACGCCACCGGCCAACGTCCCTGCCGCACGGGACCACCAGCCCTCCAGCCCAGGCGGACATGGTGCTCGCCTACATGGGACGGCGGCGCGAGCCCGTACCCGCTCGCCGCTCTGGCCTGGGGGTCCTCCGGTGATCCGGTTCACCTGGATGCAAGCTCGAACGCCGATGCTGGCCCTAGCCGCCGCACTGGCGGCGGTAGCAGCCGTGCTGGGAGTAACCGGCCCGCACCTCGCCCACCTTTACGGCACGACCGTCGCCGCCTGCCAGGCGAACTGCCCGGCGGTGCGATCGGCGTTCTCCGGCTACGACCGGCCCCTGCAGCTTGGCCGCAGCGCCCTGATCGTCGTCGTGCCGGGCATCATCGGCCTGTTCTGGGGAGCGCCCCTGGCGGCCCAGGAGCTCGAGACCGGCACCTGGCGCCTGGCGTGGACCCAGAGCGTGACCCGCGCCCGCTGGCTGGCCGCCAGACTCGGCGTCCTCGGCCTGGCCAGCGTCCTGGCAAGCGGTCTGCTCAGCCATGGTCACGTGGTGGTCCAGCCCTCTCGACCAGGCAGCCATGACCCGCTACGCCTCCTTCGACCAGCGCGACGTCGTGCCGCTCGGCTACTCGGCCCTCGCCTTCATGCTCGCCGCCTTCGTCGCGGTCAGGTTCATCGTGGCGCACTGGGTCCGCCCGGACCTCATCGCACCGGCGCATCTTGACGTTGTGATCAACGACGGGGCCGGAGACTGGGCATACGGGTTGGCGACCGGGCTGTTCGGCTCATCCGGGCGGCCCACCCTGATGCCCCCATCCCCGAACATCCCGAACGCGTGGCTGGCTAGATGGTCTGGCCCCCGCTGTCAGCGCTGCGCCCAGGGACCCACTCCCGAGACCCGGTCCACCCTGATGTGCGTTATATATCCGGGCGGCGGGCTGTCCATGGGCGGAAAGCGGACGTCGGGACCAAGATAGGTGCGGGCGAGCCGCTGGAGAAGTTCGGCGGCACCTCCCTCGGTGATGCGGGCAGTGCCATAGATGACGAGGTATTCGTTCAGCCCCATGGCGTTGCGCTTATCGGTTTCGATGGAGAGCGCCACCCGGCTGTCGTTGCGGATATTGCGCACCTTGCGGTGCTCGGGGAGGTGGCCCGCCACGATCTCGTCCCCGTCCAGACCCACCCATACGATGCTGACCTGGGGGCTGCCATCCGGATCCAAGGTCACAAGGTGCGCCAGAGCCGGGGACTCCAGCAGGGCCCGGGCGCTGTCAGGCAGCGAGGTCATGAAGCGACGCTAGCAGCACGCGCCGCCGATCAGCCTCGCAGACTGCCCCGGAAATGCGCGGCAACCCAAGCACCGGCCTCAACCGGCTCGGCTGGTGCTCACCTCCCAGCCGACCCGGTGTCCGCTTCGGCCGCACGGCGACGGCCAGCAGCCGCGGCAGGTGACTGAGGACTGGGGGTGCGGCCGCGCCGGATCCGCCTCACCTGTAGGTCAACAGCGCCGCCGCACCGGGCCTGGCGATTGCCGGTCCTTGGTTACACGGATTCGGCGGATAACTGCCTGGTGTCCGTCAGAACTTGCGGCGCAGGGCAAACGCCTCGCGCAGCCGTTCTTGCGCCATCTGAGTGGCGGCCGCGCGCGGAGTCAGCCTGCCGTTCCGGATGCGGTCAAGCATCTCGGCTGTGGTGTCACGAATCTTCTCGCCGATTTCGGCGAATGCCTCAGTGTGACCCGCTCCACGGTACTCAGCCGCAGCGCAGATGACGCCCCCGGAATTGGCGACCACGTCGGGGACGCATAGCACGCCGCGTTCGGCCAGCTGGGCTTCGGCCTCGGCAGTGATGGGAATATTGGCTCCCTCGAGGATCACCCGCGCCGAGATCTTCCCGGCGTTGTCCGCCGTCACCACGTCAGGCTGCGCCGCGGGAATGAAAACCTCGCAGTCGAAGCCGACGATATCGTCCCGCGGCACCGATGTGCCGCCGGGGAATCCCGCCACCGGGCCGACGGAACGCTTGTGCATGCGCAGGGCCGCTACATCAAGCCCGCCGGGGTTCCACGTCGCGCCCTGGCTGTCGGAGGCAGCAATGATCCTCGCGCCGCGCTCGGCCAGCAAGCGGGCGGCGTGCCAGCCAACCGCACCGAAGCCCTGGATGACGACGCGGGCGCCGCCGAGATCCAGCACCTTGGCTTCGCTGAGGACGTCCGCGCACACCGCCACCCCGAAGCCGGTCGCGCCGAGCTCGTCCAGCGGGATTCCGCCGAGCACCTTTGGCAGCCCGACCGCCCGGCCGATCTCATTGCGGACATAAGCCATCGACGTCTCGCTCGTGCCCATGTCCGGGCCCGGGATGTAGCTGGTGAGTGGTTCGATCGCCCGGGCGAACGCGCGCATGACCCGCTCGTGGTCAGCCGGTGCCAGGCCGGGCGCCGCGATGCCGGCCTTCCCGCCGCCATGCGGCAGCCCGGCCAGGGCGTTCTTCACGGTCATGGCACGCGCCAGCCGGGCCACCTCACCGGCCGTGATATCCGGCCTCATCCGGACGCCGCCGATCGCCGGGCCCAGCGCCACGTTATCGATCACAACAACAGCCTCGACCCCGGCACAAGGACGCAAGGAGGCGACCATGGCCGGGCCGAGGTCATCGGCCGCCCAGCTGGCATGGATTTCGTCCACCTTGACCACCTGCCACATCTGTTCTGTCGCCCAGGCGACCTGAGTCATACCTACGCTGCCCCGCCTGGCAGCTGCCCTCAAGGGCCTTTGGTCCATGAACCCCAGGGACCGAACCACCTGGGTGCGCTGTGGCGGGCAGGAAGAGCCGACCGGTCTAGGTCAACAGGGGCCCATGACCCCCCGGCCCGCGGAATTAAGTGAGCGTCCACCCTCCGGGCCGCTAGCTGGCGCCGACGGCAGCCACGAGTCCTACCGAGTCGTTGGACTCTTGCGGAGAGGACGCAGGGCCCGTATACGGCTGCCTAACGCCGCTGCCATGGCCGCACTCGTGTCTCCATGCTGCGTGCAGGGGGTAGGAGGAGATGGGTGTCAGCTACTACGACGCGCTGTTGCCGGTACGCGAGCCCGGCGCCGGCCTGCAGCGGGTGCTAGCCGGCATCCGGCTTCCGTACCGGGTGCTCGCCTCGATCTTCGTGCCTGGGGGCCGGATAGTACTCGCCTTCGTTTCTGACAGTGCGACGCTCAGTCTCATGTTCGCGGCCAACTGGGCTCAGGCCGAGGCCGGCCAGGAGCCGGACGCGACGCTGTATGCGCTGGCCCGGCCGGCCCGCGGCTACGGGCTTGACCCAAGGTGGGACGCGGCGCGATGGTGGTCGCCGGATCAGCAGGTGATGGTGGTCTTCGGATCCGGCTCATACCGGCTGGCCAAGGTGTGCGTCCGCGGCATTTGCTCAGCCGTAAGCGGCGATGACATTGTGTTCATGCACGGATGCGCATTGTCTGTCGGCACGGGAACTGACCGGTGCGGTGTGGTCATCACCGGGAGTTCCGGTGCGGGCAAGACCACGCTCGTGGCTGGGCTGCTGCGCCATCCCGAGTACTCAGTGGCGGTGCTGAACGACGACTGGGGCGCCATTTCGCTCAGTCGCGGGGAATTGGTAAGCACGGGGGAACGGATGCTGCACATGAAGAGGGGCAGCGTGCTGGCCCTTTGTCCCGGCTTCTTCGCGAGCGCGCCGGCTGGCTCGTACTCGATCGATCTGTCAGAGCAGGATCGGTCAGCCCGGATGCTGGTGTCGCCGGGAAGCGTCTACCGGACGGCATGGAGCAGCTCCGCGACGGTGGTCGAGCATGTGGCCGTGGTTGTGCGGGAGCCCGCTGACTGGTCGCCACCCGGCCGGGACAGTGAGGCGGCCGCGGCGCTCGAGGGCGAAGGGGACACGGGTCTCACCCACCATCACGAGGCGTTCTTCAATGGATCGCTGATCCTGACGACGGAACATGACAAGGTGCGCGAGGAACGGCGCTACAGGCAGCTTTTTGATCGCACGACGGTGTCATGGATAAACAATTGCGGTACACCTGAGGCGCTGGTGAGTAACTTCCTGTCCGCCATCATGAAGTGAGATCCGAAGGCGTCTCGCCGCTATCAGCCGTCGAGCTGGCGGGGTGCGGGCATGGTGGCGGTGGCGGGGACCGGTTCCCAGCCATGCAGGCCGTCCCGGGTCCGGGTAAGGCTGCCGAATGCCTGGTCGCCGAAATGACACGCGAAGCCGAGGGTGTCCGGCTGCTCCAGCTCCTGAATGAGCTTTCCTCGCGCGACCAGCACGGCGTCGCCGTCAATGTCGGGCAAGGACGGCCAGTCCGGGTGCCCGAGCTGGGCCGGGATGTGGAAGGCGTCGCCGAGGGCGATCAGCCGTTTCCCGGTGCTCGAGGTGATGATGTAGGAGGTGTGGCCGGGGCTGTGCCCGGGAGTGACCACGGTGCGGACGCCGGGGAAGATCTCCTCGCCGTCGTCTACCAGGGTGCGCGTGGCGGCGAGCAGCTCAAGGACGGCGGCCGGCGCGGCCGCGGGCAGGCTTTCGCCACGGCCGTACGGCGCCCATTCTGTTGCGGCCACCAGATAGCGGGCCGCGGGGAACGTCTTGCGGTAGGTGCCGTCCCGGTCCTGGGTGAATGCCCACCCGGTGTGGTCGGCGTGCAGGTGCGTGAACGCCACCGTGTCGATGGCGGCGGGGTCGCAGCCGAGCGCGGTGAGTGTATCGGGCAATGCTCCGCTGTTGACGGTCCCCAGGGGTGTCTGCCCCCGCTGAGCCCCGAGCCCGGCATCGATCAGGAGCATCCTGTCGCCGCGTTCGACGAGCAGGCCGCCGACAGACATGGCGATTTGCCCGTGCCCGGTGAGCGCGCCAGGCTGGCCGGCCCAGTACCCGGCGGTCAGGTGCGGGAAGAACACCTGCGGGTTCAGCCCCATCGCCCCGTCGACCGCGTAAGTGAGCTGCACGTCATCCAGCTTCATCGTCCGGACCGCTGACTGCTCGCAGAGCAGTCCCGTGACTGAAGCCTTCTCGTTCATCGGTAGCTGCCTTCCTATCGGGCCGGTCACTTAGCCAGGCAGCCTCCGTCGGCTACCAGGGTCTGGCCTGTCATGTAGTCGGACGCGGCCGACGCGAGGAAGAGCGCCGGCCCTTTGATCTCGGCGGCCTCCGCGATCCGGCCCATGGGGATGAAGGCAGTGATCTCGGCGCGGACCTGCGGGTCGTCAATCGCGCCGCGGCTCAGGTTGGTCCGGTAGAAGCCAGGGCATAGCGCGTTGACCTGGATTCCCTGCTTGGCGTACTCGAGCCCGAGCTCGCGGGTCAGGTTGACGACGGCGCCCTTGGCGGCGTTATAGGCCAGGGCCGGGAACAGGCTGGACGAGCCGGCCAGGCCCCAGATCGACGCGATATTGATGATCTTGCCGGACTGCTGCCTGACCATGACCTTGAGTGCTTCGCGGGCGCAGAAGAACACGCCGTCCAGGTCCACGTTCAGCACGGCGCGCCAGTTGGCGGTCGGGTACTCGTGCAGCAGCAGGGCCTGCGGGTCGGCGATTCCGGCATTGTTGAACAAGATGTCCAGCCTGCCCAGAACCTCCACGGTGCGAGACACCATCGCCTCAACCTGGGCCTCGACGGTGACGTCACAGCCGATCGCCGTACCGCGCCGGCCCAGGCCCCGGACCGCCGCGACCGCAGCCCCGGCCGACTCCTCATCGATGTCCGCGCAGGCCACGTCCGCGCCCGCCTCCGCCATCACCTCGGCGAACTGCCTGCCCAGGCCGCTTCCGGCGCCGGTGACCAGCGCAACCTTGCCTTCTAGGCTGAACAGATCTATCGGATTACCCACAGCTCCATCGCCGCCTCCCGACCACGCCTACCTCGCCTACCTCCCTGCGTACTCGCCGCCGCGCGGCCGCGGAAGAGGAAAATTCCGGCGTTGACGAGAACCACAACGGCTGTGATTCGCCGCACCACGCGAACCACAAACCAGCCAGCCGCCAGGTCTAGCCGATACCGGAGACTGGACGACCGTCCTCCAGGTAGACGAATCCGCTGTGCTGGGACACGGCGCGCACCCGGCGCCGGATCGGGGGCCTGAGCAGGGCAAGCGCGGTGTCCAGCGGGACGAGCCGGTACTCGGCGATCTCCTCGGGCTGCACCGTGATCGCGGCCAGGGCCGCGTCGTCAGCTGGCCCGCAGTCGAACAGGAACCGGATGCCGCCGGGGTGTCCCGGACGGCCGGGGCGGAAGTCGGTGCAGGCCAGACGTCCACTGCGCACGTCGATGCCGCACTCCTCGAGCACCTCCCGCCGGCAGGCTTCCCACGGCGTCTCCCCGTCCGCCTCCATGACGCCGCCGGGTATCGTCCAGCCCGTCTTGTACGTCGGCTTGAGGATCAGCAGCCGCCCCGCATGGTCGAAGATCAGCGCCCCGGCAGACACCGGTATCGCGGGGAGCTCGGCAACGACCATACCGCGGTCATTACCCACCGTCGGGGCGGGCTGACACGCCCTATGTCAGCAGGCCGGCCAGCGTGTCGTGGACGTTGCCGCCGTCCCAGGGACTGGGCACCAGCTTGGCCGGGTCGTCAGGATCCCGGGAGAACCGGTGCAGTCGGCCGTGCTGGCGGGCGAGGATCAGGTCGGTGCTGGATTCGGCGATCTCAGCCGACCCCTGCGTGGAGTAATGCGTGAGGGTCACCAGCGCGGAACGCTCGGCCGAGGCGAGCATGCTGTCGGCGTCCACGGCGGGATCGGCGTCCGCGAGCTGCCCCTGGGGCAGCCAGGCGGTGAGCTGCCTGAGGGTTTCGTCGAGCTTGTACAGACCGGTCTGGTGGACGCCGAAAGTGTCGATGCGGTACACCAGGCAGATCTGCTCGGGCTGCGGGAGCAGCAGGATCCGCCACGGCTCGCCGGGACCTGTCGCGGTCGCGCGGGCGTCCATGACCATCCGGGCCCGCTGCTCGAATGCCACCGCGATACCCAGGTCTCCGCGTACCTGCACCTGCTCCCCCGGAGGGCCGGCCACGATGAGCTGGCGGGCCGCGAGCGACTGGACGGCCTCGGTGAGTGCCTCGTCCGACGGCCGCGCCTCCAGAAAGTCCACGACCGCGTCAACCGCCGTCAGCTCGGCGATCGTGTACGCCCCGAGCAGCACCGGTCCGGTGCCGACCAGGTTCACCACGGCCGAGACGAGCCCTTCGGGTACGGATGCCTGGCTTGGGCCCGAGTCGGGGCCGCTCGCGTCAGTGCCGGTCATGACAATCCCGCTCCCGCCCGCCAGTGCGCCACCGTCTGCTGTTCACCAAGCTGACCCAAGATCGCGGCCGCGCTCCGCGGCGGCGTCTCGGTGACCCACACTTGTGAGCTGCCGAACAGCCCGCGCCCGGCCCGGCCAGTCAGTACCTTGCCGAGCTCATTCGCCGGGTCCGCCTGGCCCGGCGGCGGGAACCGGCCCGCCAGGTCCCGCGATACCGCGGTGGTATCGTCGGCCGCCGAGATCCGGCGCAGCGCCAAGGCCAGCGACTGCGCCACCGCGGGCGGCAGCGACAGGGGGACGGCCAGATCAGGCGACAGGTACATCGGCCGCCGCTCGGTCACTCGCGACAGGCCCCACGGACCGACGTTGCTGCGGGTCACCCGGTAGACCACATAGTCCATGAGATGCCGGACGTCGTTCAGGCTGGGCAGCTTGCGCTTGCCGAATGCCGCCGGGGTCTTCTCCAGCTGCACCCAGGTGCCCTGTGCCGTTCGCCCGTGCAGCTTCTCCCTGACCACCTGGCCCCGCATCCCGATGTCGGGATAGCGCGCCTTGTCGACGTCACGGTGATGGCTGGAGATGCGCAGATGGCTGACCTGCGCAAACCTCCAGTTCTCGTACAGACGCGGGTCGTCAATCAGCACATGGCCGCCGCACAGCACATCTCGCAATTGCGCTACCTGCAGCCCGTTCCGCTCCAGATCGGCGATGATCGCCGCTTCCTCCGGGCTGAGGTTCTCAGCCGCGGCCAGCAACCCCTTGCGGTATGCCCCTTCCCGGGCCGTGATCTCGATGATCAGCCGGACTCTCGTCCGCACCGTCTCAACCTGATCGGCGCTCAGCGCGCCAGGCACCGGCCCGCCGGCACGCTCAGCAGGCACAACGCCAGTCAGCACGGGCTTATGACGCACATCACAAGTAAAACACGGACCTCACAGATGGATCCGTTGCACCCCTGTCTCTCGGCCACCGTGCTGGGTGCCGGGGATACCGCAACGGTTTCGCCCTAACCGGCGAGCGGGGGGCGGTGCGCCGGGTCGGTGTACCACGGGAAGCGCTCCTCGTGGGCGGCCGCGACGCGGAAAACGGACACGTCGTCGTAGGTCTTGCCGACGATCGACAGGCCGGTCGGCACGCCGTTCGCGGCCCGGCCGGACGGGACGCTGAGCACCGGGCAGCGGCTGGCGATGTTGAATGGCAGCGTCATCATCACGTCCATCCAGCTGCCCTCGCAGCGGCCTTCGGCGAGGTCCCCGTGGTCCCATTCGGCGGGCAGCGCGGGGACCGCGAACGTCGGGCAGATCAGCGCGTCGTAGTCCTCGAGCAGCGTGCCGAGCGGGGCGTAGATGGCCGCCTCGAGCTCGAGCCCGGCGACGAAATCCTCCTTGGCGATCTGGTCGCTTTCGGCGACGAACGCGCGGGCGTAGGAGGTCAGGTCGTCGCCGTGCTCTTCGAAGAGCGGGCGGATCGACGGCCCGAAGATCATGCCGAAGTGGATCTGGGCCGCCCGGTTGATCGCGGACAGCTCCCACGGCAGCGACACGTAGCTGACGTCCGCGCCAGCGTCCCGCAGCCGCTCGGCCGCCGCCAGGGTGTTCGCCACCACGTCCGCGTCCACGTCGTAGCAGCCGAGGTCGAGGCTGAGCGCGATCCGCATCCCCTCGATCAGGGGCAGCGGGGACGGGATCCAGAGCTTGGGCCGCAGCGAAACAACGTCGGACGGGTGCGGCCCGGCGATCACGTTCTCGAGCAGCGCGCAGTCCGCGACTGACCGCGCCATCGGGCCCTCGTGGCAGTAGTGGTCGAGGTTGAACGGCGGGAACTCGGGCACCCGGCCATGCGGCGGCTTGAACCCGGTCACCCCGCAGAACGACGACGGGATCCTGATGGAGCCGCCGATGTCCGACCCGGTCGCAAGCATCGCGGTGCCGGCCGCGAGCGCCGCCGCCGAGCCGCCGCTTGAGCCGCCTGGCGCGTACGCCGTGTTCCACGGGTTGCGGGTCACGCCCCACAGCTTCGTCCAGGTGACCGGCGCGCAGCAGAACTCGGGCGTGGTCGTCTGGGCGTGCACGATGCCGCCCGCGTCGATGATCCGCTGCACGAACGGCGCGGTCTCCTTGGCGACCTCCCCGCGCAGCGGCAGCGACCCGAGGGTGTTGGGCTTGCCGGCGATCGGCGCCTCTTCCTTCACCGCGACCGGCAGCCCCTCGAGCGGGCGCGCGTCGCCGACGCGGTACCGCTGCTCCGCAGCCCGGGCGGCCTCGAGCGCCTCGTCGTAGTACGTCGCGGCGAACGCGTTGATCCGCGGCTCGACCGCCTGCGCACGCTCGATGACAGCGCGGACGAGCTCCACAGGGGACAGCTCGCCGGACCGGAACAGGCCAAGCACCTCGGTCGCTGACAGGTAATGCACTGACTCTCCTTCGTGGTTTCCACCCGGGCCGTGGCACGCTCTCGCGCAGCAGCCTGGTGTAGGGGTGCTGCGGGTCGTCGAGCACGTCGCCGGTCGGGCCCTGCTCGACGACGGTTCCGCCGCGCATGACGATCACTCGCCCGGTCAGCTGCCGCACGACCGCCAGGTCGTGGCTGATCAGCAGGTAGCTGATGCCGGTGGCGTCCCTGATGTCGGCGAGCAGGTTCAGCACCTGCGCCTGGATCGACACGTCCAGGGCCGCGACGGACTCGTCGAGGATCAGGATCTTGGGCTCGGCGGCCAGCGCCCGGGCGATCGCGACGCGCTGCCGCTGCCCGCCGGACAGCGCCCAGGGCGGGACGGCCCGCTGTCGCTCGTCGAGCCCGACGAGGTCGGCGAGCTCGGCGACCCGCGCCCATCGCCGCCGCTTGTCCCAGCCGTGGTGGACGCGCAGCACCTCCTCGATCGCCGCCTCGGCGCTGTGCCGCGGGTCGAGGCTGGTGTACGGGTCCTGGAAGACGATCTGCACTTCCCGGCCGCGCTGCCTTCTTTTTTTCGCCGAACGGACCGGGGCGCTGCGGTCATGGCCACAGGCGCTGATCCGCCCGCTGGTCGGGCGTTCGAGGCCGACGATCATCTTGGCGATCGTCGTCTTTCCCGAGCCGGACTCGCCCACGATCGCCAGCGACTCGCCCTTCGCCATCGCGAATGACACGTCGTCCACCGCGACCAGGTCGCCGTACTCCTTGCGCAGGTTCCGCACCTCGAGCACGTCAGGCATCGGCGGTCACCCCCAGAGTGCCGCGCAGCTCGGCCGCGCGCAGGCAGCGAGCCATGCCGCCGTCGACGCCGATCAGCTCCGGCATGGCCTGGCCGCACGCGGGCGCGGCGTGCGCGCAGCGCGGGGCGAACGCGCAGGCACCGGCAGGCGCCTCGAACCCGGACAGCGGGCGGCCGGGGATCGCCCGCAGCCGGGCCCGCGACCGGCCTATGTCCGGCCGCGCGGCGGCGAGCGCCGCCGTATACGGGTGCAGCGGATCTGTGTGCAGCAGTTCGGCGTCGCGGACCTCGACCACCTGGCCGGCGTACATGACCGCGGTGCGGTCGCAGACCGCGGCGGCGAGTTCGAGGTCGTGGGTGATGAACAGCAGCGCCATGTCGAAATCACGGCGCAGTTCGGCGAGGATCGCCATGACCTCGGCCTGCGTGGTGACGTCGAGCGCGGTCGTCGGCTCGTCGGCGAGCAGCAGCCGTGGCCGGGTGAGCAGCGCCGCGGCGATCATCACGCGCTGCAGCATGCCGCCGGACAGCTCGTGCGGGTACCTGGTGAGGTTCCTGGCGTGCAGGCCGACCTGGCCGAGCATTTCCGCCGCCCGGTCGTATGCCTCGGCCTTCTTGACACCAGCGTTGGTGCGCAGCGCCTCGGTCATGAAGTCGCCGACGCGGCGCACCGGGTTGATGTGCGCCCGCGGGTCCTGGAAGACCATCGCCACCTGGCCGCGGTACCGGCGCAGCGCGCCGCCGTCCATCTTGCCGACGTCGGCGCCGTCGAACGCGATCGTGCCTGCTGAGCGCGCGCCGCGCGGCAGCAGCCGGCCGATCGCGCGGGCGGTCATCGACTTGCCCGAGCCTGACTCGCCGACCAGGCCGAGCACCTCGCGCGGCCGGATGGCCAGGTCGACGCCGCGCAGCGCCGCCCCGTCGCCGAGGGTGACCCGCAGGCCTGTTACCTCGAGGAGATGCTGGGTCGCCATCAGCGCACCGCCTTGTCGAGCAGTCGCTCGCCGAGCACGTTGACCGCGATGACCACCGCGACCACGCACACGCCGGCCGCGAGCGCGGGCAGCGGGTAGCCCTGCAGGATGCCTGGCTCGTTTTCCGAGATCATCACGCCCCAGTTCGCGGCGGGCGGCTGCACGCCCAGGCCGAGGAAGGAAATCGCCGCCAGGTCGACCATGGCGTAGCCGAACAGCACGGTGGCCTGCGCGACGAAGATCCGCGACATGTTCGGCAGCACGTGGCGCAGGCAGATCCGCGTGACGGACACGCCCTGCACCTCGAGGGCCTGCACGTAAGGCTGGTTTCGCTCTCGCAGCGCGCCCGAGCGCAGCACCCGGGCCACGTACGGCAGGTAGGCGATCGCGAGGGCCACCGCCGCGGCCGTCAGCCCGGCGCCGAACACGGTCGTCGCGAGCACCGCGAGCAGGATGCCCGGGAACGCGAACAGCACGTCCAGCCCTGAAGAGATCACCGCGTCGGTCGCGCCGCGGCGCCACGCGGCGGTCAGCGCGAAGACCGCGCCGCCCGCCATCGCCAGGGCGACCACGACCAGCGGGCCGAGCATGGAGGACTGCGCGCCCGCGAGCAGCCGGGACAGCACGTCACGGCCCTCGAAGTCGAAGCCGAGCAGGTGGCCGGCCATCGGCCCGACCCAGGCGATCTGCAGGTTCGGCAGGGTCGGGTTGTCCGGAGCCAGCCGCGGGCCGGCGACCGCGGCGAGGACGGCGACGCCAAGCACGACCGCGGAGGCGTTCCCGGCGACTCCGAGCTTGCCCTTGTTCATGAGGCCCCTGCTCATGAGGCCTTCGTCCCTAGCTTGACGCGCGGGTCGAGCACCGCGTACAGCACGTCGGCGAGCAGGTTGACCACGACGAACGCGGTCACGAGCACCAGCGAGATGCCCTGCACGACGGCGAGGTCCTTGGACTGCGCCGCCTGCACCAGGTAGGCGCCGATCCCGTTCATCGAGAACGCGGTCTCCACGACCGCGGACACCGCGATCAGCGACGCCACGGTGATCGCCGACACCGTGGTGATCGGGATCGCGGCGTTGCGCAGGATGTGCCGCGAGATCACCTGGCGCGGTGGGATGCCCCGGCTGATCGCGGTCTGCACGTGCTCCTTGTCCGCCTCCTCGCGGATCGCCGCCCTGGTGACCCGGGCGACGATCGCCAGCGAGCTCAGCGCCAGCGCGACCGCCGGCAGCGTGAACGTCTTGACGTCGGTGCGGAAGCCGCCGCCGCCGGTGGCGAGCGCGGGGAACCAGCCGAGCTTGACCGCGAAGACCAGCAGCAGCACGATCGACGCGACGAACGACGGGATCGCGGCGGTGACGGCGGTGGTCACCAGCGCGGAGGTGTCCAGCCAGCCGGGCCGCAGGCCCGCCAGCACGCCGAGCCCGATGCCGAGCACGCAGATGATCAGGCTCGCGTACAGCACGAGCCCGGCGGTGGTCCAGATCCGGTTGCCGATCAGCGTGGAGACGTTCTCCCGCAGCGTGATCGAGATCCCCAGGTTGCCGTGCACCGCGTTGTCCAGCCAGTACCAGTACTGCGCGAGGAACGGCGCGTTCAGGTGGTAGCGCTGGTCAAGGATCGCGATGCTGGCCGCCGGCAGCGCCCGGCCGCCGGACAGCGCGGCGAGCGCGCTGCCCGGGGCCAGGTACAGCGCCCCGAAGATCACGAAGCTCGCGACAAGCAGGCTGCCGGCCAGCATCGCCAGCCGCCGCAGGAGGAACCGCACTGTACCTGTCGCCTACTTTCCGCCCAGGTTGTCGGCCCACGGCGCGAACATGTAGGCGAACGAGCCGACCGCGCCGGTCAGGCTGGAGTTGAGGATCAGCACGTTCACCGGCTGCGCGTCAGGGATCCACGGCAGCTGCTGAGCTGCCAGTTCCTCGGCCCTGGCGACGAGCCGCGCCCGCGCGTCGTCGTCGGCGGTGCCGCGGGCCTGCTCGAGCAGCGAGGTGATCTGCGGGTCGTTGAAGTTGTCGTAGTTCTGCGAGCCGCCGGGCAGCACCGCGGTGGCGAGCAGCGCGGCGGGGTCTGCGTAGTCGCCGTAGTTCACCGTGATGAAGCCGTCCACGCCCTTTCGCGCCTGCGCGGAGGTGAAGAAGTTGATGTAGTCGGCCGCCGAGACCGACTTGAGGCTGACGTTCAGCCCGATCGCCTCCGCCGCCGCCTGGTAGGCGCCGGTCTCCGCCGCGATGCTCGGCACCTGGCTGGTCGTGCCGATGGTGATCGTCTGGCCCGCCACGCCGGCCTGCTGCACGAGCTTGCGGGCCGCCGCGAGGTTCTGGTTCAGCACCGGGGAGGCGTTGTACGCGGCGTCGAAGACCTGCTCGCCGTAGCCGAACGAACCGGGGTTGGCCAGCCAGCGCGGCATCAGCGCGGCGCCCTCGTAGACGTTGCCGATCAGGGACTTGCGGTCGAGCGCGAGCGACAGCGCCTGGCGTACCTTGACGTTCGCCAGCGGCCCGCTGGTCGCGGAGACGATGAACGCGTCCGTGGACCAGCCGGGCCCGGTGTAGACCGTGACGTTCTTGCTCGCCCGCAGCTGGCTGAGCGTGTCCAGGCCGAAGTAGTACGAGCCCTGGATGGCCCCGGTCAGCATGCCCGAGGTGAACGTCGTCGGGTCGGGGACGCCCTTGATGACGATCTGCGAGACCTTGGGGCGGCGGACGGCGCTGTCCCAGTAGTTCTTGTTGACGACCGCGGTGACACCCGCGCCAGGGACCCACGACTTGAGCTCGTACGGGCCGGTGCACATGATCGAGCCGGCCGGCGTGCCGTAGTTCTTGCCTTCCTGCTGCGCGAACGCCTTCTCGATGATCACGCCGCCCATCGAGGCGAGCTCGCCGGGCAGCCAGTAGTCCGGCTGCTTGAGCGTGATCGTCACCTGGCTGGCGCCGGTCGCGGCGATCGAGGCCACGCGGGAGAAGGCCTGCGCGTAGAAGCCGCCCACCGCGGGGCTCGTCTGCCGCTGCAGGCTGTACACCACGTCCGCGGGGGTCACCGGGTGGCCGTCCCAGAACGCCGCGCCCGGCCGGATGGTGAACACGATCTTGGTCGGCGACGGGTAGGCGACAGTCGCCAGGCCCGGCGCCAGCGAGCCGTCCGGCTGCTGGCGCAGCAGCGACTCGCACATCAGCGAGATCGCGGTGTTCTCCGGGTAGTCGAACGCGAAGGCGGGGTCGAGTGAGTTCACGTCGCGGTAGACGGCCCAGACCACGCTGCTGACCGGCTTGGTGCCGGGCGGCGTGGTCGCCACCAGCCCCGCGGTGGGCGACAGGTCGCCCTGTGTCGAGGTGGCGGCGCTCAGCGACTTGCCGCAGGCCGGGACGGCGAGCAGGAGGGCGAGAGCGGCGGTGTGGCGTAGCCAGCTACGACGAGTCATGGCGTGTAGTGAACATCCTGGACAAATCCTTTGTCAATGGCTATGACAAAGCTTTTGCCGTAGAGTGGGCAACCTATAACGAGAGGGGACATATGGCCGGCCTGCCGCGCGGCAGCCTCACCCGCGAACTGCTCGTCCGCGAGTCGCTGCGACTGCTCGACACCCACGGCGTCCCGGGGTTCAGCCTGCCCAAGCTGGGTCGGGCGATCGGCGCCGACCCGACCGCGATCTACCGGCACTTCGCGAGCAAGGACGAACTAGTGCTGGCGATAGCCGACGCGCTGATCGAGGAAGCCGCGGACGGCCTCGAGCCGTCCGACTGCTGGCTGCGCACGGTGGCCGAGATCGCCCGCCGGACGCGCCGCACCTATCTGGCGCACCCGGCCGCCGCATCGCTCGCCGCCTACCGGGTCACGCAGGGACCCGGGGAGATGCGCGTGGTCGACATGATCCTCGGCGCGCTGCACGCGGCCGGGTTCACCGGGAAAGAGGCGGCGACGGTCTACCGCGCGATCGGCGACTTCTGCCTGTTCTGGGGCGGCGGCGAGGCCGCGTTCCTGGCGCTCGACGAACGGGCGCAGCAGGCGGACACCGACGCGTGGACACGGGCCTACCTGGTCGCAGACCGGGCGGTGTACCCAAGCATCTGGCGGGTCCGCGAGGAACTTCCCATCGTGGACGACGATGACATCTTCGAGACGATCCTGTCGTTCGTGCTGGCCGGCCTGATCCAGCGCGCGCCTAACCCGTGCGAGTGCCCCGAACACCGCTGACCACCACACCGCGGATACGTTGGGTTGGGGGGAGACGCCCCGGACCGTTCGGGATAAAGTTGTTGATTATTCCCGAACGGAGGGAACGAGTCTCCTAGCGGGATTCGCGCAACGCTGGATCGGGGGTGACGGCCGTTGCGCTCGATAGTTGACGCCTGCATTCGGTTCCGGCTCCTCGTCCTCGCGGCCGCCGCGGGGCTCATGGTCGTGGGCATTCTGCGGTTGGCCTCGATGCCGGTTGACGTGCTGCCCGAGACCTCGCCGGTCGTGGTCGATATCCAGACCGAGGCGGCTGGACTGTCCGCGCCCGAGGTCGAGGCGCTGGTTACCGTCCCGCTGGAGAAGAACCTGCTCGAGGGCGTGCTCGGGGTCACCGACGTCACATCCGACTCGGTGCCCGGGCTGTCCGCGATCGAGCTGCACTTCGCGCCCGGCACCAACGTGTTCCAGGCGAGGCAGCTGGTCCAGGAGCGGCTCACCGGGGCGTTCGTGCTGCCCAACGTGTCCAAGCCGCCGGTCATGCTGCAGCCGGTGTCCTCGACGAGCGACGTGATGCTCATCGGGCTGACGTCTGACAAGCTCAGCATGATCGACATGTCGGTGCTGGCCCGGTGGGTGATCGTGCCCCGGCTGCTCGGGCTGCAAGGCGTGGCGAACGTGTCCACCTTCGGCCAGGCGGACCGGCAGCTTCAGGTGCTCGTCGATCCGGCCAAGCTGGCCGCGGACCACGTAGCGCTCGCGCAGGTCATCGAGACCGCGGGCGACGCGCAGCTGGTGTCGCCGTTGAGCTATCTGGAGGCGTCCACGCCCGGCACCGGCGGCTTCCTCGAGGGCCCGGATCAGCGGATCACGATACAGCCGGTGCTGCCGTTCGGGACCCCGGCCAACATGGCGCAACTGCCGGTCGCCAACGCGGCGCCGGGGCTGCGGCTCGGGGACGTGGCCCAGGTGGTGCAGAATCACCAGCCGCTGATCGGTGACGGCGAAGTGAACGGCGTTCCCGGCCTGGTGCTCGTCGTGCAGAAGTTGCCGTCGGCCAGCGTGCTCGGGGTCAGCCGGGAGGTGGACCAGGCGATCGCCGACCTGCGGCCCGGGCTGCCCGGCGTCACCTTCAACGCCTCGCTGTTCCGAGAGGACACCTACCTGGAGTCCGCGCTCGGCAACCTGCGCGTGGCGTTGCTCGCGGCCGGCGTGCTCGCGGCGCTCGCGCTCATCGCGCTGCTCCTGCAGCTTCGGCTGGCCTTCATCGCCCTGTTCGGGGTGGCGCTGTCGCTGGTCACCGCGCTGGGCGTGATGGACCTGCTCGGCTACACCCTCAACGCGCTGCTCACGCTCGGCCTGCTGCTCGCGCTCGGACTGGTAGTCACCGAGGCGGCCGGCGAGGCACAAGCGCTCGCCGGCCGGCTTGGCGCCGGACAACCCGGCCGCAGTCCGGCGCGCGCCGTTCGGCTGGTCGCCGCGGCGTGCGCGGACATGCGCGGCACGCTCTGGGGGGCCGGCATCGCCGCGCTGCTCTGCGTCGTACCGCTGCTGCTCGCCAGCGGACTGACCGCCTCCTTCCTGCGGCCGATGGCCCTGGCGTTCGCCGTCGCGGTCGTCGTGTCCATGGTGGTCGCGGTCACCGTGACCCCCGCGCTCGCCGCCTTCCTCCTCACCATCGTGCCGCCGCAGACGCGCGGTCAGACGCTCCCCCAGCTGCTCGCCACCTGGTACACACGATCGGTCGGCGCGCTGGTGCGCGCGCCGCGGGTGGCGATGGCGTGCGCGGCCGCCGTCATCGCCATCGGCGTAGCGAGCCTGGCCCTGCTGCCCTCGCTGCACCCCGGACAGCCGGCGTTCACCGACCGCGAGCTTGTCGTCCGACTTACCGGGCCGCCCGGGATGTCGCTCACCGAGATGGACCGCATCACCGCGCTGGCCACCAGCGAACTCCGCGCGCTGCCCGCCGTGCAGGGCGTGGCCGCCACGGTCGGCCGAGCGGTGACGTCTGACCAGGTCGTGAACACGAACACCGGCGAACTCTGGGTAACCCTCGACCCCAACGCCAACTACGGGCAGGCCGTCGCCGCGGTGACGTCCATCGCCCAGGGCACACCCGGGCTGACCGGCTCGGTGAGCACGTACGAGAGCGACAGCATGGCCGGCGTGCTCAGCGGGGCGCCAAACCAGGTCGTGACGCGGGTATACGGCGCCGACTACGGCGAACTCGAGCGGCTGGCAGGCCAGCTGCGGACCGATATCTCCCGCATCAGCGGCGTGCAGGGGACGCAAGTGCAGCTCCCGGTCGAGCAGCCGACGATCGACGTGGAGGTGAACCTCATCGCCGCGGCGCGCGCCGACATCTCTCCCGGTGACGTCCGGCGCGAGGCAGGGACGCTGCTTTCCGGGCTGGTCGTCGGGAACTACTTCGAGAACCAGGAAGTCTTCGACGTCGTGGTCTGGGGCTCCCCCGCGGTCCGCGACAACCTGTCGGACGTCGCCAACCTGGAGCTCGACACCTCGAACGGCGGGCACGTCCGGCTCGGCCAGGTCGCACAGATCTCGGTGAGCCCAGAGCCGGCTGACATCCCGCACGAGGCCATGTCGCGCTACCTGGACATCACCGCCCAGGTGCCGGGCGGGCAGGCGGGCGCGGTGAGCGGCGCCATCGTGAGCCTGCTCGCCGCGACGCCACTCCCGATGGAGTACCACGCCGAGCTGGTCTCAGGCACGGCTTCGTCGGGCCTGTCTCCTAACGGCGCGGCCGTCGCCGGCACCTCACGGACCGCGTTCGTCAGCTACGTGATCGCGGCGCTGGTCGCCATCCTGCTTATCGCCCAGGCCGCGACGGGGAGCTGGCGGCTCGCGGCACTGGCGTTCGGGTCCGTGCCGGTGTCACTGGCGGGGGGCGTGTTCACCGTGGTGGCGCTCGGCGCCGCCGGCTCGCTCGCGGCGGCGGCCGGGCTGCTCGCGGTCTTCGCCCTGGCAGTGCGGCAGGCGATCGTGGTCACGGCGCGGGCGGTGCCGCGCGCGGGTGCGGCGGTCGCCGCGGGCCGCGGGGACGGCGTGGTTCACGGAGATAGCGTGGTTCACGGAGATGACGTGGTTCACGGGGATGGCGCTGGCGGGGGCGGCGCGGACGCTTCGGACGCCGCGGGTGGCCTGGCGATGATCTTGACACCCGCTCTGGTGACGGCGTTGGCGCTGGCGCCGTTCGCCGTGATGGGTGACGTGCCCGGCATGGAACTGCTGCACACCGCCGCGGCGGTGATCCTTGGCGGGCTGGTCACCATCACGCTGGTCAGCCTGTTCGTGCTGCCGGTCGCGTGCCGGCTGGTCGGCCCGCACCTTGCCCTCGACTCCGCTCCCGCGCTGAGCGCGGCGGAAGCGCCGCACGCGCCGCGCGGCCCGGATGGCGAGCAAGCCACCAGCGCCGACGAGCGCGCTGGAATCCGGGAGGAACGATGAAAGCGCCACGGCTACACATCGGCAAGGCGCTGGCCGTGCTCGGGCTGCTGGCCGCGCTGGCGGCTGGGGGCGGGGTGGCCGGGTGCGCCAGCAGTAGTTCCTCCAGCGCCCCGCAAGGTCCGACCGCGCGGATGGAGCGGCTGGGGAACAGCAAGGTGGAAAGCGTCGTGCTGACACCGCTCGGCGCCGCGCGGATCGGGGTGCAGACCGCCGTGGCCACGGCAAGCACGGCCGGCACCGTCGTCCCGTACTCGGCGCTGCTCTACGAACCCGACGGTTCCGCCGCCGTCTACGTGAACACCGGCTCGCTTGCCTACACCCGGTACATCGTCGTCGTCGCCTCCATTACCGGTACCCAGGTCTACCTGAGCAGCGGCCTGCAGCCGGGGGCGAAGGTGGTAACGGTGGGCGCGGAGGAACTGCTCGGCGTGCAGAACGGTGTCGGCGTGGAGACGTGACGTCATGATGCGGTGGATTGTCGCGACGAGCCTCCGGTTCAGGTACCTGGTGGCGGGCGTCGCGATAGCTCTGCTGTACTTCGGCGTGGTGCTGACCGGTCACCAGAAACTTGACGTGTTCCCTGAGTTCGCGCCGGTCTCGGTGGAAATCCAGACGGCCTGCCTCGGGCTGTCGCCGGACCAGGTCGAGGCGCTCACCACGGTCCCGCTCGAGGCGGCCCTGCACGGCGTGCCCGGTGTCTACGACATCAGGTCCGACTCCGAGCCGCAGCTGTCGGCGATCTTCCTGTACTTCGGCAGCGGGACCGACGTGCTGCATGCCCGCCAGCTTGTCCAGGAGCGGCTGCAGACCACCGCGCCCACGCTGCCCAGCTGGTGCGACCCGCCGCAGATGTACCCGATCGTGTCCGCCACCAGCCGGGTGATGCAGATCGGGCTCACGTCCAAGACCGTCTCGCTCACCGACATGTCGATGATCGCGCAGTGGACACTCAGGCCCCGGCTGATGGCGGTGCCCGGCGTCGCGAACGTCGCGATCTGGGGCGAACGCCCCAAGCAGATCATGGTGGAGGCAGATCCGGCGCGGCTGCAGGCCCACAACATCTCGTTCGACCAGCTGATGACCACGGCGGCCGACGCGGTGGACGCGGGGGAACTCGGCTACACCAACGGCTCGGCGGTCGGCACGCTCGGCCTGATCGACACCGCCAACCAGCGCCTGTACACGCACGACATCCAGCCGATCGCGACGCCTGCTCAGATGGCCCAGGTGCCGATCGCCGTGACGGGCAACAAAGTGCTCGACCTCGGCGACGTCGCCGACGTGACCTGGGGATACCCGCCGCTTATCGGCGACGCGGTCATCAACGGCGGCCCCGGCCTGATGCTCGTCATCGAGAAGTTCCCCGGCGCGAACACGCTGCAGGTGACGGCGGGGATCGACAAGGCGCTGGCGTCGATGGAGCCCGGGTTGCCAGGGATTCACGTCAACTCCGATATCTTCCGCCAGGCGAGCTTCATCGAGACGGCGATCCACAACCTCAGCCAGTCTGTGATCATCGGCTGCATCCTGGTCGTGTTCGTGCTCATCTTGTTCCTGTTCCAGTGGCGGGCGGCGCTGATAAGCCTGCTGGCCATCCCGCTGTCACTGGCTGCCGCCGAGATCGTGCTCGCCGCCACCGGGGCCACCATCAACACGATGATCCTGGCCGGCTTCGCGGTCTCCGTCGGGGTGGTCGTCGACGACGCGATCATCGACATGGAGAACATCGTGCGCCGGCTGCGCGCCTGGCGCCTGGCGGGCAGGCGGGTGACCCCCGCCCACGTGGTGCTCGCGGCCTCGCTTGAGGTCCGGGTGGCGATCTTCTACGCGACGCTGATCAACATCGTCGCGGTGGTCCCCGTGATGGTGGTCGGCGGGCTCACCGGCGCGTTCTTCGAGCCGCTCGCGCTCGCCTATAGCCTGGCGGTACTCGCCTCCATGGCGGTCGCGCTGACGGTGACCCCGGCGCTCGGGCTGATCCTGCTCGGCGAGGCGCACCTTGGCCCGCGCGACCCGCCGCTGGTCCGGGTGCTCAAGCGCGGCTATTCGGCACTGCTGTCCCAGGTGCTGCGGGCGCCGCGGTACGCGTTCGCGCTTGTGGTGGTGGTGCTCGCCCTCGGCGTGGGCATCTACCCGCGGCTCGGCCAGGACCTGTTCCCCACGTTCAAGGAACCGGACTTCCTCATGCATTTTGTGACCAAGCCGGGCACCTCCGTGCAGGAGCAGGATCGTCTGGTGGCGTCGCTGCAGCGCAAGGTGCTCGCCATCCCTGGCGTGACCGCGGCCGGCAGCCACATCGGGCAGGCGCTGCTCGGCGAGGAGGTCTCCGGGGTGAACTTCTCGGAGACCTGGGTGAGCCTGGCACCGGACGCCAACTACACGCAGACCGTGGACAAGCTGCGCGCGCTGGTGGACTCCTACCCTGGTGTCTTCAGCGACGTGCAGACCTACCTGCACGAGCGGATCGACGAGGTGCTCACCAATGGCACCACCGAGGACATCGCGGTCTACATCTTCGGCCCGGACCTCAACGTGCTCGCGGGTCTCGGCAACGAGCTGGCGGCGAAGATGTCGAAGATCCCCGGGCTGGCCGACGTGCAACCGGCGCCCCTCGAGTTCATCCCGCAGGCCGACGTCACAGTCAAGCTGGCCGCGGCGCGGCAGTACGGGCTGACCCCCGGCGACGTGCGCCGCGAGGCCGCCATCATGATGGCCAGCGAGCCGATGTCGGAGATCGCCACCGGCGGCAAGCTGTACGTGGTGGCCGCGTGGACCACGCCCGCCACCAGGAACAGCCTGACCAGCCTGGAGCAGCTGCCAATCGACACGCCGAGCGGCGGTCGTGTCGCGCTCGGCACTGTGGCGGACATCTCGATGGTGCCGAGCCCGAGCCAGATAATCCGCGTCAACGGCGTACGCATGCAGGAAGTTGACGCGGACGTCTCAGGCCGCGACCTCGGCTCGGCCGCCGGCGCGGTCCGCGCGGCCATCGCGACGCTGAAGCTCCCGCCTGGGTACACGACACAGCTGACTGGCGAAGCGGTGGAGCGGGCCGCGGCGCAGCAGCGGCTGCTCTACTTCGGCATCGCCGCCGCGGTGCTGATCCTGCTGCTGCTGCAGGCGGCGTTCGGCAGCTGGCTGCTGGCCGTGATGCTGCTCGTCACGCTGCCGATGGCGCTGGTCGGCGGGGTGATCGCCGCCTGGGGCGCGCTCGGCACGATCACGCTAGGCGCGCTCGTGGGCTTCTTCACCGTGCTCGGCATCGCCGCGCGGAACGGGATCTTGATGATCAGCCACTTCCGGCACCTGGAATCGGCCGAGGGAGTGCCGTTCGGCCGGGAGCTGGTGGTGCGCGGCGCCAGCGAACGGCTGTCGCCGATCCTGATGACGGCGCTCGCCACGGCGCTCGCGCTCGCGCCGCTCGTCATCTACGGCAACCAGCCCGGGCAGGAGATCGAGTACCCGATGGCGATCGTGATCCTCGGCGGGCTGCTCACGTCCACGCTGCTGAACCTGTTCGTGCTGCCCGCGCTGTACCTCAAGGTCGGCCGCCGCGCGCATCCCGGCTCCGAGACCGCCTAGCGCTCAGGGTGGCGCCGAGCCAGGCGAGCGAGGCGTGCCCTGGCTGAGTCTGGCACCAGTTCTCAGGCTCCGGATACCGGGCGCCGCAGAGGAGCGCGTGCTCGTCATCTGTCCCGCGCGCCTCGCTTCCCTCGGTGAGTTCGCCGCCGAACACCAGCGCCGCGATGTCTCGCATCCCTGCCCACCTCCTGCGCCGCCAAGCCTCTCATAGCCACGATATATCTCGAGGAGGGCGGAATCCATCCCCGTCTGCGGCGGGCTTCGCCCGCTGTCCTGGTCCGCTGAGCCCCTCGCCCGCTTCTGCCGCGCTCCGGCCACTTCGGCCACTCCGGTCGCGCTCCCCCGGCGCCCCGGCCGCGCTCCCCGGCGCGCCGGCCGCGCTCCCCCAGCGCCTCGCGGCCCCGTCCGAGCTCCCACGGCACCTTGCGGCACCCAGCGGCGCGGTCCGCCCTAGCTTGTGGTGCCCTGCGCCGGATGCCTGTCCCGACGCTGTCTCTCCTAACGGGTCAGGCGTCCCTTGCGTCGTATCAGGATCGTCAGTCGCAGTTATTTCACTCGCGGACAGCAAGATACGAAAACATTTTTTATGACGTAAGAAAATTGTGCTATAGCACATAAAAGTTTTCGGGATCATGAGAAGGCCTTAGTAAGTTGAACTTGAGGTTTAGGCAAATGTGACGAAAAGGACGGAGGTGGCGCGGATTTGGCCTGCGGGCAGGCGGGCGGACACCTTGGTGAAGGTGCGGGTCCGGCAGTACGAGCGGTCTTCACCTGAGGGTTGGCTGCGGGCAACGGTGTGTCCAGGATCCGGTTGATTGCGGCCGCGACTATGTAGCGTCGGCAGGGTGGGCGCGTCCTCGCGCCGTCCTCGTCGTCACCTCGCGGAAGCCAGCCGGGGAAGGTGCACGATGCCGCGGGCAAAGAACAAGAAGCGGACCACTGGGACCGCCCGGCCGAACGCGCCGGCCGCGGCACAGGACCCCGCGGCACCGCGCGACCTGGTGTCCGCGCGGGAGGTGCCGCCGGGACTCGCCCGGCGGCCGGAGGTCCACGCGGACGACGGCATCCCAGCGGGGCTGGCCAGGCGGCGGGAGGCGCGGCAGGGCGACGGCATCGCGGCCGGGCTGGCCAGGCGGCCGGGCAGCGCGGCGTTGCCCGGGACGGCGCCGAGCGGAGCTATCACCGTGGCAGCGGGCGCGAAACCGGGATTCCCGAGCACGGTTCCGGCGAGCGGGCAGGCCGCGGGCCGCAGGCCGGCCGCCCCGGCTCCGTCCGGCACTGAGCCGGGGCGGGCAGGCAACGGCGCGGCGCAGCCGGCCAAGGGCGCGGGGCGGGCGGGCGGTGGGGCGGCGGGGGACGCCGAGGATGTGCCGCAGTGGGCGGCGAAGGCGCTGCAGCAGATGCTCACCGTGACCTACTGGCTCGACCCTGGCGAGCACGGCGAGCGGTTCAGCGCCACGATCCGGTTCACCGGGCACCGGACGGACGTCGCCGGCATCTCGCAGCCTGGCGACACCTTCTCCCGGGACGAGACCGTCGACGGAATAGTGCCTGGCAGCGGCCCGGTGGCGGTCACTGCGGAGGTGCGTGACATCAACCCGGGGACCTGGGCGGTGACGGCGAAGCCGGTCAGCCCGGCCGGCGCCGGCCGGGGCCAGGGCCAGGGCCAAGGCCAGGGCCAGGGTCAGGGAACCGGGGTGGCCACCGCGGGCCGGGTGCCATGGCCGCGGCGGGTGGCTGTACCGGCGGGCCCCAGCGCTACCGTGCGGACCGCCACGATCTTGCGGTCGAAGGTGCCGGGGATTATCCGGTACGCCTACGCGTGCCTGGTCGCGCTGGGCGTGCTGACCGGGCTAGCCATTGAGGCACTGCTGCTCGGTGGCGCGCACTACCCGCTGCTGCGTCCGATGGCGTTCTCGGCCGCGGCGGTGGCGACCGGCGTGATCGGCGGGAAGACCTGGTATGCCGCGGTGCATCGCGGACGGAAATGGGATGGCTGGTGCATCCAGGGGTTCGTCGCGGGCGCCGCGGTCGTCGTCGCCGTCGTGGCGCTCGCGGGTCCGGGGCTTCCCGCAGGCGCCTTCCTCGCGGCGGCCACGCCCGCGCTGCTGATCGGGATGGGCATCGGGCGGCACGGCTGTTTCTGGGCGGGCTGCTGCACCGGGCGGCCGACCGCGTCACGCTGGGGAATCTGGTCTTCTGACCGCCGCCTCGGCTGCCGCCGGATGCCCGTGCAGCTGCTGGAGGCCTGGACCGCGCTCGCGGTCGGGGCGGCGGCGCTGGCCGCCGTGCTGCTCGCCGGCCTGCACAGGTCCGGCCTGGTGGCCGTCGCGGGGCTGGCCGCCTACACCCTGATCAGGCAGCTCATCCTGGGCCTGCGGGACGAGCCCAGGCACTGGCGGCATGGCCGCCTGGTGACCGGCACGGCCGCGGCGATCGCGCTGATCGCGGGCATGGCGCTGTTCGCGGTCAGCGCATAGCCGGAACGGTGACGCGATTTGGACGATGGGCCACGTAGCGGGTTCACTGTGGCGTTAACGGACCGCTACGCACAGGAAGATTTCAGGGCCTATGCCGAACGCCACGCAGATCATGCGGAACGGAAGCAGGCTGCTCGCGGCACGCGACAAGCTGTTCGCGGGACAGGACGCCGGGTTCCGCGCGCTGCTGCGGGCGGAGATCGACGCGTCCTGGCGGCGGTCGATGGCGCATGGCGTGCGGCCGGACCGGTTCGGCGTGCCCGCCGTCGAGGCCGCGCCGCGGGCCGACGTGCTGCTTCTCGCGGCGGGCCCGGTGGCGGACGCGGTGGGCACCGACCTGGCGGGCACCGGCGTGAGCCTGCTCGTGTCCGACCAGGGGGCCTGCATCATCGACCGGCGGGTTCCCGACGCGGGCCTGCGCACCAGGCTGGACCGCATCGGCCTGGCGCCCGGCTTCCACTACGGCGAGGAGGCGGTGGGCACCACCGCGATCTCGGTCGCGCTGCAACGGCGCGGCCCGGCCCTAGTGGCGGCCGGCGAGCACTACTCGGACACGCTGACGCCCATGGTCTGCGCCGCCGCGCCGGTCAGCGACCCGCAGACCGGCCGCGTCCTCGGCACGGTCGGGCTCGCGTGCCTGGCCGGGGCGGCGAGCCCGCTCATGGTCGCGCTCGTCAAGCGCGCCGCGCGGGATATCGAACAGCGCCTCGCCGACGGAGTCGGGCGGCCCGCCGGGGACGGCGCCGGATACGGAGCCAGCTCCGGCTGGGACAGCCTGACCGCGGCCGAGCGCGGCGTCGCGGCGATCATCGCCGAGGGCGCCACCAACCGCGAGGCGGCCGCCCAGCTGTACCTGTCGCGGCACACGATCGACTTCCACTTGCGGCAGATCTTCCGCAAGCTCGGTGTGACCTCGCGGGTCGAACTGACCCGGCTAGTGCTGACGCGGGGCGCGCTGGACTGAGTCTGGCGAGCGGCGCGCGCCCAGCGCGCGCCGCTCGCCCTCCGTGGTGCCCCCCCACACCCCGATCTGCGCCTCGGCAGCGATCGCCCGGTCAAGGCAGACCGCGCGCACCGGGCATCCCCCGCATATCCGCTTGGCCCGCTCCACCTGTGCCGCCATCTGTCCGGCGGTGCCGGCTGGGAAGAAGAGTCCCGGATCGGCGTGCCTGCACGCGGCGCTGGCGCGCCAGTCCGCGGTCACCGACGTGGCGCCGCGCTGGGCCGGGATGTACGGACTCGTCATGCTTCTCCCCCGTTGTCTCGCTGATCCCAGACTGCGTTAAGTTCGCGAGCGAGCACACCCCGTATTCGCGTAGTTACCCGGTCAGCTCAGCCGCGCTTCGCAGGCCGACCGCAGGGCTGGGGTGCCGTCCTCGTCGGCGATGGCGCGGTCGAAGCGGACCCGCGCCGCGCGCCGGTCGAACTCCAGGGCGCACAGCATGTTCTCGAACCAGGGACCGTTGGTGATCCGCCACCGGATCCGCGGCCCGCGAACTCCGGCGAGCCAGGCCAGGGCGGCGGCGGCCAGTTCGCCGGGCCGTGAGGTCGCCAGCCGCTGCATCAGCAGGAACGACCCGGGCAGCACCTGGTGGACCGGTGAGCAGACCGCCTCGTGGACGGCACTGCGGGCGCTGGTTCCGGCCCGCAGGTCCACCGGCGCCAGGTAGCTGTGGTGGATGTCGCCGCCGAGGATCGTGATCGAGGCTGGGGGCTTGCCGTGCGCCCCGGTCGTGAGCCCGGTCAGCAGTCGCTCGAAGTCCGCGAACGACGCGCCGAACGAGGCCCAGTGTTCCAGGTCCACGGCCCGGCGCAGCCGTTCGGCGGCGCGTGCGAAGCTCTTCCCCCACGCGCCGTCGCAGACCGCCTCGTTCCACGCCTCCAGGGTCTGGATGCCGCGCGGCAGCAGCAGCGGAAGGGAGCTGGCGAGCACCAGGTGATCGGCGCCGCCGGACACGGACTCGATGACCCAGCGCCATTCGGCCTCGTCGGTCATCCGCCGCTTGCCCGGCTCGAGCACCCGGCGGCTGCGTGAGTCGATCACGACGACCCGGACCCCGCCGAAGTCGCGCCGGAAGCTCCACCGGATGCCAGCTGCCCGCTGGTCGGCGCGGAGCGCGTAGTCGGCGAGCAGGGCCGACGCGTCGGCCGAGGCGCAGGACTCCCGCACCTGCCGCCACAGTTCGTCCTTGCCGAGTTCGTCCGGCGACAGGTTGCCCAGGTGCTGGTACAGCCAGTAGCTCATGTAGGCGCCGGTGATCCTGGACCGCCACCACGGCTTGGCCGTGTACTCGCGGCGCCAGGCCGCTGAGGTGTTCCAGTCGTCGTGCATGTCGTGATCGTCGAAGATCATCGCCGTGGGCACGACGGACAGCAGCCACCGGACTGTCGGCTCGCTCCACGCCTCGCGGTAGAGGAAGCAGTACTCGGTGAAGTCGGCGACCTCGTAGCCGGGGGGCACCGTCGGGTCGCGGCGCCGCTCGATGAACCGCCGCGTGGCCCGCCCCGGGTTGTCGGCGTAGACCTGGTCACCGATCAGCAGCAGGGCGTCGGGCCAGCGCTCGCTTGGCGTCTGGCGCAGCCCGTGTGCGCAGGCCGCCAGCGCGTCCGCGCCGTGCCCGCCGTCTTGGGGCACGGCCTTGGCGCGGGACCGACGGCGCGGCGGGGCGG
>Ga0187807_1000051_pt1 | contig 27524 bp, 26 predicted proteins | sample NC_wetland_sal_i_4_FD_132432 | JGI IMG/M metagenome (GOLD analysis project Ga0187807, IMG submission 132432) | Wetland sediment microbial communities from Neuse River Estuary, North Carolina, USA - ASW_2 | ecosystem: Environmental > Aquatic > Freshwater > Wetlands > Sediment | place: USA: North...
GGACGGCGGCGTCTACGTGCCCGGCGCGTTCGTGCTCGCCCTCGGCGCCGTGCGGGCCGAGCCGCAGATCACCGAGGCGTTCCGCACCGGCGCGGGCTTCGGCTGGCACGAGCACGACGAGGACGTGTTCACCGGCTGCGAGCAGTTCTTCCGCCCCGGCTACATCGCCAACCTGATCCCGTCCTGGATCCCGGCGCTCGACGACGTGCCGGACAAGCTCCGGGCCGGGGCCAAGGTCGCGGACATCGGCTGCGGGCTCGGCGCGTCCACGATCCTGCTCGCCCAGGAGTACCCGAACTCCCGGTTCACCGGCTCGGACTACCACGGCGGGTCGATCGAGATCGCCCGCAAGCGGGCCACCGACGCCGGCGTCGCCGACCGGATCAACTTCGAGGTGGCGACCGCGTCGGCGTTCTCGGGCACCGGTTACGACCTGGCGGCCACGTTCGACTGCCTGCACGACATGGGCGACCCGCTGGGCGCCGCCAGGCACATCAGGGAGGCGCTCAAGCCGGACGGCACTTGGCTTGTGGTCGAGCCGATCGCCACCGATGACGTGGCGGGCAACATGAACCCGGTCGGGCGGGTGTACTACAACTTCTCCACGCTGCTCTGCGTGCCCAACGCGATGTCCCAGCCCGGTGGTTACGCCCTCGGCGCGCAGGCCGGCGAGGCCGCGATCCGCCAGGTGGCCACCGACGCCGGGTTCACCAGGTTCCGCCGCGCCGCGGAAACCCCGTTCAACCTGGTTTACGAGGTAAGGCCGTAGCCAGAGCCGGGGGAGACGCCGCTGTCCGTTCGGGATGATAATCAAGACTTATCCGAACGGACAGTGGCGTCTGCGACCCGGGAGCCCGCATGCCTTTTGATTTTTCAATCTCGCCGCGGGTGACTGACTGGCGGGACCGCATCGCGCGGTTCGTCGACGACGTGGTGATCCCGCGCGAGCAGGACGCGTTCGCTGGCGGCGTGGACGACACGCTGCGCAAGGAGCTGCAGCAGGAAGCCAGGTCCGCCGGGCTGTGGGCGCCGCAGGCACCCGCCGAACTCGGTGGCGGCGGGTTCACCTTCGACGAGGCGGCGGTGCTGCTCGAGGAGGCGGGCAGGAGCCTGCTCGGGCCGCTGGCGCTGAACTGCTCGGCGCCGGACGAGGGAAACATCCACATGCTGCACATGATCGGAACGCAGGAGCAGCAGCGCCGGTACCTGATGCCGCTGGTGGCAGGCGAGGTCAGATCGTGCTTCGCGATGACCGAGCCGCCGCCTGGCGCCGGATCCGACCCAGCCGCGCTGCGCACCACGGCCACCCGGGTCTCTGGAGGATGGGTGGTCTCCGGCGAGAAGCACCTGATCTCCGGGGCGCAGGGGGCGGCCTTCGCCATCGTGATGGCGGCAAACGCCGACGGCGGCGGCGCGACCATGCTCCTCGTCGACGAGGGCAACCCCGGCTTCATGATCACTGGGCACGCGCGGACCATCGACGCCATGGCGCTCGGCGGGCACTGCCAGGTTCGTTTCGACGAGGCCTTCGTGCCCGACGACGCGGTGCTCGGCGAGCCGGGCCAGGGGTTCAGGTACGCGCAGGTGCGGCTGGCGCCGGCCAGGCTCACGCACTGCATGCGCTGGCTCGGCGCGGCGCGGCGGGCACACGAGATCGCGCTGGCGCGGAGCGTGTCGCGCTCGGTGTTCGGCGCGCCGCTGGCCGAGCACGGCATGGCGCAGCAGATGATCGCCGACAACGAGATCGAGATCGCCGCGGCGCGTGCCCTGCTGTGGCAGGTCTCGTGGCAGGTGGCGCAAGGGGAGAGGTCGACGGAAGCCTCGTCACGGGCGAAGGTCTTCATCAGCGAGGTCGTCAGCCGTGTCGTGGACCGCTCGGTGCAGCTGTGCGGCGGGCTCGGCACGTCGGACGAGATGGTGGTCGGGCGCATCTATGCGGACGTACGCGCCTTCCGGATCTACGACGGTGCCTCGGAGGTGCATCGCATGTCGATCGCCAAGCGCGCCGCGCGGCGGGCTGCGTCCAGTGGCTGATCAAGACCTGCCCGGGCTGCCCGCGGCGGCCGTGGGGCCGTGGCTGCGCGCCGCGCTGCCCGGGCTGTTCGACGGCGGGTCATGGACGGCGGAGCTGATCTCGGGCGGGCTTTCCAACATCACCTACCGGCTGTGGCTGCCCGGCGGCGCCGTCATCCTGCGGCGCCCGCCACTTGGGCACGTGCTGCCCCGCGCGCACGACATGCAGCGCGAGTACCGGGTGATCAGCGCGCTCGTCCCGACCGCGGTCCCGGTACCGGAGCCGCTGGCGCTGTGCATCGACCCCGACGTGCTCGGGGTCACGTTCTACGTGATGCGCGACGTGCCCGGGCAGGTGCTGCGCACCGCCGATGACACCGAGGCGCTGTCGCCCGCCACCCGCGGCGCGCTGGCGGACGAGCTGATCGCCACGTTCGCCCGCCTGCACGCGGTCGCACCGGACGAGGTCGGGCTTGGCGACTACGGGCGGCGCAGCGGCTACTGCGTCCGGCAGATCAGGACCTGGGGCGCGCAGTGGGAACGGTCGAAGACCCGCGACCTGCCAGATATGGAAACGCTGCTGGCGCGGCTGGCCGATGTCGCGCCCGAGGACAGCGAGTGCACGATCGTGCATGGCGACTTCAGGCTCGACAACACCGTCGTGTCTCTCGCCTCACCCGACGCGCCGCGCATCGCCGCCGTACTCGACTGGGAGCTGTCCACTCTCGGCGACCCGCTCGCGGACCTCGCGGTCACCCTCTCGTATTGGCATGATCCGGGCGACACCGAGCGCGGGATGATCCCGGTTGGCAAGCCGGGCCTGACCGACAAGCCCGGCTTCCCGACCAGCCACATGCTCGCCTCCGAGTACGCGGCGCGGACCGGCCGCGATCTGGGCAATCTGGCCTTCTACATGGCACTCGCCTGGATGAAGCTCGCGGTCATCGCCGAGGGCGTGCACGCCCGCTACCTAGGCGGGCAGACCGTCGGGGCGGGGTATGACCGGGTCGGCCCTGCGGTGCCCCTGCTCGCCGCGCGCGGCCTGCGGGAACTCGGGCGGTCGGTGCCGCGCGCCTAGGGCTCGTCTGTTGCCGACTTCGGGCGTGTCGCGACGGCTCTCCCGGCAGACTCATGCCCGGGTTGCACCTTTTGTGGCACTATGGCTGCTTCCGATCCCCAGCGGCGCTGCCCGCCGTTAGGTCAGGGGCCCCCTGACCTCACAAGATGAGGCCAATGGGCCCCACACCTCAAACCCGCCGTAGCGGCAGGGCGTAGTAAACCTCCGACGAGCCCCTAGTCACACGCGTGCTTGCCGTTGCCGTGGCAGCTTTTGTGGTGGCCTTTCGCCTTCCCGTTGCCCTTATCCTTCGCCGCTTTCCTGGCGGCCTTCGCAGCAGTCTTCGCGGCCTTCTTCTGGGCCTTCGCGCTGGTAGCGGCCTTGGTCTTGGTGGCGGCTTTCGTCTTGGTGGCGGCCTTGGTCTTGGCGGCCTCAACCGGGGATGCGGATGGACTGGTGCTGGGGACCTTGGCGGGCACGTTCCCGGTCCGCGGCGAAGGCCGGGTCTGCGACGGCAGCGGCGCGGCCGGGCGCGGCGCGGGCGCGCCGAAGACGGTGTGCGCGACGTTCTGCAGCGGGGTTGGCAACGCGTCCGCGGCGGCGGTTCCGCCCAGTGCGGCGGCCACCGCGATCACTGCGCCCGCCGTGAGCACCGGGACCTTGCGGGCGAGGGTGAACGTTCGCACCCTCGTCTCGGCTCCCCTCCGGGTCCAGGACCTAGCTCGCGGACCGGACGCCACGGCCAGCACGAACGCGGCGACGGCTTCGTCCTCGCCGGAAAGTTCGCGTCGGCTGGCCGGCCTGGCCGCCGCACTGAGCACGAGTGCCAGGGCCTGCTGGTCGGGCGGTGCGTCGGGACCTACGCCCTGCCCGGACAGCAGTCGTTCCGCCGTCGCGTCATCTGGGAACGGCCAGTCAGCGGGGAACGAAACGAGAGGCATCTCAGCCGGGGAACCGCTGGAGCCAGTCATAGCGTTACACCGCCCGGTCAGCGGCTGTTCCCCGCTGACCGGATGTCGTAGTCCCGGCGCCCGCTAGCCGCGCGCTCAGCGAGCGCAGGCCGCGGTGGGCGGCGACCCGGACCGCGCCAGGGCTCTTGCCGACTAGTGCCGCCACGTCCGTGGCATCCATGCCGACCACCACTCGAAGCACGATGATCTCCGCCTGATCGCGGGGCAGGGTAGCGATGAGAGCCAGCGCCGCGGCGGTCGAGATGTCTTCGACCGCCGCGGCGAACGTGTCGTCGGACGCTGGGCGCTCGAGCGGCTCGATATCCCCTGTCGGTGATTCCGGATGGCGCGCCTCGTACCGGTGCCTGTCAATCACCCTGCGGCGCGCCAAGGTGAACAGCCACCCGCGGAATTCGGGTTCGCCGCCCTTGAACTTGGCTATCCGCCTGGCGACATCAAGCCAAACGTCGCTGGCCAGGTCCTCCGCCGCATCGCCCGCCGCGACCCAAAGGTAGCGGAGCAATGGCGGGTGGCTATCTCGCCACAACGCGGCGAATGCGGCCCCGTCCCCATCGGCGGCAGCGCGCAGCACTTTGGGGAATCCCTCGCCTAGCACGAAACGACCATAAAACACGCATGCCCATATGTCTTGGTGAACTCGCGAGTAACAAGACCTAGTCGTAACACGCGAAGCCGCCGCCACGCTCTTAGTCCGGACGGGCTGTGCCTGGTTTCAGCGGTACGGCGGAAGGGAGCGAGGCCATGAAGGCTCGCATGGTTTCTGACGGCTGTTCGCGCGATCCTCATGACAGCCGGACCCGGCGGGTGAGCGCGCGGCGGCATCGGCCTGAGATCCTCGAACCCCCGGCTGAGATCGGCGGGCGAGCGGAGTCCCAGTGGGTAAAGGCGGCCGGCGGCCTTGCCGACGGGATCAGGACCGGCAGGTACGCGCCAGGGGAGCGATTGCCGACGGTGAGTGACATGGCCGCGGCCGCGTGCGTGCATCCGCGCGTAATGACTCGGGCCCTGCTGCGGCTGCGTGAACTCGGATATGTCGATTACCGCAGCGGCTATGGCTACTACGTCAGCGAAGAGCCGCCGGGTTTCGTATAGGAAGTTTCCCGCGGCCGTATTCACGCCCCCGGCAAGTGACATCATCCGTCACAGCAGTCTCTAGTGTACCCCTATAAATGGCGTATCGATGGCTGTCAAGTAATGAATTCGTTTCTCCGGCATCCTATGGTCATCACGTGAAATAACCGTTATCATCACACGGTGCCGCACTAGAGGAACTCCAGCGCACGCAGGCCGACTTCAGGAGAGAATAATGACGGAGTCATCCGCTACCGCCCTCCCCGGAACTGTGCCGGCTCCGCCGACAAGGCTGGAACCCGATGCGATCGGCGTGGCACAGGACACGGTCATCGGCATGGCGACGTCCGCGCCAGCCGCGGTCGTTGGCATCACGCTCCTCTCGCTGGCCGTCGCGGCCAACTACAGCGGCGGACTGCTGCTGCTCATCAGCGTGGTCCCGATGCTCATCATTGCGAACGCCTACCGTCGTCTCAACATGTGGAACGCCAACTGCGGCGCGTCCTTCGAGTGGGTCGGCCGGTCGATCAACCCCTACCTTGGCTGGCTCACCGGCTGGCTGATGATCGCCGGCTATGTCCTCGGCACGCTGAGCGGCGTCGAGGTGCTCGGCCCCTCGGTGCTCACCATCTTCGGCGCCTCGCCCACGAACCACTGGCACAACGTCGAGATCGCCACCGCGGTCGGGTTGGTCATGACGATGATCGCGGTCGTAGGCATCCGGATCACCGCGCGGACCCAGGTCGTCATGGCGGCGGTCGAGTACACGATCCTCGTCGGCATGTCCATCTGGGGCCTTATCTATGTGCTCAATCATCACGCCGGCACGTTCCCTATCACCCGGGACTGGTTCAGCCTTAACGGCATCGCCGGCACTCACAGCAACGGCCTCAACCCCTCGAGCAACGTGGTAGCCGGGTTCCTCATCGCGATCTTCGCCTACAGCGGCTGGGACGGCACGGTATACGTCAACGAGGAAGTGCGGCACCGGCGCACCAACCCGGGCCGGGCAGCACTGATCGCGGTGGCGCTGCTCGCTGTCATCTACACCCTCGCGCAGGTGGGCCTGCAAGGGGTGGTCTCGCCGGCGAAGCTGCAGGCGAACAGCGCCTCGCCGCTGGTCTACGTCGCCGGGGCGCTCGGCGGCAGCGGCTGGGAAAAGGTCATGGCGCTGGCCCTCGCGCTGTCCGTGATCGCGACGGTGGGGGCCGGCATCGTGGTCGGCGCGCGGATCATCTACGGGATGGCCAGCTATCGCGCGCTGCCGGAGTTCCTGGCCAACGTGCCGCGCCGGTTCGCCACGCCGACCGCGGCCAGCGTAGTCTTCGGCCTGGTGGTCGTGGCGGCCGCCTGGGTCTACCTGCTCGCTACCTCGGTGCAGAACGCCTTCTCCTACGTGGTCAACCTGACCGGCATCCTCTTCGCCCTCTTCTACATCCTGACCGCGCTGGCGAGCATGACCTACTACCGCCGCCGCGTCCTTTCGAACGTGTGGGACGCGCTGGTCCTCGGCCTGCTCCCGCTCGCGGCCGCCGGATTCCTTGGCTGGATGGTGGTGCAGGGGGTAGCCACCTCGCCGATCCCCCAGCGCTGGTCGCTGGCCGCCATCGTCGGCGCCGGCCTGATCCTGATGGTCATGTCGCGAGTCTTCCTCAGGTCGCAGTTCTTCCACATCCAGCGGGAAAGCGACCCGGGCCTAGCGGCGGTGGCGAGCTAGCCAGTCGAACCGCTCAGCGGATCGCGCGGGCGGGCACGGCCTGCCACGTGGTCCACAGCGGCCGGTACCCGTGCCTGTTCCAGAAAGGTGCGGACAGCGGGTTGAGCAGTTCGTAATGCAGCAGCGTCACCGCCACGCCCGCATCGGCCACCTCGCGGTGGAACTCGCCGACGAGCGCGGCACCGACACCGAGGCCGCGCTCGCGCGGGTCGACGAACATGAACATGAGGTACGCGGCGGGAGTGTGACCCGTCAGCGGCGTGATCCAGCCCGCCGCCTTCGGCCGCTGTGCGGACAGCATCCCGATCGCCCTGCCGTCGTGCTCGGCGAGCCAGGTCCACGGATCCGGGTCGGCGAGCAGGCCGGCGACTTCGAGCCGCAGGGCGTCGAGCGTGTCCGGCCGCTCGTTCACCGCGCCGAAGCGCGCGTCCCACCGGATGATCTCGAGGGCGAGGCGGGCCACCGTCTCGCAGTCGGCCGGCCCGGCCCGCCTGATGCCCAGGTACTCTTTGACCTCGGCTTGGGTGCGGCGCGGCGTGGTGCGCGCGGCGAGCACCTCGAGCGGCGCCAGCCCGTGACGCAGCAGCGCGGCCACGCCGCCGGCGTCACGGCTCGGCCAGTTGACGACCGCGGCGGTGCCCTCCTCACCCGCCTCGGGAACGTCCGCGAGGTGATCGCGCCACAGCGAGAGGAGCCGGTCGAGCCCGCCGGGCACCTGGTCATCGGCGACGAGGGCGGTGAGCTGGAATCTGCGCGCGGCGCCCCAGGACAGGTCGAGGGAACCGGGCGCGCCGTCCCAGTGCTCGCACCGGCCGACGGCGCCGGGCAGCCCGCCCCGCCCGGCCACCACGAGCTCGGAGCCGCAGTGCGGGGATTCGGACCCGGGTGCGGACCCGTGGGTGAACCCGGGCGCGGGCAGCAGCGGATCGACCGCGCGCCAGCGCCTGGCGACGCGCGCGACCACGCTGTCCGCCGGGGCCCCAGCGGCTGACGACATATGAGTTTCCTCCGGCTAGCCCTTGCCGCTATCCCCGGTGATGTTCGCCAGGCTGGTCCGCGCGGCCACCGTGAGCGGATCGGCGGCGGGCAGGCTCAGCTCGCAGCGTTCGACGGTGTCCCGCAGCAGCGTGGCAGCGTCGGTAAGACGGCCGACGGCGTAGTACGCGTGCGCCAGGTTCAGGCTCGCGCCGAGGGTGTCGGGGTGGTCGGCACCGAGAACCTTGATGTATTCGGTGCGGGTCTGCTCGTACAACCTGACCGCGGAGGCCATCTTGCCCGCGGAGTGGTAGGCGGAGCCGAGCGCGCCGCGCGCGGCGATCGTGTGCAGGTGGCCGGCCCCGAGGGCGCGCTCACGATCGGATACCACCCGCTCGTAGTGCGAGATCGCCGCCTTGGCCTGGCCTGCCGCCAGATATGTCTCCGCGAGCTTCTGGCTGGCGGCGGTGGCGTCCGGGTGCTTGGCGCCCTGGATGCGCTCCCGGTCCTTCAGCGTGCCGCGATACAGCGCGATGGCGTCCGAGAACTGGCCGGCGGCCCGGTGCGCGGCGGCCAGGTCTTCGCGCGCGCTGATCGCCTCGATGCTGTTAGCTCCCGCCGAGCGCTCCCAGCCGCTGGCGACCTCGCCGAGGACGGCGATGGCCTCGCTGAACCGGTTCGCGGTCACCAGGGCGAGGCCGAGGTCGCGGCCCGCCTGGACGGAGCCTGGGTGATCCGGCCCGGCCCGACGTGCCCGGTCCCCCCTGAGCTGCTCGAGCAGCGCGACGGACTCGGGCGCCCGCCCGGCCGCCAGGTACGCGTGCGCGAGCCGCTCGCTGATGCCAGAGGTCGCCGGGTGGTCCTGGCCGAGCAGCCGGGTGCTGGTGGCGGCGAGTTCCTCCCAGTAGTCGACCGCGGGGCCGGTGAGGTGTGCCGAGTCGAGGCTGGCCCCGGCTCGCATCAGCAGCGCGTGGCAGCCGCCCTCCCACAGCAAGTCGGCGGACCGCTGTCGCAGGCTTTCGGTGCACGAGCGCAGGGTGCGCGCCAGCCACTCCGGCGGGTCTTCGGCGGGCCAGGCCTCGAGCAGCGCGTCGGCCGCGGTCGTGGCCGCGCCCTTGAGCATCGTCTCGGGCATGGCCGACCTGACCGCCGCCTGGACCAGCCAGCTCATCCGGATCAGCGGCGGAGTTGACGAGGCATCGGTGGTGATCAGCCCCGCGTGCTCCAGGGCGGCGAGCCCGTCCTGGACGGCGCTGCCCGGCGCGGCGTACGCGCCGTCCGCCGCCGCGAACGCGCTCACCGCGGAGGTGGCGAAGACCGTGCTCGGGATCCCGTTGCCATCGAGCAGGGCGGCGAGCACGAGCAGCGAGTGCGCGGTGCCGGGCGTCAGCAGGTCCGCGTGGTCCACGGACAGCGACCAGGTGACCGCCCCGGCGGCTGAGGCCGGCTCCGCGACGGCGGCGGCCGCCGCTCCCAGCAGCTGGTCTCGCCTGCGCAGGAAATGTTCGCGATAGTCATGGCAGGTGAGTTCCGAGCTGGCGATGACGGCGCTCGCCATGGCGAGCGCCAGCGGCTCGTTGCCGAGGTCGCCGACCAGGTCGATCGCTCCCTGGCGCTGGTCGAGGTCCACGGTGAGCCGGCCCACCAAATAGGTCAGCGCCTCCCGGCGGCTGAACGGCCCGACGGGGACTACCCGGGCCGATAGCCCGGCCAGCGCCGCCACGTCGGCCGCGGTCACCAGGACCCGGCCCGACGGGCCCTGCGGCCACAGCCGCTCCATGGTCGCGGCGTCCGTCAGGTCGTCGGCCACGACCAGCCACGGGCGATCGGAGTCACGCAGCCAGCCGAGGAACCGCCCGGCGACCGATTCGGCATCGCCCGACAGCTGCACGCCAAGCGCCGCCGCGGCCTCGGCGTAGCCGGACAGCACTTGCGCCCGGCTGGTCGCGGTCACCCAGATCACCAGGTCGACGGCACCGGCCTGCCACAAGGCCTGCGCGAACGCCACCGCGAGCTGTGTCTTGCCGCACGAGTCCCGCCAGCTGCGCGGTCCCGCGTTCACCCGGTCGGAAACCAGCGCGACCGTGGCATGCGGAACCAGCGCCGTCTGCAGAAGATGTCCCGTCTCCTGCCTGGCGATGAAGGCGTCGGCGAGCGGCGGCGCGGATCCCGTCCACACCGGTCGCGCCGCCTCTGATTCTGACCGAGCCCGCATTCCGGCCGGTACCGTGCTGTCCATGGTCGCCATTACCTACATCCTGGGTGTCACGGTGGTCCGCCCGGTGCCCGTCTTCTCAGTGGCACGCCTGGCGGCGATGGCCTCCACCAAGGTGATCAGAACCCGCTTAACCGAGCTGACCTCGCGGGCATCGCACAGCACCAGCGGGACACCGGGGTCAAGGTCGAGGGCGAGTCGCACTTCCTCCGGGTCGTAGCGGGGCGCGTTGTCAAAGCAGTTGACGGCCACCACGAAAGGCACCCGGCGTCTCTCGAAATAGTTGACAGAAGGGAAGCAGTCGCTGAGCCTGCGGACGTCGGCGAGTATCACGGCGCCGAGCGCGCCATAGGACAGCTCGTCCCACATGAACGAGAACCGCTCCTGACCCGGCAGGCCGAACAGGTACAGCACGACGTGCGTGCCGAAGGTGATCCGGCCGAAGTCGAGCGCGACGGTGGTCGTGGTCTTGCCGCTCACGCCGGACACGTCATCGAAGCCGACGCTCGCGGCGGTCAGCATCTCCTCGGTGCGCAGCGGGCGGACCTCGCTGATCGCGCCGACGAGCGTCGTCTTTCCGGACCCGAACCCGCCCGCGATGAGGATCTTGTGCGCGGCGAGCGGGGGGCCGTCGTCATAGCGCGCGGAGGCCATTCAGTATCTCCTGGAGCACGTCGTTGCCAGTGCGTTGGCCGGCCGGGCGTTGTCGGACCACGGCGACGGCGCCTTGTGCCATGAGGTCCGCGAGCAGCACCCGGACCACGCCAACCGGCAGCGCGGTCTCGGCGGCGATGTCGGCCACCGTGACCTGCCGCTTACACAGGCCCAGGATTCTGCGGTGCTCTGGGGTCAGCGTGGCGGGCTCGTCCGCCTTGGCATGGCGCCCGGTGGCGACGACGACGGCGATGAGGTCGAGCATCTCGCCGTCAACGGGTTCCGTCCTGCCGCCGGTTACGGCATAGGGACGCACCACAGGCCCGGAGTCCCGGCGTCTCCACCTGTCGCCCGCGGGCACCCCGATCACTCCACCGGTATCTCGGTCGCCGGGAACCGCGGCAACGAAGCCAGGTGCGGCCTGGCGCGCTTGGCGAGCATCGCCATCTCGTAGGCGACGGTGCCGGCGTCGGCGTCGGCGGGGCACAGCGCGGCGAGGCAGCTGCCCTCGCCAGCCGCGATGACGAAGAAGATCCCCTGTTCGAGCTCGATGATCGTCTGCCGTACTCCGCCGGCCGCGAATCGGTCTCCGGTGCCTGCCGCCAGGCTCTGCACGGCGGATGCCACCGCCGACAGGTGCTCGGCGTTCTCCCTGGACAGATCACTCGACGCGGCGATGAGCAGGCCATCACGGGACAAGATCACGGCCCGGCGGAAATCCTTCAACCGGTCGGCTAGGTCATCCAGCAGCCAGGCCAGGTCTCTTGCCGGACTACCGCCCTCAGACATCAGGACTCCTCACTGTCGGGTGCGTTATCCGGGTTAGCTGTCTGGTCGGCCTCCCGGCTCCGCTGCCAGCTGTTCTGCAGCGAAGCCGCGAGCGTGCGAGCGTGTTCGGGTGCGGGGCTCTCAGGAGGCAGCTGGCGGACCGGGAGTCCGGCGGAGCCGGCGCCTGACGACAGGTCGTCCCAGGCTTGCGGCACGGTGTCAGCCGCGGCCGCCGGCCGGACACGGCGCGGAAGGCCGTGCACGGTGGTCGCCGTCGGCACCTCCACCAGGGTGTCGTCATCCGGCGCGAGATCGTGCTCATCGTCTCCCGCGGGCGGTCCGGGGAGCACGGCGCCCGCCAGCGTGAGCACCTCGGGCGCGCGCAGGTTCAGCCGGGCTGCCCTGTCCATCGCCAGTTCGGCGGCGGTGGCGGGGCGCGGGCCTGTCCCAGGCTCGGCGGGCGGCAGGACGATGCTGTCGGGCAGCACGACGACGGCCTTCGTGCCGCGGTAGGCGGACGGGGTCAGCGAGACATGCACGCTGTGCCGGGCCGCCAGCCTGCCCGCGACGAACAGGCCGAGCCGGTCGGCGTCGGCCATGTCGAAGTCCGGCGGGTTGGCGAGCTGAGCGTTGATCTGGACAAGCTGATCGTGCGGGATGCCGAGGCCGCGGTCTTCGACCTCGATGGCGAAGCCATTGGCCACTCGCTCCGCCCTCACCTCGACCCGTGTCGTCGACGGCGCGAACAAGGTCGCGTTCTCGATCAGCTCAGCGAGCAGGTGGATCATGTCCGTGACCGCCGGAGCGGCCACCGCCTCGTCGGAGTCGGTGATGACGGTCACCCTCGTGTAGTCCTCGACCTCCGCCGTCGCCGCGCGCATCACGTCGATGACCGGCACCGGCCCGCTCCACGAACGCCCGGCGGCGGCGCCCGACAGGATCGTCAGGCTTTCGGCGTGCCGGCGCATCCGGGTAGTCAGGTGGTCGAGCGTGAACAGGTCGGCGAGCGCGGACGGGTTGTCCGCCTGCTGCTCGAGCCCGTCGATGATGCGCAGCTGCCGGTGCAGCAGCGACTGGTTGCGCCTGCCCAGGCTGACCAGGATGTGCCTGAAGCCGTTGCGCAGGCCCGCCTCCGCTGTGGCCGCGGTCACCGCAGCGCGGTACAGGCCCGCGACGGCTGCCTCGGCGGCCGCGATCTCCGTGATCCTCGTGCCCGACCACTGTCCGGCGGGGTCCTCCGTGACCTGCTCACCGCTGCGCAGTGCCGCCACGATCCGCGGCAGCCGCTCGTCGGCGAGTGCGCCCGCCGTCGCGGTCAGGCCGGAGATATCGTCCGCGAGCCGGCGCGCGAGCCAGGCGAGCCTGATGACCACGACGATGACCACGACGAGTCCCGCGCCCGCTATCACCGCGGCCCCGATAAGCGCCCGATGGCTGGGTGTCGTGCTACTCAGCCAGCGCAGCCGGTCAAGCGCGCCGTCAAGCACGAACCCGGCGATCAGTCCCCACAGCAGCAGCGCGCAGGTGACAGGCACGATCAGTCCGGCGGCGAGGTAGAAGCTAATCGAATGACTTGCCGCGCGCGGGGCTGCCCGGCCCGGGGAGCTGGGTACGCCCATATAGCCACTCCTCCGATTTTTGCCACGCGTGAGTCCGGATGCGTCAAAAGGATGATCCGGACCACATTGTGTCGGACCTCCACAGTAACGCCGTCGCGCGATGCCTGACTGTTATATCAGGCAACGCGCTGTTATGCAGCGGTCTGATAAATGGCGCTGACATGATTCCCCGGCCACGTCCCGTTCCGCAGCGCCTGGGTCGGCCCCGGCTCGCGGTTTCGTTTCTGAGCAGGGGAGATGCGACCGTTCGTTCGGAATAATGGCTTTGATTTCCGTCGATCCGCAACCCCTCGCCGCAGCGGCGGGATACCAGCCTTACCGTCTGATTAACGGAGCCCACTATTCGCGAAACACCACTTTCGCTTCTTCCGCAACAACTATCGGCATGCCGCCCCCGCCAGCGGGCATGACGGCTGCCTTGTCGAGGGTTCACAGGCGGCCCCGGGGGGAATGCATGCCGGACGTGACGGCTGGCGATGAGCGAGGGCAGGCCGCGCGGCTCACCCTGTGGGTGGAGGGCCGGGTGCAGGGCGTCGGCTTCCGGTACTGGGTCCAGCTCAAGGCCGCTGATCTGGGCCTGGCCGGCTCGGCGACCAACCTGGCGGACGGCTCGGTCGAGGTCGTGGCCGAGGGTAGCGACGGTGCCTGCCGACGGCTGCTCGCCGAGCTTGAAGGCGGCGCCGCACCAGGTCGTGTGACACGAGTTACCCAGCGCTGGGGGGCGCCTCGCGGCGGCCTCTCCGGCTTTGTGGCCCGGTAACGGCTGCGGGCTGGCCGGACGCGCCGCGCCGCGCCGCAATGCCGTGTGACCTGCGCCACCCGTGTTGTTGAGCCGCTGGGGCCAGAAACGAGAAGCATCGCCGAAAATCGGGGGAAATCAACAGCGACATCTTGACAGCGCGGGTCCATCATGGTCGTTAGCCACCGGCTAGGAGGCAGTACCTGGCTGGCCGGGGTAACGCAGAGTGACAAGGAAGGCAGGAAACTACTTATGACGCAGCGAAGCCTTGAGGATCTGCTGCAGACAGTAAACCCCGTCGAGCTGCTGCGCAGCTCCCAGGAGGGAGCTTACGTCTACCCGGTCGTGCCCACTGAGTTCACCAACTGGCGGACCGAGCAGCGCGCGTGGACTCAGACCTGCGTGCTGTACGACCAGTCGCACCACATGGCGAACCTGTATGTCAAAGGGCCTGACGCGCTCAAGCTGATCTCCTACCTGGGCATCAACACCTTCAAGAACTTCCCGCTCAACCGGGCCAAGCAGTTCGTGCCGGTCAGCTATGACGGTTACGTGATCGGCGACGGGATCCTGTTCCACCTCGAGGAGAACGAGTACGAGTTCGTCGGCCGGGTGCCGACCGTGAACTGGATCCAGTTCCACGCGGAGACCGGGGACTGGAAGGTCGAGCTGGTACGGGACGACCGGTCGCCGTCGCGCCCGATGGGCAAGGAAGTCACGCGCACGCAGTACCGGTTCCAGATCCAGGGGCCGAACGCCGAGCAGGTGATCCAGAAGCTCAACGGCGGGCCGTTCGCGGACATCAAGTTCTTCCACACCGACTACATCAACATCGCCGGGCGCCGGGTGCACGCACTTCGCCACGGCATGGCCGGCCAGCCGGGGCTTGAGGTCTGGGGTCCGTACGAGGAGTACCTGGAGATCCGCGAGGCGATCCTGGATGCGGGCAGGGAATTCGGCATCGAGCCGGTCGGCGCCCGCGCCTACGCGACGAACGCGCTCGAGTCCGGCTGGATTCCGTCGCCGCTGCCCGCCATCTACACCGGCGACCAGATGAAGCCCTACCGGGAATGGCTCCCCTCGCAGGGCTACGAGGGCTTCGCCGGATCGATCGGCGGCAGCTTCGTCTCCGACAGCATCGAGGACTACTACGTCACGCCCTACCAGCTCGGCTACGGCCACATGGTGAAGTTCGACCACGACTTCATCGGCCGCGAGGCCCTGGAGGCCATGGACAAGGCCAACCAGCGCCGCAAGGTGACGCTGGCGTGGAACGGCGAAGACGTGGCCAAGATCGTCGGTTCGCTCTTCGTGGACGAGGTGCCGTACAAGGTCCTCGAGCTGCCCGTGTCGAACTACGCCGCCTCGAACTACGACGCCATCGTCAAGGACGGCAAGGTGGTTGGCCTGTCCATGTTCACCGGATACAGCCACAACGAGCGGTCGCTGCTTTCGCTTTCGACCGTCGACCACGACCTGGCGATCGGCACCGAGGTCACCGTGATCTGGGGCGAGCCGGACGGCGGCTCCGCCAAGGCGTCCGTCGAGCGGCCGCACCGCCAGCTCGAGGTCCGCGCGACCGTGGCCCCGGCGCCCTACACCAAGGAAGTCCGCGAGCACTACGCAGAAGGCTGGCGCTCGGCGCAGGTCTGACTTCGCGCGACGTCCGCCCCCGGCACCTGGCGTGCCCCGGGGGCGGACGCGTGTCTACGGTCCTGAACCACAACGGCTTCTTGAGGCGCTCTTCACATCCCCTTAACGCTCGCGCTGATGTGATCGCCAATCATGCGAGACAGCTACGACGATTCCCCCGCACAAGCACGCGAAGCCGGCTTGCGCCGGCTGGGCCGGCTGACCTGGCGGAGCACCCAGATCGGGGCGCTGGCGACGGTGGGCTTCGCGGTCGTGTTCGCGCGGACCGCGCCGGCGCAGACGGCGAGCAGCCAGACCACCGCACCGGGCAAGCCGACTCCGGCTGCGCTCACCCCGGCGCACACCCCAGCGCGCGCCGCGGCAAAGCCCGGGCCGAAGCCTGCGAAAGCCAGCGGTCCGGCTGGCGCTAGCCGGGCAGCGGCGGGGCAGGGCTCCCAGCCACCGGCCGCGCCCGGAGCGCAGCCGTCGTCCGCGCAGCCGTCGGCCCGGCCGACGCCGCAGCCTACCGCCGTGCCCACGACGGCATCACCGACCTTGGCTCCGCCGAGCAGCCCGCCCACCCCTGCCCCGTCGACGTCGTCTCCTGCTCCGACGGCCACCAGCACCACGCACGGAGGGGGCTGATGGCGGCGACCGCCCACGGTCAGTGCACGTTCGACGCCCTCGGGACGTTCGCCACGCTGCTCGTGGCCGATCCCGACGCGCTGCCCACCGCACGAGACCTGCTCGGCGAGGAGCTCGCGGCGATGGACGCCGCCTGCTCGCGCTTTCGCGCGGACTCCGAACTGCACCGGGTGTGCGCCGCGGGCGGGCGTCCAGTGCCGGTGACCGCGCTGTTCGCCGAGGCCCTGTCGGTGGCCCTTGCCGCGGCCCGGCTGCGGATCCGCCAGCTTCCCCGTCGGCCACCGGGAGCGCCACGGCCACCGACGGGACCGCTAGCCCCGGCGGGACGGTGTTCACCTCCAAGGGCGGCGAAGTGGTCGCCGACTGCCAGGCATCGGGCGCCTACCTGCTCTCCTGGTCCCCGCTGCAGGGTTACGAGGTCGGCTACGTCGTCAGGGGACCCGCCACCGCCGCGCGCGTGACGTTTGAGTCGGACAACTTCCGGGTGACCATGGTGGTGACCTGCTCAGCCGGAGTGCCGTCCGCCACGTCGTCTACCCGCTCCGGAGACGACTGAGCCAGCGGCCGGCGCCTCCTCCATGAGCAGCGCGAGCGTCGGGCAGGCCGTGGCCGCGCGCCGGGCATGCTCTGCCAGATGACGGGGAACCGGGCCATCGGCGACGAGCGGGTATCCCCACGGGTCGAGTCCGACAAGCTCCGGTAGCAGCTCCGCGCACATGCCGTGCCCGGTACAGGCAATGGGGTTGACGCGCAGCCGCATGCCCTTGCCGCCTGTCACGCGTTTTCTCCCGGGACCGGCAGCAGCGGCTCCCTGAGCACGCCGCGGCAGGGACTTGTCTCGTCATGCAGGCGCGAGTCCGCCGCCGCCGTCCGCAGCGCGCTGCGAATGAGCTGGGTGACGCCGTCGGGATGGCGGCATGCCCCACGTCGCTCGACGAGCGGGACCAGCGCGGCGAGCTGCCCGAGTACCCGGCCGCGGCCGCCATAGAACGCGAGATCGGCCAGCGCGTCGGCCAGCGCTGGCAGTCCGAACACGCAGGGACCGCACTGGCCGGCGCTCTCGTCCGCCAGATAGCGGACCACTCGGGCGGTCTCCGCGAGGAGGCAGGATGACGCGGGAAGCGCGATCACCATCCCGGCGCCGAGCACTCCGCCCGCTGCCTTGAGCGCCACGTGGGTCATCGGCAGCGGCAGCGCGGCGCCGACGGTCAGCCAGGCGCCGAAGTAGCCGCCGACGAGCAGCGCCTGCAGCGGTTCTGCGGGACCGCCGGCCTGCGCGACCACCTGCCCGATCGGGGTACCGAGCTCGATCTCGTAGACACCGGGCCGCCAGACCGCGCCGCTCACCGTGACCAGCGTCGAACCGGGGGCGGACGGCAGCCCGGCGGAGCGGAACCAGTGGTCTCCGTACCTGGCGATCAGCGCGAGGTGCGCGAGCGTCTCCACGTTGTTCACCAGCGTGGGCAGTCCGCGCACGCCACGTTCGTGCGGCCGCGGCGGGGCGAACGTGGGCTTGGCGGGCCCGCCGTTCAGGTGCTGGACGATCGAGGACTGCTCGCTCGCGACGTACCGGCCTGGAATGCCGGTCACCTGGACAGGCACCGGATCGTCGCGTTCCGCGACCGCGGCGTGCAGCCAGCTCATCAGGTCGGTCTCGTGCTCGTGCACGCAGAGGTACGCCGCAGCAGCCCCGACCGCCGCGGCGGCGAGCGCGATCCCGTCGAGGACCAGATGGGGCAGCCGGGTGAGCAGCAGCCGGTCCTTGCTTGACGCTGGCTCGCCTTCGGCTCCGTTGGCCACCACCACCTTGGCGCCGCGCCTGTCGGCGACCAAGCGCATCTTCCGCCCGGTGGGGAACCCCGCGCCGCCCCTGCCGGTGAGGCCGGACGCGTCCACGACGTCGATGAACCGCCGCCCCAAGGCGGGCAGTGGCCCGTAACACCGGTAGTGCTCGGCCAGGCCGGCCGGGCGGTAATAGGAAAGGCCAGCGAGCAGGCGTGGTACCGGCCGGCTGGCGACGCCGGTGATCTCGAGCGTGCTCACCGGGCTCCCGCCGTGACGACGACTCGCCAGGCGACCGTGGCGCACACGCAGCCGACGCAGCCGAGCGTCAGCGCGATCACCCAGGTGACGGACCTGTCAGTGCCTATCCCGAGGCCGTGTGCCACGGCGACCGGCCAGCAGGCGTAGGCCAGCCAGTGCAGCCTGCGCCATGCCCGGTACCCCAGGCGGTCCCTGAGCAGGCTGGTGACTATCAGCGCGAGCAGCAGGTCGAGCGCGACCGCGCCGAGTGACAGCCAGACCGTCTTGTAGGACGACGCGAACGGGACGAACACCGCTGTCAGCGAGATGGAGACATACGTGTCGAGCACGGTGCTGCCGATGTGCATGGCGAGGAACACCAGGACGAGCAGGGATATGTTGCGGTGCAGGCCCTGGGTGAGAAAGCGCGGCCATCGCCCGCTGGCGAACCGGCCGGCGGTGAGCAGGCCGAGCAGCACGCTCGCGGTCAGCAGCAGCAGGCTGACCAGCCCTGTCGCCCGGGTGACGTACCACAGGCCCGGTCCGTGCATGTCGATGCTCATGCGCCGACTCCGCAGTCGGGCCAGCCCGCTACCGTGTGCCAGTGGTCGTCGTCACCGCGCACGACGACGAGCGCGAGATCATCCGGGTGCTTGACGCGGGCGCCGACGACTACGTGGTCAAGCCGTTCGGCACGGGCCAGATCGAAGCCAGGATCAGGGCTGTACTGCGGCGGTCCGGCCAGCAGGACGGGAAGGGCAGCGCGCCGCTTGAGTGTGGCGGGCTGCGGCTGGACCCGGCCGCGCATGAAGCGGCGCTTGACGGCGTCCGGCTGGATCTCAGCCGTCGCGAATTCGACCTGCTGCACTACCTCGCGCAGCACGCGGGCCAGGTGGTCACCCGGCGCGACCTGCTGACGCACGTCTGGCAGATGCCGTACGGCGGCGCCGACAAGACGGTTGACGTGCACATTTCATGGCTGCGCAGGAAGCTGGGAGAGACCGCGCAGCGTCCCCGTTACCTGCACACGGTCCGCGGCGTCGGGGTCAAGCTCAGCCCGCCAGGATGAGACTCCGGATCATCGCGCTCGTGGTGGCGACCACCTCGCTCGTGCTTGTCTCGTTTCTGGTGCCGCTTGCCCTGGTGCTGCGTACCCTGGCGGCCGACAACGCGGTCTCCACCGCCCAAGTCCAGGCGCAGTCCATGGAGCCGCTTGTCACCACGCTCGGCGAGCGTAACCTGCGGCTGACGGTGGACCAGGTCAACGTCGCGAGCAGCACGCGGGTGACCATCTTCCTGCCGGACGGCACCGTGGCGGGCGTCCCCGCGCCCAGGTCGCCCAGCATCGAACTGGCGGCGCGCGGTGAGTCCTTCAGCACCTCGGTGCCGGGCGGTGTCGAGGTGCTTGTCGCTGTTGACGGCCTGCCCGACGGCACCGCCGTGATCCGTTCTTTCGTGCCCGACTCGGTGCTGCACCACGGTGTCACCCGGGCGTGGCTGTTGCTGCTCGGCGTCGGGGCGTTCTTGCTGCTGCTCAGCGTCACGGTGGCGGATCAGCTTGCGCGTTCCCTGGTCCGTCCGCTCACCGCTGTCGCGCTCGCGGCGGACCGTCTCGCCAGCGGTGAGCTATCAGCCAGGGCGGCCGTCGCCGGGCCGCCCGAAGTCCGCCGCGCGGGCAACGGCCTGAACCGGCTGGCGATCCGGATCGGCGACCTGCTCGCCCAGGAGCGGGAGACCGTCGCCGACCTGTCGCACCGCCTGCGGACGCCGCTGACCGCGCTGCGGATCAACGCGGAGTCGCTTCGCGACATGCGGCTCCTTGAGGATGTCGCGGCGGTGGAGCGCGCCGTCAGCGAGGTCATCACGCAGGCACGGCGGACCAGCGGCCAGGCTCAGGGCGTTCCCTGCGACGCCAGGCAGGTTGTCGCCGAGCGCGCCGCGTTCTGGCGTCCGCTCGCCGAGGACCAGGACCGCCCGATGAGCATCGAGGTCGCCGCGGATCCGGCCGTCGTCCGGGTATCGAGGGACGACCTCGCAGCATGCGTGGACATCCTGCTCGAGAACGTGTTCACGCATACCCCGGAAGGCGTGGCGCTCGGCGTCCGGCTCAGCCACCGGGCCGGCGGCGGAGCCTGGCTGGTGGTGGCGGATGACGGGCCAGGCTTCCCGAACGGCGGCCCGGTCCGGCGAGGCATTTCCGGCGGCGGCTCGACCGGCCTGGGCCTGGACATCGCCCGCCGCATCGCCCAGGATTCGGGCGGGACGGTGACGGTTGGCCAGTCAGCGTCCGGCGGCGGCTGCGTGACGCTCGGGTTCGGCCCGCCCGCGGGGCCGCCGGAGAGGGGATGGCGCCACCGGCGGCCGGGCTGGCCGCGCGGATGACAGGTGCCGTGGGCGCGAATCGCGAATTCACATGCCGCTAAATGCCGGTATCTCATGAAAGTGGCGGCGGTATGTGATGTCCTGGTTACGTGACCGGATCTTGCCTGGCGGTGGGGGGCGGAGATGGACGATCACGGCACTGGGCACGACTGGCATGGCCTTAACTACGACGCTGCGCGGAAGACCGCGCGGCGCGCGGAGCCTTCGTGGCCGACTGTCATCGCCACCACGGTGCGCCTGTGGCTTGAACGGCATGAAGCCGTCCGGCGGCGGACGGCGCGCGCCTGGCGCGTGATCGCGGTTGCCGTCGTCGCTGTCGCGGTGGTCGTGACGATCGAGGCCGTCATCCACCGCGGGCCCGCGCCGGCCGCGGCGCGCCGGACGGCCGCGGACACGAAGGTGTCGGCGGCGCTGCTCGCGGCCGCGGCCACCCGCGATCAGGCCGCGGCGTGGATCGCGGGACAGGTCGCCGCGGACGCGATCGTGGCGTGCGACCCAGCGATGTGCGCCGCGCTGCAGGCTGCGGGCCTGCCCACGGGCAGGCTGATTGTGCTTGGCGCGTCGGCGGCAGACCCGCTGGGGTCCGACGTGATTGCCGCGACGGCCGCGGTGCGCAGCCAGTTCGGCGCCCGCCTTGAAAGCGTGTACGCGCCGTTGATCATCGCGAGCTTCGGGTCCGGTGCCGGGCGGATCGACATCCGCGCTGTCGCCCCGGACGGGGCGGCGGCCTACCAGGCCGCCCTCACGGCAGACTTGCGCGCGCGGATCACAGCCGGCCGGGAACTGGCCGGCAACCGGCGCGTTAGCGTCTCGGCCGCCGCCAGGGCGGCGCTTGACGCCGGCCGGGTTGATCCACGGCTGCTTCTCACGCTGGCCACGCTGGCGCACGGACAGCCGCTGCGGATCGTCGCCTTCGGCGATCCGTCGCCGGGTGCGAGCCCGGCCGTTCCATTCCGGAGCGCGGAAATCACCGTCGCCGGCCGCGGCGACGGGACTAGTGCCCGGTTGCGGTCGTTGCTGTCATTCGTTGACGCGCAGCGGCCGCCATACCTGCCGGCGCACGCCGGCATCGGCGGCGGGTCCGTGCTGACCGTCGAATACGCCGCTCCAAGCCCGCTGGGACTGCTGAGCGGACCTTAAGGAAAGAAACCGTGGTCTTGGCATAGGGGAGGGTCCATGGAGTTTTCGCGATATATCCGCCGCCTGATTGTGCTGCTTGTGGCGTTTGGCTGGCTGGCAGCCGTCCCGGCTGTCGCGTCTGCGTCGACCGCTGCAGGCGGCACTGGGTGGATAAGGCTGGCCCACCTGTCCCCGAATACGCCGGCGGTGGACGTATACCTGTACTCGTTCGGCAACCCGTCCGCCCAGCTGGTGCTGCACCACGTCGGATACGGCGTGGTGTCGCCTTACGAGGCGGTCGCGGCCGGGGACTACAGCGTCGCCATGCGCGCCGCCGGCGCGCCCGCCACCACAAAGCCGGTGCTGTCGGCCAGCGTCGACGTCGTCGCGGGCAACGCGTATACCGTGGCCGGCCTGGGGCCGGAATCCGCGCTCAGGCTGCAGGTGCTGCACGATGAATTGGCTGCCCCGTCCGGTAAGGCCCTGGTCCGGGTGATTCAGGCATCGCTGCGCCAGCACGTGGTCACCGTGAACTATGGCGGGCAGGTCCTGGTCAGCAACCTGGCGTTCGGATCGGTCAGTTCCTATCTGCCGGTGTCTGCGGCCACCTCGGCGGTGCATGTCACGGGGAATGGCGCGGATGCCAGTTCGACGGTCACGCTCGCCGCCGGCAGCGTGCACACGCTTGTGGTGCTCGACGGCACGAACGGCGTGCTCATCGACAACTTGCTTGACGCTGCCGGGAGCAGCGCGGTGCCGGCCGGCGGGGCCGCCACCGGACTCGGTGGTACCGCACCGCACAGCCCGTCGTTCCCGTTGCCGTGGCTCGCGCTCATCGTGGCCGGGTTGCTGTCCGCCGTGTACGGCGGGCTGCGCCTGCGGCATCTTCCGCATCGTCAGGTGTATCTTCCGCGGCACCGGGCGTGAGGATGCTAGCTGGCAGGCCGGCCGCCGCGCTCGCGCTGGCGGCCGGCCTCGCCGCCATCGCGGCTGGGGCCGCCGGGCTGGCCCTCACCCTGACCCACCCCAGCACGCGCCTGTGGCCGGCTGCTGCGGCCTTGCCCGCCCCGACCGGCCCGATCGCGGCGCGACCGGGCCCTTCGGCGGGACCCGTCGCCGCGCCGGTCGTGCTGACGATCCCGGCGATCGGGGTCAGGACCTCGCTGATCCGGCTGGGACTGACCGCGAGCGGCGCGCTCCAGGTGCCGCCGACGGCATCAATCGCCGGCTGGTACACCGGCGGCCCGCGGCCGGGTGCCATCGGGCCGGCGGTCATCGCCGGGCATATCGACTCCCAGCTCGGTCCTGGGGTGTTTTTCGAGCTTTCCCGGTTGCGGCGGGGCGACCGGGTATACGTGCGCCGAGCGGACGGGACGCTCGTGGTCTTTCGCGTGATATCGGTGCGGACCTTTCCCAAGGATCACTTCCCCACCGGCTCGGTCTACGGCCCCACACCCGACCCCGAGTTGCGCCTCATCACCTGCGGCGGCACCTTCGACCCCGAGCTTCATTCGTATCTCAGCAACGTCATCGTGTACGCCAGCGAAATCACCTGACTGCTGCCCATGGCGACCGGGCCGGCCCAGGGTCTAGATTCCGGGGCTCGCCTCGACCCGGCCGTCCTGCACCGCGGACTTGAGCGCGGCGTAGTCGCGTTCGTTCTGGTCGGCGTAGGCCTGCGCGAAGTCGGCGATCGCATTGTCGAACGTGACTGAGCCGCCAAGGTAGGCGGCCAGGGCGATGCGATCGCCTGAGCGGGCGTGCGCGCGGGCCAGCGTCCACCCGCAGAGCCGGGCGTAGACCTTCATGGCCGGCGGGACCATCTGCTCGACCGGCAAGGCGAACTTCCAGTCTTTGAGCTGGCGCACGTAGTAGTCGCGGTCAACGCCGTCCGGTCCCGGCGCGCGGGTCCAGCCGAGGAAGATGTCGCTTTCGGCCTGCATCAGGTGCTGTCCGGCTACCACCCGCTCGCCATGGTGGCCGTACTGGCTGTGCCCGCAGTAGGCCGCGAGCACCGACGGCTGTGCCTCCTTGACCTGCAGGAGCAGCGGTTCGGCCGGGTCCGCGCCAGCCATCAGCAGCATCCACGCACGGGTGCCGACGCTGCCGACCCCCACTACCTTGCGGGCGGCCTGAGCCAGCGTGAAGTACTCGAGCAGGTGCCTGCGGTCGGACTGCAGGGTGCCCCGGTACTTGCCGACCAGCGCGCGCATCCGCTCTTCGAGCACGTCGGGCGGAACATCGGGGAAGACCTCCTCGATCGGCTCGACGAGCGGAGGGTCGCTGACGATCCGCCGCCGCCCGCCGGTCACGGTGGTCAGCTTGTCCAGTTCCTGCATGCTGTCGCGGGTGCGCGCTCTGGCGGCCATCTTCTCTGTGGCCTTGACCATCTTCGCCTGCATCCGTGACCGGAACTCGCCGATAATCGCCGCGACCTCCAGGTGCGCGTACCATACGTCGATGAAATGCTGCCCGGCGAACCCGCGCATCGCCGTGCGGTAGCTCTCCACGCCCGCGAGCACTACCTGGCGGCAGGCCTTCGCGCCGAAATCGTTCTCCCTGCCCACGATGGCGAAGCTCGCTGCCAGCCGTTTGACATCCCACTCGAACGGCCCGGGCAGCGTCTCGTCGAAGTCGTTGACGTCGAACACCAGGCGCCGCTCCGGCGAGGCGAAAGCGCCGAAGTTGGACAAGTGCGCGTCACCGCACAGTTGCGCGCGCAATCCCGACGTCGGCGTCGTGGCCAGGTCCGCCGCCATCGGCAGGGCCGCACCCCGGTAGTACGCGAACGGGGACACCATCATCCGCCCGTACCGCACCGGCACCAGCTCAGGGATCCGGCTTTTCGCCTGCTCGATCAGCAGGCCGACCGGATCACGCGACGCTGCCGGGGCGAACTCGGCGTGCGACTCGCGGGAGACCAGCTTCCTGGCGTCCTTCCCGCTCGCCACCCGCTCCGCGCGAGTCGCAGGCTCCGCCCTCCCGCCCGCATTCGCGGCGGGCACCGCTACCGCGCTCTTGCTCTTGGCGGGCATGGCTACCTCTTTCGATCCGTCACCCTCGCGGCTGTGGTCCAGGGTGCCAGTCGACCCCGAGGGTGCCCTGTGCGGCCGCTATGCCGCTGCGACCGCCGCCGCGGCCGCGCAGCACGTAGGCGAATCCGACAGCGATCAGGCCGCCGGCCACAGGTCCGGCCAGATAGGCCCACCAGGCGGTCCAGTCGCCCAGCACCAGCGCGGGCCCGAGCGACCTTGCCGGGTTCATCGACGCGCCGCTGACCGGTGCGCCCCACAGCCCGGCTAGCGCGATGTAGCTGCCAACCCCGATCGCGGCGAGCGGCCCGATCTGCTGGGCGCCCGACGCGGTGCCCAGGATCACGCTCACCAGTCCGGTGGTCAGGACCAGTTCCCACACCAGCGCGATGCCCGCCGAGATGCCGTGCCCGGGCAGCGTAAGCCCCGCGCTGCCCTGCTTGCCGATCAGCGCCCACAACAGCAAGGTGGCCAGGATGGCGCCGACGAACTGGGCGACGATGTACGCCGGGACGCGCTTCCACGGGAAGTCGCCCCGAGCCGCGAAGGCCACGCTCACCGCGGGGTTCAGGTGCGCGCCCGAGACCGTCCCCATGAACAAGATGATCGCGGCGACCATCAGTGCCGGCGCCACTACCCGTGCCGCGTACGGGACCGCATCGCCGCCGAACCTCGCGTTGACCATGTCGGCGCCCACGGCCACCAGCACGAGGAAAAACGTCCCGAGCAGTTCGGAGAACAGCCGCCGTCCCTCATAGCGGTCGTTCCAGAAGTCGAATTGCCTGGTAATCGAGTTCGGATGCCCGAAGGACTGCAGCGCGACGTCGGCGCGCCTGAGCTCGGCCCGCCGGCTTGGCTCCGATGGCGGGAAGAGCTCATCTGGCGGTCTGGTCACATCGCTCCTCCCTTCCGTGCTACTTCCGGGTACCTTGCACCTGCCACCTGTGCGGCGTCAAGGCCCGGTCTCGGCCGCCGAGGCGTAGGCGCCACCCATGATCACGTAAGCATTTGGCGCGCATTCGCACCATTTCTCTACGTCTAAAAAATACTTTCGCGATCACGGCAGTTGCCGCGACCCGCTGTACTCCGCGTGCCGGACCGTGCGTACTCCCGGCAGAACGTGCCGTACTGCCCGCGAAGTACGGCTCTTAGAGCCTGTTTGGAAACCTGGTTGTGGCCGGGTTCTGGCGGTCGTTGGGCCGAGGTGGCAGGGAGCGCCCTGGCCGGCCGGTGCGGCGCCTGCTTGGCAGGATTCATGGAACCAGCACGATTCTGCCGGTGACTTCACCGTTGCGCAGCCGCGACAGGGCCTCGTTCGCCTGGGTCAGCGGCATGGGTTCGACGTCCCAGGTCAGCTTTCCTTGCTGAGCGATGGCGAGGACTGCCCGCAGATCCTGGTATGAGCCCCACACCGAGGACGTCAGGTGCGCTTCGTGGGGGACCAGGTTAAAGCCGAACGGGATGCGCCCGCCGGCCTCGCCCACCACGATCACCAGCCCGGCGGGCAGGACGTGCTCGACTGCCTGGCGCAGCGTTGCGTCGCTGCCTACCAGGTCGAAGACGACCGCAGCGGTCGGCAGGTCGTCGCCGGGAGCGGCCGCATCATGCGCCCCGAGCGACAGCGCCTGCCGCCGCTTGGGCTCACTGGGATCAACCGCGACCACCGTGGCCGCAGACAGCAGCCGCAGGTACTGGATCGCGAACTGTCCCAGCCCGCCGGCGCCGATCACCAGCGCGGTCGTTCCCGCTTCCAGCCACGGCAGCGCCCGGCGGACGGCGCGGTAGGGAGTGACGCCAGCGTCGGCCAGCGGGGCGGCCCGGACCGGATCAAGGCCGCCCAGCGGCAGCAGGAACCGGGGATGGGGGACCAGCAGCTGTTCGGCGAAACCACCGTCAACAGCCCAGCCCGGTTCCGCCGCCGCTGGGCACAACTGCTCCAGGCCGCGCCGGCAATACGCACACGTGCCATCCGACCAGCAGGGATACACCAGCACGTCACCGATCCCCTCGACGTGGCCAGCGATTTCGTGGCCAAGCACCCGCGGAAGCGGCCCGCCGATGGCACCGTCGATCATGTGCAGGTCCGAGTGGCACACTCCTGCCGCAAGGACCCGCACGACCAGCTGGGTACCCGCAGGCCGAAGACTCTGCCGGTCCTCGGGCACCAAAGGCTGACCGGGTGAATGCAAAACAACCGCGCGCACAGCGGATCAAACTACTCCCGCCATCGCGGGGAGGCCAGCCGCGGAAGAGCCGGTACACGCCCGCATGGCCAGGCCGCCAGCCGAACAGGCCAGCCCGGCCCGAAGATCCGCAAGACACGCCCCGGCGGCGGGACTCCGCCTCGCCGCCGGGGCCGGCGCATGCGGTGCCGGGGCCTGGCGGCGGGTAAGCCGCGCGGCCATGACGTGGATCACCGGCCAGTACAGGTAGGTCTCGTGGTGGCCCGGGAGCCGCTCATAGTCGCGGACGCACCGGCGGTGCTTCATGATCCAGCCGAACGTCCGCTCCACGACCCAGCGGCGCGGCAGGACCTTGAAGGTGTGCAGGCCATCGGGGCGCTTGACGATCTGCAGGGTGCGGCGGAGCGTCTGGCCGGCCCAGGTGACCAGCTGGCCGGCGTAGCCGCCGTCGGCCCAGATCAAGGTGATGGCGCGGTAGCCGGCGGCCAGCTTCCACAGCAGCGGGCGGGCGCCGTCGCGGTCCTGGACGGAGGCGGCGGTGACCACCACGCGCGAGATCAGGCCCATGACGTCGACGGTGAGGTGGCGCTTGCGGCCTTCTATCTTCTTCCCGGCATCGTAGCCGCGGCTGTTCCTGGCCACAGTGCCGGCGGCCTTGACGGACTGGGAGTCGATGATCGCCGCCGTGGGCTGCGGGCGGCGGCCGGCCA
>Ga0187807_1000053_pt1 | contig 27352 bp, 26 predicted proteins | sample NC_wetland_sal_i_4_FD_132432 | JGI IMG/M metagenome (GOLD analysis project Ga0187807, IMG submission 132432) | Wetland sediment microbial communities from Neuse River Estuary, North Carolina, USA - ASW_2 | ecosystem: Environmental > Aquatic > Freshwater > Wetlands > Sediment | place: USA: North...
CGGCGATGAAGACGGACAGCAGCGCGAGTACGAGGATGCCGTACAGGCCGCCGCCGTCGCCGCCGGGGCTGATCTCGCCGAGCAAGATGGCGACGAACGACGCCGTGCCGCCGACCGGCGTGTAGCTGTCGAGCGCCGAGTCGGTGGCGCCCGCGGTGGTCCCCATGGTCCCGACGGTCATCAGCGCCGAGCCCGACGGCCCGAACCGGGTCTCCTTGCCCTCCATGTTGCCGCCCGGGCTGGTGCCGCTCGCGAGCTGCGAGACCGACGCGGGCAGCAGGTGGTTGCCGTGCAGTTCGGCCTGCATGGCGACCATCGTGTGGCCGAGGAAGATCACCGCCATCACGGCGACGATCGCCAGCGCCTGCCGCCGCCTGCCGATCAGCCGCCCGAACATGAAGACGATGGCGAACGGCAGCACGATGACGAGCAGCAGCTCGAAGAGGTTGGTGAAGCCGGTGGGGTTCTCGAACGGGTGCGCGCCACCCGCGCCGTACATGCTGCCGCCGTTGGTGCCGAGCAGCTTGATGACCTCCATCGAGGCGACCGGCCCGCCGGGGATCTGCTGGCTCGCGCCGGCCAGCGTGCTCGCCGTGCGGAACCCGGTGAAGTTCTGCACCACGCCCTGGCTGACGAGCACGAGCGCGCCGAGTATCGACAGCGGGACGAACACCCGGACCAGCGACCTGGTCAGGTCGGCCCAGAAGTTGCCGATCCGCCGCGACGACCCCGCCAGGCCGCGCACCACCGCCAGCGCCACGGCCAGCCCGACGGCGGCGGCGGTGAACTGGGCGACCACCAGCCCGGCCATGTCCCCGAGGTAGCTCGCCTGCGTCTCGCCCTCGTAGGCCTGCCAGTTGGTGCCGGTGATGAAGCTGATCGCGGTGTTGAACGCCAGCAGCGGAGACATCCCCGGAGCGCGCGCCGGGTTCAGCGGCAGCACGCCCTGCAGGCGGAGGATGGCATACAGCAGCAGGCTCGACAGCAGTCCGAAGACCAGCACGGCGATCGCGTAGACCTGCCATGTCATGGAGCTCTCCGGGTCCACCCGCAGCACCCGGTAGACGGCACGCTCGACCGGCGCGAAGATCCGGTCTCCGGGCGCCGCGCCGCCGCGGAACGTGGCGGCCAGGTACCGGCCGAGCAGCGGCGCGAGGACCGCGGTCACGGCGCAGACCAACAGCAGCTGTTGCCATCCGGTCACGTTCATCGCTGGCCGTCCAGGGCTAGGTTGAGTTCCAGGACATTGACCGCGGGCTCGCTCAGGAACCCCCATTGCGCGGCGCTCGTGTACTGGTGCACGAGCGCGAGCACCCTGCTGACGGGCAGGTGCCGGGCGCGCGCGACCCGTGGCACCTGGTCGAGCGCGTTGGCCACCGAGATGTCGGGATCAAGGCCTGAGGCCGAGGCAGTCACCGCGTCGACAGGCACCGCCGCCCCGGCGGGCAGGTTGTTGAACAGGCGGTACGCAAGGGCCCGTTCGGGAATCGTGTTCGGGTCGCATTCGTACGCGCCCGAGGCGGTCTTCGCGTACCTCTGCCCGGGCGCGGGGCTCGTCACCGGATTGCCCCCCGGGTCGAGCGGGACGCACGCGGGATCGGCCGGGGTCGCGAACGGGTTGGCCACCGACGGCTGGCCGTCGAGCCCCACCGTGTTCACCCCGGCCACGAACCCGATCAGCAGCGGGTTCGACGGTCCGAGGTTGGACGCGCCGGACGACGCGCCGTCGTAGCCCGTGCCCGCGGCGGACGGGCGCGGCTGGAAGTACCGCGGCAGCGGGTTGCCCTTGGCGTCGGCGAAGCTCTGGCCGAGCAGCGCGGAGCCGGCCAGCTTCCCGTGCGCGTAGATCAGCGAGCCGTTCGCCTGGTGCCGGAAGAACAGCTGCGAGATCCCCGTGACGGCCAGCGGATAGCCGAACCCGAGGGCCAGCGTCACGACGGCGAGCATGGCGACGCTGGCGCTCGCTTGCCGCAGGAAGCCAGATCTGATCATCAGTGCAGTCCCATCGCGGTCAGGAGCAGGTCGATGAGCTTGATGAAGACGAACGGGGCGACGATCCCGCCGACGCCGTAGATCAGGGTGTTGCGGCGCAGGATGGCGGCGCCGTCGCGCGGCTTGAACTTCACGCCCCGCAGCGCCAGCGGGATCAGCGCCGGGATGATCAGCGCGTTGTAGATGACCGCCGACATGATCGCGGTGTGCGGGTTGTCCAGCCGCATGACGTTGAGCACGCCGAGCTTCGGGTACACGACGACGAACATCGCCGGGATGATCGCGAAGTACTTCGCCACGTCGTTAGCGATGGAGAAGGTGGTGAGCGAGCCGCGGGTGATCAGCAGCTGCTTGGCGACCTCGACGACCTCGATCAGCTTGGTCGGGTTGGAGTCAAGGTCGACCATGTTGCCGGCCTCCTTGGCGGCCTGCGTCCCGGTGTTCATCGCCAGGCCCACGTCCGCCTGCGCGAGCGCGGGCGCGTCGTTGGTGCCGTCGCCGGTCATCGCGACCATGTGCCCGCCGCGTTGCTCGCGGCGGATCAGCGCCAGCTTCTCCTCCGGGGTGGCCTCGGCCAGGAAGTCGTCCACGCCGGCCTCGGCGGCGATCGCCTTGGCGGTGAGCGGGTTGTCGCCGGTGATCATCACCGTGCGGATGCCGATGTCGCGAAGCTGCGCGAAGCGCTCGGGCATGCCCTGCTTGACCGTGTCCTTGAGGTGGATCACCCCGAGGACCCGCGCGCCGTCGGCCACTACCAGCGGGGTGCCGCCGCTGACGGCGATGGTCTCCACCACGGGGACAAGGTCCCCGGGGATCACGCCGCCATTGCCGACTACCCACTCTTTCACCGAGTCGGCGGCGCCCTTGCGGATCGCGCGGTCCGGCAGTCCGTCCGGCCCTGGCAGGTCGATGCCGCTCATCCGGGTCTGCGCGGAGAACGGGACGAGCTCGGCGCTGCTGAGTTCGGGCGCGACGACCGGGAAGTGGGCCTCGGCGAAGTCGACGATCGACCGGCCCTCTGGCGTCTCATCGGCGACCGACGACAGCAGCGCCGCCTCGGCGAGCTCGGCCTGGGTCACGCCGCGCACCGGGATGAACTCCGACGCCATCCGGTTCCCGTAGGTGATCGTCCCCGTCTTGTCGAGCAGCAGCGTCGAGCAGTCCCCGGCGGCCTCCACGGCCCGCCCGGACATCGCAAGCACGTTGCGCTGCACCATCCGGTCCATCCCGGCGATGCCGATCGCGGACAGCAGGCCGCCGATGGTCGTCGGGGCCAGGGACACGAACAGGGCAACAAGCACGGCGGTGGACTGGATGGCCTTGTCGTAGACCGCCATCGGCTGCAGCGTGACCACGGCGACGAGCAGGATCAGCGTCATGCCCGCGATCAGGATGTCCAGGGCGACCTCGTTCGGGGTCTTCTGCCTGCTCGCGCCCTCGACGAGCGCGATCATCCGGTCCAGGAACGTCTCGCCTGGGCTCGAGGTGATCTGCACGACGATCCGGTCGGAAAGCACGACCGTGCCGCCGGTCACCGCGGACCGGTCGCCGCCCGACTCGCGTATCACCGGGGCGGACTCGCCGGTGATCGCCGACTCGTCCACCACGGCGATGCCCTCGATGACGTCGCCGTCGCCGGGGATGACCTGGTTAGCGGTGACGACGCAGCGGTCGCCGACCTTGAGCTGGGTGGAGGGGACGGTCTGCGTGCTGCCGTCCGGGTTGAGGCGGTGCGCGACCGTCTCCTTGCGGCTCTTGCGCAGCGTGTCCGCCTGGGCCTTGCCCCTGCCTTCGGCGACCGCCTCGGCGAAGTTGGCGAACAGCACGGTCGCCCACAGCCAGACCGTGACCAGCCCGACGAACAGGTCGGGCCTGGCGAAGAATTCGACCGTGGTGATCACGGAGCCGATCTCGACGACGAACATCACCGGGATGTGAATCATCGTCCGCGGATCGAGCTTGACGAACGACTGCCCGACCGCCTTGCGCAGGATCGCCGACTCGAGTAGCGACGCCGCGGGGCGGGTGCGGACCTTCGGCGGCCGGGGCGGGTGCGTCCCGTCCGGTGTCACCGGGATCGCGTGCGCGGTCACCGTGGCCGGTCCTCGTCCGCGAACCCGTCCGGGTCGATGTCGCGGTCGATCATCCGGCCGAGCACGCGGACCAGTGCGATGGCGAGCAGGAACGCCGCCAGCATGATCACCACAACGAGCACGTCACTCATGGCCGGCCGCCTCAGAACCAGTCCGGCTTGAACATCGCGACGCCCAGATAGACGAAGACGGCCACCGAGACGGCGAGCAGAATGCCCTGGACCACGTTCATTGCGGACTCCGATCCCTGACCAGGCGAAACGTTGCCTTTCCAGGAAAGGTAGGCCGGGAAACAGGAGCCGCCGCGAACGCTGACAGACTCTAAGCGGTCTTCGGGTGACTCTAAGCGACTTCTAGTCGCGTTTCATACGCGCGGCATACACCCCCGCTGTCGCTCCCCGAAGGGGGCCGGGTTTACCGGCGGCGCAGGGTCTGCCCGGGCGTCACGCCGTACCGCTGGCGGTACTGCGCGGCGAACCTGCCCTGGTGCGCGAACCCCCAGCGGGCGGCGAGCTCGGCGACGGTGGTGGCCGCCGGATCGGCGGTGGTCAGCTCGCGGTGCGCCGCACGGAGCCGGACGTACCGCAGGTACTGCGTCGGCGACATGCCGACCGCGCGCTGGAAGCCCTGCTGCAGGCCGCGCACCCCGACGCCGGCCGCCCTGGCAATGTCGGCCACGGTCAGCGGCCGCGCCGCGTGCGCCTCGACGTAGGCGCGGGCGGCGCGGACCGCGGCCGGGCCGGCCGAGCGAACCGGGGAGTCGAGCTCGTCGCGATAGGGGTGCGACGCGCTCATGAGCAGGCCAGTCAGCAGGCTGTGCGTGAACGGCGCGGCGATCGTCGGCTGGCGGATCAGCGCGTTCTCGTCCGCCAGCCCGTCGGCGAGCGCGCGGACCAGCGCGAGCCATTGCGCGCCCCTGCCCGCCGCCACGTCCATGTCGAGCGCGAGCTCCGGCGGGGCCAGCAGCGGCCGGTCCAGCAGCTGCTCGAGCTTGCCCTGCAGCGCGCCCCGCGCGATCCGCAGCGCCAGCACCGGGGCCGGCTCGGTCCAGCCGGTGAGCTCGGCCGGGCGGTCCGGGTGGTAGACCACCGCCCGGCCGGGGCCGCCGACCGCCTGCCGGCCACGGCACGCCGCGAGCATCGTGCCCGCGGCCGGGATGTTCACCTGGTAGTGGCCGGGATGCGAGCTCTCGATCCGCACCTGGGTACCGTAGGTGACCCAGCCTAGCGTGACCGGGCCGAGCGAGGTGGCGTCCAGCGTGAGGGCGAACCGGGACAGGTCGCCGGTCACCGTGACGCGGTGCTCGTGATAGACCCTGGTGCCAACCTCGTGGGCCTCGTCCACGTCGCGACTGCGTACCGACACCTGCCTCGTCGCGGGCATCGTCCCTCCAACGCCTTATCCGCGCAGCGAACGCGCTAGGTCGTTATGCGAGCAGTATCGCAGGACTCCTTGTGATCCGGACCACACACAGTTCTTTTTAGTTTCGAGGACTTTCGCCGACGAACGGAGTCTTGCCGTGGTCCGTGCATCGCGTTCCAGACAACGACGGCTGCCGCGCGCCGCGCTGGCGGCCACGACCGGCGCCCTCACCCTCGTGACCATGCTGACGCTGGCAGGCCCAGCCGCCCGGGCGGGTTCTCCCGCCCGGGCGGGCGGGTCACCGTCAGGGATCAGCAACGCGCCCGCCCTGCTGCCCACGCCGAGCTGCCCGGTGCCGACAGGCACGGCACCGTGGCTGAACCCCGCCTACGGCGCCGACTGCCAGGCGCAGTACGTCATCGACGACCTAGAGAACCCGGCCTCGCCGCTCTACCAGGAAACGAACGGCGTCCCCGCGCAGACCACGCTGCAGCGCCTCGAGGCGGCGATCGCCACCGGGAACAACATCCTCGCCGCCAACGGCTCGGCGACAAACCTGCTCGCGCTGTACGGGCTGACCGCCAGCGGCGGCACCGACGACGGCGCCACCGGCGAGCGGGCCGGCGGCCTGGCGTTCCCGTCGGCGCTGGCGCTCGGCGCCACCTGGGACACCGCCATGGCGACGGCGTACGGGACGATGCTCGGCAGCGAGTTCCACCGCACCGGCCTGTCCGACGTGCTCGGCCCGGTCATCGACATCGACCGCACCTGGCACACGGGGCGGGAGAACGAGAACTTCGGCGAGGACCCGTTCCTCACCGGGTCCATGGTCGCGCCGGAGGTCCGCGCGATCCAGGCGCAGGGCGTGATGACCACGGTCAAGCACTGCTGCGCCTACACCCAGGACCAGGGCCGCGCCGGGCAGGCGCTGGCGCTGAACTCCACGCCGATCCCGAACACCGGCGAGAACGAGCTCGTCTCCGAGCGGGCGCTCGAAGAGATCTACGGCCCGGCCTGGCAGGCGGCCGTCGCCCCGAACCAGGGTGACGCGATGTCGGTCATGTGCGGCTACGCGATCGTCAACGGCGGGCCGACCCCGCCGTACACCGCCGCGGACTCGTGCGGCAACAAGTTCATCCTCAACGACCTGATCAAGGGCCAGTACGACTTCCAGGGCACGTTCACCCCCGACGCCGCCACCGCCATGCGCGACTCCAGCGTGCTGAACTTCGAGAACGGCGCCGACGGCGGCGACGTGTCACTGACGCTCGCCCAGCTGCAGGCGATCACCGGCGACGGCAGCGGCAACGGGCAGGTCAACCCGGACGGCAGCCAGAACATCATCAGCACGGCCCGGCTGGTCGACGAGGTGCGCCGCCTGGTGCTGCAGTCCACCAAGAACGAGCGGTTCGCCAACCCGCCGACCAACGCGGGCATCGACGACGGCGTGGCGCAGGACGAGGCGACGTCGGCCGCCATCGAGGAGGCCGGCGCGGTGCTGCTCAAGGACGACGGCCACGTGCTGCCGCTGGGCAAGCACGTCAGCTCCATCGCGGTCATCGGCACCCAGGCGGGACCGAACACGAACACCGCCCTCGGCCCGGTCAGCACCCAGTTCCCGCAGATCGAGAACGACGGCTCGCCGTACGTCAACCCGGCCAACCAGTTCACCGACACGGTGACCGGCCAGACGTTCGGCTACTCAAGCGCCCTGTCCGGCATCCTCGCCCAGGCCGGCAGCGGACAGACCGTCACCTACTCCCCCGGCACCACCGGGCTGGCCGAACAGCCCGCGCTGACCGCCAACGGCGCCACCTCCGGCGCCGGCTCGATCACCACGCCCGATGGGTCGCAGCCCGGGTTCCTGGCCACCTACTTCGGCGGCGACGACCCCACCGACCCCGCCGACGTGGTGCTCGGCACCCAGGTGCTCCCGTCCATCCAGTACAACTCACCCGGCGGCCCGGCCGGGCCCACTTCGTTCCCCGCGGTCAACGGCAGCCCGGCCGTGGCCATCCCTGCCCAGTTCCAGTTCAACGGATGGTCGGTCTCCTATCAGGGCATCTACACGCCGCCCGTGACGGGTGAGTACAACTTCTCCGTCGTCGAGTCCGGCACGACCAGGATGTACATCAACGGCAGGCTCGTCGAGCAGCGGGTGCGCGACGACTTCGGCTACACCGATCACGTCACCGTCCGGCTGCGGGCCGGCCAGCCGGCGACCGTCACGCTCGACTACTCGCCGATGGCGGCCGCCGCCGGGCTGCCCACGACGATCCCGATCTTCAACTCCATCTTCAACACGTTCCTCGGCGACGAGGTGCACCTCGGCGTGGCGCCGCCGCCGGCCACCGGGCCGACGCTGATCCAGCAGGCCGCCCAGGCGGCGCGGAACGCCGACGTCGCGGTCGTGTTCGCCGGCCGGGAGACCGGCGAGGGGCACGACATCGAGAACCTGAACCTGCCCGGTGACCAGAACCGGCTGATCGAGGCGGTGGCCAGGGCCAACCCGCGTACGGTCGTGGTGCTGACCGGCGGCCCGGTCGCGATGCCGTGGCTGCGCGACGTCGCGGGCGTACTCGAGATGTGGGAGCCGGGCGCCACGTTCGGCACCGCGGTGGCGGCGCTGCTGTTCGGCGACGCGGACCCGTCGGGCAAGCTGCCGATCACGTTCCCGGCCAGCCCGGACCAGGGCCCGGGCGCCACCCCGGCCGAGTACCCGGGCCTGACCGACCCGGCGACCGGCGCGTCCGACGACTACAGCCAGCTCGAGCAGGAAAGCTACGACGAGGGCGTCGACGTCGGCTACCGGTACTACCAGACCCACGACGAGACGCCGCTGTTCCCGTTCGGCTACGGGCTGTCCTACACGACGTTCGATCGGCGGATCGTCGCCACCGACGCCGACCGCGACGGGAACGTCACGGTCACCGTCGCGGACACCAACCGCGGCGACCGCGCGGGCGCCGACGTGATCGAGGGCTACGTGCACGACCCGGGCTACACCGGCGAGCCGCCCGAGCAGCTGCGCGCGTTCGCCAAGGTGACGCTGCAGCCCGGGCAGACCGCGCTGGTGACGCTGACGTTGCGGCCAAGCTCGTTCGCCTACTGGAATTCCGGGCCCGCCACCGGCACCACGCCGGGCACCACGTCGCCGTCCACGCCGGGCGTGGACACCTCGACGCAGCCGCCGGGCCAGTGGACGATCGCGCCGGGCCTGTACACGGTGAACATCGGCGGCTCGTCGAGCCAGTTCGACGACAGCACCTCGTTCTTCCTGTCCGGCCACGCGCCGGCCAGCGAGCTCACCGGCCTGTTCGACTGGACCCTGCCTTGAGCGGGTCAACCTTAAGGAGGCGCATGCGGCAATGCCGATTCTCGCGACTAGGAACAGCAGGCTACTCCGGATCCTCGGCACGCTAGCCGGGGTCGCGAGCCTCGCCGCGGCGGGTCTCGCGGCGGCGGCGCAGACGCCGGCGATGGCGAGCGTCGCGCCCTCGCACAGCCATCACCATCTAGTCTCGCCCCAGGTCCGTCACACCGGAACTGCCCCGACTGGCTACGAGGTCACCTTCCGCTACTACGATCCAACCGCGACCACGGTCCAGATCCGCGGCGAATGGTTCTTCTCCAGTCCCGCCGACACCACCACGACATCCTCGCAGGGAGTGCTGCCCGCGCTGTGGCAGCCGGGCGACTTCCCGATCGCCTTCCCCAACCAGGGTCCCGCCCCGAACTGGCCGGTCGCGCAGATGACGCTGGACAAGGCGACCGGGGTGTGGTCCTACACCACCCCGCTGCCGTCCGGTACCTTCACCTACGGCTTCTACGTCGACTGCACCAGCCCGCCGCCCGGCCTGGCCGGGTGCACCGAACTGTCCGACCCCAGCAATCCGCCGTGGAACAAGAGCGGGTCAGTAGAGCCGGACAGCGAGGTCTACGTTCCGTCGGATCCGCGCTTCGGCACGCTCAACCTGTCCTGGCAGGCCCCGGACAAGCACCGCCACGGCACGCTGCTCGACGTCTCGTATCCGGACCCGCAGTCCACCAATCCGGTCGGGTCGCACCCGCTGGCCGTCTACCTGCCGCCGGGCTATAACCCGCGCCGGCACACTCCATATCCGACGCTGTATCTCAGCCACGGCGGCGGCGGGAACGAGGTGGACTGGACCACGCAGGGTGCGGCGAACTCGATCCTGGACAACCTGATAGCGGCGAAGAAGATCCAGCCCATGGTCGTGATCATGACCGACTTCAACAACCTGGGCACCTGCTCGCTGTTCGACGGCAGCTGCTACGCCACGGACCTCCAGGATTACGTCATCCCCTTCGTGAATGCCCACTTCAACGTGTCGCACAATCCCGACGAGCGCGCCTTCGCCGGGCTGTCACTCGGCGGCCTGCTGGCCAACTACCTGCTGTTCAACGACACCACGCTGTTCGGCTATTACGGCAGCTGGAGCATCGGCAGCCTGGGTGCCCCGGCGGCCACCAGCACGCAGTGGCAGAATCCCGCGCTGCGCACCCGGCTGGGAATTCAGCTGGGCGGCGGGGAGTTCGACTCGCTCACAGTGCCGGGCATCAACGCCTACGAGGCGACCTTCGAGACCAACGGCATCCCGTTCACGACCGACCTGGTCACCGGCGGCCATGAGTGGTACACATGGCGCCAGCTGCTCTACAACTTCGTCACCACGGTGGCCTTCAGGCACCCGGCCGGGACCCCGTGACAAGGCGGTCGAGGTTGTCCAGCGTGCGGGTCATGCTGGCGCGCCAGCGCTCGCCGTCGCGTATCGCCTTTTTCAGCCAGTCCGGGGCCTGCGCGCAGTCGTAGATCTCGGTGACGACCGTCCCCCGGCCATCGGGTGTGAGCTGGTACCTCCACCGGTGGCCGGCCCGGTCGCCGACGGCGGCCTCGTCCTCCGGGCGCCCCGCCTCGGCCAGCACCGGCTCCCAGCCGATGCGGCGGTCTCGCTCGTACTCCACGACATAGTTGAGCATCTCGTAGTCGCCCATCTCGTCGTTGTGCATCCGCATGCCGAACGTGGCGCCGACTCCGCTGACGGGGTCGTGGCCGGTCGCCTCGCGGACCATGCCCGAGCCGTCGATGAGCGGATGGCTGGCCGGGTCGGCCAGGATCGCGAACACCTCCGCCGCTGGCGCGCCGATCCAGCGGGACACTGATACGGGCTCAGTCATCGTCGTCGCCTTTCCCTGCGGGCTCGAGCTTCGCGAATGCAGACGGCGCCAGGCCGGCGTTCTCATCGGCGCGGTGCGGGATGGCTGTCCTGCCCGATCTCACGTCCCGTCGGCGGTCAGCGCGACCACGGCCCGCTGCGCCGCGTCGCGCACCCGCGGCACGGGGTCGGCGCGCAGGGCCGCGATCGCGTCGAGCGCGTCGCCGACGCGATGCCTGGCGATCACCTTGCCGGCCATCTCGCGGACCCGCCACGCTGTGTCTGACGTGGCGTTGATGATCGCCGCGGTGGTGACGTTGTCGTCGGCCGGGTCCCAGGCGTGCAGCAGGCCGCGCGCCGCCCAGACCCGCGGCCAGTAGCCGGCCTTGCCGCCTTCCCCGCCGCCAAGCACGTAGACGGCGGTCTCGCCGCCGAGCGCCAATACCAGGTCGTCGTCGACGGTGTCGTAGCGGCCGTGCAGCAGGTCGACGCAGCCGGCGATGAGCGCGTGCCTGCCGCGCCGCGCGCACTCGGCGGCGATCCGCTCCTTCGGCGTCGTGCTGGCCGTCATGACGCCAGTCTGCCTGTTCAGGAGGCGATCAGGTAGCTGCTCTTCCCGATGAGCCACAAGCCGAGGGCCAGGCTGCCGAGGATAAGCATCTGGTCGGTGTGCTCATCGATCCATGCCCGGATCCGGTCCAGCAGCGCCTGGCTTCGCGCGGGCCTGGCCACGGCGTAGATCTCCATGGCCAGGTAGGTCGACGAGGCCAGCACGCAGTAACCGAACAGCGCCAGGACGCTCGCCGCGCTCGACAGCTTGGCGCTCACGACGGTGGCAGCCCCGGCGCCGATCAGCCCCCACGGCTGCAGCGCCGGCGCCAGGGCCAGCGCGAACCACGCCGACATGCTGTCCACGTGCTGCTGCCACTTCGGCGTCTTCTTGGGCGGCTTCGGCAGCCTGCTGCGCCGTACCTTGTAGATGGCGTACAAGACCAGGAAGACGCCGAGAGCGAGCTTGACGGAGAGCCTGGCGAGCGACGGGGACGTGTTCGGCTTGGGCGGGTTGTTGCCGGTGGCGACGACGGTGATGGCGACCACGATGGCAAGCGACACCAGCCAGCCGAACACGTACGCCGCGCCCTTGCGCAGGCCGCGCTCGGATGGCAGCACGACCATGAATGCCGTCAGCGGCAGCGGGTCGAACGCGATCGCCAGGCCGATCAGGATGGCATCACCCGCTAAGCAGGAGGCGGGGGCGGTTTCCTGCCGGAACCCGCCCCCGCCTGTTGCTGTTATCAGACGCTCAGCTGTACTGGAGGATCACTGCGGTGCCGGTGTTCGGGTTGTTGACCGGGTGCTTGAAGCCGCCGGCCAGCTCGCGGGTGGTGCCGGGGAAGTGCGCGACGCCCTGGATCTGGTACTGCAGGAAACCGCCGGGCAGCGCCGCCTCGGTCAGCTTGCCGTTCGAGTAGTGCACCAGGTACGAGGGCAGGGCGTTGATGTCGGGCATCGGGAGCCAGAGGCCGCCGCTGCCGTCGGAAGTGGCCATCTGGGTTATCGGGCCGCAGCCGAAGTTGCCCTTGGCGACCTGCCGCCAGACATGGCCGTTGAAGTGCAAGATCACCGTGGGGCCGCAGCCGCTGGACGCGAAGCCCTGGCCGAACGCGTACACGTTGTTCGGCGCTAGCGCGAGTACCCCTGTGACGTGCGGGTCGTTGAGCGGGGTCTTCTTCGGCAGCAGGCTGGCGACGTTCGTGGCGACCCACTTGTGGCCGGGCCAGTGCTCCACGAAGGTCCCGGTGTATCCCCAGGCGTCGTTGGCGGCGAGCACGCTGCCGCCGTCCACGTCGCTGCCCTCCCACGTCCAGGTGTGCCCGTTGTAGTAGTAGGCCGAGCTCTGGGCGCCCTCGCCGAACACCCAGACGTCGTTGGGCGCGACCTCCGCGCCCTCGCTGATGATGTCAGGGAAGGTCTTCACGACCGACCAGGCGTGCCCGTTCCAGTGCAGCACGCGCGACACGATGCCGGTCTTCGTGAACCCTTCGGTGAAGGCCCACACGTCGTTTGGCGACGTCGCGGCCGCGTTGAGGACCGTCTCGTCGTTCTTGCCGGGGAACGGCGCCTTCGTCCATTTACCGTTGCGCAGCACCCAGGCGGTCGGCTCGGTGCTCGAGTTGCCGCTGCTGTCGAACGCCCACGCGGTGGTCTTGCCGGTCGCGGCGAGCGCGGTGAAGACGCCGTTCTTGGGGGCGGTGACGGACTTGGTGATGTGCCAGGACGGCGCGGCGGGGCGCGCGGTCGCCAGGTGGCCGGTGCTCGCGGCGCCTGCCGCTGCCTGCCCGGCGATGGTGATGGCGGCGACCAGACCGGCCGCCGCCGCGGATCTGACGGAGAAACGAACCTTGCTCACTGAGTACCTCCCGCGAATGACAGTTCTGTGCCGTGATCGTATGGATCGCGCAGACGCTGGGGCATCGTGCGCAAAGGTGGTCTTTTACGGCTCCCGCATGTTGCTGTTATCAGACCCTCAGCTGTAGCGCAGGATCTCCGCGGCCAGGCCGCCCGGACGGGCTACTTCTTCGGCGGGGGCGGGAGCAGGCTCTGCGTCGCGTAGTCGGCGATGTGGCCGTTCCTGGTCAGCAGCACGACTAGGTCGATGCGGCCGGCCTGGGCGCTCGCGTACACCTGCCAGACGAACTGCGTGCCCGACGGCAGCGGTACGTGGACCGCCTTGCCCCAGGTCGCGGCGTTGAGGCTGGACGCGCGCACGAACAGCTGCGGCGTGGACCCGGCGCCGTCGATCCAGGCGTCCCACAACCGGCCGTCCGGCCCGGCGGTGAGCGTAGAGCCTTGCAGCTGCTCGCCGAAGATGCTGAACGTGGCGAGCGTGACCGGCTTGCTCGCGCCGAGCCGGTACACGTCGAGGGCGCGCGCGGGAGCGTAGCCGACGTCGTATGACACGTACACGCCGGCCCGGCCGTGACCGCGTCCGGTGATCCCGACTCGCTGGTCGAGCGGCTGCACGTTGCCGCCGGTTTCTGAGCCCGGCAGCCTGGAGGCCGCTCCCGTGATCCCGGCCTGGGACAGCCGCTGTACCCAGATACCCATCTTCTTATTGACTAGTGACATGTACGCCACGTAGCTGGTGCCGGTCACTCCGTCGGTGGCGAGCCCGGTGAAGTAGTAGCAGCAGGCCGTCGGTACCTGGTCAATGGGGTGCCCGAGGTGCAGCAGGGTCATCGAGAAGCTATCGGTGAAGGACACCCAGGGCCTGCCGTCGCTGGCGGTGCCGACCGAGACACTGCCGGGCAGGAGCGTCTCGGGGATGACCGGCCCGAGCGACCAGTGGCCGCCTCTGGCGGGCCGGGTCGCCTCGTAAATGCCCGATATGTGGCCCTTCGTGCCGACCCAGAACACGGCGAGGCCGTTCGATGTGGCCGTGGCGTCGGGGAAGCTCGCGGCGTCCAAGCCGCCGAGGATGGTGACCGCGTGGCCGACCGTGCCGTTGGGGGCGATGGGGGTGTCCATGATGCTCTCGTGGCCGGAAATGGTTCCGTTTTCCCAGAGCACGTGCAGGACGCCGTCGGCGCCGCGGACCAGGCCGACGTCGGCTATGTCGGAGGTTGTGCCGGTTACCTGTGACCAGTGCCCGGGGCCGCCGTCCGGCCGCGCGGCGACATTCGGGCTGGCGGTCGCGGCGCCTGCCGCCGCCTGGCCGGCCAGGGTGATGGCGGCGACCGCGCAGGCCGCCGCCGCGGATCTGACGGTGAGACGAACGTGGCGCACTGGGTGCCTCCCGCAAAGTTACGGCGCTGTACGGCGAACGGAGGAGTCACGCAGGCGCCGGGACATCCTGCGCAAAGGTGGTCTTTCGGCCACCGCTCACTATTGAGGACTACGAGGGTTGCCGCAGTCTCGTTCATTGATTTCTGGCGAATTAACGGCAGATTTCCATTGCGTTGCAGCTTCGGTCGCCTGCTCGTCGCCTAGTTCCCGACTCCCCCTTGGCCGCAGTGCCCGCGCGGCCTAGGCTCATAAGCGGGTAAGACCATTGCAGGTGATGACCATGGCACGGCAGATAAGCCCAGACCGTTGGGCGGTGCTGGCCGGGCTGGCGGCGCCGCTCGCGGTGACCGCCGTGCTGGTACCGTTCCGCTCAAGCTTCCCCAACACCGACGCGGCGCTGGCGCTTGTCCTGGTGATCGTCGCGGTCGCCGCGGCCGGGTACCGGCTGGCCGGCTTGGTCGCCGCGGTCTCGGCCGCGGTGTGGTTCGACTTCTTCCTCACGGTGCCGTACGAGCGGTTTTCCATCACCAGGCACACCGACATCGAGACCACCGTCTTGCTGCTCGCGGTGGGCGCGGCGGTGACCGAGATCGCGGTGCGGGGACGCGGGTGGCACGCGGCCGCCGCCCGCCGGGCGGGGTACCTCGACGGGATCAACGCCGCGGCCGACGCGGTAGCCACGGGCGGCGATGCCATGGCGATCGTCAGCCAGGTGTGCGAGCAGCTCACCCGGCTGCTTTCGCTGTCGGCGTGCCGCTACCAGGACGGCACCGCCGGCGTCGGCCGTCCGCCGCGGCTGGGGCGGGACGGCCGGATCGCGGCCGGCGCCCGGATCTGGGATACCGCACACGAGGGGTTCCCCGCTGGCACCGACACCGAGCTTCTCGTGGAGGCCGGCGGCCTGCTCCAGGGCCGGTTCATGCTCACTCCCGGGCCGCGCACCCATCCGACCGCAGAGCAGTTGCTCGTCGCGGTGGCGCTGGCGGATCAGGCCGGCGCGGCGCTGGCCGGCCAGCGGCTGGCAAGCCAGCCGTAACGGATCGTGGCCGTGACCAGCGATCGTGGTCGTCAGCGCGGGAGCTTGCGTTATGTGGCTAGGCCGTGGACTCGGCCAGCAGCCGGAACATCGCCGTGACAGCATCCACGCTGGTACCGGAACCCGTCACCGGGCGGAAGAACGCCGCGTCCGCCCGTTCCACCTGCTGGATCGCGCGCAGCGCCAGTTCCGTGCCCTCTGGCGTGACGCGCAGCCGCCGCGCCCGGCTATCCCCCGGGTCGGTGTCACGCTCGAGCAGTCCCTTGGCTTCCAGCTTGCGCGCGACCTCGGACGTCATCTTGACGTCGGTCCCGGCCTGACTCGCCAGCTCAAGCTGGTTGGGTATGCGGCCATGGTCGTTCAGCCACCAGGCGCAGGAGAGCAACACGAATTGCACGTGGGTCAGACCCAACGGGGCGAGCACCGCGGCGATCTCCCGCTGCCAGCGCAACGTGGCGTGCCAGAGCCAGAAGCCGGGGCTGTAGGAGGGACCCTCGATCGCCAGGCCGGTGCCGGCCTGGCGATCGAGGGCTGAGCGGTCGCTGGTCATGCCGCAGCATAAGCGAGCAGTGCCTGCATGGCGTCCGGGAAGTCCCCTGTGATCGCCGACCCGATTTCCGGCCCGATCTCGTCCGCCTTGGGTCCGGTGATTTCGAGGCGGTGGACGATCCTGGTGCCGCCGTCCGGCAGCCGGGTCAGCGCATGGCTGAAGCGCAGCGTCACGTCGCCCATGTCTGTCTCGTCGGCGTAAAGCTCGTTCTTCGTGATCGCGGTGATGACTGAGTTGATGGGGTCCTGCCCCTTCGGGGTCATCGTCACCGGAGTGCCCACCGCGAACGGGCCCTGGAGCTTGACCGATTCCATCGAGGTGTCCCAGCGAGCCCAGTTGTCGACGTCCGCGAGGACCGCCCAGATAACGTCGGATGCCAGGGCCGATTCGGCGGTGTACTCGTGCGCCCACATATCGCGTCTCCCTAACTTGAGCATAATAATCTGTGCACAGATTATCTTCGCACAGACTATCTGTCAACGTCCCGCACGGACCCGGTGACGGGCGCGCGGCAAGGACACGGCAAGGCACACGGCAAGGCACACGCCACCGAGGCGGCCCGCGCGGTGCTCGCTGAAGCTCTACGGCTCCCTGGTCAGGTACGCGACATCCACTTCCCACTTGGCGGGGTCGGGCTCCCCGGCGGGATCTGTCAGGTAGTGCTCGACCCGGCAGCGCCAGGCCGAGCCCTTGGCGGTTTCCCAGGCGTCGAAATCGACCCCGTGCTCGCGGGCCCACTCCTGCAGCGCGGCGTTGGCGGCGATCAGACCGTCGTAAGGACCGGTGTGCCGCAAGACCGCGTACCTGCCCTTGGGGAGCACGCCGGGCTGGACACGCGCGCTCGCGGTGATCGAGACGGTCACCGGTATGCCAAGGTCGAGCATCAGGTCGGCCGCCATGTCGATGACCAGGTACCGGATGAAGGGCGGGCCGCTCGGCGCGATGCCGTTCGCGCCAAGCCAGCCGAATAGCTCTGGGAAGGCTTCATCCACAGCGCCGGAGATCCCGTCCATCGGCACGGTCATCCGGATTCCGGCGTAGGGCTGTGCGACGCGCGCTTGAAGCTGCGGCTCCTGGATCATCGCGGAGCCTCCTTTCGGTTGGCGTGCCAGATATGACTGCCATCCGCTTCGGCTTTCATCGGTACCGGGAGGCCGGGCGGGGGCGCCCACAGTGCCGGCGTCGCCGGTCATCGCGCCTCCCGTTCGGGGTGCGCGTCGTACGTGACACCCCCCGTGGCGAGCTCGGCGAGCTCCGCGTCACCGGCGAGCCCGAGCTCGGTGAGCACCTCGCGGGTATGCTGGCCGAGCCATGGCGCGGGGCGGTGGTAGGCACCGGTCCGCGTGGCGCTGTACTTGGCGGGCTGGCCGAGCGTCCTGATCCTGCCCATCAGCGGGTGCTCCATCTCCCTGATCATCTCGCGCGCCTCGACGTGCGGATGGGCCAAGGTTTCGTCATAACGGAGCGCGGGGCCGGCAGGCACCCCCGCCGCGACGAGGAGCTCCGCCCACTCGTGCGTGGTGCGGGCGGTGGTCACCCGCTCGATCTCGGCCTCAAGCTCGTCGACGTGCGCGATCCGGTCGTTGGGGTCGGCGAACCGCGGGTCATCGACCAGGCCGGGCACGCCGAGCGTCTCCGCCATGCGGCGCCAGAGCCGCTCGCTCCCCGCGCCGATGGTGATATATCCATCCTTAGTACGATATGCCTGGTAGGGCGCGGACAGCCGGTGCCTGGTCCCGGTCGCGGCCGGGACCGCGCCCGCCCCGAACCACGCGCCCGCCTCCCAGACCGTCCACGCGAGCAGCGAGTCGGCAAGCGCGATGTCGATGTACTGGCCCTCGCCCGTGCGCTGCCGTAGCAGTTGCGCCGCGAGGATCGCCTGGACCGCGGTCATCCCCGCGGCGAGGTCGTTGACCGCGATTCCCGCCTTGGCGGGCCGGCCGTCCGGGTACCCGGTCATCCGCAGCAGCCCGGTGAAGCTCTGCGCCATGATGTCGAACCCGGGCCGGTCCTTGTACGGCCCGGTCTGGCCGTAGCCGCTGATCGAGCAGTAGAGCAGGTCGGGCCTGCCCGCCCGCAGCGCATCGTAGCCGAGTCCGAGCCGCGTCGCGACGCCGGGGCGGAATGACTCGATGACCAGGTCGGCCGTGGCGGCAAGACGGCGGGCCAGGTCAAGGCCGCGGGGGTCCTTCAGGTTCAGGGAAACTGACCGCTTGCCCCTGTTGACCTGGACGAACGGATACGACTCGCCGTTGATGAAGGGCCCGTAGAGTCGGGCGTCGTCCCCGGAGACCGGCTGCTCCAGCTTGATCACGTCCGCGCCCAGGTCGGCGAGGACCATGGTGCAGTACGGCCCGGCGAGGAACCGGGTGAGGTCGAGCACGCGGAACTCGTCGAGGGGCAGCGGAGCCGGTCGCGGGCCGGGGTTACCAGCCGTACCGCTGCCCATACAGGTACTCGGCCTGCCCACGGGCCAGCCGCCTGGCCTCATGCCGGTCCAGGTGACCGTAGCCGCCGCCCTCGAAGTGCTTGTCGACCTCGGCGGCGGCGAACCCGCCGAGCAGTTCCTTGGCGAGCTCGTGGTGCTCGGGGATGCCCTCCCGCTCGCGGTGGTGCTCGAACATGCGCATGGCCTCGAACCCGACCGCGCCGGCCAGCAGCTCGTGGGTGACCTCATGCGGCGCCCGCCCGCCGTAGACCATGTCGTAGGCGTCCCTGGCTTCGTGGTGCTCGAAAAATCCCATGCATCCGAACTTACAGCTTCGTCCTGTTCCGATGGCTTTTCACCGGGTGGAAGCTGGCGCCCCGCGGCCCGTGCGCTGCGCGGCCGCGCCGATGGCCGGAAGCAGCGGGCGGATCGTGCGGCGCCGCAGGCAGCCCTGCCAGACGCCAATGCTGTAGGCGGCGTCGTCAAGCAGCCGGGCCGCGACGTAGCACGCGGGATCGAGCGGCGGACGGCGGTCCGCCCAGTCGAGCAGCGGCGGGGCGAGGATCAGCGCGGCAACAGGGACCCGCAGCCTGGGCACGGCGATCGCCGCCGGTATGGCGAGCGGCCACCACGCCCGGGACAGCGCGCTGCCGAGCGGGCGGCCGGCGGTCAGGGTCCCGCCACCCGCCAGGCGAGCGGCGAGCGACCAGGCCGCGCCGTCGCGCAGCCCGACGGGCACCGGCCACCGTTCGCCGGTGATCCGCGCGAGCCGCCTGGCGAGCAAGGCGGTGGCGGTGCCGGTCAGCGCCGCCGCGGTGCCCGGACGGCCGGACAGCGCGGCCGTCCAGGCGCCCACGGTCCACCAGGACGCGTACAGCGGGCGGACGGCGCCGGGGTGCAGTTGCTCAAGCTCCGCCGCGGACGTGCCGTAGTCGGCGCGGCGGGAGAACCACGCGCGCAGCCTGACCCGGTGGTCGTGGCCCATGACCGCCGCGGGCTCGTAGCGGACCCGCCAGCCCGCGGCGGCCAGCCGCCAGACGAAGTCGACGTCCTCCCCCACGAACATCCCCTCGGTGAATCCCGCCCCCGCGGCGGACCTGCGGACGACCAGCGCCGCGCCGGGAACGTAGGAAACCCGGGCGCCGGGCCGGACGATGCTGGGGCGTGCGCCCATGTCGAGCGTGGAACTGGCACCCTCGTACCGGCCCAGCCAGGTGGTGCCCTCCTCATGCGGGACGATGCGCGGCGCGACGGCACCGACCGCCGGGTCGGCGAAATGCGGCAGCAGCCGGTCCAGCCACCTGGCACCGGGCACGCAGTCCGAGTCGAGAAACGCCACGAGTTCGGTGCCCGCCGCCGCGAGCCCGGTATTCCGCGCCGCGGCGGGCCCGCCGTTCACCGCTCGCCGCAGCACCCGCGCCCCGGCCGCCGCCGCGATACCCGCGACCGCCCCCGGCTCGGCCGAACAGTCGTCAACGACGATCACCTCGGGAGCCGCGTCGCCAAGGCAAGCCGTGGCATCGCGCAGCCCCGCGAGACAGCGGGCCAGCTCCGCATGCCGATCCCGCACCGGAATCACGACCGTGACGTCACGAGGTCCAAGCCCGCCGCCGAGGCTGGGTGACCCGAAGACAGGATGGGCGATCCCCGCGTCGAGCAGTCGCCGCGCCAGCCTCCGCGCCGCAGGGCTGTCCGGCACCGGCGTGCCAGCGAACCACCCAGCGACCTGCCGCGCCCCGGCCGGCGTCAGCCGCAGCACCCGCACAGGCGAGCCGCCAACAAGCACCGACCCGCCAGCGACCAGCCGCGTCCCAGGATCAGCGCACAGCCGGAACCCGGCGGGCACGAGCGAATCGTCAGCCGGCCCAACCGCCGCAGGCGCCCTAACCCGCGGCAAAACCCGCGAGCGGATTCTCGTCGCAGTCCCGTTCCGGCGGCCGCCGGCGGCCGATCGTCACCGGAACCTTCCGGTGCGAGTGGTCCACCGAAGGCCGCGGCGCGGCAGAGCCGGAAACCGCGGCCAACGCCGACGCGCCGTGCCCCTGCACGCACTCGGGGTCCGGCCCGTCGAGCGGCAGTCCGGTGAAGAACTTCGCTGCCATGCAGCCTCCCCGGCAGGAGTCGTAGAACCCGCACGACCGGCACGCTCCCCCGGTGTCGGGCGCCCGCAGCGAAGCGAACAGCGCGGACGTCCGCCACACCGACTCAAACCCGCCGCATGAGCGGACGTTGCCAGCCAGGAAGTTCTCGTGGATCGCGAACGGGCACGCGTACACGTCACCCACCGGGTCGATCAGGCAGACGACCCGCCCCGCGCCGCACAAGTTCAGCCCGGGCAGCGCGGAACCGTAGGCGGACAGGTGGAAGAACGAGTCGCCGGTCAGCACCTGCTCGCCGTGGGCAACCAGCCAGTCGTAGAGCGAGCGCTGCTGCTCGGCCGTCGGGTGCAGTTCGTGCCAGACGTCGGCGCCGCGCCCCGACGGGCGCAGCCGGGTGAGCCGCAACTGGGCGCCGAACCGATCGGCGATGGCCTTGAACGCGTCAAGCTGCGGGATGTTCTGCCTGGTCATGACCACCGACAGCTTGAACCCGCGGAAACCGGCCGCATGAAGGTGGGACATCGCCCGCATCGCGGTGGCATAGGAGCCGGCGCCGCGAACTGCGTCGTTCACCGAAGCGGTCGCGCCGTCGAGCGAGATCTGCACGTCCACGTAGTCGCTCGCCGCCAGCCGCGCGGCCACGGCGGGCGTTATACGAACGCCGTTCGTGGAGAACTTCACCCCGACGTGGTGCGCAGTCGCGTAGTCGACGAGCTCCCAGAAGTCCGGCCGGACCGTCGGCTCGCCGCCGCCGATGTTGACGTAGAAGACCTGCATCCGCTCCAGCGTGTCGATGACCTGCTTGCACTCTTCCGTCGTCAGCTCAGCCGGGTCCCGCCGCCCGGACGAGGACAGGCAGTGCACGCACGACAGGTTGCAGGCGTAGGTGAGCTCCCAGGTCAGGCAGATGGGCGCGTCGAGGCCAAGCTGGAACAGGTCCGTGAGCCGGCCTGGCCCCGCGCTGGGAGTCACGTCGTGGGTGAGGGTCATGCCACCGCCCGTTCCGAGATCATGCTTGAATCCGCGAGCGCGGACAGCGCCCGGACGTACGCGGGGAGCTCCGCTTCCGTCACGCCCGCCGCCGCGCAGGCGGCCCGGGCGCTGGGGTGGTCGTCGAGCGACCGGACCACCGCCAGCACCCGCTGGTTCTTCAGGAAGGACAGCCGCCGGGTGCCGAAGTGGTACAGCAGCGCGCCGAACGGCTCAGGGCGCATCGACACGCGCGGGTCGACCCGCCAGGCGCGGTCGAGGTCGAACTCAGTAGACACCGCACATACCGTCGATCGAGACCTCCTCGACGAGGAGCTCGTCGCTGGCGAGAGCCTCGGCCTCTTCCGCCTGTGCCTGAACGGTCTGCTCAGCCATGAGTTACCTCCCCTGGTAGTGGCACCAAGTGCCAGGAATAGCATTTGGCATGAGAGTAACGGCACCAGGTGCCGGAATCAATAAACATCACGAATTGTGACCGGGCATCACGCTATGGTTGGCGTAAAATTCTGGGTATCTGTTACCAAGGGGATGGGGGATGGTGATAGCAGTGCCGGCGCCGCCCGCGGCCCTTCCCGGTCATCCGGGCCGCAAGCGCGTGACATCGCGGGCGGAGCTTGAGCAGGCGGCGTTCGGGCTGTTCGAGGCGAACGGCTTCGAGCAGACGACCGTGGACGACATAGCGGCGGCCGCCGGCATCGGGCGGCGCACGTTCTTCCGCTACTTTCCGTCGAAGAACGACATCCCGTGGGGGGCGTTCGAGCTCGAACTCGAGCGCATGCGCGTGCGGCTCAGGGCCTGCCCGCCGGAGGTCCCGCTGATGGACGCGATCCGGCTCGCGCTCATCGACTTCAACCGCGTCACGCCCGCCCAGGTGCCGCTGCACCGGCGGCGGATGGAACTGATCCTGCGGGTCCCCACGTTGCTCGCGCATTCCACGCTGCGCTTCACCGCCTGGCGCGAAGTGGTCGCCGATTTCGTCGCCGAACGCACCGGGCGCAGGCCCGGTGAGCTGGCGCCCCAGGTCATCGCGCACGCCGTCCTCGGCGTGGCGGTCGCCGCCTACGAGCACTGGCTCGACGATCCGGCCGCCGACCTGGGCACCCTGCTCGACGACGGGATGCGCGAGCTCGGCGCCGCGTACTCCGCGGGCGTCGCCAGCGTGCACGCCGAAGGGACCGCCCGCTGACCGGGCTGAGCGCCGCGCACTGGCCGGACGTCGAGGCCGGGCCGCGGCGGCTGCTCGTGGTACCGCTCGGCTCACTCGAGCAGCACGGGCCGCACCTGCCGCTGGACACCGACACGAGGATCGCGGTCGCGGTCGCCGAACGCGCCTGCGCCGCACGCGCCGGGGTCAGGCTCGCCCCGCCGGTGGCGATCGGGGCGAGCGGCGAGCACGCGGATTTCCCCGGCACGCTGTCGATCGGCACCGAAGCGCTCACCCTGCTCCTGGTCGAGCTCGGGCGGCACGCGAGCCTGCACTGGCCCGCGATGCTGCTGGTCAACGGGCACGGCGGCAACGCGCCCGCGATCGCCGACGCGCTGCGCACGCTGCGAGCCGAGGGACGCCAGTGTCATGCGTGGCACGCGGGGCTGCGGCCGGGCATGGCGGCGGGTGATGTCGCCGACGCGCACGCGGGGCGCACCGAAACCTCGGTGATGCTCGCGCTCGCCCCAGGCGACGTGCGGACCGGCGCCGCCGCCCCCGGCGACACCCGGCCGCTCGCGCAGATCATGCCCGACCTGCGCGCCCGCGGGGTCCGCGCGGTCAGCCGCAACGGCGTGCTCGGCGACCCGTCGGGCGCCTCCGCCGCGGAAGGCGAACGGCTGCTCGGTCTTCTCGTCGCCGACCTGAACCAGACGCTGGACGGACTGCTGAACCTTCCCCTGAACGGGGCGAGCGCATGACGACCGGTGACCTCGCCGTCGTGACGGGGGCCGCGCGCGGCATGGGCGCCGCGGTGGCCCGCCGGCTCGCCGCGGCGGGCTGGTCGCTGCTGCTCGTCGACGCGTGCGCGCCGCACCCCTCGCTCGGCTACCCGATGCCGACGCCCGCGGACCTCGACCGGGTGGCGAGCGAGTGCCGGGAGGCCGGCGCACCGCAAGCCGATACGCTCGTCGCCGACGTCGGCGACGGCGCGGTGCGCGGCGCGATACGCGACGCGCTAGCGGGACGGGCCCCCGCCGCGGCGGTCGCGGTGGCCGGCGTGATCGGCGGGTACCCCGCGTGGGACACGCCCGACGACGCGTTCGACGTGATGCTGCGGGTCAACCTGTACGGCGTCAGGCACCTGGCCGACGCCTGCGTGCCGGCCATGGTGACCGCCGGCTCCGGCCGCTTCGTCGCGGTCTCCTCGGCCGCCGCGCTGCGCGCGATGCCGCGGCTGGCCGGCTATTCGGCCGCCAAGGCCGCCGCGCTCGCGTACGTCAGGGCGATGGCCGCCGACCTGGCCGGCACCGGCGTGACCGCGAACATCGTCTGCCCCGGCTCCACCCGCGGCGTCATGCTCGAGGCCAGTGCGGCCATCTACGACCTGCAGGCACAGGACACGTTCGCCGCCCAGGCGCTGCTGCGCCGCCTCCTCGAGCCCGACGAGGTCGCCGCCGCGATCACCTGGCTCTGCTCCCCCGATTCCGGCGCCCTCACCGGTGCGGTCATTCCGGTCGACGCAGGCCTTTCCGCGTAACGGGAAGTTCATTTTTATCCTGAACGAAGCGTGGCTCCTCCCCGCGGTCCGGCAGGTCCCAGAAATACAGTTGCCGCTTCCGGATGTTGCACCTACCGTGGCTTACATGACGTACTCACCCGGCATCACCGGACGCGAATCGTGGCACCAGCCGCGGTGCGCGATGCAGGGCATGTCCCCGAACGGGGAGGCTTCCGGGTAAGCCACGCTTATCAGGCAACGGAAGCCGCCCAAGGGGACACCCCCGAAGGCGGCTTTTTACTTTCCTGGGGATCAGCCAGCGGATGGGCGGCCCGGCTCCAACCCGGGCGGAATGCGGGTTCAACTCCTGCGGTCCCTGCGAGCCTCTCGTACAGGCTTGACCATTGAGAACTCCATAGCGGAAAACACGTTGCGTGCGGCGGAAGATAGGGAAGCTACCCCCGGGGATAACCCTGTACCGGGCGCCGCACTCGATCGGGGTGTCGCGTAGTGGCAGCGCACCTGGCCTGGGACCAGGCAGCGGAGGTTCGATTCCTCCCATCCCGACCACGTGCTCTTTAGCACGCGCCGGCCGCGGTTCCGTCACATCAGTACCGGCTGTTGCGACTTGGTATGCGCCATGACAACTTGGTATACGAGATGACCACTTTCGTGTCCGTTATATCCCGGTATGAGGGGCCGGGATATATACCAAGTTGCCCGCCGCCAGACCACAAGCGCCGCGCCCGGAACGGGAACCAACGGGTCATTTTCCGACAAGCCCTCGGTATGCGCCGCTAGCTCAACGGTTAGAGCAGCTGACTCTTAATCAGCAAGTTCGGGGTTCGAATCCCTGGCGGCGCACTAGCTAGTCAATGCCCTTTCGTCTAACCGGCAGGACACCGGCCCCTGAAGTCGGCAGGTCGTGGTTCGAATCCACGAGGGGCAGCCTCGCCGGCCTGTCTCTCCGGGATCGGCGCGCGGCTACACCTGGCTGCCTGCTAGTGCGGGCAGGTCAAGTGAATAGAGCATGTTGAATACTGTCAGGACGCCTTGCGGGGTCTGCGCCTGCCATTCCACGACGTTCTGGCTCCCCCCGATCGTGGCGACCGACGCGTCATGCAGGACCGCGGACCACCGCTCGTCGAGTCGCCCCGAGACGCCGCTGGAAATGGCCTGATGGAGGGCCACGGCGTACTGGCCGGCCGCAGCGGAGGTCGCCCACGAGACGCAGACAACCGCATGCGGCACGGCGGCATTGCTGGCCGGCCGGGTGACGCCGACGGCCACCTCGGCCGGCTTCAGCGTCGACAGCGGGTATACGGAAGTGATGTCGGCCGCAACCACGTCGCCGACGCAGTTCGCTAGCGCGTTGATCCGAGGGTCCTGTTCGAGGGTCTGCCCGGAGGGTGCGCCGACCAGGCTGAGATTCGCCTGTGGCTGCCCGTACACGACGTCCGAGCCGGTCGGCTGTACCTGCGAAAGCCATCCGGCGGTTTCGCCGTCCAGCGCGTTGGACAGGCTGAGCGGCAGCATGACGAGGCGCTGGCCCTGCCGCTTCCAGCCCTGCCCGGTCAGCTTCTGGGTGACCTGGGCGGCGTTCTGGCCGCCGGCCAGCAGACCTACCGTGGCAGGCGGCTCCCCGGCCGAGATCGCGTATTGCTCGCCGGGCACGTTGATGCCGGCCTGGCTCTGGACCATCGAGGCGAAAGCAATCAGGGCACTGGCCCCGTTGCCGATCAGCCGCGCGTAGCCGGAAGTCGCGTAGATGTTCCCGGCGGCCAGCTTGACCAATGCGGCGGTGTCGTCGTAGGTGATCAGGCTCCGGGTGCCGCTGGTATCCGCCACCCGGGCCAGGGCCGCCTCCAGCCCGGTGCCACCACCCGGTCCGGCGCCTCCGCCTGATCCGCACGCGGCCAGCGTGCCAGCCGCCGCCACGACAAGAACTAAAGTCGCTGCCCGCTTCCCGGTCACAATGTGACTATATCTGTACTTGGGTGACTTTGGTCAAAATTGACCATTCCGAGGCGGTATTTGTGGGGCTCTATGCGGACGTGGCGCTAGGAAGGGTTCGGACCGGCCGTCGGGCTCAACGTGGAGGACGAACCAGCCAGGCGGCTGGCCCCCGGCCGGAAACCGGGTGGCGGCTAACAACCGTGAGATTCGAGTTCTCCGTCCTCTGCTGACCGGACCAAGGGAGATTTCCGTGACTTAGGTCATGATCGCGAAAGCCTGTAGTCGCTATCTGATAGCGTGATTCATTTACGCGCTGATAAATGTATTCGCGATCTTGGTCACAGCGGAGTGGCGCAGTTCGGTCTAGCGCGCTGGGCTCATAACCCAGAGGTCGTGGGTTCAAATCCCACCTCCGCCACGAAGGCTCGCCGTGCGCCAGGGCCGGTAAGGGACGGCAAAGCGCGGCGTTGACGATCCGGTGTCGTTTAATGGCAGGACGGCAGACTGTTAATCCGCTAATACTGGTTCGACCCCAGTCGCCGGAGCGCAATTCACATGCTCCCATGGTGAAGCGGAGATCACGGCAGATTACGAATCTGCAAGCGGAGGTTCGAGTCCTCCTGGGAGTGCGCAGGCCTGCTTAGCTCAGCGGCAAAGCGCCCGGTCAACGCCCGGGAGGCGGGAGGTTCGACACCTTCAGCAGGTACGGCGGCCGATTCCGAAGCGGACGAGGAACCAGGTCGTGATCCTGGCGTAAGAGGGTTCGAGTCCCTCCGGCCACCCCACACGAGCTCTCGTGGTGCAACGGACGGCACGGCGGGTTCCGGACCCGCAGGCAGCAGGTTCGACTCCTGCCGGGAGCGCGGGGCACGTCTCGCTGGTGCGGGAGGCGGTCCGCAAAACCGTCGCTGCCCGGTTCGACTCCGGGGTGCCTCTCAATCGGCCCGAGTTTCCCGCTGTGGAGGCCAACCAAACCTCGCGAACGGCCATTTAAGCACGTAAATGTGGATCGAATGCGCATTCGGTATACAGGTAGCGCGATGGCGGGCCGCTGCACCATCATTCGCACTGTGGTCGAGCATGAGGTTCCGGTCCTGATCGTCGGCGGCAGCCTGGTGGGCTTGTCGGCCGCCCTGCTCCTGCGCTGGCACGGCGTGGACTCACTGACGGTGGAACGGCACACCGGCACGGCGATCCACCCGCGGGCCGGCCACTTCCACCTGCGCACCGTGGAGATC